>FWPU01002285.1_pt1 | contig 52973 bp, 48 predicted proteins | sample 2228361 | NCBI WGS metagenome assembly FWPU01 (sample SAMEA103939777, study PRJEB20133) | metagenome | reverse complement strand
TTACCTTAAATTTAACGGTTGGATCACAAGAGGAATCGCAGAAAAGCTTTTTGATGCCTGCGGTTATTCTTTAGTAGATATGGTTAAAAAAGCTAACAAGAGTAATTTCAAGCCCCTCCATCTTCCGTTGAAAGTAAATGTAAGTTTTGAAACAGTAGAGAGAGTGGTTAAAACTGCTAATATTGCAGGGATAGTGGAAGGGAAAAGTAGAAAGGATGAATTTATAGTACTTTCAGCTCATTATGACCACTTGGGCTTAAAACCAGATTATCCTGGAGAGGATAAAATTTTTAATGGAGCACTGGACAATGCTTCTGGAGTAGCATGTGCATTGATTATTGGAAGGCTTTTAATGGAGAACCCTACCGAAAGATCCGTAATAATTTTCATTCCCACTCTTGAGGAGGCTGGACTGGATGGAACGAAGTATTTTGTAAGAAATTCTTGTGTCCCAAAGGAAAAGATTCTACTTAATATAAATGTGGATAGCTTGAACATATGGGGAGTTGTTAATGATTTTGTCTTAAGGGGCATGGAATATTATGATTTGAAAGGAGTTCCTGAAAAAGTTGGGAAAATACTCGGTGTGAAAATAAAACCTGACCCTAACCCAGAGTTTGGTAGCTTCTTCCGCTCAGATCATTTTCCATTTGCTGTGGAAGGAATTCCAGCATTTTCGGTAAGCGCAGGTAACGAGTTTGTAGGTAAAACATCGGATTACTCAGATAAAATAATATGGGATTATATATCAAAGCACTATCATAAGCCTTCTGATGAGCTGAGAGAGGATTGGAATTTGGACTCTGTTGTTCAAGAAATTATTTTTGTTTACCATCTATTGAAAGAATTCGCCAACAGCGATTTAAAACCTGAGATAAAGCCTATGACCCCCCTTTATTACTGGAGCAAGCTTCTCAGAGAACTTCCCTGAAAGCTTTTAAAATTAAGGTGTTATGATAAAAAATAAAAAACTTCTGATCATTTTTGTCCTCATAGATCTTTTTCTGTTAGGAGTTCTTTATTTTTTATTTTTCAGACCAATTGTTTACAAGAAGGAAGTGATAAATGGAATAGTTTCTCAAATCCCGGATTGGAATTTTCAATCTTACTCATCCGCCACATGGAAAGGAAGAGTGTACAGATATTTCTTTTCAAGATTAGGAATTTATTGGTTTAATCCGTCAGAGCCTCATAATTTTTACTCAGGGTGGAAAGAAAAAATGGAGAGAGCGATTTATAAAACTGAACTTGAGTTATATGATAAAGGTAATTTTTATTATCTGAAAAAAGGGGAAAAAGGAGCTGAACTTGTGGTTCTATTCTTGAAAAAGAATAAGATTTACTTGATAACTCTTTCAACTTCGAATCTCTTCATCATCAGGCATTCTGAGATCTTGAAAAAGATTTTAGTTAATCTTGAAATAGAAGGGGAAAAAGTCTCGCGGAAAGTTGAGGCTCAATTAGATTCCGCATTAGAGAATATTCCCATTCCCATTACTAAAAGAGGCGAGTTTGTTCTAATCATGATCACAGGGATTTTAATTTTAACCCAAGCTTTTATTCTGACCATTTTCATGTTTATAGGAAAGTGTCCGAAAGAGCTGGATAAGGACATTATAATATGTTCCTCCAACTCATATGTGGAAACGAGAACTCCCTTTCAAATTCAAGTTCAGCCAGCCTGTATATGTTTGAAGCCTGGATATTTGGTGGTTTATGTAGCTGGAAAGAAGACCATGGAAATCTCCTTAGATGATATTGAATGGAATCTTAAAAAGAAGCAGGGTAAATATCAGAACAACATATTTAAAATTCCAGAAATTTATGAATGGCGTATTCACCTACCGTTAAGAGGCTTCGAAATTTAATAATTTAGAGCTAATTTCTATTGGATTCTTTTATGGAATTACGGGATCCAAGAGATTTGATTTTTAAAAATAAAAAGGAATTAAGGGAAGCTGTATGGAAATATATGGAATTGAACAATCTTGTTTTATTCCCTCGCCCTTGCTTCGGAAGGATACCAAATTTTATTGGTTCAAAGATGGCTGCTGAAAATTTAAGAAAGATAGAGGAATGGGAAAATTCAAAAGTTATATTCTCAGCTCCAGATTCTTCTCTTCGACCATCAAGATTTTATGCTCTTAAGGAGAAAAAGATTCTTCTTGTTGTAGCTCCAAAATTGAAAGGTTTTTATGTAATTAAGGAGGTTCCTTTTGAAAAGGCATGGGAAGCATCAACCATTCGTGGATTTTCTAAGTTCGGAGAATCTGTAAAAATTGATTCGAGTCTTCCCCGAGTGTGTTTGTATATAACAGGAGCAGTAGCTGTGGATAGAAAAGGGAACAGAATTGGGAAAGGAACTGGATTTGGGGATAAGGAGGATTTAATTCTTTCCAGAGCTGGGCTTATAGATGAGAAAACACCAAAAGTAGTTCTGGTGCATGATATTCAGGTTTTTGATGATCTCTCAGCTCTCATGAATGAAAGAGATAGAAGAATTAATATAATTGTTACTCCTACAGGAGTTTTTAAAATTGCAGGAGGATTTTCTCCCGGAAAGAGCGAAAACTCTTTTTGAAATCAACCCTTTCCGATATTTGACATAATTGTTTTAGTTAATTAAAATTATCAATAATTTTTGTTATACTCAGGAGGAAAAATGGGTATATTACCAAGAGAAGCTGTATTCTTTGAGCTTTTTGAGGAACAGGCAGGGAAATTTTTAACTGCGGTGGAGCTTCTTAATGAAATAGAAAAGAATCCTGTAGACTTGAAGCAATTATCAGATAAGTTTAAGGCTCTTGAGCATGATTGCGATGAGATAACTCACAAAATAGCGGAAAAGCTAAATAAAACATTTCTCACCCCATTTGATAGAGAGGACATTCACGCTTTGTCTCATGAACTTGATGAGGTAATAGATTTAATTGAAGAATCCATATTCAAGCTTCAGCTTTATGGGATAAGGGAACTTGACGAATACATGCTTCATCTTGTAAGGCTGATTAAAGAATCTTTAAAAAAAATTTCTGAGGCTTTGGAACTTCTCAGAAAAAGAAAAGAAATGCCCAAAATACTTTCCGTATGTATTGAAATAAATACATTTGAGAATGAAGGAGACAGGGTTTTTAGAGAAGCGATGCTCGAGCTAATATTAAAAAAGGATTCCAGAGCAATGGAGACCATGAAAATTATGGGAATCAAGGAAATATATGAATCTCTTGAAAACACGATTGACAAATGTGAGGATGTAGCAAATATCATGGAGGGAATTATCCTTAAAAATATTTAAAGAGAGAAACCATGGATTTTTTTTCTCTTCCCTTTCTGATTGTTTTCATGCTGATCCTTTCTGCTGAATTTGTAAATGGCTGGACAGATGCACCCAATGCAATTGCTACAGTGGTTTCCACGAGGGTTCTTACACCTTTGCAAGCTGTGATCATGGCTTCAATTTTAAATATGATTGGTGCTCTTTCAGGGACAGCTGTGGCGATCACCATCGGCAAAGGTATTGTTAAGCCTGAGATGATCAATCTTACCACAATTGGAGCTGCCATGGTAGGAATAGTAATATGGAGCACCCTTGCATGGTTTTACGGTCTACCCACCTCGGAAAGTCATGGTTTGATAGCTGGGCTTGCGGGTGCAGGTTTTGCCTCTGGCGGAATCTCTGTTCTTGAATGGAGCGGATGGAAAAAAGTATTAATAGGGCTTGGATTCTCTACTTTTCTCGGATTCATCCTGGGAATAGCTTTAACAACCTTTATTTTCAAAGTTTTTGGTGGTATAGCGCCTGATTCTATGAGAAAAATCTTTGGAAAACTTCAAATATTCTCTTCCGCTTTTATGGCTTTTAGTCATGGCAGTAATGATGGCCAGAAATTCATGGGAGTTATGACCCTAACTCTTTATCTTACAGGAGGAATAAAAGAATTTCATGTCCCCATATGGGTTATTTTAATATGTGCCTTGACCATGGCTATAGGAACAGCTTTTGGAGGATGGAGAATTATAAAGACAATGGGAGTGCGATTGACAAATCTTCAACCTGTTCAAGGTTTCTCTGCGGAAACATCAGCAGCTTTAGCCATTGAGCTTGCATCCAGGTTAGGAATACCTCTCAGCACAACCCATACAATAAATACTGCAATAATGGGGGTTGGAGCTACTAAAAGATTTTCCGCAGTTAGATGGGGAGTTGGTGGAGAAATAGTGTCCGCATGGATTCTTACTTTCCCTGTCTGTGGCTTAATAGCTTTTATAATTACAAAAATATCCCTCTGGGTGTTTTAAGATAATCTAATTTAAAATAGCTTTTTTAATAATTGAAATTTGTTTTTTGGATATAATATAAATTTAGGAGAGGATGGAAATTTTTGATGTAATTGTGGTGGGTGGTGGACACGCTGGCTGTGAGGCCTCCCACATAACAGCGAAGATGGGAGCAAAGACAATTTTAATTACCCAGAATCTTGACAATATAGCTCAGATGTCGTGTAATCCAGCTATAGGAGGTCTTGGTAAGGGGCACATAGTAAGAGAGATTGACTGTCTGGGCGGGGTTATGGGTTATATTACAGATGAAACAGGAATTCACTTTAGAATGTTGAATCGTTCAAAGGGTCCAGCTGTACAGGGACCAAGGGCTCAATGCGATAAAGCTCTTTATAGATTCAAGATGAAATCATTTCTTGAGAGAGTTTCAAACCTCCATCTGTTTCAGGCTGAAGTTGTTGATTTGATTAAGGAAAAGAGTAAGGTAAAGGGTGTTATTTTAAAGGATGGAAGCGAGATCAGAGGGAAAACAGTAATTCTTTCACCAGGGACTTTTCTCAACGGGCTGATCCATATAGGGCTTTCCTCATATCCAGCGGGTAGGGCTAATGAACCTCCATCCATCGAACTTTCAAATTCTCTTAAAAAAATAGGACTAAGAATGGGCAGATTGAAAACCGGAACTCCCATGAGGCTACATGCTGATACTATTGAGTGGGGTTGTTTTGAACCACAACCTGGGGATGAAAATCCTGTTCCATTTTCATTAAGAACAACTAAAAAACTTGAAAATAAAATTCTTTGTTATATCGGATACACCAATGAAAAGGTTCACGATATAATTAGAAAGAGCCTCGATAAATCTCCTCTTTATACTGGTAAGATCAAAGGCACTGGCGTTAGATATTGCCCTTCCATAGAGGATAAAGTGGTAAAATTCCCGGAGAGAAGCCGGCATCAGTTCTTTCTTGAACCAGAGGGACTCAATACAAAAGAAGTATATGTAAATGGAATCTCTTCCAGCCTTCCTTATGAAACCCAGCTTGAGATTTTAAAAAATATCAAAGGTCTTGAAAATTCATTGGTATTAAGACCAGCTTATGGCATTGAGTATGATTTTGTTTATCCTGATCAGCTTACTTATACTCTTGAGTGCAAAGATTTAGAGGGTCTATTTCTTGCCGGTCAGATAAATGGAACCACTGGATATGAAGAAGCTTCGGCCCAGGGAATTATTGCTGGCATTAATGCTGTTTTGAAAATAAGAGGACAGGAGCCCTTTGTTCTCACAAGAGAGGAAGCTTACATTGGAGTTTTGATAGATGATTTAATAACAAAAAGTGTGGATGAACCTTATAGATTGTTCACTTCCAGAGCAGAGCTGAGATTACTTCTCAGAGTGGACAATTGTGATGAGAGACTTTTAAGATATGGATTGAAATTGGGAACAATAGAACAGTTCCTTTTTGATAGAGCTATTAAGAGGAAAGAGGAGCTCAAAGAGGCGATCAATTTTCTGGAAAGCGCCAAATCCGAAGGTTTTACTTATGCTCAGCTTTTGAGAAGTAAAAAAATGGAAATAAATGAAATAATAAATTTTCTACCTCCCGAATATTTTCCTTTGAATGAGGAAGATATTCGCTACATTCAATCTGAGATTATCTACAAAGGGTATATTGATAAGGAAAGAAGAGAGTATGAAAAGTTAACGAGGGATATGGAGAAGTTTATACCTGAAGGGATTGATTTTGAGAAAATACCGGGTCTTTCCAAGGAAATAGTGGAAAAATTAAGAAAATACAAGCCAGCAACTCTTTACGAGGCATCTAAAATTTCTGGAATGACTGCTTCAGCCCTTCAGATTCTGAGGCATTATATAAAATAAATTTGGTTCTTATGGTAGGATTTAATGGTTATTTTTGATGAGATAAAAAAAGAAGCGAGTAATTATAGAATCTCAGAGCCTGGCATTTCTAAAATTATAAATTTTTATAAATACTTAGAAGAATACAACAAGAAAATCAACCTTGTTTCGAGAAAAGATTTTAAATCAAATTTTTTGTCTCTTTTAAGGATAAGTTTATGGTATTGCGATTTTCTTGGAACTTTCGATAGCTTCATGGATGTAGGCTCTGGAGGAGGCTTCCCAGCAATAATCTTTAAAATATTTAATCCATTTTCTAAGGGGTTTTTGGTGGAATCCTCTTTTAAAAAGAGCCTTTACCTCCAATCAGTGGTAAAGGAGCTTAGAATGGATGAAGAAACAGAAGTTATAAGCAGGGATCTTAAAGGAGCTGTTCACACTCTGAAAAGAAGAAAGATTAAGGTTGATTTTATTACATCCATGGGCTTTAGAAAAAAGGAGCAGATTATCGATGCCATGGAAATTACAATGAAAGGAGTCTCGTTTATAACAGGAGATAATGAGATAAGGAGGGTCCAGCAAATTGAGCAATATAAAAAATTTCAATGGATAGTAAAACCTGTGGCTGGTAAAGATCTTCTTAAAGGAGTTATTGTAAAGGTTGGAGATCTCGGAAAGGAAAAACCGATAAAAATGGAGGCAGAATGATAAGGAGACGGAACAGCTTCTCCTTACTCTTTCTCCTTCATTGTTCGTTCGCCCTTTCAGGAGAAGGAAAAATCTCTGGATACACATTTGGTGATTATTATTACTTTCTTTCGAGTCGTGAAAGCACCATGGAAGGCAAGAATTGGTTCTAATTTCGCTGAATACACTCCACTTATAATTTTAAATTTTCAGAAGAATTTCCCCCTCTCGTTTCAGATTAGAGATGAGTTCCCCGGGTGATTTTATAAGTAAGGTAAATTTGCTTCCTTACCTTAAGGATGCTTATATTCAACGGGAAAAAACCGGGCATTCTGCTCTAATTGGGATTTCTCCCACTTCTATATGAGAAACATACGAGTATGTATGTGGATACAGAGCTGCGGAGAAGACCTCAGTAGATTTTGCAAGATCAGGCAGCCCAAGAGGTTTCGGTATTGCCCTTCTCGGACACATTGATAAGAGTGCGAGGATAAAGCATCAATTCTTGATAGGAAATGGAGAAGGTTTAGCATCGGAAACTGATAAAGGCAAGAACATTTATTTCTCCCTTGGCATAAAGCCAATTGGAAATATTTACCTGGAGGGCTATTTAGACTGGTAGGATCGCTCATCCAAAGGGTGATTGGTCCACTTATAAGGGAGTCTTAGCTCACCATAGCTTCGGGATTAAGCTGTGAACTATCTATACCCATCAATCAAGGGAAAACAACGAACAGGAAGGTTTGACAGATATTTTGAGCCCATCCCTGAGGCGGATAAAATATCCTATACACCTCATATGAAAGGAGCAAAGCCCAATCTATTAATAGTTGGCATTTTATACCAAATTTAGAATTTGTTTTTTATCAAAATACTACCAGAGGAGAGCGCCCAAAACATGATTTAATTCTTAAATTCACCTTTTGGTATATTAGCAAAGAGTAAACCACTGAGAATTAAAAAGCTTAAATTTAATTTTTTAAGGGGTCTTTATTTTTACTAACTCTGCCACGATAAGACCGTAGAGAATCTTTGTGGTGTCGAAAAGGCTCAAGTTGGACTCCTTTGCAATTTCTTCAACTGTCCTTCTCCCGTCGATCTTGGAAACCACCACCCATTCAAGGGTTGTAAGATTAATTTGCCTTCTTTCCTTCATGTCGAAAACCACAAATTCAGGAACGCAATTTTCGGATGGAATTTTTCTTTTTAGTATCTTCCACTCATCCATTCTTCTTGCTGCTTCCATGAGTAAATTTGAATAGCTCTTGGTTATGGTTTGCTCAGGTGCTTTAATATTAGCTTCAAAGTTGAACTCACCTTTATCCCATGTGCTGAGATAGTAGAAGGCATCTTCACCATTTCTTGCACCACATTCAGCATGAACAATATTACCATTTTCTATGTAAACATTCCCGGCCTCATTACCTTTTCTCAAGATGAATCTCCCTGTCTTTCCCGCAACCCCTACAAGTTGAATTAAATCAGAAAGATGAATATCTTCTAATGAACCCTGTAAAGCCATCTTTCAATCCTTTAACATTATACTATTAAATTTCCTTTTCTTCCAATATTTTTTCAATCTTTCTCTCAAGAATCTGGTCAGGAGTGAAATTCTCAAGCCTCAGATAGAAATCTGCTACCTCTATGAGAGCCTCTTCAGGAACAAGTCCAACAATTTCAGAGCCAATCACTGGGACCCCGTATCTTTCCGCTTCTGCTTTAACCATCTCCATTACTCTGAAAAGTGGGGTTTTTTTGTAATTTGTCATATTTATCGAAACCTGCGCAATGTTTTTCTCCTCGAGCATAACTCCTATTGCTCTTACATACCTAAATCCCCCACTTATATGTCTTATTGCTTTTGCAATTTTATTTGCTATGTCTATAGATGAGGTTCCGAGATTTATGTTATACGCAATTAAAGGCATTCTTGCTCCTATGACAGTTACGCCTGCTGTAGGATGCACAACAGGCTCTCCCACATCTGGATGCCACTTCGGATCCTTGATCTTTTCAAAAAAACCCTCAAATTCTCCTTTCCTTATATCAGGGAGATTTTTTCTCTCCTCTCTTGTGGCGGATTCCTCGTAAAAATAAACAGGTATTTTAAAATCATTCCATACTTTTTCTCCCAGTTTTTTCGAAAGCTTCACACAATCTTCCATAGATACATTCTTTATGGGAACAAAAGGAAAGACATCCACTGCTCCCACTCTCGGATGTTCTCCCTTATGCTCTTTCATATCAATTAGCTCTGATGCTTTTCCGTACAGGACTAAACCCGCATTAATAACTGTTTCCCTTTCACCTATCATGGTTATAACTGTTCTGTTGTGGCTTTTGTCTGGTTTTACATCCAAAATATTCAGTTTATCGACCTTTTTAAGGGAATCCACAATTTTCTCCAGAACATCCTCCCTTTTTGCCTCTGAAATGTTTGGTATTACCTCAATTATTTCTTTCACCTTTCTCTTTCTCCCATGAATAATTTATTCTATTATAAATTTCGATTTTTTCAAAATCTTTTGACAATGAATCAACAATGTGGACCTTTCTACCTGTAATGACTATAAAATTAGAATCCATTTTAAAATATTTATTGGCAATAATCAATATATTTTCACTCGTACAGTTTTCGATGCCTTTAATGAGTTTATCGAGATAATCGAGGGAGAAATTGTAAAGCAATGCCTCTTCAAGGGAAGAAAGTAATATCTCAGGATCAGAAATCCTTACCGCTATTTCTCCTATAAGATAATCTTTTGAGCTCTTTAATTCTTTTTCCTCTATCCTTTTTTCTTTTAGATTCTTTATTTCCGTTAGAATATTTGAAATGATTTCTCTAATTTTTTCGCTTTTGCAATGTCCTGCAACAAATAAAAATCCATCATTTTTTAGAAACTGAACACCACTTCCAATATACCTGCAATATCCGAGGGTTTCCTTAAGTTTTAAAGTCAATCTGCTGAATTCCGACCCTCCTAAAATTTCGTTAAAAAGAAGTATATTAGCTCTTTCTTCAATACTGGAAGTGCGGAATAAATATCCCATTAAAAAATAGTCTTCAGAAAGGGGAGAATTTAATATGGATATAATATTTGTTTTGGGAGGGGAAAGAGGGGGGATGTAAGGATAAAACAGCCTCTTTTCTACCCATTTCGCAAACCTTTTTTCCAGGAGGCTTTTTAAATTATTAACTTCAAAATCTCCCTGAATGATAAAAGCTGAGTTGTTAGGTATGTAATATCTTTTCAAAAAAGCAAGGTTATAGTGGGAAGTGATCTTTCTAAGGGATTCTTCAGTGAAAAAAATTTTTGTGTAAGGTGATTTTTGAAAAAGGTTCTTGTAAAAGAAAGCGAAAGTGTAATGGGGGGGATTATCTTTTCTATTTCTTAATTCCCTGATGAGAGCATTTCTCTCCTCATTTAAGGCATTCTCAGGAAATGTATTTCTTAAAAGAAGATCCTCAAGAATAATTAAAAACCTTTCAAAATTTTCCTTCGGAATAGTGACGGAAAAGGTGGTTTTCTCCTCCTTCACTTCTACTGAAATCTTACAACCTTGGTATGATAGCAAACGGAAAAGATGCTCTTCCGGGAAGGATGCTGAACCTTTGAAAAAGCATCTTGCAGTTAGAGTAGCCAAGCCTTCCATTCCTGAGAAGGAAGATGCCTCTCCTGTGAAAATCACAATTCTCATTCTTACAAGAGGGTAATTCTTCTCGTGGAGAAGAACCACTCTCAACTTGTTGGAAAGATAGAATTGCTCCATGTTTTTTATTTGAAGGGATTGGGATAGGCAAAATGATATTCCAGAAATGAAAGATATTAAAAGTAGCAATCTTGAAAATAAAAATCTACCACTGCGGAACAACATAAAGAAAAACTCCATTACTTTTATTAAAATATTTTTTCGAAACTCTGTATACATCATACTTATTTACTTTTAAAAAACTGTTCAACTCCGAATTGAAAAAATGAGGGCTTTTCTTATAAACGCAGAGCTTTGCAAGAGCGATAGCTTTGCCCTTTGTATCTCTAATTTCGTTTAAATAGTCTGTTTTTAGGTTGTTTTTAGCTCTTCCCATCTCCCAAGAGCTGGGGGGACTATTTGTAAACTTCTCTATTTCAAACATGAAGTGGGCGTTGAGCATTTCCACAGGGATTCCTGGCCTTCCCAATATAAAAAATGTAAAAAGAGTGGAACCCTCTCTTTCTTCTGCTTCTCCCACTATCTCCTGTGCTAAATTTCTCTTTTTTATAATTTCTCGAGGAAGTAAGGAATTTCTGTCATGTAAAAGGAGATATTCTATTACCTTCAAAACATAAAACTCTGGGGAGGATTTTGGAGGTATAGGATAAGCCACATGAAGAACATGATTATAAATGCCTTTTCTGAAAGTTTTCATCCTGAGCTCTCCCCTATTGTAATCTTCCTTTACTGAATTGGGGGGCTTCCCTTTTTTGGTCGGAATTTTCTCAAATAAATCTTTTACAAGCGAAAGAGCAGAATCAGTATCAAAATCTCCCACAAGAATAAGCCAAGCATTTGAAGGAGAAAAATAATCGGAATAATAATTTTTTATGTCCTCCAGTTCGATATTTTGGATATCTTCTATATATCCCATTACAGGATGGGCATACTGGAAATTTACAAATGAAATTTCGTTCAATTTCAGAAAACCTGAAGCGTAAGGATCTGTATCAAGCTTTCTCTTCGCCTCATCAAGAAGAAGTTCTTTCTGCCTTTCGAAGAAGACCCTTTCAATCTTTAGTCCCCTCATTCTCTCAGCTTCCAGCCATAGAGCCAATCTTAGCTGATTTGAAGGAAGCGTCTGATGGAATAAAATATAATCTTCCGTTACGAAGGCATTTACCTCTCCTCCATGTCTTCTTATCATGGCAAAATGTCCCATAGGAGGGATGTTTTCACTTCCAGAAAACATGATATTTTGCATAAGTTGAGCCAAACCTGTCTTCCCCACAGGATCATCTCGCGAGCCCGTGCAATAGGCAATGGCAAGGGTGAACGCTGATGAACTTTTATCCTCTAAAAATACTATGTTCAGTCCGTTATCCAGAACAAAATGATTTATAGGGAAATTCAATTGAGCATGAATATAATTTGTTAAAAATATGAAAAGAAAAAGGAGGCCTTCAACAGCTTTCAATTTAAACCTTGATTATAAAGTTATTTTTTCGAGGGTCTCGGAGGAGGTGGTTACATAGAAATCCATTCCAAGATAAAGAATTGGTTTAATTTTTTCTACAAGTAATCTACCATCCTTATCAAAAAATTCTGGATCTTCATGAATGACCATAACCTCTCCCACTATAAGATCATGATCTCCATATTCTTTAGTATCAAAAAGTTTACACTCGAAACCGGCATAGGAACCTTTTATTAGAGGAGAAGCGATTTTTTTAGGGCTTATTAACTCGATGGAGAATTCTCTCACTTTGTCCCTGTCTTTTCCCGATGTTCTTCCACAATATGCGGAATATTTTCTTTTCTCAAAGGGAAGAAAACTCACAGAAAACTCCTTTGCCTGAGCTATTAAGTTATGGGTTAGCCTTTTCTTTGAAATCATTACCGCAAAAAGAGGAGGTTTCATGGAAAGAGGAGAGTGCCATGCTGCTGACATAAAATTGATTTTTTCATCAAATTTTACTCCCACAAAAGCCACAGGAGATGGATAGAAATGATAAAAATTGTCAAACTTTTCTTTTGTAACTTTCATAATCACTCCTTATTTTATCTCTAAAACCATTGCTCCTCCCTGTCCCCCTCCTACACAAAGGGTGACAAGACCGAGTTCCAGGTTTCTTCTCTTCATTTCTTTAAGGAGAGTTATTACAAGACGGGTTCCAGAAGTTGCCACAGGGTGCCCGAGAGCTATCGCACCTCCATTCACATTTAGTATTTCCCTGTTTATCTCACCTATTGGACCTGAATCTCCAAAATATTTCTCGGATAGCTCTTTTGACTTGAAAGCAATTTCATTTGCAAGCACCACAGCAGCAAACGCCTCGTTCAGCTCTATAAGTTGAATATCTTTTAGAGATACGCCTGCTCTTTTCAAAGCAATAGGAGTGGAAAAGAATGGTCCGAGACCCATCCTTTCGGGATCAAGTCCAGCATATGAGTAACTTCTAATAAATCCAAGAGGTTTGAAGCCGAGCTCTTTAGCTCTCTCTTCTGTCATGAGTAAAACCGCAGCTGCTCCATCGGTTATCTGAGAGGAGTTTCCAGCAGTAACAGTTCCATTCCTTTTGTCGAAGAAAGGTTTTAAGGAGAGAAGGGCTTCAAGAGTTTGCCCCTTTCTTATGCCGTTGTCCTCTTCCACCACCTTATCATAATTGGGTGGAGTATAAACTGGAACTATTTCTTCTCTTAATTTACCTTCCAGCTGTGCCTTTTCAGCTCTATTATGGCTGAGGAGAGCGAATTTATCCTGTTCGAGTCTGGATATCTTAAATTCTCTCGCGAGAAGCTCTGCTGTATCTCCCATAATCATTCCTGCCACAGGGTCTGTAAGACCTTGAAAGACCCCTACAATAGGATTTAACATTTTACCAATAGGGATTTTTGTGAAAGTTTTTAATTTCTGCCATGAAGTTTTAGCTCTGGTCATCGCGCCGAAAAATTCCACAGCTTCTTTTCTATAGAGGAGAGGGATCTGACTCATGGATTCCACTCCTCCTGCAATAACAATATCCGCAAGTCCCAGACAAATTTTCTCCGCACCAGAGGTAATAGCCTCCAAACCTGAGGCACAATTTCTTCCCACAGTGTAAGCTGTGGTCTTCTTTGGCAATCCTGCTCTCAAGGCAATTACTCTTGATATATTGACCGCATCCGCAGGTTGAGCTATGTTTCCAAAAATAACCTCAGAAACAAGGTTAGGATCAAGATGGTTTCTCCATATCAATTCTTGCACCACATCTCTTCCCAGCTCCACAGGGTGAACATCATTAAGAAGAGTCCAGGCTTTTACAAAAGGGGTTCTCACTCCATCTACTATGCATATTTTCTTTGGCAACATCCTTACCTCCTAAGACTCCCTTCTATTCTATCAAAATTATTAAACAAATTGCAAGTAAACAAGTGAAAAATTGTAAAGGTTCTCTGAGCTTAAAAAAATTAAAACATGAAAGCATATACGCTGTGGAATTCATGGTCATTGGATTGATTTTCTTTTCTAAAAAGTGTATAAAAACATAGGAGGTTTAAATGGAAGAAAGACCTAATATATTAAAGTCTTCGCTAATAGCAGGAGTTTTTGTTGGCGTTCTTTCCGGCCTTCCGTTGATTGGAATGGTAAACGTCTGTTTTTGTCTATGGGTAATTTTAGGCGGTATTCTTTCTTCTTATATTCTAACCTCAGGGTTTCCCTATCCAGTTAAGAGTGGAGACCATGCTATATCAGGACTTCTAACAGGGATATTCGGTGCGATTATCTCTTTTGTAGTAAGCATTCCCTTTATGGCGATATCTGCAAAAGTTTTTTCTGGGTTCATTGAGGCTTTATTTAGTGCCAGCGGTGAGGGAGTTCCTCCAGAACTTGCTGAGGTTTTGAAGCACAAAGGATTCGCCCTGGCAGCTATTCCTTTTTATATTGCTCTTTTAATCATAAACATGGTAATTTACGGGGTGTTCGGAGTGCTCGGTGGTTTGATAGGGAGTGCCCTTTTCAAAAAACAGGTTAAACCAGAACAAGTAAAAACCGAGACTTAATGCTGATAAAAAGAAATTCAATATTTCCAAAAACCAGGGTTATTGTAAACCCTGAAGCCTCAAAAGGTGAAACAAGGAGAAAGTGGAGACATATCAAGGAGGCGCTCAAATCTTTAATAAGAGATTTCAGGTTTGAATTTACTGAAAAACCCCTTCAGGCAATTGAGATAACAAGAGATTCTATAAAGGAGGGTTATGAATTCATAGTGGGGGTGGGAGGTGATGGAACCATAAATGAAATAGCCAATGGCTTTTTTGAAAATGAGGCTGTTGTAAACCCTGATGCTACTCTTGGGATCATTCCATCAGGAACAGGAAACGACTTTGTAAAGTCTATAAAAATCCCCAAAAAAATTAAAGAGGCTATAAAGACTTTGAAAGAGGGGAAAATTTTAAAGATCGATGTGGGTAAAGCGACTTTTATTGACCACAGAGGTTTTCAGACCACAAGGTTTTTTCTCAATGTGGCAGATTTTGGAATAGGTGGAGAGGTGGTAAAGAGAGTAAACAGAAAAGATGTCTCAAAAAGAGGTAAATGGGCTTATTGGAAAGCTCTCTTTGAATCTGCAATTAAATTTAAAGGATGTAAGGTGAAAGTGTTTATAGGCGATAAGGAAATAACTCGAAATTTTTACATTGGAGCGGTAGCAAATGGAAGAATATTTGGTGGAAATATGTTGATAGCTCCTCATGCTTCCATTGAGGATGGTTTTTTTGATATAGTTCTTGTTGAAAATATTTCCTTCATGGAATTGATTAAAAATGGAGTGAGATTGATAAGAGGAACTCACTTAACCCATCCAAAAGTCCAATTCTTCAGGGATAAATGGATAAAGGCATTTTCTGAAGAGGGAAATGTTATGATTGAGATGGACGGAGAGCAACCAGGCTTTTTACCTGCTTTTTTTGAAATTGTTCCTGCAACTATAAGGGTTAGAAGCTCTATTTAGAAGAGATAATTTGAACTTTCCCTCTATATGTTCCCGGTGGAGGAAGAGAGTTTGAAATAACTATTTCTCCATCAATTCTTTCATATTTGTAAATAATGGTTTTTCTTGGACTCTCTTTTTTATAAATTGAAAGAACTTTTCTCACATAATTTTGGGTCTCTTTATAAGGAGGAATACCTTTATATTTGTCCACTGCTTCAGGACCAGCGTTGTAAGCTGCAAGGGTTCTTCGAATATCTCCATATCTGTCTAACATCTCTTTCAAATATCTTATACCTCCATCGATATTTTTCTCTACATCAAAAGGATTATGAACGCCAAGATCTTTGGCTGTTTCAAAATGAAGCTGCATCAAGCCCATGGCTCCTTTTTTTGAAACAGCTAAAGGATTATAGTCTGATTCTACCTGAATCACTGCGTGAACAAGATCTTTGTCAATTCCATATTTGTTTGAATACACTTCTATTAGATAATCTAATTCTTTCTTTCTAAAAGAAATAGATTTTGACAGGGAAGATTTCTTTGCTGTGGCTTTGGGCGGTTTATTAGTAATTATTTTATTCCCATTCTCATCTTTTAAAATGATCAGTTCAGAGAAAAGAAGGGAGGAGAAACTAATTAAGATGAAAAAGAGAAAAATTTTTCTTCTCATCTCAGTTTGCTTTTAATTAATTGTAAACCTTTTTCCAATGCTAAGTCAAGAAGCTCTGGTTTATTACCGCCTGCTTCTGCGAAATCCGCTCTTCCACCACCCCGTCCTCCCACAATTTTTGCTACTTCCTTAACAAGAGCCCCAGCATTTATTCTGTCAGTGATGTCGAATGTAGCGGATGCCAGAATAAAAACTCTTTCCTTTTGTCTGTTTCCAAGGAGAATAACTCCTTTTCTTATTCCCTCTTTTAGCATGTCAGAAATTTCCCTCATCATTTCCTTTTCTGTATCATCCTCTATTCTTTTTACAATGATTCTGGAGCCATTTATCTCCTCAGCTTCTTCGATCCACTTTTTAACTTTTGGACGGAAACTCTCTCTCTTTGTCCTTTGCAACTCTTTCTCCTTATCTTTCAAAGAATTTTTAAGGGTTTTAATGGCTTCAAGAATCTCCTCCTTTTCCACCTTTAGTTCTTCTGTGATGTTTTCTATTAACCCGCTCTCTTTTCTCCAATAATCCACAACGGAGAGTCCTGTTATTGCTTCAATCCTTCTTATTCCCGCTGAAATTGAGCCTTCAGATATTATCCGGAAAGCTCCAATATCTCCTGTCATTTTTACATGAGTTCCTCCACACAACTCCATCGAAACATCGCCTACTTTTAATACCCTAACAGTATCCCCGTATTTTTCCTCAAAAATTGCAAGGGCTCCCTCTTTTATAGCTTCATGGAACTTCTTTTCTTCAAACTCCACAGGGAGGTTTTCTAATATCCATTCGTTGACCATCTGTTCAACCTTTTTTATCTCCTCATGATGAAGAGCTGAGAAGTGGGTAAAATCAAAACGGAGTTTTTCAGGAGAGACAAGAGAACCTGATTGTTTAACATGGGGACCAAGAACATCTCTAAGGGCTCTATGGAGTAAATGGGTGGCTGTATGGTTTCTCTGGGTGGCTTTTCTAAGGTTTTCATCCACCCTGGCAAGCACAATATCTCCTTTTGAGATGGAACCTTTTTCCATTTTAACTTCATGAGTCACTATTTTTTCCATGACCCTTTTTGTATCTTTTACTACTGCGAGGGAATTCTCGCCTTCTATAAATCCTTTATCTCCCACCTGTCCTCCTGCTTCTGCGTAAAATGGGGTTATGTCAAGGACCATCTCTCCTTCCTCTCCCTGGTGAAGACTCTGAACCATATCAGAATTTTTAAATAAAGCGAGAACCCTTGATCTTGAGGTTAAATGAGTATATCCAATAAATTCAGAAGATATGTGGGAAATGTTTTCGTATTTGCTCTTTTTCAAAGCATCCCCACCTTTCCAGGATTCCCTTCCTTTTTCTCTTTGCCTTTGCATTTCTCTTTCAAAACCTTCCATATCTACAGAGACACCTCTTTCCTGAGCGATCTCTGTGGCAAGATCAATGGGGAAGCCAAAGGTGTCGTAGAGCTTGAATATTTTCTCTCCTTTTATAAATCTCGAACCATTCTCTAAGGCTTCTTTTAGGGCTTCCTCCAGAGAACTGATGGATGCAGAAAGCGTGGAGTTGAATCTCGCCTCTTCGAAGTAACAAAGTTTTGTTATTTGCTCTTTTGAATGGACTAACTCAGGATAAAAATCCTTCATTATGTTTGTTACCACAGATATACCCTTGTAGAGAAAGGGATTTTCAACGCCTAATTTCTTTCCATATCTGAAAGCTCTTCTAATTATTCTTCTAAGAACATATCCTCTTCCTTCATTTGAGGGAAGAACGCCATCATTAATAAGAAAGGTGATAGCTCTTAAATGATCTGCAACAACTCTTATAGCTATATCTGAATCAGCATTTTCAGTATAATCTTTCTCTGTTACATCACAAACATAATCAATTAATGGCTTAAAGAGGTCGGTGTCGAAATTGCTCTTTCGCCCTTGAAGAACGGCAGCGAGTCTTTCGAGTCCCATTCCTGTATCAATGGATGGTTTAGGAAGGGGGTGGAGTTTTCCTCTCTCATCTCTGAAAAACTGCATAAATACCAGATTCCATAATTCAATGGCTGAGCCATCGTCAAAGACATAGTATATTTCAGAACATGGACCGCAGGGACCCGTGTCACCCATAGCCCAGAAATTATCCTCCTCTCCGAATCTCTTAATTTTTTCCTCTGTAATTCCGATATTTTCTCTCCATATTCTAAATGCATCCTCGTCCTCTTTAAAAATGGAAACAAATAGTCTCTCCTCAGGGATTTTAAGGACATAGGTGAGAAGTTCCCATGCGAATTCAATCGCTTCTGATTTGAAATAATCGCCGAAAGAGAAGTTTCCGAGCATCTCAAAAAATGTATGATGATAGAAAGTTTTGCCTACCTGTTCCAAGTCGTTATGCTTTCCAGATGCTCTCATACACTTCTGGCAGGAGACAGCTCTTGAAAAATCTTTCTTTTCAATACCAAGAAAGACATTTTTAAACTGATTCATTCCTGCATTTGTGAAGAGGAGAGAGGGGTCTCCTTCAGGGATTAATGAGGAACTCTTTACAATTCTATGCCCTTTTTTTTCAAAAAAAGAAAGAAAAATTTCTCTTATCTCTTTAGCTTTCACTGGTATTTCCTTTCCAAATCCTCCATAACATCTATTATTTTATCATAGCTAAAGCCTTTTCTGAAAAGAAATCCCTTGAGCCTTTCGAGAATTCTCTCTCCCTTTTTGTATTTGAGAAATTTCTCCACTGCTTTCATTATAAGTTCTCTTTCGTCAATGTCCGAAAAGATCTCTTTCATTGAATTTTCTATTATTTGATAACAGACACCCCTTCTTATTAGCTCTGTTTTCAGCCTTTCCGGACCCCATCCTTTTCTAATTTTTGAAAATATGAATTCTTTTGTTATCCTCTCATCATCCACAAGACCGAGATCCCTTAGCCTCTGCATTGTTGAGTCCACCTCTTCCCTGGAAAATCCCTCTTTTTTTAGTCTCTGAATAACTTCTTTTGAGAAGCGATCTGAATAGGAAATATAATTAAAAGCTATTTTTAAAGGATTTTTTTTCTTGCTCACTTTTAAACTTGAATAAGCAGAGGATGCTTTTTACTCTTCGTCAATAACGATCTCAGAAGATTCCCTCTTTATATCTTTTATAGCTGCCATTTTCTTTTCCATTTCCTCGAGGGTCATTTCACTTGCGGATTGGATACCCATAACTTTGAGCTTGAGTTCATCAGGGTTTGAAGCCCATTTCAGGGCTTCTTCCAGGGTTATTAACTTAGATTCATAAAGTTTGAAAAGAGACTGGTCAAATGTCTGCATTCCATACTGGGAAACACCTTGTTTAATCGCTTCTCTTATCAAATGGGTTTTTTCCTTGTTTATTATGCAATCTCTTATGAAGGGAGTTGTTATCATTACCTCTACAGCTGGAACTCTTCCGTTGCCATCAGCTCTGGGTAGAAGTCTCATGGAAATTACTGCTTTAAGAACAGAAGCAAGTTGAATTCTTATCTGTTTGTGGTGATATGGAGGAAAAACAGAGATAATTCTGTTTATTGTCTCAGGAGCATCAAGGGTGTGGAGGGTGCTTAGAACAAGATGTCCTGTTTCAGCAGCTACTATAGCTGTTTCAATGGTTTCATAATCCCTCATTTCTCCCACAAGAATTACATCAGGGTCTTCTCGAAGAGCTGATCTTAGAGCAGTAGCAAAGGATTCTGTATCCACTCCCACTTCTCTTTGATTTACCAGACTTTTTTTATCTCTGTGGAGATATTCTATAGGGTCCTCAATGGTAATTATATGTTCTACTCTGTTAGTGTTTATATAATCTATCATGGCAGCAAGAGTGGTGGTCTTTCCACTTCCTGTTGTTCCTGTGACAAGAACAAGTCCTCTCTTTTCCATGCATATCTCTTCAAGAACAGGGGGAAGGATAAGCTCTCTAATGGTTCTTATTTTTGATGGTATTATTCGCAGAACAAGTCCTATAGCCCCTCTCTGATAAAAGATGTTGCAACGGAACCTTCCAAGTCCAGGAACAGAATAAGCCATGTCTATTTCCATATTTTTTTTGAATTTCTCTTTTTGCTGGTTATTCATGATGCTATATGCCATTGCAATTGTATCCTCTGGAACAAGCCTTTTGAGTTCCACAAGGGAAATCAATTCTCCGTGAACTCTTATTATAGGATGATTACCCACTTTAAGATGAAGGTCTGAAGCCTCTCTTTCAATTGCAATTTTCAATAAATCATTTATGTTCATTTTTGAGCCTCCTAAAAGACTCTTTCTTTATTTTAACATGAAAAACTAATCAAAAATAGTTATTTTTCTCTTAGCTTAAATTTCCTAAAAAAATCTTAGACATAAGAAATCTAAAAATATGTAAGCCAGTTCCACTTATCCTCTTTTTCTCCCTTTATAATTCCGAAAAATTCGTCCTGAAGAAGCTTCGTTATCTCTCCTCTTTTTCCTTTTCCAATTATAACTTTGTCTACGGATCTTATAGGAGTTATTTCCGCTGCTGTTCCTACGAAAAAGACCTCATCAGCTATGTATAAAGCTTCTCTAAGAATATTTTCTTCTTTTACTTCTATTCCTTTGTCTTTAGCAATTTGAATAACTGTCTCCCGGGTTATCCCCGGGAGTATAGAAGCTGATATAGGTGGAGTGTATATGATACCTTTTTTCACGAGGAATATGTTCTCTCCGCTTCCTTCACTTATATAACCATAAGCATCGAGAGCGATTCCTTCCGCATATCCATGGAGAATAGCCTCCATCTTTATTAGTTGCCCGTTCATGTAGTTTCCTCCACTCTTCGCCATGGAAGGGAAGGTGTCAGGAGCCATTCTCCTCCAGGAAGAGACATGGACATCCACTCCCTGCTCAAGTGCTTCTTCTCCAAGATATTTGCCCCAGTCCCAGACAAGGATGGCAACATCCACTGGATTAGGGAGAGGATCTACACCCAATTTCGCATATCCTCTGTATACGACTGGTCTTATGTAACAGCTTTTCATCTCGTTTGCCTTTATGGTTTCTATACAGGCTTTGCATATCTCATCAAAAGAGAAGGGGAGCTCCATTCTATAAATTTTTGCTGAATTGAAAAGTCTCTCAATATGAGCATTTAGACGGAATACCGCAGAACCCTTTTTGTTCTCATATGCTCTTATACCCTCAAATACAGAGCTTCCGTAATGAATTACATGGGAAGCCACATGAATTGTCGCATCCTTCCAAGGAACCATTTTACCATTCATCCATACAAATCCATTTTCTTTAAAACTCATTATACCCTCCGCACTAAAAATTTCAGGAGATATAATAATCCAATTTTTTTATTTTATCAACCTAAGGATATTAATAAAATATGAGGTTCTATGGATAATAAACGAGGAAGACCGCGAAGGTTCTTAAATGTATTCTTGAGCAATTTCTTCGTTTTTTAGAACTCTCAATGCTCCTTCAGCGAGGGCTTGAAGTTCGTCTTCTCCCGGGTATACATAAATAGCGGAAAGGAAAGCTATTCTTTTTTTTAGATGTTCTACAAGATAGTCTTCGTGAGCCATTCCTCCAGTTATTATTATTCCATCTATTTTTCCTTCGAGCACAGTAGCCATAGCTCCGGTATCTTTTGCTATCTGATAAATCATTGCATCTACCACTTCCTTAGATCTCTCATCTCCTCCTCTTATTTTTTCCATAACCTCTCTGAAATCTTTTAATCCTATAAATGAGTATATTCCTCCCTCACCGAAGAGCATCTTTTGAACATCTTCAAAAGAATATTTCCCTGAGAAGCAAAGCCTGGCGAGTTTCATACAGGGAACTGTCCCAGCTCTTTCCACAGAAAATGGTCCCTCCTCCATTGAATTTGTAATGTCTATCATTTCGCCTTTCCTGTGAGCTGATATAGTGATTCCACTTCCCAGATGTATAACAATTAGGTTAACCTCATTATATTTCCTTCCCCTCTCCTTTGCCCATCTCTTAGCCACAGCTTTTGTGTTTAGAGCATGGGAAAGACTCTCCCTTTCAAGCAAAGGATGTCCAGAATAACGAGCAAGTTTATCCATTTCATCCACACTAACAGGATCCACTATAAAGGAGGGTATGCCTAACCCTGAGGCTATTTCAAAAGCGATAATACCACCGAGATTTGAAGCATGAAAGCCTCTCTCTCCTTTTTCTAAGTCCTCCAAAATCTTTTGATTTGTTTTATATGTTCCGCTTTTAAGAGGTTTGAGTAATCCACCTATTGCTGATATTGCAGAAAGCTTTTCCAGAGATATATCCGCTTCCTTAAGGGCATTTATAATTTTACTAACCCTGTAATTTTTCTGCTCTTGAACATTTTTTAAAGCTTTAAGCTCCTCGTAGGAATGTCTAATGGTTAGATTCCAGATTTGCTCGGTGTTCTTGAAGAGTCCAATTTTTGTGGAGGAAGCACCCGGGTTGATTGTAAGTATAAGAAAATCCATGATTGCTCCTTTACTCTTCGCTAAATATAACTCCAAAGGCAATAGAATTTACCTTGTCCATGTCCGATTCGTTTCTCGATGGGATGAGTATAGGAGCCTTAGCTCCCACAATTACATGTCCCACAGGAACCTTAGCATAGTAAGTGAAGGATTTTCCAAGGATATTCCCAGCCTCAATATTTGGAACAATTAATATATCCGCATCTCCTGCGACATCCGATTTTATTCCTTTTTTCTCCACAGCCTCTTTTGAAACCGCAAGATCAAGAGCTAAAGGACCATCTATGATGCATCCTTTAATTTCTCCCCTTTGATTCATTCTTTTAAGCTCTTCAGCATCAAGAGTTGCAGGCATGGAGGGGTTTACTACTTCTATAGCTGCAAGAATTGCCACTTTTGGATTTTCATAGCCGAGCTTGTGAAAAGCCCAAACCGCATTCTCTACAATCTCCTTCTTTTCTTTTAGTCCTGGGAGTATGTTTATTCCTCCGTCACTCATTCCAACAATTTTTTCTTCTTCGGAGGCTGGATTTTGAGCAAAAAGAATGTCGGATAGCAGTTTTCCAGTTCTGAGTCCCTTTTCTGAGTCCAGCACCGCTTTTAAAAGAATGTGAGTATGGAGGTAACCTTTTAGAATAAAGTGAGCTTTACCCTCTCTTACCAGCTCCACCGCTTTGTTAGCAGAATTTTCTGGAGAATCTGAAGGGGTTATTTCAAAAATTCCCCTTTTTATTTCCAATTCTTCGAGAATTTTGTTGATTTTTTGGGAATCGCCGATCAGAATGGTATCCACGAATCCCTCTTGCATTGCTTTATAGACTGCCAGAATGGTTACTTTCTCTTCTGCTGAAGGGACAGCGACTATTTTTTTCCCTTTCTTTTTAGCCAGGTCATGAATTTCCTTAAAGGATCTTATCATTTTATTTCTCCTGTTATAGAATAACCCTTTTCAAAAGCTTTAAGATTTACATCCAAATATTTTTTTGGAACAAGAGAATCCAGAGTATCAAACCATATTTCTTTTGGGATATTTACAAAAGGTGCGAAAGCCCCCAGCATCACAGTGTTCATGACCCTCGCATTTCCAAGAGATAGGGCAATATTTAGAGCATCTATCACATAAGTTTTTGCTTGTGAATTCAATGCCTCCAGAATATTTTCAGGATAGGAAGCCAGACCTGCTGAAACAGGAAGAGGATTAAATCTGTAATTGTTTATAATTATTTCTCCATCAGGTTTTAAAAAAGGCAACGCTCTAAGACCCTCCAGCATCTCAAAAGCAAGGATATAATCAGAGGAATTGTTACCTATTATGGGGGAGCAAACTTTTTCCCCCCATCTAACTGTGGAAATTACATCACCTCCTCTCTGAGACATTCCATGGACTTCGCTTTTTTTAACATCGTATCCAGCACGTCTGAAAACTTCTGTAAGAATGTCTGAAGCAAGAAGAACCCCCATTCCTCCCACTCCTGAAATTACCACACTTTTTATCATTTTATGACTCCTTAATCATGAAAATTTATTCTCCTAATTTTTGTTTAATTTTAGGTTTCTTGCTGTTGGAGCCTCAGGATCCACCCACACTATGGCATTTGGTGGACAGAGATCCACACAGACTCCACAGCCTGTGCATGTTATCTCGTCTATCACAGCTTTTCCATCTTTCATGGATATGGAGGGGCATCCAAGTTTAAGGCACAATTTGCAGGAAGTGCATAAATTAGCATCAACTCTAACAGGTGAAAATTGAATACCTTTGAAGTCCTTGTGAAGAACACAAGGTCTATTTGTTATTATTACAGAAGGCTCGTTTCTATGAATTTCTCTGTTTATAATCTCCTTTAAACTCTTAACATCATAAGGGTCTAATACAAAAACATTTTTGATCCCTATACCCTTTATAAGAGACTCTATGGAAATTCGGACTCCTTCCTCTCCTTTCACAGTTTTTCCTGTTCCAGGATGTTCTTGATGCCCAGTCATAGCAGTGGTAAAATTGTTGAGAATTATAACAGTTCCCACTCCTTTGTTGTAAACCATGTCGATTAATGGAGTTATTCCTGAATGGAAAAATGTTGAATCTCCTATAACTGCTACCACTTTTGGTTTATCTTTGCTTCTCCTATAGGCCAGTTCTATTCCGAAAGCATTGCCTATACTTGCACCCATATCCACGCAAGTATCAGTAGTGGAGAGAGGAGGAAGAGCTGCAAGAGTATAACAACCTATATCTCCTGTAACAATAGGTTTTAACATTTTGAGAGTGTAATAGACAGGAGTATGAGGGCAACCCGGACATAGAGCAGGAGGGCGAGGGGGTAAAGCTGGAATAAAGAATGACTTTTTTGGATAAGAGATTCCGAAAACATCTCTTATAATTTGTGGGTTTAGCTCACCAGTATTTGGAACTTTCTCTTTTCCCATCGCCTTAATTCCCATAGCTTTCACATGTTCTTCTATAAATGGCTCAAGTTCTTCTATTACTATGACCTCTTCCACCATTTCACAGAATCTTTTTACAAGTTTCTCAGGAAAAGGAAAACTCATGGAAAGCTTAAGAAAACTTGCATTTTCGAAGACTTCCTTTGCGTATTGGTAAGCAATGCCTGATGATATGATTCCCAATTTTTTGTCTCTCATTTCTATTCTATTAGACTCAAAATTTTCAGCAAATTCCTTTAGAGAGAGAAGTCTTTTCTCTACATCCAGGTGCCTTTTTCTTGCCACAGATGGGAGGAGAACCCTTTTCTCAAAAATTTTTCTGTATCCCTTGTTTTCGATTTTAACTCTTTCTCCAAGCTCCACAAGGCTTTTTGAGTGAGAGACACGGGTGGTGAGTCTGAGAAGAACGGGTGTGTCAAATCTTTCGGATATATCGAATCCGAGCTTTGTTAACTCCTTTGCTTCCTGGCTGTCCGAGGGTTCAAGAAGAGGAATTTTTGCCATTTTTGCGTAGTACCTGTTGTCCTGTTCATTCTGGGAACTGTGCATTCCTGGGTCATCACAACTCACTATTATAAAACCTCCTTCTACTCCAGTATAACTGGAAGAGAAAAAGGGATCTGCAGCTACATTCAATCCCACATGTTTCATAGAGGTTATTGTTCTTGCCCCCGCGAAACTTGCGCCGAGAGCAACTTCGAGAGCGACTTTCTCGTTAATTGACCAGACTGCTTCTACTTCTTCATACTCTGCAAGGGCTTCGAGAATCTCTGTGCTGGGTGTTCCTGGATAAGCGGTGGCTACCTTCACTCCTCCTTCCCATGCGCCCCGAGCTACACCCTCATTACCTGATAAAAGGACTTTCATGATGCCATCCTTATAAAATAAATATTAATTTAAGAATAATTATCAGGATAAAAAGTAAAAATGTCAACTTTATTTTTATTCTAAAGAGGGAATTTTATTCTCTATTTTGCCTAAAAAATCAGGCTTTAATCCTTTATTTCCAATCTTCCTTCGAGGGCTCTTGCTATAGTAACCTGATCTGCAAAATCTATATCCGAACCCACTGGAATTCCAATAGCCAATCTTGAAATTTTAATACCAAGAGGTTTTAAGAGTTGAATAATGTATTGACTTGTAGCCTCTCCCTCTACAGTTGGATTTGTGGCAATTATGACTTCCTTTACTTTACCGCTATTCACTCTTTTTAAGAGTTGTTCTATCTTTAAGCTCTCAGGCCCTCTACCTTGTAGAGGAGAAATGGTTCCTCCAAGAACATGATATTTTCCCTTGAATTTTTCTGTCTTTTCAATGGCTGAGACATTGTAAGGCTCCTCTACCACACATATTATTCCCTCATCCCTCTTATCATCCGAACAGATCCTGCAGGGATCGGAGTCAGTAATGTTGTAGCATACAGAGCAATATCTTAATTTTTCTTTAACATCCCTTATGGCTTCAGAAAGAGCTTTCACATCATCTTCAGGTGCTTTAAGGATATAAAATGAAATTCTTTGAGCAGATTTCGCGCCTATTCCAGGAATTTTTTTTAATTCATTTATTAATTTATTTAAAGGCTCGGCCCATTCAAACATAGAATTTCCTCCCAATGTTCAGTTAAAATTTAAAGAGACCTGGGATGGGAAACCCGAAGGATTCAAGCTTTGAATTCATCTCTTTTTCCACCTTGGAAGAAGCATCATTTATGGCTGCAATGATAAGATCTTCGAGCATTTCCACCTCTTCAGACTTTACGACCTCCTTTTCTATCTTCAGAGAGAGTATCTGTTTAAGCCCGTTCATTTCCACTGTGACCATACCTCCTCCGCTACTTCCATGGATTCTCATCTCCATCATTTCCTTTTGCAACTTTTCCTGCATTTCCCTTGCTGTTTTCATTAATTTCTGAATATCAAACATATTCTTCATCTTCATCTCCTTTTCCAGTTTTTTTCTTTGAAATAATCTTCCCGTTCATTTCTTGCAGAAATATTTTAATCAGGGGTGGCAGTTCCTCCTGTTTTTTTTCAAGCATCTCTTCTTTAATTTCAAAAACTATCAAAAAATCTTTGCCAAATAGCTCTTTGAGTTTGCTCTCCAGATAGACACGATTTTTATTAATTGTTTCTCTTAAAAACTCTGTTTCCTTATTCAGAACAATCTTCAATGTTCTTTCTTCCAGAGAAACAGAGGGAAGATTTTTTAAGGTGGAACAAAGACGAGGGTTTTCCTTTCCGATCAGCTCAAGGAAATCCTCAAGTAAAGGTTTTCCTTTGAGATTCACCACTGGGATTTCTTCCTTCTCCTCTAAAACCTCTAAAACTCCATGATCTTTGCTTTCTTTTTTCTCTACCGCCTCTTTTTGCAAAGGAGGAGTTCCCGCAAGATTTCTCAGAACTTTTTCAATGGGGATGAGTTTTTTGAGATAAGCCAATTTTAAAAGAATGGTTTCTACAACATATCTGGGATAAAAGGAATATCTGATCATCCCCTCAGCCTGAATGAGAAGATTTATACATCTGAATAGTTCCTCTTCTGTAAATGCTCTGCATTGCTCCATGTATCTTTTTAAATCATTTCCAGAAAGGGAAATGAATTTTGATGGGTTATCCAATACCTTTGATAAATAAAGAATCCTGAAATGCTCCACAATGTCTCGAATAAAATTTCTCAAATCCTTACCTTTCTCAATTATTTTTTCTGTAATATTCAATATGCCTTTTCCATCGCCAGAAGAGATGGCGGAAGAGATGGAAAAGAGGGTTTCCCTGTCTGTTACACCAAGAATCTCATCCACATCCTCTTCTCTTACTTCATCTCCAGAGTAAGTTATTATCTGATCAAGAAGAACTTCGGCGTCCCTTAAGGAACCATCCGCAGATATGGCAATTTTTTTGAGGGAATGGGGAGAAACTTTTATGCCTTCCTTTTCACAAATTTTTGATAGGGCATCAAAAATTTCTGTTTCGGAAATTCTTTTGAATTCAAAATGCTGGCTTCTCGAGACTATTGTGGCTGGAACTTTGTGAAATTCAGTGGTTGCCATTATGAAAATTACATATGATTGAGGCTCCTCCAGGGTCTTCAGAAGGGCATTGAAAGCTTCGGTAGTTAGCATATGCACTTCATCTATAATAATAACTTTGTATCTTGCATTCATGGGAGGGAACTTCACGATTTCTCTTAATTCCCTTACATCATCAATTCCCCTGTTGGAAGCGCCGTCAATCTCGATAACATCAATGGCTTTTCCTTCTTGAATTGAGACACAAAACTCGCATTCATTGCAAGGAACAATTGTTGGACCTTTTACACAGTTGAGAGACTTCGCAAGGACTCTTGCGGTAGTGGTTTTGCCTATTCCCCGCATGCCAGAAAAAATATAAGCATGAGAAAGCCTTCCTGTGAGTATAGCATTTTTTAAAGTCTGAGCAATAACCCTTTGACCTACAATCTCATCCAGGTTTTTAGGTCTATACTTCCTTGCAAAAACTGTGTAACTCATAAAATAAATTTGTTAGTAAGGAGGGCTCAGGTTTGAGTTCGCATGGGGAAGGACTCCTACCGTTGCTTCCTTCCGGACCTGGCGGGGTTCAGAGCCTGCCATCGACTCTCCTGAGCCCATAGTTATCCGCTTCCAAAAAAGAATAAGAGAGCTTTTCATAAAAATTAAAAATGAAAAATAATTTTTATGGCGGAGAGAGTGGGATTCGAACCCACGATCGCCTCATCGGCGATACACGATTTCCAGTCGTGCTCCTTAAACCACTCGGACATCTCTCCGTCCAATTATTAATAATACATTTTTCCTTAGAAACCTTCAATCTCTTTTTTATATTGAAAAATCAAAGTTTTAAATTACCTTTATGTTTTTATGTTAGAAGTGATAGTGTTATAATTTTAAAGGATGCCGATGTAGCTCAAAGGTAGAGCAGCTGATTCGTAATCAGCAGGTTGAGGGTTCGAATCCCTCCATCGGCTTTTTTATTGAGTGACTAAATTAAGCTGAAACTACAAAAATGAAATTCTACTTAACAATTTTAAAAAGGGAGTCATCTATATCCAAGTTTAATTCCACTGCTTCTATAATCATGTTAGTTTGAAATTGTGCACCTGCGGAAACCTGAATGGAAAAAGCAATTTTCAAACCGTCCACATCTTTGTAATCACTAAAAATTGTGGAGACTGTAGCAGGGGTTCCCTGAATATCCCTTTGCATCTCCATCTTGATTTCAAGACAGGACTCAGTTTCAAGATAATAAATTTTTTCCTTTCCGTCCTTAGTGGTAACCTTCAATTTGTAAACAGGAGTTCCCTCGAATTCCTCCTTTCCCAAGAGCTCTATTTTTGTTCCTTTCTCTTTATAATTTACGAAATCTCCTTCGAAGTCAGCCTGTTCTTTTAGAGATTCAATTTGTTCTTTTGGAAGTTCCTGGGGTTCTGTGTTTCCCATAAAAGGGTTTATCGTCCATCCTTTTTCCCCATCAAATGCTTGGATTACAGTTTGTCCTTGGAAGGAAGATTCTGATCTCAAAAGATTTGGTCTTTTCCAATAAATAGTTGTGGGCATCTCCATTCCCTGAAAAACAATCTTTCCCATCATCTTAAAGCTCTTTACTGCGTTTATCTTCTCGATTCCACCTTTTGACTTTAGATTTTTTGAAATAATTTCATCCACAGTCTGAGAATATCCAGAACCGAAGACAGAAAGAAACACCAAAAAAGTTAAGAATAAAGTAGATTTTTTCAATTTTTCCTCCTCAACTTAATATAAATTAAATTTTATATCTTTAAAATCTTAATGTCAACGATTTAATTAATGGGATTTTCTTTGGTATTACCTGGAAAATCAAGCTATGGGTGAAAAATCACCTATGTAATTTGTTCTCATGCCTCTTTATGCGGTATTGTGTCAGTGAAATTCCAATTCAGAAGAGGAACGATTCGCTTCTAACAGGTTTTAGATTTAGCCACTGTCCTTGATTCTCAACTCATAGCAGAAAAACCTCCTTGATAATTAAAGATTTTCTTCAAATAGAATATTTTAGACTCAGGAATCTTGGATTTGTCAAAAATTGCTAATTTCCACTTTCTTATTTTTAGATTTTCTTGATTATATCAATATTTCCTGAAGATTAAGAATTGAAACTGAGGGAAGACCAGTTGAGTGGAGTTAATAAAATAGAAACCATATGGAATCGGATTACTCAAGACTAATGAAGATGTGCTATCAAAAGTGATTTTTGCTCTTCTCCTGATTTGAGTATTCCAAATTTATTTATAATGCAGGATTAGAGTTTTGGTAATAACACCTATTTCTCTTGTTTTAGAATAATTTCATTTTTTTCTATATATTCAAAGAAAAGCTTTTCTATTCTTTTTGAAATTTCTTCTATCCCTAATTTTGCATCTATAACATAAGTGTTATTTATCTTTGTTTCAAGAAAATTTTTTCTAACCTCTTTTAAAAAATTCTCTTCTTCGAAGAGAAATTCTTTTTCTCTTTTTATTCTCGAAAGGGATTCCCCAGGCTCAATGTCGAGAATAATTGTAATGTCAGGCTTTGGAGCAAATTTTTCGTTTGTTTCCTTAATGAATTCTTTATCTATTCCTCTTGCTCCCTGATAAGCAATTGTGGAGATATAATATCTGTCAATAATAACGATTTTTTTACTTTTTAGTGCAGGAATTATATTGCTTTTTACATTGTATTTCCTGTCCTTCACAAAAAGTTCAAGCTCTTTTCGAGGATTTATAGAATTCTTTTTTTTGGAAAGTTCTTTTATCTTTTTACCCCATCTCGAAGTTGTGGGTTCTTTTAAAAGCAAAACAGGAAATCCTTTATTCTTGAGCTTTTCCTTCAGGATTTTTGCTTGCGTGGATTTTCCGGCTCCATCTATCCCCTCTATAGCTATTAATATTCCCTTCTTCAGCATATTCTTGGCAGAGGATCCCCATGAATAGGATCCACTATTCTCTTTCCTCCTGAAAGGGTTTTAAGAAGGACTCTTTTTGGCTCATCAATAACCTCTCCTATTATTTCAGCCTCTTTCTCACCTATTTCTCTCATTTTTTCCAGAACTTTATCAGAGTCTTTATTTCCAACAATGAAGATCATTTTGCCCTCATTAGCAATGTAAAGGGGGTCCAGGCCTAAAAGCTCGCATATGCCAAAAACATTCTCTTTTATGGGTATCCTCTTTTCAATTAACTCAATTCCCAGCCCTGTTTTTGAGACAATCTCATTTAAAGTGGAGGCTAACCCACCCCTGGTAGGATCCCTCATGAATTTGATTTCCTTAGAAATTTCCAGCACATCTCTGACAACTTTCCATAGTGCTTTGCAGTCGCTTTTTGGAGGATTTGAAATCTTCAAATTCAGCCTTTCATTAATTATGGTTATTCCATGTTCAGCAATCCCTCCATTAATTATGACTTTGTCTCCTGGTTCTATTCTCGAGTATGTTAAATCATAATCGTGTTCAATTATTCCTATTCCCGATGTGTTTATGAAAATTTTATCTCCTTTTCCTCTCTCTACAACCTTTGTATCTCCTGTGACCACAAGCACTCCCTCCTCAGAGGAAACATGTTTTATACTTTCAAGGATTCTCTCAAGAATCTCCATTTCAAGCCCTTCTTCGAGGATAAGAGAAAGGGAAATAAAAAGAGGTTTAGCTCCAGTAGTGGATAGATCATTTATTGTTCCACAGACAGCGAGTTTTCCAATGTCTCCGTTGCTGAAAAAAATTGGATCCACCACATAACTGTCAGTGGTAAAAGCTATTTTTTTTCCATTTATTTTAAGAATCGCTGAGTCCTTTAGCTCAGAAAGAAATGGATTGGAAAGGTATTTTAGAATTAATTCGTTAATGAGCTCATGCATTAAAGTTCCGCCTGAACCATGGGAAAGCAGTATTTTATCTCCTTTCATATCCTGTATTTATACCATGCTGAGCATGTTCCTTCAAAGGAAACCATACAAGCACCCACAGGATTTTGAGGGGTGCAAATTTTTCTGAAAAGAGGGCAATCTCCAGGGGAGGCAACTCCCTTAAGAATATCTCCGCATTTACATAAAGGATTTTCCTGAGAAGGTATGGAGGGCAGGGAAAACATTTTCTCTAAATCAAAATCAGAATACTCCTCTTTTATCTTCAACCCACTTTCAGGTATTATTCCCAGTCCTCTCCATTCAGCATTTATAGTTTGAAAGACCTCATAGATAATTCTCAGGGCTTTTTGGTTTCCTTCCTCCTTTACCACTCTTTTATACTGAATTTCCACTTTACCTTCCTCATTATTTAACTGATTTAAAATCATAGAGATTCCCTGAGCCATATCTAATGGCTCGAAGCCTGTTATAACTCCAGGGATTTTCTTTTCTTCTAAAACTTTATAAGCTTTCGCTCCAATGATGGCACTTACATGTCCGGGGAGTATGAAACCATCTATTCCAATTTTCTCCTGAAGCAGAGCGGAAATAGCTGGTGGTATCAACTTTGGAGAGGCAAGCATAAAGAAATTTTTCAAATTTTTCTTCTTTGCTTCAAGGATTACTGAAGCGAGAGAGGGAGAAGTAGTCTCAAATCCTATGCCAAGCATGCATACATTATTTGAGGGATTATCCTCAGCAATTTTGAGGGAGTCCAGGGGAGAGAATACAACTCTTATATCAGCTCCCTTTGCTTTTTCCTTTTCAAGAGAGGATTCAGATCCCGGGACTCTCACCATATCGCCAAAAGTTGTGATTATGAAATCTTTTCTCTTTGAGATTTCTATTGCCCTATCGATAAAAGAATTGGGAGTTACGCAAACTGGGCAACCAGGACCTGATATTAATTCCACACTATCCTCCAGCAATTCCCTCAACCCTGAGCGGAAAAAGGAGACTGTGTGGGTTCCGCACACCTCCATTATTTTGAATTTTTTCGATTTTAGCGAAATTTGCTTTATTTTCTTTACAAAGGGCAAAATTAAATTTTCATCTCTAAATTCTTTAATATATTTCAACCAAGGAACTCCCTTATCAAATCAAGGGTTTCAAGGGCTTCCTTTTCATCAAGCTTTTCAATAGCAAAACCCGCATGAACAATAACATAATCCCCTTCTTTTAAATCCTCAACAAGGGCGATGGAGATTTCTTTCTCAGCTCCCCCAACTTCTGCAAATGCTTTATCTCCTTCTATTTTTAACACTCTCATTGGAATTCCCAGACACATTTGATGCTCCTTAATAAAGAAATTTTATTTTATCATAATCTCTTTCACAGTCAATTTGTGAAAGAAAGGTTTCTTGATATGGCTAAATTAACGAGATAATATTTGTATGGAAGACACTTTTTGCTCTCTCAAAGAGAAAGAAATCATCATTAGAATCCATTCTTCATGAGTATTTTATTTGCTGATTTAGATTGGGAATAAGAAAGCTTGACTTTTCGTGCTTTTTTTCTTAAATTAAATAGTGAAGTGGACTTGAGAATATTATCGGAATTATTTGATTTTTTGAAGGGTTCGAAACCCTCGGTCTGCTTCTTCGAGGACTTCCATGTTTAAAAAAAAAGAGGAACCAAAAGAACCTTTTGTGGTAGAGATTACTCACCCTACAAAACCTACTGCACCTGGTGAGGAGAAGACATTTATAGGGAAGGGAGTAACTATAAAAGGTGAGATCTTTTCCGAAGAGGACATGACAATAGAAGGTAAAGTGGAAGGAAGGATAGAAACAAAGAAGACTCTTGTTGTCGGTAAAAACGGAAATATTGAAGCAGAAATTAAAGCTAATGAAATAAAAATAATGGGAAAAGTTACAGGAGATGTCCATGCCATAACAAGGATTGAAATTGTCCCTTCTGGGGCTCACTTTGGCAATATTTTTTCTCCCCGTGTGGCTATTTCAGAAGGTGCCATTTTCAAAGGAAACATTGATATGCAAAAAACAGAAAGAGAACCTCAGAAAGCCGAAGCAAAGAAAGGTAAAGAAAATACTGAAAAACTACCCGAATCTTAAGAAATTTCCGTTTTAAAAATTTGTTATAAATTCCTTGGATTATTTAATTCTTAAATCGGTTTTGTTTTTAATAAGCCTGCATTTTTATTAAATTCATGTTTAAGATTCGAGTATCTCATGGATCAAGTATGAGAAACTCCTGTATGCTGGTTTATGTCTCTTACTGATTGAATCAATTTCTTGACTTAAGATTTTATAGAAATTAAAATTATTTTTTGGTTTTGAAAAAGTGTTTGATTTTTATCTGATTTTTAGAAATAAAAACTCATTTAGCGTTCCTGAAGCAAATGAGGTGGGAATCTCCAACTTTTTTTTGATAAGGTATCTTTTTTGTATTATTTTAAGTCAAGGAGGATAAATGAAAATAACAATTACTGTCATTAAGGCTGATATAGGGTCCATAGGTGGGCATCTTTCTCCGGGCTCGGAACTTTTCAATACAATAAAGGAATTTATTTTAAAAAACGGAAAAGACCTTATCATCGATCACTATGTTAGCTTTACAGGGGATGACATTTCCATACTGGTTACCCATAAAGGTGGGGTCGGGAACCCAGAAATTCACAAATTGGGATGGGATGCCTTCAAAGCTGGCACAGAGGTGGCTAAAAAGATAGGGCTTTATGGAGCAGGACAGGATCTTCTTGTGGATGCTTTCTCAGGAAATGTAAAAGGGCTCGGTCCAGCTGTAGCAGAAATGGAAATAGAGGAAAGGCCGAGCGAACCCTTCATATTTTTTGCTGCTGACAAAACTGACCCTGGTGCTTATAATCTTCCTTTTTATCTTGCTTTTGCGGATCCCATGTATTGTTCAGGATTACTTTTATCTCCTCAGATGACCAAAGGTTTTAAGTTTACCATCATAGATGTTAATCACCTTGAGAAGGACAGAGTGATTGAGCTCAACGCACCAGAAGACATTTACAGTATTGCAGCTTTATTGAGGGATACAGAGAGATTTGTGATAGAAAGTATTCACAGTAGAAGTTCTGGGGAGCAGGCGGTAGCGATTTCTACCACTCGTCTCCATAACATTGCAGGGAAATACACAGGAAAGGATGACCCGATTGCGATTGTCAGGGTTCAAGGAGCCTTTCCTGCTACTGGAGAAGTGCTCGCTCCCTTTGAAATAGGTCACTTTGTAGCTGGTTTCATGAGGGGGAGCCATAATGGTCCTTTAATGCCCTCCAAACTTCATACCACCATTTCATACTTCGATGGTCCTCCTGTGGTTACTGGAGCTGCCTTTTCCATGAAAGAGGGAAAACTCACAGGACCTGTTGATGTTTTTGATCATCCCTTCTGGGATTGTGTAAGGGAGAAAATAGCAGAGAAAGCAATCTCTATAAGAAGGCAGGGATTTGCTGGACCCTCCATGCTTCCCTACTCAGAATTAGAATACGGAGGGATTGTAAAAATCCTTGAGGAGCTGGATAAGAAGTTTTACCTGAGATAATACATAAAAAATTATAAATAAAATTTAAGGGAAATAGATTTATTTGACCGCAGGAGGGATTAATGAGCAATTTTTTTGAAAAAGTATTTAAGCTTAAAGATCATGGAACAAATGTAAGGACAGAGATTCTTGCTGGCTTCACCACATTTCTTACCATGTGCTACATAATTTTTGTAAATCCTGTTATTCTGGGTTCAGCAAATATGGACAAAAATGGTGTAATGTTTGCTACATGCATAGGTTCTGCTATTGCCACCTTTCTCATGGGAGTGCTCGCTAACTACCCCATCGCTCTTGCTCCAGGGATGGGACACAATGCATTTTTTGCCTTTATTGTTTGTGGAGCTATGGGATTTACATGGAAGCAGGCTCTTTCAGCGAATCTGATCTCTGGGGTGATTTTCATATTTCTTGTTCTTTTAGGTCTTAGTAAAGTTTTCATAGATATGGTTCCAGAATCATTAAGACATGCGATAGCAGTAGGAATAGGACTTCTTCTTGCCATGATAGGATTACAATGGGGTGGTTTCATCAAAGGGAACCCAGCAACTCTTGTTACCCTGGGAGATCTATCGAGTAAATCTGTTATAATCTCTACCATAGGTTTTACATTTATAGCATTGCTTCTCGTTCTGCGGGTCAAAGGAGCTATAATAATTGGGTTGATTTCTGGTTTGATTACTGCGCTATTTTTAGGAGTGGCAAAATTTCAGGGCGTTTTCTCTGTTCCTCCTTCACCAAAAGCCACATTTCTTGCTTTTGATTTCAGTGGCCTCTACAAGAACTGGGCAGATTTTATCGCTATTATATTTGTTCTTCTTTTCCTCGATATATTTGACACAGTGGGAACATTAATCGGTGTCTCTTCCCAGGCAGGGCTACTCAAAAATGGCACTCTTCCAAAAGCAAAAGAAGCTCTATTGAGCGATGCAGCGGGAACAGTAGCTGGTGTATGTCTAGGAACCTCAACAATAACAAGCTATATTGAGAGCTCAGCTGGAGTTTCTCAGGGAGGAAGAACAGGTCTTACATCCATAACTGTATCATTTCTTTTTATTCTTGGGTTGTTCTTTTCCCCTCTGGTTCACACCATGAGCACAGCTATTCCCGTCACAGAATCTTTTCTTCAATATCCCATAATAGCCCCTGCTCTTATTATTGTGGGAGCTTTCATGATGACAGGGGTTCGGATGATCAAATGGGAGGATTACACTGAGGCAATTCCTTCCTTCCTTACCCTTTTAATAATGCCTTTAACTTTCAGCATAACAGAAGGAATAGCTTTTGGATTCATAACCTATGCATTTTTGAAGATTGTCTCCAAAAGGACGAAAGAGGCTCACTGGCTACTCTATCTCTTAGCCATTCTTTTCTTATTCCTTTTTACTGTCAGAACATATCTAAGTAGATGAAATTAAAAGTGTGATAAAAATCATTGATTTTTAAGAAAAATATAGGGTAACATTTAAAAGGAGGTTTTAATGAAAAGAAAGTTCCTTATTTTATTTCTACTATTACTTCTAATCAGTGTCTTCGGTGTTTTTCTTCGTGCTCCTGAGAAAAACGAGATGAGAGGATTGAATCTGGCAAGGGGAAAGGTTCTTTTTTCTACTCCTGACACTCTTTCAAGGGATATAAACTTCTTTGAAAGAGAAAGGTCCAAAGGAAACCTGAGAAGTTTTATGAAGCATACAGATCAGGATAAAAATGTTCACGAAAGATTTCATCAATACTACAACGGGGTCAAAGTCTGGGGAGCTCAAATTATAACTCATAAAAAGGAGGGGCAGATCTACTTTATAAATGGTAATTTCTATGAAGACATTTCTCTCGACACCACTTCGAAATTAAAAGATTCTGACGCAATAGAGATAGCAAAGAATGACTCAGGGATTGCAGATCTATCAGTAAATACGCTACCTGAATTAGTAATATTTCCTGCTAAAGATAGGTTCTATCTTTCCTACATGGTGGTTTTGGAAAAATTCGGAGTCAGGTTAGTTTATTTTGTGGATGCGAAGGATGGCAAGATTCTCGCCAGTTATAATGACATTAAATACCAACAGCCAGCCATCGGATTGGGAACAGGAACTTGGGGAGACAAGAAAAAATTCAGCGCTCTTTTTCAGAATTCAGCCTACTATCCTGATGACAGAATGCGACCCGCTCGAATCTATACCCTTGATATGAAGAATGATTACTATTATGGATACTGGACAACCACAACAAATAATGTATGGAATGATGGAGCTCTTGTGGATGCCCATGTTTATGCAGGATGGACATATGATTATTTTTACAAAGTTCATGGGAGGATGGGATTGGATGACAATAATATGAGAATAAGCCTCTTTGTCCATTATGGTTGGGCTTACAACAATGCCTTCTGGGATGGAGATGATGTAGTTTTTGGAGACGGTGACGGAGTTTATTACAAGAATTTTTCCTCTGCCCTTGATGTGGTTGCTCATGAGCTTACCCATGGTGTCACCCAATTTTCCTCAAATCTTATTTACTGGGGTGAATCAGGAGCGCTCAATGAAGCATTCTCAGATATAATGGGAGTATGCGTGGAATTCTATTTCCAGCCCGTAGGAACAGGGAGACTCTATGCTGACTGGTGGGAAGGGGAGGATATATTTATTTATTTTGGAAGTGCATTCAGATACTTTGACGATCCCTCGAGGAAGGAGTTCTGGGGAGGACCCTATCCTGATCACTATTCTAAGAGATACTATGGTTCCTCCTATGATAATGAGTTTGTCCATATAAATTCAAGTATAGCTAATCATTGTTTCTATCTTTTAGCAAATGGTGGAACCAACAAAACCTCAGGAATAAGAGTTCAGGGAATTGGAAGGGAAAAGGCAGAGAAGATTTTCTACAGAGGTTTCACGGATTATCTTTGGGAAAGTTCCAACTTTCTTGATGCAAGAATAGCAACAGTGAGAGCAGCAATGGATATTTATGGTTCCACAAGCACAGAGAGACAAAGAGTGGAAGAGGCATGGTATGCTGTGGGGGTATATTGATTTAATGGAGGTTAAATAATGAAAAAAGGTTTGCTTTTCGCATTAGTTTTAATTTTGTGTTTACCATTACTTTGTGAATCAAAAAAGTTTGTGAGGGTCGCTGTAGAAAATGCAAGAATAAGGGATATCCCATCTCTTGAAGGTAAAATAGTGGCAAGAGTAAAGAAGGGGATAGAATTGGAAGTAATAGAAGAGATTGGAGAATGGTTCAGGGTTTACCTTCCTGATAAAAAAGGGACAGGCTACATCTCTGGAAGAATTGTAGTGGTTATTTCCAAGGAGGTCAAAGAAGAGAGACCAAAGGAAGTAAAGCAGGAAGTTAGGGTAGAAAGAGAAGTGGCAGGAAAGGAAAGAATAGAAAAGCCATTGAGCTTCTTTCTTGCCATGAGTTTTGACTCACCTTTTGCAAACTTTGAAGACAATTACATTATAACAACTCCTTATCAGGAGGAGGGAAATTACAGTGGTAAATACAATGCATCCAATGGTTTCTGTCCTGAGATAGGTATAGCTTATAGATTAAGGGAGAAGATAGGATTGACTTTCTCCATAGAACCCCTTATTTCAAAAACGAACGGAGATATATTAGCAGAAATTCCCCATCCCTTCTATTTTGGAAAATTCAGAACTTTGAAAATCCAGGACAAATATTCTTATACTGAGATACCCTTTAACTTTAATATAATTTATGAGATAGGAAATTTTAAAGGAATATCATTTTCTCTAACAGGTGGACTAACCCTTTTCTACTCCACTGTGGAGATCCTGGATAAATTTACATATTCTGAAACATATCCCTACGACACAGTCAATCTAACCTCTACCAAGGACAAGTCCTTTTCTTCCTTTTCTCCTGGCTTTAACGCTGGATTGATAGGAAGCTATCCCATAAAAGAGAGCCTTTTAACAGGGATTCAGATAAAGGGAAGTTTTGGGAGAGGTTCCTTTACACCTGAGGGAAGGGACAAAGTATCCTATACTCTGGGAGGAGTTAAAGCTGGTCTGTTTGTAAAATTTGTTTTTTAAAGATTATTTCTTAAGTCTGTAAGGTAAAATCGCTGTTCTGGCATTAATTCTTCCATAGCCTAAATATTCGTCCACTCCCCTAAAGATAAGAGAGTTAACATCATCAGCAGTGTATTTTATTAGGTTCATCAGGTCTTTTGAAGATAAAGAAGGATTTTTTGAAAAGATCAATCCTGCAAGTCCTGAAACAATTGAAGTTGCCATGGATGTTCCGGAAGCGTAAACGTAATTATAATTTAAATTTTCATATTCTGGATTGAAAGTGCTCAGAATCCATTCTCCTGGAGCAGAGACATCTATTTCAGGACCTTTAGAGTGCCATCCGCTATCCTCATCAAAGGGATTAGTTGCTCCCACCGCAATACAGTTTTGGTATGCAGCAGGATAGAGCACTCTTGTATTTCTATCATTTCCAGCTGAGGCTACACACACTACTCCTTTTGAAAAAGCATAATTTATAGCTTCTTCCAGAGTTGTGGATGAGCTTTCCCCGCCTAAACTTAGATTTATAACCTTTACTCCTCTGTCCACTGCCCAGCTAATTCCATGAGCAATCCATGAGTAATATCCAGAGCCAGTGCTGTCCAGAACTTTTATTGGCATTATCTTTGCATTCCAGCATACTCCTGCAACTCCAATCCCATTATTTGTAGAAGCTGATGCAATGCCTGCTACATGAGTTCCATGCCAGTGGTCATCTGAAGGATCTGTATCTTCGTTTACAAAATCATAACCAGGAACGATTTTTTCTTTTAAGTCCTCATGTTGTAAATAGACTCCTGTATCGATGATGGCAATGATTACATCTTGAGAGCCCTCTTCTCTCTCCCATGCATCTGTGGCTTTTATATCAGCACCCGCTTTACCCCTTCTCCCAGTATAATACTCCTGCCCTTCATTAAGAAGATAATATTGGTAGGCAAAATACTTGTCATTAGGCTTAGCAGTGGCATAAGCAATGTAATCAGGCTCTGCGTATAAAATGTCAGGATGGCTTTCAAGGGCTCGAGATATCTCTTCAGGATCTGTTCCCTCAGGGATGGACAAAACATAAACACCCAAATTATCCAATTTTTTGATCTCCTTCAACCCCATTACTTGAAGCGAATCGAGCATTTGCTGAGCTTTCGCTTTTTCCTGGAATTTTACTATGATACGATCATCCGCATATTTTTTCTCGCCTGTTTTCAAGGGGATTCCATCATTTACTACATATATGGGGGCACTGTCATTTTCCCGTTCTGCTCTTTTTCCCTCAAAAGCTGGGATTGAGAGAAAAATCAAAAATAACGAAATTAATATCAAAAACTTCTTCATGGCTTCCTCCTAAAAATTCATTTAAGGATATATTTTAAATTTACGGAAACTGAAAATTCGCCTGCAAATTTTAATTCGCCGTTTAAATAAATATCTTCCATTATCTCCAATTCATCTCCTATGGAAAATGCGAAAGGCAATTTTTCTCGAAATTTCCTCTCCTGCTTAGCTCTGATCTCCTCGATCTCCTCTTTCATAGTTACTCTACCTGAGGTCATGGTGAAATAAAAGCCAAGATAGGGTGTGTGAAGATCAAGACCATTGTAAGAGATTTTTGCACCTACATTTCCTTTGAGCCAGCTTTCCATTCTACCCTTTGCCTTCCCCGAAACTATAGGGAGAGTTATATCCCATTCTTTCTCAAAGGAGCTACCGAAATAAAAAGAAAAAAAGGGGGAAAGAGAAAAGTCATTGTATTCCCAAATGTTAGAATATTGGGCTTCTAATCCAAAATAGAAACCGCTGAATCTCATTTCAGCCTCCAGCTCAAGGGGTAGTTTATTGAAGGATGTTACTCCAGATAAATAGTTCAGGTTGTATCCTATTTTCCCTTCCACCGAGAGATCCTCTAAGGGAGTTAATCCAATTGCCACTTCACCGCTGAGAAGGGAAAAAGTAGTGGTTCCTTCATCCTCGAATTTACTTGGGGTTGCTTTAAAGGAGACTCCAGAGCTTACATAATATCCTATGTCAGAAAAGATCCATTCTTCTTCTGAATAGAGAAGACTTGAAAGAAAAAATAAAACAAATAATAAAGTAAATTTCTTCATAGCTCCTCCTTGGAATTCAGTCTTCATTTATAATTTATAAGAAGAATTAAGTCAAACACAATTATAAATTATTTTATCTCAAATTCTTTTCTATCTATTGCTTTTCCATCCAAAAGAACCACCACCACCCATTTGCCCTCTTCGATTTCATTTTTCAATTCCAATTTATCCCAGGCTATTACTGATTTTGTTTCATTCTCTGACTCGATTTTAACTTCTTCAGATTCCTTCCATAAAGAACCCTTACTGCTAAACCATTTCCAGTATATGGAATGGGAAGAATTAACTCCTTTAAGTTCAATGAAACAGTATACATATTTATCTTTTTGCCTTTCAAAAATTTTTTTTTCATTTACAGGGTAAACCCATCCCTCTTTTCTCTCAAAGCTTGAACCGAGAGTGGTTTTCCAGAAGGTGGGAACGAGTTCACGGTGATTCCGGATGGATTTTGCGCAGGAAAAGAGGAACAGAAAAAGAACAAAGATATTGAATTTTTTCATTGTATAAAAATTATATAAAGAAAAAAGAAAAAATGGAAATTAAAAAATTTTAGAAATTGGGAGCCCGCCTTCGGCGGGCTCCCTTCTCACCTCCCCTATCCCACAGTTATAAGATCCTTAAGCCTTAGAAAAGTTTTTTCTCCAATCCCTTTCACTTTCATAATGTCCTCTATTCTCTGGAATTTTCCGTTTTTGTTTCTGAACTCAATTATTGCAGATGCCTTTTTCGGACCAATCCTTGGAAGAGTTGAGAGCTCCTCAAGAGTTGCGGTATTAAGGTTGATCTTTTTTACTGTGCTCTTGACAGCTTTGTTCTGCTGGGACTGGACAGGGAGAGAGAAAACAACCATAAGCCAAAAAACCAAGCCCAATACAAACAAAGTTCTAAATTTTTTCATTTAGCACCTCCGCAAATTTTTATTCATCTGGCATGCCAGAAATCCTTAAATTTAAAAATTGGCTCTGGAAGCTATAAAATTAATTTTAATTTTTAAAGGGTAAACTAAAATTTGCAGATTATTCTTACATTCATGGTAAACAATGGTTGACCGTTTATATTTAAGCCATCTTTAAATCAATTATGCCTTGTGGCTCATCCTGTGTTTAAAGTTTTTAATATTTTGACCTGTTCTTTATTTTTTGTTATAAGTAATTCTACAAATTTAATAGGAGGGTTTATGATAGGAATTTGTGGATATGGTTCTTATGTTCCACGATTCAGGATTAAAGCTGACACCATTGCAAAACAATGGGGAATGGATGCTGAATCGATTAAAAAAGGGTTGCTCCTTTATGAGAAGACAGTTCCCAATATTGACGAGGATACAATAACTATCTCAGTGGAGTCAGCAAAGAATGCTTTGAAAAGAGCAGGTATTCCACCTTCGGATATCGGGGCGGTTTATGTGGGTTCTGAGTCACACCCTTATGTGGTCAAGCCCTCAGGCACAGTAGTGGCTGAAGCTCTTGGTATTACTCCTGATGTTCACATTGCTGATTTTGAGTTTGCATGTAAGGCTGGAACAGAGGCAATGTTTGTCTGCTATTCACATGTAAAAGCAGGTCTAATCAAATATGGTCTCGCAATAGGAGCTGACACATCCCAGGGAGCTCCGGGCGATGCTCTTGAATACTCAGCATCTGCAGGTGGAACAGCTTTTATTTTTGGGAAAGATAAGATAATAGCTGAAGTTCTTGAGACTTATTCCTTTACCACAGATACCCCGGATTTCTGGAGAAGAGAACATGAATTTTATCCGAGGCATGGAGGAAGATTCACAGGAGAACAGGCCTATTTCAGACACATAATTTCAGCTGGCAAAGAGATAATGAAAAAAGCTGGTTTGACTCCGAAAGATTTTGAGTATGCTGTGTTCCATATGCCAAATGGAAAGTTTCCTCAACAAGTAGCAAAAACTCTCGGTTTCGAGTTAAAGCAGATTGAGCCAGGGTGGATTGTTCCATGGATGGGGAACACTTATTCTGGTTCCTCACCCACTGGACTTTCTGCCATTCTGGATATAGCAAAACCAGGAGATAAAATTCTAATTGTTTCCTTTGGCTCAGGTGCTGGCTCTGATGCCTTTATTTTTAAAGTCACAGAAAGGATAGAGGAGGTTAGAAATCTTGCACCCAAAGTTAAAGAGATGCTTGATAATAAAAAGATTTATGTGGACTACGGAACTTATGCAAAATTGAGAGGGAAAATTGTAATTTAGGAGGGAAAAATGAGAGAAGTAGCAATAATAGGAGCTGGAATAACAAAATTTGGTGAACACTGGGACAAATCTTTAAGGGATATTTTTGTGGAATCAGCCTTAGCTGCTATTAAAGATGCTAATGTGGATTATATAGATTCCATGTATGTGGGTTGCATGTCTGGTGGGCTTTTTGTGGCTCAAGAACACCTGGGAGCCTTTTTAGCAGATTATCTTGGACAGAGTTCCATACCTGCGGTAAGAGTGGAGTCAGCCTGCGCATCAGGTGGAGCGGCTCTGAGACAGGGTTTTATAGAGGTTGCCTCAGGAATCTCTGATATAGTTCTTGTGGGCGGTGTGGAAAAGATGACTGACACAGAAGATGTGACATTCGCTCTAGCCACTGCAGCGGAACAGGAATACGAAGTTTATCATGGAATAACCTTCCCGGGTCTTTATGCTCTGATAGCAAACGCATATATGCATAAATACGGTTTAACCAGGGAACAGCTTGCAATGGTAGCAGTAAAGAATCATAAGCATGGTTCATTGAATCCCAAGGCGCAATTCCAAGCTGAAATCTCTATTGAGACTGTGATTAATTCCACCCTTGTGGCTGATCCTCTCAGGCTGATGGATTGTTCCCCTGTCTCAGATGGTTCTGCCTGTTTGATTCTTTGTCCTCTTGAGATGGCTAAAAAATTTACAGATACACCAGTTAAGATTAAAGGAGTGGGTATGGCTACTGATACTATTGCTCTCCACTCAAGAAAAGATATCACATCTCTAAGAGCGGTTTCTCTTTCAGCTGAAAGAGCTTATAAAATGGCTGGCATAAAGCCAGAAGATGTAAATGTGGCTGAGGTTCACGACTGCTTTACTATAGCAGAGATCATTATAGCTGAGGAGCTGGGCTTTGCAGAGAGAGGGAAGGGAGGCGAACTGGTGGAAAAAGGAGAGAGCTACCTTGGCGGTAGAATTCCTGTGAATACCAGCGGAGGTTTAAAAGCCAAGGGACATCCAGTGGGTGCTACTGGAGTTGCCCAGGCAGTGGAGGTCTTTTATCAGCTTCAGGGAAGAGCTGATAAAAGGCAGGTTAAAAATGCAAGGATAGGGCTTACCCAGAACATGGGTGGCTCTGGTGCATCCTCAGTAGTTCATATAATGGAGGTGGTATAATGTCATCCCCAAAATACTGGAGAGAAATCCCTCAAAGATACAGACTGGAAGCTCTTAAATGTAAAAATTGTGGCTACATTGCTTTCCCTCCAAGAGAAATCTGCCCTGAGTGTAGAAATACCGATTTTGAGAAGACTGTTCTTTCCGACAAAGGAAAAATAATCTCCTATACAGTAATAAGAGTGGCTCCCAAACAATTTTCTTTCCAATCTCCTTATCCTGTTGCAATTATTGAGCTTGAGGGAGGAGGAAGAATAACAGCTCAGATTGCGGATGCTAACCCAGAAGATGTTAAAATAGGAGCAAAGGTGAGAATAGTTTTCAGAAAAATACAGGAAGAAGGGAAGGACGGTATAATATGTTATGGGTATAAGGCTGTCCTTGAGGGATAATAAAAGAGCCGTTTAATTTTTTGGAGTAAAAATGTTTAGAATAGAAAGCAAAGTGAACACATCTTCCCCTGAGTTCAAGGAAAATTATGAATTCATGAAGAGAGCTGTGGAAGAGCTTAAGCAGAGAATTGAAGAGGTAAAAAAGGGAGGACCTCCAGAAGCTGTGAAGAAGCATAAAGAAAGAGGAAAACTCACGGTAAGAGAGAGGCTTGAGCTACTTTTAGACCCGGGGACTCCTTTTCTTGAATTCTCACCCCTTGCTGCTTATGGAATGTACAATAACGAAGCACCATGTGCAGGGATAATAACAGGCATAGGCCTGGTAAATGGAATAGAGGTTCTTATTGTAGCGAATGATGCCACAGTTAAAGGAGGAACATATTTTCCTGAAACAATAAAGAAGCATGTGAGAGCTCAGGAAATTGCTATGGAGAATCGCCTTCCCTGCATTTATCTTGTGGATTCAGGAGGGATATTCCTTCCTCTTCAATCAGGGACATTTCCAGACAAGGAGCATTTTGGAAGAATATTCTATAATCAAGCAAGAATGTCAGCAATGGGGATACCCCAGATTTCTGTGGTTATGGGATCCTGCACTGCAGGAGGAGCATATGTTCCTGCTATGAGTGATGAAACTGTCATAGTAAGAAGGCAAGGCACAATATTTATTGGTGGACCTCCTCTGGTAAAAGCAGCAACAGGGGAGGAGGTGACCGCAGAGGAGCTGGGAGGAGCTGATGTTCACTGCAGAATTTCAGGTGTTTCAGACCATTATGCTTTCAATGATGAACATGCTATAGAGATCACAAGAAATATAGTGGCAAATCTACCTAAGAACAAGAAGTTCGAACTGGATGTGGAAGAACCTGAGGAGCCTTTTTACAATCCTGAAGAAATTTATGGAATTGTTCCAAAAGATTTAAGAAAGCCCTTCGATATGAAAGAGATAATAGCAAGATTGGTGGACAGAAGCGAATTCCATGAGTTTAAAGAACTTTATGGACCCACCCTCATATGCGGTTATGCCAGAATAATGGGATACCCTGTGGGAATTGTGGCTAACAATGGTGTTCTTTTCTCTGAAAGTGCTTTAAAAGGAGCTCATTTTGTTTCCATGTGCGCTGTGCGTAAAATCCCTTTAATATTTCTCCAGAATATTACTGGTTTTATTGTTGGAAAACAATATGAACATGGAGGGATAGCAAAGGATGGAGCCAAGATGGTTCATGCCGTGGCGAATGCTGATGTTCCAAAATTCACTGTGATTATAGGAGGTTCATATGGAGCTGGTAATTATGCCATGGCTGGTAGGGCTTATGCGCCAAGACTTCTGTGGATGTGGCCAACTGCAAGGATTTGTGTTATGGGAGGAGAGCAAGCAGCAAACACCCTCCTAACTGTAAAATTGGAAGCTCTTGCAAGAGAGGGAAAAACAATGAGTGAGGAAGAGCAGGAAAAATTCAAAGAACCGATACTGAAAAAATATGAAGAGGAGTCATCCGCTTATTACTCCACTGCGAGACTATGGGATGATGGAATATTGGATCCTCTTGACACAAGAAAGGCACTCGCTCTCGGAATTGCCATGAGCCTGAATTTTCCCATTCCTGATCATAGATTTGGCGTTTTCAGGATGTAAATAGAAATAAATAAAGAATCAGAGGTCGAAAATGGAATTCAAAACAATTATCTACAAAGAAGAAAACATTATAGGAAAAATTACCCTCCACAGACCCGAGATTCACAATGCTTTTGATGACCTTATGATTTCTGAACTTCATCTTGCTCTTGATCTTGCAGAGAGAAACCCGGAAATTCGGGTTGTTGTTATAACGGGTACCGGAGATTCTTTCTGTGCTGGTGCTGATTTAAACTGGATGAGGAGGGTAAAGGATTGGAGCTATGAGAAAAATTTTGAAGACGCTCTGAGAGTGGCTGAGCTAATGGAGAAGATATACACATTTCCAAAACCTGTGATCACAAGAGTTAATGGTGCTACAATAGGAGGAGGGACCGGGATAGTTGCTTCCTCTGACATTGCAGTGGCGTCTGAAAATGCAGTTTTCGGTTTAGCGGAAGTTAAAATTGGATTGGTTCCATCTGTAATTTCTCCTTATCTTATAAAAAGATGCGGGGAGAGAGTATGTAGAGAAATATTTCTTACAGGGGAGAGAATTTCAGCAAGAAAAGCCTTAGAATTTGGGCTTGTAAATTATGTGGTTTCTCCTGAAGAACTGGACGACAAAATTTCCAGGATAATAGATATGCTTTTAAGTAGCGGTCCGGAAGCGATAAAAATGTGCAAAGAGCTTGTTAAGAAAGTATCTCAGACTCCCATAGAAAAGGTAAAATCTTACACTTCAGATATAATAGCAAAAATAAGAATTAGCGAGGAAGGTCAGGAAGGAATAGCTTCCTTTCTTGAAAAAAGAAAACCTAAGTGGGTTATAAACTATAAAAAAGAGTAAAAATCCATATTTTACTAATCAGGCTTTATCATATCCCTATTGCACAAGAGAAATCCTTTCCCTTTCAAACTATCATTTGCTTCAACCAATGGCATGCTCTTTTTCAATCATATACGCTTTTCGCTCTGCTCTATTTTTACAGAGTGAAGTCCCCGTAAAATTTTTATCAACAAGACATTCTCTATCTGGTGGCTGGATGACTTCCTTTCTTCTCGAAGTGCTTTTTTATTAGAAGGTAGCACCAGGGTTTCTCGTTTTTATCTATACCATTTTCAGAGTAATATTTTTCAACTTTTGCTAAAAAACCACTGAGACCACTTCCATTCGCTATGTGCTCTGCAAAGCTTATTGCGGATTTTCTAAGACTCTTTTTCAAACGAAATTTTTTAAAAAATCCTTTATAAAGATTTCCGGGCAATTTTCCACCGACTATGTCAGTGACATGGCGGTTGTATTGGTCAGTGAGAACGTTTTCTTGCAGTTCTATGAGTTTTTTGTAAGCGGAGGGATTCAGTTCAGGGGAGAGGAAGAGTTCCTCTGCATAATTTTCGAAAAGCCTTTTTAAACCTGCAAGTTTACTGCTTTTGGATAGATCCTTTTTCATACTTCCGAATCTTTTAGCTACGGTTTCGATGGTCTCGAGAATCTTGTCTACATCTTCAAGAGTATTTCCGCAACCAAGACTTATCCTGGCAGTCCCTTGAACGTTTTCTCCTGTTATTCTTTTAAGCGCAAGATATGCACAGTGGCATCCGCTTCTCGCTTCCACCACATAGTTGGTGGGAATATCCAAGCCTTCATAATTTGAACCAAGAAGCATGGCTAACTGGTCAGAAAGCATCTCACCAATATTTATGGAGAAAGTTGGGACCCTTCTTCTCGGGTCCTTCGGACCGTAAAGTCTCAAATCTTTTATCTGCTCAAGACCTCTTATCATTTTTTGTGAAAGTTCTATTTCATGGTTGTGTATAGCTTCCATAGCAGTTTTGATATAATATCTCCTCTCCTCCGGTTTTTTTGCCAGTGTGCCATTATAAACACCTGAAATTTTCATACCTATTTCTACGAGGAAATCGGTCATGGCGCCAAGGCCTATCACATTTCCTATGTCCGGTGTTCCTGGTTCTAACCTATTTGGTAAATGAGCTAAGATATGGCTTTCCGGTTCAATGTGACATATGGTTCCTCCTCCTATCAGACCCGGCTCGAGTTTCTTCAGAAGTTTCTTCTTCCCATAAACTATGCCTACATGAGGTGCCATCATCTTATGGCCTGATGCCACATAAAAATCACAACCCAGCTCCTTTACATCTACAGGAAAATGCGGAACTGCTTGCACACCGTCCACCACAACCAGAGCATTTTCGTTTTTACTGTGAGCTATTTTCGTAAGCTCTCTCACATCGTTTATTGTTCCAAGGGCATTAGAAGCATGCATGACTGCGATTATCAAAGTGTTTTCGTCTATGAGACTTTCAGCTACTTTCATGTCAAGAGTGTAATCAGCGTTTATATTCATGGGTATCCATCTTATTTCGTATCCCCTCTCCTTTGCTATGTCCTGCCATGGAAGAAGGTTGGAACTGTGTTCCATCTCGGATATCACTATGTTCCCTCTTTTTCTTCCTTTCAGGAAAGTTTTATTGATGGAATGTGCCAGTTGGTTTAGGGCAAATGTGGCATTGCATCCTACCATGGCGATTTCATCTTCTGTATCTGCGTTTAACAAATCAGCAACTTTTTTATGGGCTTCATCATACATTTCGCTTGCAACAAGAGAAAGATTGTATCGTGCCCTGTGCACATTAGCTCTTTGTTCCGCATTAAATCTGGTCACTGCCTCAATTGTTCGTTTAAGCGGCCATGAAGTAGCTGTGTAATCGCAGTATATAACAGGTTTACCAGCATATGTCCTGTCAAAGGCATGGGGTATCTCTTGCCTAATCCAATTGGGGTCGTATTTCTCGCCCCTCTCAGTTTCGTTGACTTTTGGTGTTTGGAACATATTATCACTCCTTAAAAATTATTAAATAAGGGTTATAAATGAAACCCTCGTTTTTTACTTAAAATATAAATTCCTTTATGAAATCAGTGATATTGAGACCAAATGAAGACATCAGGGTTTTGCAGGCGTATATTTTAGGTCCTCTCGTTTTGGTCTGTTCTGTCATTTTCTGCCTTGAAGGTGTTTTCATATCCTTGAGCCTCTGCAGGAGCATTTCTTATGGTGATTGTAATAGCTTTTCATCTTCAGGATAGCGTTCTTTATTTTCGCATTTATCATGAAGAGCGATAAGAATATAATGGGTTTCATATTTATTAACAGGGCTGTCATGTTCCTATTCATCGGCATCTCGTTTAATACCCTTATCTTCTCTATATCTATGAGCAGGAAAATCATTGCCTTGAAGAGCCTTCTGATTCTTACCTTTTCGAGGTTCTCAAGCTTATTTATGAGGCAGCTTATTTTTTTGATTTTGTTGAGCTTAAGCCCAATAATCCTTACCCCTTCATTTACTGAGACCGGAAGGTAGTTTTTGAGCAGTTCAGTTATATTATTTAGCAATTCCTTGCCTTTCCGATGTTTTATTTATTATTATATGATTGAAAAACTTCGACTTCAATCACTCGCATTGAATTTAAATTGCAAAGTTGAAAATGATGAGCGATTTAAGATAAAACTCAGGGAACACCAGTAAAGACTAATTGACCAGTGGGTCTATAAATTGTATTATTTAACAGAAGAGAAAAAATTGTAAAAGGAAAGCATTAATGATAAAACTTAAGCAAGGTTTTTGAGGTTATTCTCTTTGGTCAAAAAGGCTATTCCAGGGAAGGCTAAACCCTACCAGGAGGCAGTAGAATTATCGAAAAAAAGCTGGATGAGGCAAGGAGTGTGTGATAGAATAGAAGAGAGAAAGAGAGTTATATGGAAGGGATGAATTTTCAAGAACAAAAACCATCGCGAAGGGGAACATTTCAGAGATGGGAAGGAAAAGAATTTAGGCTGACTTATCAAAGGCATACAAAGGGAAAATGGATGATGAGGCTCTCCTTATTTTTAAAAAGTGATATTATATTTTTATGAGAAAGGAAAAGAAAGAATATCCAAAAGCAATTTATAACTGGCATGAAAATGAAAGACCACCTTTAGATTTATCATTTATAACCAACGAACCATGTAAAACACTCAAGGATAGATTCGAGCAACTAATAAAGGACTGTAAGTTTTTTGATTGTCTGGTTGCTTATTTTTATGTGAGTGGGTTTCATGCCATATGCAAATCATTGGAAAACACTGAAAAAATAAGAATTCTTATTGGTATTGGCACGACAAAAGAAACATACGATTTGATAAAAACTGCCGAAGGTGATAATCAAAATTCATCTTTACTTTCTCATTTTGAAACAAAACAAGAAATTGAAAACATTGTAGAAAATGAGCTGGCTGATTCTGAGGACAAACAATATGTTGAAGAAGGAGTTCAAAAGTTTATTGAATGGATAAAAGAGGGGAAACTACAAATAAAGGCTTATCCATCTCGAAATATTCATGCAAAACTGTATATTATGACTTTTAGAGAGGGCGATCGGGATATAGGTAGGGTTATCACAGGCTCAAGCAATTTTACTCAATCTGGTCTTGTGGACAACCTTGAATTTAATGTGGAGTTAAAGAATCGCTCTGATTACGAGTTTGCAAAAGAGAAATTTGAGGAATTGTGGAAAGATGCTGTTGATGTTAGTGAAAAATATATTCAAACCATCAATGAAAAAACATGGCTTAATCAAAATATTACCCCTTATGAACTCTATCTTAAATTTTTATATGAATACTTCAAGGATGAATTAAGCAGGACTGATGAAGTTTTTACAAGATATCTGCCACAAGATTTTAAAAGATTTGAATATCAAGAGCAAGCAGTTTTAAATGCAAAGAAGATATTAGAAGAATACGGAGGTGTTTTTATCTCTGATGTAGTGGGACTTGGTAAGACCTATGTCTCTGCTATGCTTGCCGGGCAACTTGATGGTAGAACCCTTGTTATAGCACCGCCTGCGCTTATAGACAAAAATAATCCTGGTTCTTGGCCCAATGTCTTTTCTGATTTTCATATTCCAGCTGATTTTGTATCGACTGGTAAACTTGATGAGGCAAAAAAAGAGATAGAGCGAAGGGAATATAAGAATATTATCATAGATGAAGCACACCGTTTCAGGACAGAAACAACTATTAGTTACGAAGATATTGCTGAAATCTGTAGAGGAAAAAGAGTAATTTTGGTCTCTGCCACCCCTTATAATAACTCACCCAAAGATATCCTTGCTCAGATTAAACTTTTCCAGAATGCAAGAAAAAGCACTATCCCTGGAGTTCAAGATCTTGAGGAATTCTTTGTTAGACTTGATGGAAGGTTGAAAAAGGTTAACCGTAATAAGGATTACCACAAGTATCTTGAGATAACTAAAAATAATGCAAAAGAAATTCGGGATAAGGTTTTGAAGTACATAATGGTTAGAAGAACGCGTGCTGAAATAGAAAAATATTTTGTAGAAGATTTAAATAATGTTAAATTTCCAGAAGTAGAAGATCCAGAGCCTTTTTATTATCAGTTAAACGATGAAGAAGATAGAATCTTTATGGAAACAGTAAAGCTGATAACCCAAAAATTTAGATATGCTCGTTATATGCCATTGCTTTATTTGCAGGGGACTATAACACCACTGGAAGAGCAATCGCAAAGAAATATGGGCGGTTTTATGAAGGTCCTCCTTGTAAAACGCCTTGAAAGTAGTTTTTATGCCTTTAGAAAAAGTATTGATAGGTTTATTCATTCCTATGAAATGTTTATTAAGGAATACGAAAAAGGGAATGTATATATAAGCAAAGAATACATAAATAAAATCTTTGACCTTTTAGAACAAGGAGATGATGAGGCTGTCCAGAAACTTATTGAAGAAGGAAAAGCAGAAAGGTATGACAGCAAAGACTTTAGACCTGATTTTGCAACTGACCTAAAAAATGACCTTGAGATTTTGAGAGAG
>FWPU01002340.1_pt1 | contig 53006 bp, 48 predicted proteins | sample 2228361 | NCBI WGS metagenome assembly FWPU01 (sample SAMEA103939777, study PRJEB20133) | metagenome | reverse complement strand
TTCGTGTTCCGCCACACGCAGGTGGGGATGGAGAGGGATCGGTTTTTGTGCCATGCCTTATTATACACCTAAAGTTGGTATTATCAGCGTTCGGCGCGCGATAGATGCTGCCCCAGCAACCGCTCTTCGGAGCGCTCCCGCCGCATCTTGCTCGCTGAGGCAGCGTTGACGTGGCTGCCCGATCCGTGACAATCTATCTAACGTCGGTATGACTGCCGGTAACAGTGAGCGTCTGCTCTTGCGCTTAAAACCGCTTGACGCGCGCGGCAGATCCGGCTACACTACCTGTAACACTTCTAGAGAGGAGATCCCATGACTGCCGCTCGACACACGCCTCCTGCTTTGCATCAACCACGGTTCTCTGGCCAACAGCCCGCCATCTCAGCGTCTGAGACGACTGAAGCGACGTGGCCGATCGCGCTGCGCGCCTTGCTGTTGCTCAGCGGCGCAACAACGACTCACGATCCCGGCTTGATGTCGTTGTCTGACGCTGATCTTTGCGCCTTGCGCGGCAGTCTGGCTATTCTGCACTCGGAGGAGCCGACCAATATCGCGTGATATGGTCTTCATACTGCGCGGCGACCAGCAGGATGCTTCCTGCTGGTCGCTTGTCTTTCAGGATCGTTCTTTTCGCCCCTCATACATCCTCTCGTCGGCGCTATCCGTAGCATTTGATGAGAGCCGCGCGCCCGGTCATGCTATACTGATAACGACCTGGTATTCATGGAGATAGACACTGTTATGGCGTCTCGTTTACCTTCATTCTATTCAATCACCAGCATTCAGCGCCGACTTACCGCGCGCCGCTGGCCCTGGTGGCTGGGCACAGCATTGATGATTCTTGGGGGCAGCCTGCTCCTGTATGTGTTGTTTACGACGTTGCAAATCGAATACTATCGCTGGGCTGCGCGTGGTGACTCACCGCTGCCGGCACCGCAGATTACCTCGGATAGTTTCCGCCCGGCGGATGCCCGCCCGCTGCCTGTCCTGTCTGATTTAATTGCAGGTACGGCGGTCAGCCGTGATCCTGAACCAACCGTTGCCCCGACAGGTGATGGCGCAGTCGCTGCCGCGTTGCCTGTTGTCAACAGCGGTTTGCTTATCTCGGAGCCGCCAGAGCCGCTGCAGGCGGATTGGGTGTCACAGATTGATCGGCTGGTCATTCCGGCGATCCGGGTTGATTTCAAAGTGATTGAAGTAGGCTGGGAGACAATTGAGGAAAACGGCCAGCAGATTTCGGTCTGGCAGGTGGCTGAATACGCGGTCGGTCACCATCGCGGCTCGGCTAACCCCGGCGATCCCGACAATATCGTTCTGGCCGGTCATGTCGGCGGTTACGGTCGCGTCTTCAAAGACCTCTTCTACCTGCAACCCGGCAATGAAGTGATTGTCTACAGTCGCGGGCGAACCTATCGCTATGTCGTGCATGAGCGGATCATTGTTGACGAAGAAGGAGTTCCTGCCGAACAGCGGCTGGCCAATGCGCGGTACATCGCGCCTACCGGCTACGAAGTGCTGACGATGGTGACCTGCTGGCCGCCGAGCGGTCCCGATCGCTTCAAGCAACGGGTTATTGTGCGGGCATTGCCGGCGCTGGATGCCGATCTCGACTCCGAGCCGGCTGCGCCAACGGAGACCCGCTAAGGTGGTGCGGCGCGCAATCAGCATCTCATCAGAGCGCATGCCGGGCAGCGCTGAGTCACGTCAGGCATCACCATCGTTGCGATCGCCGTTCAGCCGGGTGGTTTCGAGCATTTCGATCACACTGGCGCCACGAATAAACACCCGGCGCAACCCGGCTGGTCGGCTGGCCGCGAGCTGACCGCTGCTGATCAGGCGTTTTACCGTGCTCAGGCTCACGCCAAGCAGGCGGGCTACCTCTTCGCGTGAATAGACAGCGTCGGGATTGATACCTTCACGTCGCGCCATGGCTCACCTGGCTCTCATGTTTCACAGCAGCCCAAACATGCGGAAAGCGCCGAGCACGCAGATCACGGCCAGACTCATCCCCGCAATCACCTGCATTAAGGTGTGGTTGCGGGTGCGTAGTCGTGCCCAGCCCAGCACCACCGCCGCAACCCAGCAGATGCCGCCCACCACCGGCAAATAGATGCTGGCCAGCGTGGCGCAGGAACCGATGCTGGCCGAATGAATGCTGATCTTCCAGAATAGATTGATCAGGAACGAGATCAGATTCATGATGGCAACCGAGACCAGCATGGCGAGTAACGGCAACGGCGCCTGCAACGCCCAGAGGATGGCAGTGCCGAGGATGACATTGACCATGCCAAACAGATAGAGTTCGTGGCGCTGGGTGCGATCAGAAATGTCATCGTCGCTGTAGGCGCCCTGGCGCAGCCGGATGTTGAAAAAGACGGTTGGCGGCACGACGTGCAGCAGGCTACAGATGATCGCCCACCACAATCCACTGATCCGGTCATCACTCCCGAACACGCCAACGATGAAGATACTCACAATGCCGAGCGGCACCGGATGCAAAATCTGCGAGATGCGACGGGCAATCGCGTAGCCGCGCCCCGGCATGGCGCCCCGGCTCAGCGCTTCGGCTGTCAAATCGTTTGGTTGTATCATGCCCGCAATCCTCAGGTGGTTGCTAACTCACGGTAGATAGCAATCAGTGTTTCGCCGGTCGCTTCCCAGCGGAAGGTGGCTGCCTGCGGCGGGCCGGCTGTGCGAAGCGGCGCGGGATTGGTCAGCGCTGCGCGGATGCCAGCGGCAATATCGTCGGGGTCGAGTGGATCAACCATGATCGCTGCCTTGCCCGCGACTTCAGGCAGGCTCGCCACGTTGGCGGTGACAACTGGAACGCCACAGGCAAGCGCTTCGAGTACCGGAAAGCCGAACCCTTCGTACAGCGACGGATACACGAAGACTTCAGCTAGATTATACAATGCCGGCAGATCGGTGTCGGCAACAAAGTCGAGAAATTGGACTCGTTCACGCAGGTTCGCCTGTTCAACAGCCGCAAAAATGTCGTCGTAGAGCCAGCCCCGTTTGCCTGCTATGACCAGGTGGAGATCGGGGTAGTCGGGCAACAGTTGCGTGTAGGCGCGCGCCAGGCGCACCAGATTCTTGCGCGGTTCGATGGTGCCGACGAAGAGCAGGAAGCGCGCAGGCAGACCTAACCGTTCTCGCGTCTCGGCGAGCGTTTCAGCGGGCAACGGGCGAAAACGTGGCTCGACCGCCGGATAAAGCAAGCGCACGCGACGGCTGGGAACGCCGTAGAGGCGGCCCAGATCGCTGGCTGTGGCCTTCGAGTCGACCGCGATCAGATCGGCGCGCCGCAACGAACGCGGCACTGCTTCGCTGAGGTAGCGACGGAGCCTCGGTTCGGCGCAGGCCGGCTCAACCAGAAAGGTGAGATCGTGAACGGTGAGCAATGCGCGGGCGCGGGTAGGCGGCAACACAAAATCAGGCGCGTGCACAATATCAAGCGGCCCGGTCAGCCACTCGATCAGCAGGGGCAGGCGCAGGCGCTGCCAGATGATGGTGAGCAGGCGCGGGCTAAGCGGGATGGGGCGGAGAGTAATATTGGCGCATTGCTGGCAGAGTTCATTGGTGTACGCAACAAAGGGACTGTGTGGGTCGAGACCGCTAGCCGCATAAAAGAGCGTAAACGAACAGTCAGGCGCGGCCTGCGCTGCTGCGCGCGCCAGTTCGCGCGTGTAGCGTCCAATCCCTGCTCCTTGCCAGATCCCGGCTGTGTAGTCAATCCCGATCCGCATCCCTATTTCCGCCTGCTGAAGATGTACAGGATAAAACCGAAGACGACAATGCTCCAAAAGTTGATCATTCGATCCAGTAAGGTGACGGCACTGCCCAGACTGGCGGCAATTCCGAACAGGGTCAGCACAACAGTGATGGTGCCTTCAACCACGCCTAGGCCCGCCGGCGTGATGGGCAGCGCGGTCAGCAATGATGATGCCAGCGCGACAAAGATGATCGCAGCCAGGCTGAGATCGAGGCCGGTATGGGTGAGCGACTGGATGACAAACCAGAGCCGACATCCTTCCAGCAGCCAGATGGCGCCTGTGAACAGGAACAGGCGCGGAAGAATTGCCGGGCGAAACGACTTGAGCGCGGATTGCTCGAAGTTGCCGTACACCTGATGCAGCCGGCGCGGGATCAGCCAGCGGATCTGAGGGCCGAGCCAGCGCATACCCGCCAGCCCACTGACGATGATCGCCACCAGAAGTGCGCCAAACCCAAACACAATCTGCGTTCCCTCTGGCATCCGCGCGCCAAAGGTGAGATACCCCGATAGCACCAGCAAGCCGAACAACCCGATCATGTCAAGAAGGCGTTCGGCAAAGATCGTGCCAAATGTGGCCGAAAACGAGACATTGCCATTGTGCTTGAGCAAATAGCCTCGATAGGCATCGCCCAGTTTGGCAGGCACAATGCAGTTGGCAAACCACGACAGGTAGATGTACTCGATCAGGGCGGGCAGTGACGCCCAGCTTTTGCGGCCTTCATGCACCGGAACGCCGGCGTTGCCAAGGAGCATGCGCCAGCGCAATGCGCGCAAGGGGAAGGTCAGATAAAAGACAAATAATCCTGCCAGCAGCAGCAAAGGGTCAGCAGAACGCATATACTGCCACGTTGTGCTCAGATCGATATCAAGACTGCGAATTACGAAGACGATGATCGCAATCGCCAGGCCAAACGAGATCAACGTGCGAGGGCTGCGCAGTCGTTTCCCCAGCGCAAAATTGCTGCGCTCCCCATTCTCCGCTGTATCATTGGTCGCTTCAACCGCTGGTGGTTGCTCGGTCATCGTGGTCTGACCCTTCCCCTGTTGAATACATCTGCCTGTCTTGCGGCGGGCGTCAGTCCGCCACTGCTCTCGTCGTCTACTGCCCGTTTGTTTCGTAACGATACCAGGCCCAAAAGCGTTCCAGCCCCTCTTCAATCGTTACCTGCGGCGCAAAATCGAGCAACTGATGCGCCTTCGTCGTGTCGGCATACGTGAGCGGCGGCTCGGTTGTCGGCAATGGTTGCACCTCAATCTGCGCTTGATACCCGGTTATCGCTTCCAGCAATGCGACAAAGCGCCGCATCTCTACCGGTTGCGAGTGACCAAGATTGAAGATTTCATACGGTTGGGGACGATCAAGCGCATTGAGCAGACCGGCGATAATGTCATCGATATAGGTGTAGTCACGAAACAGATTCTCGCCGCCATTGAACAGGGTGATCGGTTGTCCGCGCACCATCCGTTCGACAAACAGATAGGGAGTCATATCAGGCCGCCCGCGCGGGCCGTAGACGGTGAAAAAGCGTACCACGCTAATCGGCATGCCGTAAAGGCTGTGGAAGGTGTAGGCCAATACCTCGGCGGCCTTCTTCGTCGCCGCATACGGGGAGAGTGGGCGATTGGTCGGGTCGTCTTCACGGAACGGAATCTGACTCGTTTTACCGTAGACAGATGAGGTCGAGGCCAGCACAAAATTGGCTACACCCGCCCGGCTGGCCTGTTCGAGCATCACCACGCTCCCGCCAACATTCACCGCTTCGTAGAGCTGCGGATTGGCGATCGACGGTCGCGGGCCGGGCATGGCGGCCAGATGGGCAACAGCGCGCGGTCGATAGCGAGCAAACGTCTCGGCCACCAGCGCCGAATCGCGAATATCGCCCTCGATCAGGGTGAAGTTTGGGTGGGCAAGCGCAGCGGCGAGATTGCGACGTTTCCGCGCCGGATCGTAATAACTGACGAAATTGTCCAGACCAATCACCCGCTCGCCGCGCGTCAGCAAATGATCAACCAGATGACTGCCGATAAAACCGGCAGCGCCGGTCACAAGATAGGTCATAATGCCTCTTCGCGAGTGTGTTGGGGGGAATGATTGAGGCGAATGCCGACCAGCAGGGCAATGATCGCGCCAAATTGCACCCCCATATTCAAGACATGCAGATTTTCAAAGAGATTATGGCCGGTCACGGCGCCAATCACGCCGATGCCGCCGAGCGCAATGCTGCGGGTAAACCAGTCGCGGGCAGATTGGATTGCCTGCAAACCAGTGTACCACACGCTGCCGAGAAATCCGAGATACGCGATCAAGCCGAGCGCGCCGGCTTCAGCGCCGATGTGCAGGTAGTAGTTGTGAGCATGACCGCGAGAATCATACCATGGTTTGATCCATGTCGGCGATTGTCCGCTATACACCAGCCGCTCGTAAGCGAGCGAAAAATTGCCCGGCCCCATCCCCAGCCATGGTCGTTCCTGGATGATGTGCCAGGCGGCCTGGAGATGGGCCATACGTTCAACCACGGCAAAGTTTTCTGGCGTGATTTTCACTCCGCGCACATCAAAGGGACGCAGATTGGTCAGGATGGAATTGACCCGATTGGTCAGCGCGGCAGGGGCGAGACCGCTGTTGAGCAGCAAGAGACCGCCGATGCCGGCCAGCGCCAGCGCGAATGCAAGTCGCGGCAGCACCTGGCGGCCATAACGACTGACAAACGCAATGGCCATTGTGAGCGCGCCAACCAGCGCGCCCAGCCAGCCACCCCGCGAGAAGGTCGCCAGTAAGCCGCCGAGCAGACATCCAGCCGCAATCATGACAACCAGCAGGGTGAGCCAGCGCCGCCGGTTACGCCAGTTGCCCGCTTCGCCAGCCGCCAGAACGATCCCGATCGCCAGCGGCCAGGCCTGATTGAGGTAGCCGGCAAACGAATTGGGTTGGCCGATGGTGCCATACGCCCGCACTCGTCCGCCGCCGATAGCAAAACTCTCTGGGCCGATCCCGCTCACGAACTGGCCGATCCCGATCAGCGCAGTCAGCGCCGGCGCTGCCAGAAGGCAGGTGATCAGCACGGCGCGACGCCAGGCCAGGCGCGATTGATCCTGACAGAGCCACACGGTCGCCACGTAAACCAGCAACACTGTCCCCCAGCGCAGCGTCTCTTTGAGACCTTCACTGCGGCTCAAGGGAGTGAATGCGGCTGACAGGGCCAGCGTCCAGATCAGTCCGGCCAACGCCCAGCCTGGCGCTCCCAATGCCGGCCATGGTCGGGGCTGGCGGATCAGCAAACTGAGCGCCAGCATGATGAAGCAAAGCTGGGTGAGACTAATCCCGCCGGGCAACAGAATCAATTGCTGCGCCGGCACTGAGAGGATTGCAAATCCAACCGGCCAGACTGGATCGGTCAGGAACAAGCCGATGGCAGCCAGCGCAATCAACCAGACGACAGCAACCAGCGGCGGAGTGAATGCCAGCAAGGTTCCTGCGACTACGGCTGCGCTGCCGAACAACAACCACTTGCTTCGCTCAGACAGAACAAGATAGTGCATCACCAGGCGCCGCGACCCGACAGGATCGCAGGAATGACCATAATCAGAATGCGCATATCGAGACTTAGCGACCAGTTTTCGACATAATAAATATCGAGTCGCACCTGCTCATCAAATGGGATCTCGCTGCGACCCAGCGCCTGCGGCAAGCAGGCCAGTCCCGGCAGCACTTCCAGTCGGCGTCGATGCCACGGCTCGTAGCGGGCAACCTCTTCGGGCAGCGCCGGACGCGGACCGATCAGGCTCATATCACCGCGCAACACATTGTACAGTTGCGGCAGTTCATCAAGACTTGCCCGGCGCAGCCATCGCCCAAAACGAGTAACGCGCGGATCATCGCGAATTTTGAACAGCGGCCCGTCGGCCTCGTTGTGGGCCTGCAACTCGTGTCGGCGTTGTTCGGCGTCGGGGATCATAGTGCGAAATTTGTAGCAGGTGAAGACCTGGCCGTGTTTGCCCACCCGTTGCTGCCGGAAAATCACCGGTCTGCCTGAATCCAGCCAGATCAGCAGCGCAATAACGGCAGCCAGCGGCAACGTAATCGGGAGGGTGAGCAGCACTGCGCCAATATCGACGGCGCGTTTGATGACCAGATTCAGCCCGACAAGGTTGGTCTCCTTTGGCTGCAACAGCGGGATCCCACTCAGTTGCATAATATCGACCCGATCGAAGCTGAGCTGGTAGATATCTGGCACAATCTGATAATCGACCTGCAATTGCTGACAGCGACCGACCAGTTCGGGGAGTCGACCGTGTTCCCAGAATGGCAAGGCGATGATCACCTGCTGAATCTGGTGCTGATCAACCACATCTTCGAGATCATCAAGATTGCCGAGATATTGAAAGACGCGCGCGCGTGGATGCTCGATGATCGGTTGATCGCTCAGGTAACCTGTCAGCGTATACCCAACCCCCGGCGAGGCGGTCAGTGTCTGCATGACCAGTTCACCGAGACCGGTGCCGCCCAGCACCAGCACTCGTTCACGCCCTAGACCGCGCGCCCAGAACCAGTGCCGGACACCGATCAGCAATAGTCGCCAACTGAGCAGGAGCGCGATAATCATGACTGCGGCAAACGCAAAAATCAGCCGCGAATAGAAGAAGGGACGATAGAGAAACACCACCACGATCAGCAACGCGATCATCGTGATCACGTTGCCGATAATGGCTTCAGCCTCGTCAAGGAAGGTCATGCGGCGGCTCGACCGGTAAAAGCCCCGACTGACGAAGCGGAGACCCAACAGGACTTGCAACATCGTGACAATCGGAAGGAACGCGCTGAATGGAACCTGATTCTCAGTGGCAACTTCAGCCACGATTTGATCAAATGGCGGCGGCCAGATGATCTGATACCGGAGCAGATACGCCAGCGCGAAGCCCGCAAAGATCAAAGCCTGGTCGAGCGCAAATAGCCCAACCATAGTCCAGCGGCGCTGCCGACGCAACCGTTGTCGAGTTTCGGTTGTGACCCTTGCGGGCGCTGGCGGAAGCTCGATCATGGATAGTGCAGCCTGCGCGAAAACGGTGATGCAACCGTGGTCTGGTATTGGTCGCGTGCTGGTGGTTCAGACAATATCACCGGGATACCGGCTCGTATCACTGCGCGGTGATAGGTGATCCGCCCCGTCCTGGCGATGTTCGAAGTACAGCATCACGCCCGGCGAAGCGGCAATGAGCAGCATGAGCACAATGAGGCTCAACCAGAGCATACGCGGCCCTTCTCCTTGAACGATGTCGATTACGATTATGCTGCTTCGCATCATGACGAAGCGCCTTATCTTACCATGATCAGGCGCTTCTGCAAGCTGATAAAAATCTGACAGACGGGATCCAACCGGAGTCCCATCTGTCAGGCTGAGGCTCATCATGCGGCCTGGGCTGCTTTCGGCGTTTCGGCTCCTTCAGCAGCCGCTTCGATCTGAGCGACGGCATCGCGTGGCCGCACCGTGAGGAAGAGGTCGCGGTAGTAATCCCAACGCGCCAGAATTTCGCTGCCGCGCGGGCTTTTTGTCAGTTCGACGTGGCGACGGATCAGATCGCGCAAGCGCTTTTCGTCGCGTTCGCTGAGCGGACGCAGCTCAACCAATTGCGGATTGTAGCGCTGAGCAAACATGCCTGTTTCATCAAGCACATAAGCGACCCCGCCGGTCATGCCAGCGCCGAAGTTTCGTCCGGTCGGCCCGAGCACAACCACTGTGCCGCCGGTCATGTACTCGCAGCCGTGATCGCCAATGCCTTCGACAACGGCAGTTGCGCCGGAATTGCGGACGGCGAAGCGCTCGCCAACCCGTCCGGCGGCGTACAATTCACCGCCGGTCGCGCCGTACAGCAGAGTATTGCCGGCAATCACATTTTCATGCCAGAAATACTGCGCCTCTGGCGGCGGCGCCAGGGTGATCAGACCGCCAGCCATACCTTTGCCAACGTAGTCGTTGGCATCGCCGATCAGGCGAAGGGTCATACCCGGCGCGTTGAAGGCGCCAAAGCTCTGCCCGGCATGGCCGTGGAAGGTGATGGTAATCGTATGAGGGGGTAGCCCCTTATCGCCGTAGAGCTGGCCGATGGCCCCCGCCAGGCGGGCGCCAACTGAACGGTCGCTGTTGCGGATCGGGTAGTGGAGCCGTACCGGGCCGCTGGCAGCCAGCGCATCGACTGCGTCGTTCATAATCCGGTCGTTGAGATTCTCGCCGGCGGGCAGCGCGTTGGGCTGACCATTATGGCGAATGGGGCCTTTTCCAATCAGAGTTGCTGCGCCCAAAACCGGGGTCATATCGAGCAGATCGGCAGTCTCGTGACCGGTCTGGCGTTGGCGCAGCAGATCGGTGCGGCCTACAGCTTCATCGAGCGAGCGCAGACCGAGGCTGGCGAGAATCTCGCGCACTTCCTGCGCCAGATAGCGGAAGAATGCCATTACCATCTCCGGCTTGCCGGGGAACTTGGCTCGCAAGTCGCCACGCTGGGTCGCAATCCCAACCGGACAGGTGTTGTTGTGGCAGGCGCGCGCCATGATACAGCCCTCGGCGACCAGCGCGGCGGTGCCGAATGAGAATTCATCGGCCCCTAGCAGGGCAGCTATCACCACATCGCGCCCCGTCTTCAGGCCGCCATCGGCGCGGAGGCGCACCCGGTCGCGCAATCCGTTGAGAATGAGCGTCTGTTGGGTTTCGGCCAGACCCAGTTCCCACGGCACGCCGGCATTCTTGATGCTGCTCAGCGGTGATGCGCCGGTGCCGCCGGCATGACCGCTGATCAGGATGGCATCGGCGTAACCTTTCGCCACACCGGCGGCGATCGTGCCGATACCGGCAGTCGCTACCAGTTTGACCGAGACCCGCGCATTGGGATTGACCTGTTTGAGGTCATAGATAAGCTGCGCCAGATCTTCAATGCTGTAGATGTCGTGGTGCGGTGGTGGGCTGATCAGGGCCACGCCGGGCACAGTGTGCCGGATGCGGGCGATCTCTTCATTCACCTTGTGTCCCGGTAATTGTCCGCCCTCGCCGGGTTTCGCGCCCTGCGCCATCTTGATTTGCAGCTCTCTGGCGCTGGCCAGATAGGCCGGCGTAACGCCGAATCGTCCAGAGGCGACCTGCTTGATCCGCGAGTTGCGCTCATCGTGATAGCGTTCGGGCGCTTCGCCGCCTTCGCCGCTGTTAGCCATAGCGCCCAGGCGGTTCATCGCGATCGACAGCGTCTCGTGCGCCTCTGAGCTAGTCGAGCCATGGCTCATCGCCGCAGTCGAAAAGCGCTTCACAATCGACTCAATCGGTTCGACTTCTTCGATGGGCACGGGCGGACCAGCCGGCACAAACTCGAGCAGATCGCGCGGTTCAACCGGTGGCCGATTGTTGACCAGATCGGCATACTCGCGGTAGACTTGATACCCCTCACTGCTCAAGCCAGGACCGCTGCTATCGCCGTTGAGCGCGCGCGGGTTGCGCACTGCCTTATGCAGGGCGTGTACCACTGCTGGGCTGAAGGCGTGATATTCGCCATCTTTCTTGAACTTGTAGAAGCCGGGATGCGGCAACGTTACCCGACCGGTCTGGAAGGCGCGAGCGTGACGGGCAGCCAGATCGCGGGCAATTCGGCTCAGCGAAATCCCGCCGACTCGCGAGGGCGTGCCGGTAAAGCACTGATCGATCACATCCTGGGCGATCCCAACCGCCTCGAAGATCTGCGCGCCGCAGTAACTATCGAGGGTCGAGATGCCCATCTTCGACATAATCTTCAGCAACCCCTTCTCAAAGGATTGAATCAGATGGTGTTCTGCCTCATCGATCAGGTTGGCAGCGCTGAGTTCAGCGCGCTGGCGAACCGCATCGCGCTCAAGGGTGAGCCGACGAACGCTGGCGATGGCCAGGTACGGATTGATGGCCTCGGCGCCGTAACCGATCAGACAGGCGATGTGATGAACTTCGCGCGCCTCGCCGGTTTCCACGAGCAGGCTACACCGTGAGCGCAGACTGGTGCGAATCAGGTGATGGTGAACCGCGCCGGTAGCGAGCAGGATGGGCAGCGCAGCCTGATCAGCATCAACGCCGCGATCGCTCAGAATCACGATTGCCGCGCCATTGCGCACGGCTTCGGCAGCTTCGGCGGTAATGCGGTCGAGCGCCTGCCGGATGCCATCGGCAGTCAGATTGCTGGCGGGCAACAGCAGGCTGATGGTCACTGATGACAGCAATGGATCGGTCACATCACGGATCGCCTGCAACTGAGCGTTGGTCAGGATGGGAGAGGTAAGCTGCAGCAGGTGCGCATGCTCTGGCGTTTCCAGCAGGATCGAGCGCCGACGACCAATACCGACGCTGAGCGACATCACCAGCTCTTCGCGCAACGGATCGATTGGCGGGTTGGTCACCTCGGCGAAGCGCTGCTTGAAGAAATGGAAGAGCGGGCGCCCCAGCTCCCACTGCGACAGCGGCGGGATGGGCGTATCGTCACCCATCGAGCCGACCGGTTCGTGGCCGGTCATTGCCATTGGCTTCAAGATGACGTTCAGCTCTTCAGAAGTGTAGCCGAAGGCCATTTGCAGCGGTTGCAAATCCGTCGTTGCTTCATCTAACGTCGCGGGCAATTCTGCCGGCAGGTAACACAGATGCGCGTCGAGCCATTCCTGGTATGGCTGGCGCGTGGCCAGCAAGCGCTTCACGTCGCTATCAGTGTAGATAGCGCCGGCAGCGGTATCAACGGCGAGCATCTGTCCCGGGCCGAGCTTCCCTTTGTGGACGATGCGCGTCTCGGCAATGGGCACGGCGCCAACTTCCGAACCGGAAACGACCAGGCCATCATCGGTCACGATATAGCGCGCCGGACGCAGACCGTTGCGATCAAGCGCCGTGCCCACGATCACGCCATCAGAAAAGGCCAGCGCTGCCGGGCCGTCCCACGGTTCGATCAGGCAGGAGTGATACTGATAGAACGCGCGCAGCGCTGGATCGATATCAGGCACCTTTTCCCAGGCTTCGGGCACGAGCATTGCGGTCGCATGGCGCACGTCACGCCCTGCCATCACCAAAAGCTCAAGGGTGTTATCCAGCATTGCCGAATCTGAGCCGTTCTCGTCGATCACCGGCAGCAATTCGCTCATTGGCGGCGCGCCGGTGGGCAAGAAGTCGGCGGGCAGCGTAATCGCCTGTTCGCGGGCGCGCATCCAGTTAACGTTCCCCTGCAACGTATTGATCTCGCCGTTGTGGGCCAGCATGCGGAAGGGTTGCGCGCGATCCCAGGTTGGGAAGGTATTGGTGCTGTAGCGCTGATGGTAGACAGCGATGGCCGTGGTGAAGTCAGGATCACGGAGATCAAGGTAGAAATCGGCCAGATGTGATCCGAGCAGCAATCCTTTGTACACGACCGTGCGCGATGAGAACGATGGCACATACGCCGGCAATGCAGCGTGGCGGAAGCTGTGCTCCATCGCTTTGCGAGCGAGGAAGATCGTGCGCTCGAAGGCGCGATCATCAAGCCCGCTGGGTCGAGCAACGATGACCTGGCAGATCATCGGCATCGCGCTGCGCGCGCGCTCACCGAGCGCAGCGGCATTCACCGGCACGTCACGCCAGCGCAGCAGCGGCAATTGGTGTGAGGCCAGCGCCTGCTCAACCAGCGCGCAGGCGGCGGCGCACTGATCGGGATCGGATGGGAGGAAGAGCATGGCCAGCGCGATGTCGGTCGGCGCTACCGTAATCCCGGCTGCGGCCAGCTCGCGTTGCAACAGGCGGCGCGGCAACTGGGTCAGCACGCCCGCCCCGTCGCCGGTGCGAGCGTCATCGGCCACTGCGCCGCGATGTTCAAGCCGGCTCAGCGCAGTCAGCGCCAACTCGAGAATATCGTGGCTATCGCGACCGGTTACCCGGGCCACAAAACCAACGCCACACGCGTCGTGCTCGAAGCGCGGATCATAGAGTCGGGCAGGGTCTCGCGCAGGCAAATACATCGCTCGTTCCTTACTCTCACTAACAGGCGGATACCAAAAGCATAGGCAAATACGACAAAGCAGCGCTCGCCTCTCCTCGACGATGAGGGAAGGGGCGAGCGCACTCTCGCTTATCATCATGGATAATCGTGCAGTGCAACCGCACCATCGCGGCGCTTCTACACCGACATACGTTTATTTCGTTGCGGTCGTTGTTGCTTGATAAGGAATGGCGCAGAGTGTGATCACACTCTCTCACAGAGCGTGATCGCTGCGCCGCCACATCAGATCAAACATCCCTGTTTTTGTGGATTATTGCCTGATACTATACCGCACTTTGGGCAATGATGTCAAGCGCTTTTGTGCGAAAGTACCAAATCGCGGCACAGTGTTCAACAGCGAGGGGACAGTCGATCGCGCATCGTTCCCTGCCCATCAGACACTGTCCAGTCGCTGTAACTCTTCCACCAGTTGGCGGGCCTGGGGGGAAAGGCGTTCCGGCAGCACGGCGCTCACCGTCACATACAGATCGCCATGATGATGGCTGCTCATCAACGGCATGCCCTGGTTGCTGATCCGAAAGACACGCCCATTTTGGGTCTGTGGAGGAATGGTCAAGGTGAGGGTTTTTCCCGAAAGCAGCGGAATCTGCACCTGTCCGCCGAGGAGCAGCGTGTACATACTGACAGGTGTTGTGATGTAGAGATCGCTGCCCTTGCGTTCAAAGCAGGGATGTGGTTTGACCGTCACCACCAGATACAGATCGCCGCGGCGACCGCCATTCAGGCCGGGAGCGCCTTCGTTTGGGACGCGGATTCGTTTGCCGGTCTCAATGCCGGGGGGGATTTTGACGGTGATTGCGCGTGGACTACCGTCAGGGTTGGAAAACTGGAGCGTGCGCTGCGTGCCGGTAAAGGCTTCTTCGAGCGTGATTTCAACGGCTTGCTCGATATCCTGACCATCGAGCCGAACATGAAACCCGCCTGCACCGCCAGTCGCGCGGCGCTGGCCGAAGAGCGCTTCAAAAATGTCGGCGAAATCGCGGCTACTGTAGTCGAAACCGCCAACGCCGGCCTGTTCGTAGTGCCGAAAGTCGCTGCCGAATCGATCGTACTTGGCGCGTTGTTCTTTGTCTGAGAGCACCTGATACGCTTCATTGATCTCTTTGAAACGGGCTTCGGCCTTGGGATCGCCCTGATTGACATCAGGATGGTACTTGCGCGCCAGCCGGCGGTAGGCCTGCTTGATCTCTTCGTCGGTAGCGGTGCGGCTGACTCCCAGTACCTGATAGTAGTCTTTCATACCCTGCCTTGCGCCATGAGCGGCGCTGTATCGATGGCACAGACAACACGGTTATGATTGATTGTAGAGAGGGCGAAAACTTGCGTCAAGGCCGCCTGTGTTAGATATCTATTAACACGCGAAAAGTGCGGGGTTAACCCCGCACTCTGGTGGAAATAGTGACTGCAACCGGTCGTCACGCGAACTCAAACCGATTGAGCGTATCATGGCGAAACGTGGCAAAGACGGCCAGGTCGCGAATCTTGCGATGGATCAGGTCGCGCTCGATCGGATCGTTGTAGCTGCGCACCAGCCGTCGGATCGCTTCGTGCCATTCCGGTGGCGGGCGATACTGGTAGATGGCCTGGCTGCCGACCGTCTTAGCGATGGACAGAAAACCAGCCATCATCAGCTCATCGAGCGCCTGTTGCACGCTCCAGATGTCGCGGTAGAGCCGCTCAGCGATTGCGGTTGCCGTCCATTCGCAACGAGGATGTTCGTGAAAGAGTAAGAGCATGTGTAACTTGACCGGGGTGTCAAGCACGTTTTCCAGCAGACGTTGGACGAGTGGATCGATCATAACGGTGCTCCTTCCATCGCGATCGACGATGATCACGCTTTCTGAGCATTAGGTAAAGTGACTCCTGCGTCGGGGGAGGAGCGAGGAAAGATGAAGATGAACTATATTTCATGTCTCCTGAGAATTATACACGATCGCACACAGAATTGCTAGGTCTTTTCCGCCTTTTTTTACAACTTCGGTGAAAAAGCGACAACCATTTTAGTTGTTTATGCAACCGTTCTGTCGTGTGTATAATGTGTCTGAACACGAATTGTATTGCCAGGAGGTGGCACATGGCCAGACTACCGGTAGCTGTCCTGGGCGCGACGGGCGCGGTAGGTCAGCGCTTTATTCAATTGTTAGAGGATCATCCATTCTTTGAAGTGGCGGCAATCACCGGCAGTGAGCGCAGCGCCGGCAAGTCATACCGCGAGGCGTGTCGCTGGGTGCTCGATACCCCGATGCCGGCAGCAGTCGCTGATCTGACCGTGCTCGATGCCGATGCTGACGTGCCGGCGCGTCTGGTCTTCTCGGCGTTGCCCAGTAACGTGGCCGGCCCGATCGAGCAACGACTGGCGGCTGCCGGTCATATTGTCTGCTCAAACGCCTCGAATCACCGCATGGAACCTGATGTGCCCTTGATCATTCCTGAAGTCAATCCCGATCATCTGGAGCTAATCCATGTCCAACGTCAGCGGCGCGGCTGGTCAGGGGCGATTGTCACCAATCCCAATTGCACCTCAACGCCGGCCACTATGGTGTTGCGTCCGTTGCTTGATGCCTTCGGCGTGCGCCGGATGATGCTGGTCAGCATGCAGGCGTTGTCGGGGGCGGGGTATCCGGGTGTGCCGAGTTATGATGTGATCGATAACGTAATCCCATACATCGGCGGTGAAGAGCCAAAACTCGAAGTCGAGCCGCAAAAGATGTTGGGCCAGTTGCGTGATGGCATGGTGATCCCGGCAGCATTCCAGACCTCTGCGCACTGTAACCGGGTGCCGGTTCTGGAAGGTCATCTCGTTTGTCTGTCGATCGAACTCGAGCAGAAAGCCGATCTGGACACCATCGCCGCCACGCTCAGCAAGTTCCGGGGTCTGCCCCAAGAGCTGCGCCTGCCTACCGCGCCTGAACAGCCGATTGTCGTGCGCACCGAGCCGGATCGTCCGCAACCGCGCCGCGATCGTGACGCCGGGCGGGGCATGGCAACGGTGGTGGGGCGGATTCGACCCTGCTCGCTATTCGATGTGAAGCTGATTGCGTTGAGCCACAATACCATTCGCGGCGCTGCCGGCGCTTCGATCCTCAATGCCGAATTGATGTATACGCAGGGGTGGCTGGCATGACTGAACAGGCAACCATCGCTGATCTGACCGGCGATCGGGTGGTGTATCGCGATCTGCAACCGTGCGATCCCGGTTTGCCCGGTCTGGCGACCCTGCGCGCCGTGCTGGGCCTGCCGGCGCACGTGACGCCGCGCAAGCGCGACGTTGAGTATGCCCGCGTCATTCTGGCGCTGGCCCGATCGGCGCAGGCGTTGCGGAATGGGCCGCCGCTCACCACAATTGCGGTAATCGGTGATACAGAGAATGATCGCTTGCTCACGCTCCATTTGCAGAGTCTGCCAGAAGTGAGGGCGTATGGCTTTATCGGCGTTGATCGCCCGGTTGCGCCGGCGACGCTCGAATGGTCAGGGCCGGTTGCCAGCGCTACACGCTGGGCTTTGGCGCAGCAGTGGGCCGCCGAACTGTCCAATCGCGGCGTGAACTGGGCGGAAACAGCGGTGCTGATCGATATTGATAAGACGCTGCTTGGCCCACGTGGACGTTCCGATGGCGCAATCGATGACGCGCGCGCTGAAGCGGCGATCATGGTCGCCGGTGAATTGCTGGGTGAGAAGCTGGATCGGGGCGTATTCCGGCGTAACTACACCGAATTGTGTCGGCGCGAGTGGCACGCGATTACGCTCGATAATCAGGATTATACCGTAGCGCTGGCGCTCTTCGCGACGGTTGAGGTCTTTGATCTGCCAGCGATCGAGGTGCAACTGGCCGCCGGTCTCACGCCGACGTTGCTGGAGCTGCTGATCGCTGCCCAGCAGGTTCCCGGTGAATTGCAGACGCTGCGCCAGCAGTTGATCGAGCGGCTCGCACAGGGTGATCCAACCCCATTCACGCAATTCCGGCGGGCCGAGCTGGTGACGACCGCCGCCCGTATGGCTGATGGCAGGCTGACATTAAGCAGTGAATTGTTTGCGCTGGGGAAATCGTTGCTGGCGCAGGGGGCGTTGCTGGTGGCGGCCTCTGATAAACCTGCCGAGTCGGCCTTGCCCACGCCAGAACAGGCGGCGATGGGTCTGTTGCCGTTGCATCGCACGCTGGCTCGTCTCGATTAGGCTGAGTGAAGGCTGGTGAGCGGAACAAGCTGCTGTTCACCAGCCATTGATCGATCGTTCCTGCATGAGCGCGGTTGAGGGAAGCAATTGTTTGATGCGTTCGATCAATTCATCAATGAAGAAGGGTTTCGTGATGTAACTGTCAACCGCTGCTTCGGCGGCAGCCTGACGCACTTCGTTCGAGTCGTAAGCGGTAACAATCAGCGTTGGCGGATGGTATCCGCGCTCGTGCAGCGTCTTGATCAGGCGCACGCCATTCATGCCGCGCAAATTGTAATCGGCGATTAAGATATCGTAAGGCTGTTCCGTCCAGCGCTCTAATCCCTCTTCGGCGCTTAAGACGGCAGTGAACTCGTAAGGAATGCCCAGGCCGCGCATGGCGAGTTCGATGATGCGGCTGATATTATTGTCATCCTCTACCAGGAGGATGCGGACTGGCTTGCTGTGATTCGTGCTCATACTTTTCCTCCCGACCTTTGCTCCATTGCAAACGAGTGATACAGCGATCAGGCCAGTCGCAATAGTACTTTTTTCCTATTCTCAGTGTAGCACATCTCTTCTGGCGAATCAATAACAGTTTCGTTAGGCGTTGACATTTTCACAAGATTGACGTGATGTTTCGTCGCTTTCCAGTATGCGACGCAACCACGCAACCCTGAACTCTTGCCTCGATGCAGTTCTTTAGAACCGGTTTATGCAAGGGGCGACGAGGTATGCGCGATCAGAATGAGAGTTATAACGCGATTTTGCTGGCTTTGACAGGCCATGAAAGCGAATCTATAATCCATGATGGGGCATCAAATGATGCGACCTGTCTGCTTGGGAATACAGGATATTATGATTTCAACTCAATTTTTGCTGCAATCTTTACGTCGGCTGGCTGTCGGTTTGTTCGGTATTTACCTCTTCATTTATCCGTTCGCGATCGTTCTGGTTGCGCTTGACAAAGTGCCGGTGTGGGGCACATGGATGGGCGGGGCGCTCCTGATTCTACAGGGTTTGCTGATGGGCGTCTGGTTGACGATCCGTTACCGCGAATGGGGCGCCGCCGCTGCCGGCCTGATTCTGGTCATTTCCTGGGCTGTTGAGCATATTGGGGCGACGACCGGATTCCCGTTCGGCAGTTACCTCTACACCGATGTGCTGCAACCGCAGATTTTCGGGGTCGTGCCGCTGGCGATTCCTTTTGCCTGGCTGCTGATCGTCACCGCTGCGGTTGGGGTAGCTGAGCAGTTTCTTCACCGTGATGGGCGACCGGTCGATGATCGTCACCTTTCAGCAAGTCGCGTGCTTGCCGCCGCTTCGTTTGCGTTACTGCTGGATGTGACGATTGAGCCGTTTGCGGTTTATATCAATCAGTACTGGGTGTGGACGAGCGCAGAGACCGGTTTCTATTACGGCATTCCGGCCTCTAACTTCATCGCCTGGTGGGTGACGAGCCTGATCTTGTCGTGGATGCTCCTGTACCAGCGTCGCACTGCTGCGCGCCATGGCCATACGCCGCGCTCATTCCTGCCCTGGTTGCCGCCGGCGCTCTACCTGACCAACCTCACCATGTTCGTGGTTGTCAATCTGGCGCGCGGTCAGGTGCTGCCGTCGCTGATCGGCGGGTTGATTATGCTCGCGCTCGCAGGCGACTGGCTGCTGCCGCGGCTGGCCCGTCATCTGCGCCGCGCCGTCGAAACCAACCCCTGATCGTATCCCACATGCGATCGATGCCCCAACGTCCGCCGAGCAGCGGCTGAAAGCGTCCAAGCCGCTGCTCAATCACGTCAGCGCGCAAGTCGTCAACCGCTTCGGTGAGCCGATGGGCGATGTCAAGCCGGATGGCTTCAATGTCGTGGCGGCTGGCGGGCGGATGGCACGGCCCAACCTGGACGAAGGCATGCGGCCATTGTTGACCCAGGAATTCGTAACGGAGCGCGATTGGACAGAGCATGACATTGCCCGCCATCGCTGCGATCCGGGCGATGCCGGGGTAGATGGTGAGCGGGCGATAATCGTTGGCTTCGATCCGCCCCTGCGGGAAGATGTAAAGCGCGCGATCGCGCCGTTCGCGCAATAGGTTTGCCGCATAGATCTGCGCTCGTTGAGCGTCGTCGGGATCGCGGCGCTCGATTGAGAAGGCGCCGCACCAGGTGAAGAAGCGATAGGCACGCAGTTGACGCTCTTCCATCATAACGTAGCTGTCGAACCGACGTCGCATAATCGCCCGATGGATGAGCATCAGCATGTAGCCATCCCACCACGCCGAGTGGTTGAGGTAGAAGATGAACGAGCCGCGACGCGGTTCGGGGCGCGGGCCGCGTTGGGCGAACCAGACGTGGTCGAAACTGCGTTTGAGCGCCGGGCGAGCGAGTAGATAGTAGATGGCTTCATCGGCCAGCCAGATCTTGTGAGCCGGAATGCGCGGGGTAATCATACGACAGACTTGGTTTCAAGCGGCGGGAGGGCATTGGGCGCCAGCGCAGCGCGGGCGGCCAGATAGACAGGATAGACGGTCGAGGGTGATGGCGGCTGATCGGCACTGGCGTGGTGGGCGGCAGCGATCACGAGACCGCAGTCGGCGACAGCGGCGCGAAGCGCGCGCGAAGCCGCATCAGCATAGGGGCCAATCGCATACAGGGCAGCGTAGCGTCCGCGCACATCGACAGCGCGCGCTGCCGTCAGGATCTGCTCAAGACACGGCGGCAGATGGGGGGTGTTCGCCGGAGTCACGATCACCATCAATTCGGCATCGCGCATATCCGCGACTACAGCGGTAACCAGCCCGGCGGCCTGATCGGTCGGTGACGAGCCGAGAAAAGCTGCGCGCTTGACCGGCGGCAACGCGGTGAGCAGATCATTCAGCAGCTCGGTTGCCGGATCATCGTCACCGGCGCTGCCGCAGATACCTAGCGTGAACAGATAACCGTCGTGCATGCGAGTTGAGCAAGAGCGGCGCGGAGCGTCACTTCTGGCTAATCGGCGGCTAATGCAGCCGTTGCGACTGCGGCATCGGTTTCGAGGAAGGGCGCGAAGAAGCGCTCGATCGCCTCGCGCGCGACAGCGAGGCTGGTTGCAGTATGGACGGCAACCCGCAGATGGTTGCTGCCGGGCAAGCCAACCGCGAACTGACCGATCAACTGTTTGATCTTGTTCAATGCCAGTCGTTCCGGCAACTCTTCGGCGCAAATGTCGAGATATTCAATCAACAGGTTGCGCTTATCAGCCGGAGCAGGCTGGAATGGCGTCTCACCGCGACGCAATTCAGCAATCTGGCGGAAGATCCACGGATTGGCGATCGCTGCTCGCCCGATCATCACCCCATCGGCGCCGCTATCGCGCAGACGGATGAGCGCATCGTGAGCAGTGGTCACATCACCGCTGCCGATCACCGGGATCGAGACGATCCGCTTCACTTCGGCCACTCGTGACCAGTCGGCCTGTCCCTTGTACCCCTGCTCGCGAGTGCGTGGGTGAAGGGCCAGCGCCGCCACGCCAGCCGCTTCAGCGCGTTGCGCAGCTTCGAGATAATTGAGACTCTGCTCGTCCCAACCGGCGCGAAACTTCAGCGTTACCGGAACCTGGACGGCGGCGCGCACAGCGCGGAGCAGGCGTTCCATCTTAGGCAGATCGCGCAAGAGCGCTGAGCCGTGGCCGCCACCGGTGACTTTCGGTGACGGACAGCCGCAGTTAATATCGATAATGTCCGCTCCCAATTGCTCGACAACACGGGCCGCATTCGCGACCAGATCAGGGTCATTGCCCGAAAGCTGCATCGTCAGCGGGCGCTCTTCCGGCAGGTAATCGAGCAGTCGATGGCGGCGCAGCGCTTTAGGGCTGACGCTGGCGGCATTGGTCATTTCGGTGCTGACCAGACCGCATCCGCCGAGGCGCAGGATCATACGGCGGAAGATGCTGTCGGTCACGCCGGCCATCGGCGCCAGGATGATGTTGGGTTCTATTCTGATGTGCGCGACGTTGTAGGCGGTTGGCAGTCGCGCGATGTCGGCTGTGGTTAGTTGATCACTCATACCTGGTATTATACCAAAATACCTCGACTGTCTGGAATGCCTGGTCACCGAGGTCACGCTGATGGATCATCGTTGTCTAGACCAGCGGGAGCATGGCGGCAGGGGCAACCGGCAAAGCGCCTCCCAATCGCGCAGTGGCAATCCTTGCCTCGCGTGTGAACGAAGCCCCTTCGGCAATCAAGGAGAGCCGTTGCATTGCAACGGCTCTCTCCACGTTGTCGATGGCGCCGGCAGGCTGGTCAGAGATGGATCGGCGCGCCGTGCACCAAGGCGTGGGCCGCTTCACCGATTGCCTCGTAGAGTGTTGGATGGGCGTGGATCGTCTGCATCATACTCTCGCCGGTGGCCTCGTGGCTGAGCGCAATACCGCCTTCGGCGATCATCTCGGTGACGCGCGGGCCGATCATGTGTACGCCCAGAATCTCGTCGTACTGGGCATCGGCCACCAGCTTGATGAAGCCGAAGCGCGTCTGACCCAGAACGCGCGCCTTGCCATTGGCCGAGAAGGGGAACTTGCCGATCTTCACCTGATAACCGCGCTCGCGAGCTTTGGCCTCGGTCAGACCCACACTGGCGATTTCAGGGTTGCAGTAGGTGCAGGCCGCAATCTTGCCGTAATCGATGGGCGTGACATGATGGCCGGCCATGTGTTCGACGGCCAGAATCCCTTCGGCGCTGGCCTTATGCGCCAGCCAGGGCGTATTGGCAGTGCAGTCGCCGATTGCGTAGATGCCCTCGGCGCTGGTGCGCAGGAAACCATCGGTCTCGATGAAGCCACGGCTGTTCACTCTGACGCCCGCCTCTTCCAGACCGATATGTTCGGTGTTGGGCGCAATGCCGATCGAGACCAGCAGCTTCTCGACAGCGATCTGCTGGGGCTTGCCGGCGCTATCGACGACGGTGACCACCACCTTTTCGCCGCCGACATCAATCCCTTCCACCTTTGCGCCGGCCAGGGTCTTGATGCCGCGGCGCTGGAATGCCTTGGTCAGCTCGGCGCTGACCTCCTCGTCTTCGTTGGGCACAATGCGCGGCAATGCCTCGACGATCGTCACTTCGCTGCCAAACGAGCGGAACATCGAGGCGAATTCCACGCCGATCGCGCCCGCGCCGATTGCCAGCAGGCTGGCCGGCGTGGTCTTCAGATCGAGCATATCAGTGGACGAGAGCACCCGTTCGCCATCGAACGGGACACTGGGGAAGGGGCGTGGACGACCGCCAGTAGCGACGATGATCTGTTTGGCTGCCAGCACACGCTCGCCACCCTCGTTCAACTGCACATGCACCTGACCGCGTCCGAGCAGACGACCGCGGCCCGCCACCACCTCGATCTTGTTTTTCTTCATCAGGAAGGCGACACCGTCGGTGCTCTGCTTCACCACGGTATCTTTATGCTTCATCGCGCCGGCCAGCTCAAAGGAAACCTGCTCGACCGTGATCCCAAACCGCTTCGCCTCTTTGACCTCTTCGAGCAGATCGGCGCTGTGCAGCAGCGCTTTGGTGGGGATACAGCCGATATTCAAACAGACGCCGCCTAGCGCATTGACTTCGACGACCGCGACCTTCATCCCCAGTTGCGCTGCCCGAATGGCGGCAACATAGCCGCCCGGCCCTGAACCAAGCACAACAAGGTCGTAGACTTGCTCACTCACGGAACAATCCTTTCATTTGCTGACGGGCAGGATCGTCGCGCGATCCTGCTGCGTTCCTGACCACACTGAAATGATAGGCAAGCGCGCAGAGGATGGGTTATTCCTCTGCGCTGCAACACCTTAATGTTGCGCGGCGCCGACGTGCAGATGGGCGTTGTAGCTTGAACGCACCAATGGCCCGCTCTCGACGTGGCGGAACCCGCGCGCGAGGGCGTAGGCGCGAAACTCGGCGAATTCAGCCGGCGTGACGTAGCGATGCACCGGCCAGTAACTGGCATCAGGAGCGAGATACTGACCGATGGTGAGCACATTGACATCAACTGCGCGCAACCGGTCAATGACCTCAAACACCTCTTCATTTGTCTCGCCGGCGCCGACCATCATGCCGCTCTTGGTCACCAGATGCGGGCGCGCTGCGCGCGCGCGGGCGAGCAACTCAATGCTCTGCTCGAACTTCGCCCGCGGGCGAAAGCGGCGGAAGAGGCGCGGCACGGTCTCGATGTTGTGGTTCAGCACATCCGGCTCAGCCGCGAGCACCATCGCCAGGGCATCCCAGTTGCCATCGAAATCGGGAATGAGCACTTCGACCTTGCAATCGGGCACTTTTTGCCGGATCAACTCAATCGCGCGGGCGAAGATGTGAGCGCCGCCATCGGGCACATCATCGCGGTTCACCGAGGTCAGCACCGCAAACTTCAGCTTGAGATGGGCTACCGACTCAGCCACTCGCTCCGGCTCGTTCTCGTCAATTGGTTTAGGCTTACCCTTGCCGATCGCGCAATAGCGACAGCCGCGCGTACAGGTATCGCCCAGCAGCAAGAAAGTCGCCGTGCGATGGTTCCAGCACTCGCCGATATTGGGGCAACGCGCCTCTTCACAGACCGTATTGAGATTCTTCTCGCGCATGAGGCGCAACACGTCGTGGTAATTGACTCCGCCGGGCGCGCGCGCCTTCAGCCATTCAGGCCGACGGGGCCGCCCGGTCGCGGCAGGCGGTTGGTTGGCAACTCCGACATCGCTCAGCGGAATAAGTTCTGCCATGGGTGCTCTCGCATTCCAGTGATCGCCGTTGCGCAGGCGATCAACAACAGTGTTCAATTGATGTCTGTATTGTAGCATGATGCGAGCGGCATGTGGTTATAGGGGCAGAGCGCGAGGGGGGCGGTGGGTGGTGAGGAGGATTATTAGGTGGGTCATAGACACCAGTAGAATCGGCTGCGCTGGTGCGAGTTGTTCGTTAGCAGTATGTGGTGAGATCAAGAGAAGACCTACCCGTCTCCTCATCATCAGTGATGTTGGAGTCGGTTTCTTTCTGCTCTTCCTCGTTCTTTCATATCCTCACCCGCTCCTCCACCTGCAAATCAAACACCGCGCAGATTTGCCCGATCAGCCGCTCGGCGACCTCGGCCAGCGGCGGGGCAGCGCCCAGCTCGGCAGCCAGTGAGGTGACGCCGCGATCGCGAATGCCGCACGGCACGATCAGGTTAAATCCGCTCAGATCGGGATCAACATTGAGCGCGAGACCGTGGGTAGTGACGCCGCTGGCGCTGAGTTTGACGCCGATGGCGCAGATTTTGGCCGCGCCGTTTCGCACCCACACGCCGGTCAGGCCGGGCACGCGCTCGCCGCTCAGACCGTAGTCGGCCAGCAGGCGAATGACGCTCTCTTCCAGGTTGCGCACGTAGCGTCCGACATCGCTGCCGTGCTGCGAGAGTTTGAAGATCGGGTAAGCTACCAGTTGACCGGGCGCGTGATAGGTGACTTCACCGCCGCGATCGCTCTGCACGACGGCGACGCCGCGCCTCGCCAGCTCATCGGGTGAGACCAGAATGTGATCATGGCGGGCTTTGTTGCCGAGCGTGATCGTCGGCGGGTGTTCGACCAGCAGCAGCGTATCGCCGATCTGTCCGCTCGAACGGGCGCGGGCGAGCTGGCGTTGCCGTTCCCAGGCGGCGGTGTATTCCATGCGACCAAGCTGATGGAGGGTGAGTGTGCGCATACGTTTCGTTGGTGATCACTGGTTTTGCTGTTCAGTATAACAGGCTTTGCGGCGCTGTGTTCAAGCGGGCGTTGCGTGAGCGCTGGCTGTATCGGGCATTGCTGCGCCGTTGTCAGCGAGGCTAATGCGCAAGCAGCGCTTATCTTTATCGCTTCCGCGCTCCGCGCCGGTTATGGTAGGCTACCAGTGGATTTCGTTCAGCTTCCGCGAGGTGTATGCGATGCGTCTGATTCTGATGGGAGTGTGCGTCTGCCTCTTGCTCAGCGCGTGCGGCCCAGCGGCGACAGTCGCCGATCCGCCGACGCCGACGGCTCTGCGCGATCAGGTGAGCGTGGCCATGGCGACTGAGTCGGCGCCGACCGCGACGCCGTCGTTGACCGCCACGCCAGCCGTGACCGCGACTGCCTTGCCTTCGCCCAGCCCGACAGCCTCACCGACAGCGCTGCCAGTTCCGACCGCAACGTCGGCGCCAACGATGACCGCCACGCCGTTGCCCATGGCTACTCTGCCGCCGACTGGCGATCGCACACCGGTGCGGCTGGTGATCCCGGCTATCAATCTTGACCGCGCGCTGTATCCGGTCGGCCTCGACGCCAACAACGTGCCGATTGTGCTCGATCACGAGGTTGGCTGGTACCTGCATAGCGCCAGGCCGGGGCAGGGTGACAATATCGTGCTGTGGGGTCATGTCTTGCGCTTCCGCAAAGCGCCGCACATCCCGGCGCCATTTGCCGAGGTGGAACGGCTCGCTCTCGGCAGTGAGATTCTGCTCTACAGCGCCGATGGCAGTGTCTTTCGCTATGTGGTGACGCGCAAAGAACGGGTAACGCCGGATCAGGTGGCGCACATCCTGCCTACCGGCGATGAACGGCTGACGCTGGTATCGTGCATCGGTGATCGGGTGATTGTTGATGGGAATGTTGAGCTGACGCATCGTCTGATCACGATTGCAACGCCAGAGCGGTGAGTCGGTGTTTGCTGGCAACAGTCTTGACGCTCATGGCGGCGTAGCGCTCAAGCGGCAAGGAATGAAAGCGAGAGAGAAGGTGACAGATAGTCTCCCGATCGATCATAGCGTAGCATCTGTTCATGTGCCTTTCCGTCATCTCCTTCCAATGCTCCCGCTAGCTGGCGGATAGTACGATGCGTGATCGACCATTCATCAGCGTGCCATTGTGGACTTCGTGTCTATGTGGTGCGATCGTCACGCGATTACCCACGCTCGAATAAACAACTTCAATATGGTTGCTGATGGAAGGATATGCCATGCATGGCCTCGCCGGCGGTAGATGTTGGTTGGCTCGCGGGTGTGTAATCGCTCGCACACCCGCGAGCAACGCTGAATGTTTACTCCTGCCTGCTTATTCGTAGACCAGTTCCAGGGCGCCATTGCGACTCTGCTCGACGAAGAGCAACAGCTCATCGTGGCTGGCCAGCCACGAGACGGGCAGTTTGTACTCCTCCTGGGGGCCGATCTGCCAGAAGCGACCGCAGTGCTGGCCGTTGAGCCAGATCGCCCCTTTGTCGAGCGTGCCGGGGCGGAGCGCGAGGCGGTGGATGGTTGTCGGCAAGTCGCTGCGGGTGAAGATGGCCTGAACGAAGGCTGGGCCGGTGGGCGGGGCAGGCTGATCGCTCAGCGTGACGCCAGCGCGGAAGCTCCAGCGCGCTGGCAGTGGTTGGCGGGCATCGAAGCTAATCAGGGTGGCGCGCCATGGCGCACCGGCGTAGTTGGTGATCTGAAGCGCCAGCGTGTTCATGCCCGGTTGCAGGAGGTGGGTGATGTCAGCGCTGATGAAGCCGCCGCTCCGGTGTCGGCTGAACCGCTCGACGGCTACGCCGTTGACGAAGAAGGCGCCAGCGTTGCGATCGCCGGTGATATGCACGCGGTATTGTCGCCCTGCCGTGATCTCAAGCGGACGAATAAGCCAGACCAGTGGCCCCGACCAGGCGAAGCGGCCCAAATGCACCTGCTCGGCATCGGGGCGAGCGATCCACGGTTTGATATTGGCCACGGTTTCGCCGGCAAATTGTACCTCTTGCCAGTAGGCGGCCCAGCCCGCCGAGATGTCTTCCTGCGCGCCGTCGAGATAGAGCGGCGCGAGCAGCCCTTTCCGTTCCCCCAGCTTCAGGCCGTAGTTGAACCTGCCCAGATTGTCAACCAGCAGCCGGATGTCGTGTGATCCGGCAGGCAGATGCAGTGGCAGCGTGTAGCGGGGACCGCGCGGATCGACGCCCAGCACGCCGGCAAACTCGCCATCGATCAAGACCAGCGCGCGATCGTTCAGTTCGGGCGCGGCGATTGTGGTGGTCAGCGGCGCGTCCAGGTCAATCTCGGCCCGGTACCAGCCGTAGCCGTAGGGACAATTGAGCTGTTCGAGCGATGTTGGTTCGGCGATCGGTTGCCAGCCGGTGTCGTCTGTCGCTTCGGCCACGGCAAAGGCGCGCGCCGGCAGGATGAGACGATGCTGCGGCAGCGGCGCTGGCAGGGGCGGGCTGCCGTAGCGCTCGGCTAATCGCTGCGGCAGGATCTCGATCAGAAGCGCGTGATCGTCCCAGGCTACTTCGACGCGCCGCCCTTCGGCGGTAATCCAGTAGTCGATGCGCAGCGTGTCGGCAGTTAGGGCAACGCGCGCGCTTAGCCCGGTGTTTTCGGCATGGATGCCCGCCGGTGGCGTGGGCAACCGCAGCGTGAGCTGGCCCTGTTCACCCTCATTGCCGTAAATGACCAGCGTGCCCTGCTCCGGCCAGTAGCCAAGAATGCGACCGGTGTGGCTGGCGATGGTGATGCCACTCGCGCCGAGCGGCAGATTGGCGAAGATCGGGCGGATGCTAACCGGCTCGACTTCCACGCTGAGCTGCTCGCCCGTCGGCAAAAAGACCTGATAGGTTACTGCTTCGAGGCCGGTGTTTGACAGAAACGTCGCGCAGAAATCGCGCCACTCCGGCGGCGCGGTTGGCGCGGCGCGCGCAGTGCGATACGGCTGGGCGCCGCCTTCGCTTCGTCCGGGAATAGTTGGCGGCCCAATCACCGTCATGCCGCCTGGCAGGGCATCGGCCAGCACAGGCGCCAGCTCAGCGCCAAAGCAACCGAGGAAGAGGTGATGGCGGCGGGCAACCAGCGCTTTGGCAGTGATCCGACCATACTCATCGATCGGAGCATCGTAGTCATAGCTCGTCGTCATGTGGATCAGATCGCCGCCGACCGTGCGTCCGCCCCAAAAAGCAAAGTTGGTGCCGCCTGCCCACATCCAGTGACTGAATCCGGCGCATCCCACAGCGGTAAGCTGATGAAGGATCAGATCGAGTTTGGCCGCCGTCTTGCGGGTTTGCCGGTGACCGCCCCAGTTGTCAAACCAGCCGCTCCACAGTTCGGAAACGATCAGCGGGTTATCAGGCCAGATCTGGCGGGTCTGCGCCAGTTTCTCGGCGATCCCGCTCCAGCCGTTGCGAAACTCCGGATAGCCGATGGTTGCGCCGACACAGGTGTACTGGGGCACTGTGATACCGCGCTCGATCGCAGCCCGCGCCAGGGTAAGCTGATGCTCATCGGCGCCGTAAACCCCAGAGGCCCAGTGTTCATTTTCGATCTGGCAAAGGATGATCGGCCCGCCGCAGGTGTGCTGACGCGCAGCCAGAATGGGCATCAGCGTGTCGAACCAGCGCAAGACCGCGCTCATGAAAGCGGGATCGTCGGTGCGCAGACGGATATCGCCGCTGGCCGTCAGCCATGCGGGCAGGCCGCCATTCTCCCATTCGGCGCAGATGTAGGGGCCGGGTCGCGCGATGGCTTTCAACCCCAGCTCGTGGCACAGATCCAGGAATGCGCCTAGATCGGCTTCGTCGGCAAAATCGAAAACACCGGGCTGCGGTTCGTGGCGATTCCATGGGATCACCGTGTCGATGGTGTTCAGGCCAGCCCAGCGCGCCTGTTCGAGCAGAGCGCGCCACTCGGCGCGCGGCCAGCGGAAGTAGTGGATGCAGCCCGAAAGCAAATAGAACGGCTTGCCATCGAGTTCGATGCCGTTGCGATTGACGCGAACACTCGCGCACATACCGTTGACCTCTCTCTATCAGTAATGGAGGGCAGTTCGATTGTTCAGCCAGTCGTTTCCTACTCCTGGCGCTCGAACAGCGGGATCTGATCGAGCGGCGCCGGCACGGCGTCCAGCATTAGTGGCCCTTGATACACGGTTCCGCGCCAATAGTCGCGCCAGACCCCAGCCGGTAGATAGACAGCGCGTTCGTATTGACCGGGCTGGAGCACGGGCGCCACCAGATAATGCGCGCCGAGCAGGAACTGGTCATTGCAGCGCAGCGCCAGATCGTCGCGCGGCGCATGCCAGAAGAGCGGACGGACGAGCGGCGAGCCGTCGCGCAGATTCTCTTCGATCAGGGTCGCCAGATACGGGGTCAGTTCGGCATGCATGCTGGCGTACTGGCGACAGATCGCATCAATCGTGGCGCCGTACTGCCATGGATGGATACTGAACTGCATCGTGGGCAGAAAGGCGCTCAACTGTGTCCAGCGCGCGAGCAGTTCACCGTCCGGCGTTTCGCCCTGATAAGCATTCCCGCCAATCATATCGGGCAACACGAAGGGATAGCCGCAGACGCTCAGGGTCAGAGCCTGAGTGAGCACACTGTGCAGGCCGTTGTCGAGTCCCCAGCGGCTCCATTTGTCCCACTCGCGGAAGAGCAGGCTGCGGCGCTGGCTGCGCCAGCCTGCGCGGACTTCGGTGAAGGCAAAGTGGTCGGCAACGAATTCGGTATAGCGGTCGGCGTAGCGGCGGCGCGGCTCGCGGGCGTAGCAGATGGCGTCGGGCGGAATAAAATTGGCTTCGCCAGCATCGAACTTGAACCCATCAACGCCGGTTTCATCTTGCAGGGCGCGCAGCTCGCTCTGCCACCAGGCTACGGCCTCTGGATTGGTCAGATCGAGCACGCCGCCATACCCCTGCCACCAGCGCACCAGGTAGGGGCGGCCATCTGCCGGATGACGAATCAGGTAGCCGCGGCGGGCCGCCACCGTAAAGGCGCTGTCGGCAGGATCGAAGAAGATGGGCGTCCAGAGTGTGACCTTAAAGCCAGCGGCATGCAGTTCATCAACCATTGCCCGCGGATTGGGAAACTTGTGCGGATCGAACACATACGCGCCATACCCGCGCTGCCAGCGATCATCGATTTCGAGCACCGAGTAAGGATAGCCGCGCGCCACAATCTGAGCGGCAAAATCGAGCACATCGCGCTGCGTGACGTCCATTTTGTAATGCGCCCACGTCGTCCAGATCGGGCGCGCAAACAATTCAAGCGGCGGCGCGGCGGTTGGTCGGCCCAGCAGCGGCAGGGCGGCATGGAACGCCGCCGGCGCATTGTCAGCCAGAAAGATGTTGCTGACCAGCCGCGGGCCAGGCGCGGCATAGCGTTCGTCGAAGCCAAGGTTGGGCGGCGGTGGCGCTTCGCGCGCGGTGATCCGCAACAATCCATCACCGGCCTGATCCATGCTCACCGCCAGCTCGCCATCGGGATCGTCGAGCAGCAGCGCGGCGCCTGCCGCATTCAGCCAGAACGGAGTCGCAATGTTGAGCGTGCCATCACGGCCATGATCGATCGGCTCGAATGGATCGGACACTACCGGCTGCGCATCCAGCGGCCAGTGCTGGATGACCCGTTCACCCATCCCGTACCACGGTCGTCCCGGTTCGAGCTGCCACTCAACTCGCAGCGCCGGCAGATGCGGCGGGCCTGACCACAACAACCGAAACCCGGTTGGCGTCACTTCGAGTTCCAGGCGCAGGATCAGTTCTGGTCGGGTCGTCGTGTAGTGAACGCGCAGATGGCGTTCGGTTGTATCGATGTTGGCCATGCCAGTGATGGGGAAATCGACGCCGTAGGCATGGGCTATTGCGCCATTGCTGCGCAAAACTTCACGTTCGGCGTGGATAAACAGGATGTGTCCTCGATCGTCGATGATCGCCGCTCCGGCTGGCCCATTCAGCGCATGTCGCATAACCTCGTCTCCATGTACCACCGAGTCGCTCACCGCTGCTATCGGTTCGGTGTAGCGGCATTGTAGCACGGTAGTTATGCTTTGTCGTCATTAGCTCGCCAGAAAGGCCAGCAGCATCAACCCGGCGCTGCCCACCAGGATGCCAATGCTCCAGAAACCCAGCGCCTCCCATCCGGCAGGATCGGCCCAGATGCCGGCGCGCAGACGGACGATCAGCCAGAGACCGATCGGGGCGGTGATCAGCGGCGCGGCAGCGACAGACAGCGGAACGCCGGCTATGGCCAGCGCAGGCAGAATGCCAAACGCGGCTATGATGGCCCAGCTTTGCCAGCGCGCCGCCCGCTCTGGCCCGAAGATGACCGCCAGTGTGCGTTTGCCGGCGGTGGTATCGCCCGCTACATCGGGCAGACTGACGGCGACCAGCATGGCAAACTGCAACAGACAGAGCGGGATGAGCGCGAGGATGAGGGTCAGCGTGACAAATCCGGTCTGCAAGATGAAGCCGGTTAGCGCCGTGACGCCGGGCACCAGCAGCGCGCCGACGATTTCACCCAGCCCGCGTCGATGCAGGTAGAGCGGCGGGCCGCTGTAGAGCCAGGCCAGCCCAATGGCGCTGATCAAGATCGTGAGACTGAGTAGTGGATTGGGGGAGAGCGCTGCGCTCAGCGCGGCCAGCACACAGGCCAGAGCGCCCCACCCGAGCGCCGCGATCAGGGCTGCGCGAGCCGGTAGATGACCATCTGGCAATACCCGACTGCCGCCCGACCAACGAGTAGGAGTGGGATTGGCCCGATCGGCGTGGTAGTCGAAATAATCATTGCTGTAGTGGTTCATCAATTGCGCGCTCAGCGTGGCCCATAGACCGAGCAGCGCGAGGGTAGGATTGAGCGAAAGCGGGTCGGCAGCAGCCACCCCAACGCCATAGAAGATCGCGCCGCCGATCAGGTGCAGCGGTCGTCCAAGCTGGATCAAGGCGATTGTCGAGCGAAGCCATGCGCTGTTCATACACTTGCACGGATGATCAGTTCCATTGGCAACCAGGGGACGATGTGCCTGCGACAACGAGCGATTGCGGGAAGTTCACCAGAGTCACGCTGATAGCTCCTCTATCACGGTTGTTCGCTCCTTTGAATCCCTTCGTTCTCGTCCATCAGCGGCAATCTGTGTCTATGAGCGGCTGGCGGCAGCAGAGCGGAGGGATGGAGCGGGAAAGCGCATCACAAGGTGTATGTCAGCCGATAAATGCTGAGCAAGGCAAATTCAGTGTAAAAAATACCCCAGAGGAACATGTAGAAACTGGTGATCGACTGTTGTTTGCTCAGATCGACCCGCAGACTGATCAGCCAGAAGAGCGCAATCATGACGGCATGGCTGAGCGCGAGAAACCCGGCGGCGAAGGCTGGCAGCGACCAGATGCCGACACCGATAGGAATCAGGTAGCATGCGGTCAACATCAGGCGGCCAAGTTGCAATACGCGCTGCGGGCCGAGGCGAGTGGTAAGCGTCTCGATCTGGTGCAGGCGATCGCCGCGGTCGTCAGGAAGGTCTTTGTAGAGAGCGATCACCAGCGCGAAGCCGAAGAAGAAGAAGCCGGCCAGCGCCAGCGTGGTGAGCGGCAGCTCGGTTGCGAGCCAATGCTGATAATGAAAGGCCAGGCCGGTATTCGCGATCACGCCGCGCGCGCTGGCAATGCTCAGCGCAGCAGGGAGTGGGTGGCGCTTGAGACGCAGGGGCGGCAACGAGTAGAGTGAGCCGATCAGCGCAATCACTGCCACGGTCAGCCAGAGCGCCGCACTCAGGAGCGCGGCGCCAATCAGCGCCACAATCAGTGCGGTTGCCACAATCCATCGTCCGCCGGCAACCGACAAACGCCCGGCAGCGACTGGCAACCAGGGTTTATTGATCTGATCGATCGCTACATCGGTCAGTTGATTGACTCCCACCACGTACAGATTGAGACTCAAACAGACCACCAGTGTGGCCAGCACCAGCCCGATCCGATCCAGGGTCACCGGTTGCCAGCCGGTCACGATGATAAACATTGTCACCACCTGCACACTGGTGGCAATGACCGTATGAGGACGAGCAAAATCATACAGAGTCCGCAGGGATTGTTTCATGCCATTCTACCTGTATTGAGTAATACGCTCTTTGCAACATAAGGAGCGCAGAAGAATCTCGATGCTTCAATATTTATCATACGTTGATAGTTGGGATGGCGTCAATAGTGGCGATGATAGCTAGCGGATGATCTATGTCCACCGAATATCGTTCTTCGCCAAGCCGCCAGTGGAGGGGCGACCCGACGGCTTGATCCTCCCATTGCTCCACACGCCCGGATCGCTTCCCATGCCAACACTGTTTCTGGCGGCCAGGCCGGGCATGAACGGTATGCCGTGAATGGATATGCAGGATGAAGAGCGCGCCGACGCGCAAGGGTAAAGAGCGCCCGCCACAGGTCTCTGCGGTAGTTTGCGAGACGAACAGAACAGGGATTGCGCGCGGGCTGAGCGCCGTCATGACGCGCCAGCCGACACCACTACCCTTCCCTTACCCACACTGCGGGTAAAGGGATGGGGGAAGGGTCTCAGGGTGACAACAGGCGACAGTCAGTGACCAACCGTGATCACGACGGCGTTCCTCGTCTATCGCTGACCTGAGCCAGGGCCGCCAGCGCCTCGTCGATGTCGGCAGCGGTGTGCTCGGCGCTGATCTGGAAGCGAATGCTGTCATCGCCGCGCGGCACAACCGGGTACATGATCGCAGTCGCCAGCACGCCGTGGGCAAAGAGATGATCGACGAGATCCGCGGTTGCCGCCGGATCACGCACAAAGAGCGGCACAATTGGATGAGCGCCAGCCAGAGTCTCAAAGCCGTTGTCGCGCAACCCTTGCCGGAAGCGATCGCTCATTGCCCGCACATGGGCCAGTCGCGCCTGACCATCGGCGCTCTCTACAATGGCAAGCGCAGTTAGCGCGGCGCTGGCTTCGGCAGCAGTAATTGGATTGGAATAGATATAGGTTGGACTGGTCTCGCGCAGGATGTCGATCAACGTTTGCGGCCCGACCACATAGCCGCCATTGGCGCCGAAGGCTTTACCCAGCGTTCCGATGAGCAGATCGGCGCGCGCGCCGCAATACTCTTCGCAGCCGCGCCCGCTGGCGCCGAAAGCGCCGACGCCGTGCGAGTCATCGACGATGAGCAGCGCATTCTCGGCGAAGGCGGCATCGTGGCGGGCGACGATCGCCGCGATCTGGTCGAGCGGCGCATGGGCGCCGCGCATCGAAAAGATGCCGTCGGTCACTACCAGCGCGCGCCGACAGGTTTGCGCCGCCTGGGCCAGCGCGGCGTCGAGCTGATCGAGATCGAGGTGACGATAGACCAGCTTCTCGCGCGGGCGGGCCAGCCGAATCGCGTTGATGATGCAGTTGTGGTTCAATTCATCGCTGATGATCGCCGTGTCAGCGGTGGTCAACGACATGATCACGCTGAGCACCGTAGCGTAGGCGCTGGAGAAGATCATGGCGGCATCGCGGCCATGGAATGCGGCGAGACGCGCTTCGAGTTCAACGTGCGGCGCCAGGGTGCCGCTGATGAAGCGCACTGCGCCCGGCCCTACGCCGAAGCGCTGAGTGGCTGCTTCAGCGGCGGCGATCAGGCGCTCATCACTGGCCAATCCCAGGTAGCTGTTGGAATTCATGCGAATGAAGAGCTGTTCGTAACCGGCAATGCGGTAGCGCGGGCCACGCGCGCCGTCACCCGGCAGGCGAGCCGTGATCACCCGTTCCCGTCCTTTGCGCCGGCGCTCGGCGCTGAGTTGATCGAGTTGCGTTTGCAACAGCGCACTCATGCGATCGTAGGGCATCACCATCCTCCGTGTTCAGACAATCTGAGCCAGCATAGCATCAACCATTGCCTCAAGGTCATACGTTGGCTGCCAGCCCCAATCGGCGCGAGCGGCGCTGTCATCGAGGGCGCGCGGCCACGAATCGGCAATCGCCTGCCGATGCGGTTGCGCGTCATAATCGATCTGAAACTGAGGCAGGCGGCGAGCGATCGCGGCGGCCAGTTCAGCAGGCGTGGCGCTGAATCCCTGGATATTGTACGCATTGGCAAAATGCAGCCGACTCCGCTCAGCGGCCATCAATTCCAGCGTCGCCCGGATCGCGTCGGCCATATACATCAGCGGCAGGCGAGTTTCAGGCGCGAGGTAGCACGTGTAGTGACCGGCGCGGCGCGCCGCGTGGAAGATCTCGACCGCATAATCAGTTGTGCCGCCGCCGGGCGGCGCGGTGGCGGAAATCAGCCCCGGATAGCGCAAACCGCGCGCATCGACGCCGTAGCGGCTGGCGTAGTACGCGCAGAGCAATTCGCTCACCAGTTTGCTGATCCCGTAGATTGTGGTTGGGCGTTGAATGGTCACCTGCGGGATCAACTCGCGCGGAGTTTCCGGGCCAAACGCGGCGATGCTGCTCGGCACAAAGATCTGACAGTGATACAACCGTGCCACTTCGAGCACGGTATGCACGCCGTTAACGTTGAGGTGCCAGGCCCGTTGCGGCATCTGCTCAGCCGTCGCCGACAGCAAGGCTGCCAGATGGTAGATCACACCGATCCGCTCGCGCGCGACCAGCTCTGTCAGCGCCGCGCCATCGGTGCAATCGAGGACGACAAACGGCTCAGCGTGGGCAGTCGAGGCCCGCAGATCGCTGGCAATCACCCGACTCTCGCCGTAAACCTGGCGCAATGCCGGCACCAGATCGGAACCAACCTGCCCCAGCGCTCCCGTGACCAGAATGCGTCGCTCCATTGCTGTTCCGTTGCTCTTGTTCAGGCGGACACCATTGTCGCTCCAGTTTGTTTATACACCATTCAGCGCATTTCGGCTACATGGCAAACGCCAACCATGTCATCACGAGCGTTGCGTGCCCGCAGCAATTCCCTTTGAGAGCGGGAAATATGTTGCGCACGGATCTGGGTCCGGTGAGCAGAGGATTTTCACACTGCTTGTCACATCACACCGATTGGTGTGCTCGCTCCCCAACCCTCATGCCTTCGGCAGCGTGAACCACACGGTTGTGCCCGCGTTGAGGACACTCTCAATCCCAATAGCGCCGCCGTGAGCTTCGACCAGCCCTTTGGCAATCGACAGCCCCAAACCGGCGTTGGCGTTGTCGTTCGAGCGGTTGCGGGCCTGGTCGGCGCGGTAGAAGCGCTCGAAGACGTGGGGCAGGTGTTCGGGGGCGATTCCGCAGCCGGTATCGCTTACGCTGATCCGCGCGTGGTTGCCGCTGGGTTCAGCCGCGATCGTGATCGCGCCGCCTGCGGGTGTGTAACGCAGCGCATTGTCAAGCAGAATGAGCAGAATCTGGCGCAGGCGATCCGGGTCGGCCAGCGCCGTGCCGCTGACCGGCCCTAACCCGATCTGCACGCCGCGTTCGCTGCCCAGACGCGCCATCTGACGTTGCGTTTCGGCCAGCAGATCGGCCAGCGTGACCGCCTGACGTTGCAGGCTGAGCGAGCCGCTGTCGAGCCGCGACAGGGTAAGCAGATCATCGACCAGACGCCGCATGTGATCGCTCTCACTGAGGACATCGCTGAGCAATGCGCGCTGATCATCGTTTTCGGCGCTGCGCAGCGCCACTTCAGCGCTGGCCCGGATGAGCGTCAGCGGCGCGCGCAGTTCGTGGCTGGCACCGGCAATGAAGCGCAACTGGCGCGACCAGGCCTCTTCTGCCGGACGCAGCGCGCGCCCGGCCAGCCACCAGCCTGCGCCGCCGATCACAATTGCGCCGACCAGTCCGAAGCCGATCAATCCGAAGAGTAGTCGTCTCAGCGCCAGTTCCTGATCGGTCAATACCCGCCCCAATTGCAGGGCCGCCGGGCCGTCCGATCGGGTGAGGCGGTAGGTGAGCAGACGCACGCGCTGGCCGTCACGGGTGGTGATGGTGCGCAGATCGGAACCGCTGCGCAGCGCTGCCGCCAGCGCCTCTCGATCGACAATGACCGGGAGCGCGACCGGGTTCGGGTTGAAGAGGATACGTCCCTCTGGATCGAGGGGAAGCACGAAGATCGAGGCGATTTCACTGTCGAAGGCAATAGGCGGCGACAAGGCAGCGAGCGGAGCATCATGTTCGTCTTTCAGTTCAATGCCGATAATTTGCCCGCTGTACGCATCGATGTAGATCTCGCCGCCGTCGCGCAGGTTCACTTCGTAGCGTCGGCGATCATCTTCCAGTTTCACGCTTTTGATCTGCCCGCCACGAGCCGCCAGCGCAATCTGGGCCGCTTCTTCGGCGGTCAGCATGCGCGCGCGACTGCCTGCACTGGCGCTAGCGCGCGCGATCGACCAGTCGATGTCGGCTGAGGCCAGATCGGGTGGGATGGGCGCATTCAGCGAGTGAAACTCGTGCGCCATCTTGTGCCGCAGCGCCAGATCGGTGACCTGCTCGAAATAGCGGGCCACCATAATATATGCTCCACCGCCGACCAGCGCGATGATCGCTGCCGCCGTCAGCGTATAGAGCAGCGTGAATTGCCAGCGCAGCGCTCTAAGCACGGCTCGCCTCCAGCCGATAACCGACGCCGCGCACGGTCACGATCGGATCGGTCTCGCCGGCAGCGTTGAGTTTGCGGCGCAGGTATGAGATGTAGACATCCACCATCTGCGGCTGCACATCGTGCTCGAACGACCAGACATAATCGAGGATCTGCTGACGAGTGAGCGTCTGTCCGGGGTGGCGCAGCAGATACTCCAGCAACCGCCATTCGGTTGGCGTCAGATCGAGGGGCCGTTCGCCGCGGCGGGCGCTGAAGCTGCGCAAATCGAGCACGATGGCGCCGACACGCAACTCGTCTGTGCCGGCCTGGAGATTGAAGCGTCGCCCCAGGGCGCGGATGCGGGCGAGCAGCTCTTCAAAGGCGAACGGTTTGACCAGATAATCATCGGCGCCGCTCTCAAAGCCGATGACTTTGTCTTCGATCTGGCCGCGCGCGGTCAGCAAGAGCAGGGCGGTCGGCAGGCGCGCCGCCCGCGCCGCGCGACAGAGCGATGGCCCATCGCGTCCCGGCAGCATCCAGTCGATGATCGCTACGTCGTATTGGCCCTGTAGCAACAGATCAAGGCCGCTCTCACCGTCGTAGGTGACATCGACCGCATGGAGTTCTTCGCGCAGCACGCGCTCGATCAGGCGCGCCAGACGTTTATCGTCTTCTACGATCAATATCTTCACCGATCCTGCTCCTCTGTTTCAGCTCACTCTGGTTATATCACGCCAGGATTGGAAAAAGATTGGAATTTTGCCCGCTCATTTTAAGCCGGCTTTGAATGAGACTCGCTACGCTCAGAGTGGGCAAAGCGCCTGGTGTGATGCAAGGAGAAAGCGTATGTTGCAGCGATTATGGCGACCACGCGCGCTGGCGATTGGCATGATCGCGCTGGTAGCGCTCATGCAACTGGTTCCGGTCTGGGCATGGCAGACCAATCCGCCGGTTGTGACCGATGTGGCCTGGACAACGCCGGAGGCGGCCAGTATCGCTCGCCGGGCCTGCTACGACTGTCACAGCAACGAGACGGTCTGGCCGTGGTACAGCAGGATCGCGCCGGTTTCGTGGCTGGTGACGTATGACGTGCGCAAGGGGCGGGATGCGCTCAACTTCTCGCTGCCGTTGCGCGAACCGGCTGAGCTGGCTGGCGAGATTGCTGAGGTGTTGCGCGAAGGCGAGATGCCGCCGCGACCGTATCTGATGCTGCACCCGGAAGCGCGGTTGAGCGCGCAGGAGATGCACATCCTGATCACTGGCGCGCCCGGAAGCAATGAACCCGATCGTGACGATGAAACAAGCTCTTGGTGAAGAATGACGTGAGGAGGAAGCAATGAATCGCACTATGATGCTGATTTCGGCTGGATTGACCGCTTTCGTACTGGTCGTGATCGGTGGCGTGGTCGGTCAGCTCAGCCAGACAACGACCGCAACTTCTACGCCCACAGAGATTGTCATTGAGGCGACGCCGATAGCCGTTCCAGCGCTCAATCCAACTACCGAAACGCTGATTCGTGAGCGTGAAGCGGCTTACCAGGCAGCGCTCGCCGAGGCCAACCAGCGTCTGGCGCAGGCCAATCAGCAGTTGGCGGTGGCGCAGGAAGCGTTGAACAACAGTGTAGCGGCTCCAGCGGCTCCGGCAGCGGCTCCGGCGGCTCCGGCAGCGGCTCCGGCGGCTCCGGCAGCGGCTCCGGCGGCTCCGGCGGCTCCGGCAGCGGCTCCGGCGGCTCCGGCAGCGGCTCCGGCGGCTCCGGCAGCGCCGACCTTCGCGATCTCGCCTGAGCAGGCGCAGGCTATTGCGCAGGCCAATGCGGGCGGCGCGACGCTGACTCGCTCAGCCGAGCTGGTCAGCCTCCAAGGCACACCAGCGTATGAGGTGCTGTTTGATTGGGGCGCAATCTACATCGACGCGCAAACAGGGGCGGTGTTGGCCAACACCATCGCTGCACCGGTTGCCGCTGGCGGCGTTGCGATCAGCTCCGATCAGGCAATTGCTGCGGCCACGGCCTATCTCGGTGGCGGGCAGGTAGTCAAGGTCGAACGTGAGCGCGAGCACGGGGCTGATGTGTATGAAGTGAAGTTTAGTGATGGAAGCGAAGTATATGTTGATGCAGTCAGCGGTCAGATTGTGTATGCCAAAATCCGCTCAACAAGCGGCGAGACGCAGACCAATGATCACGATGACGATCACGAAGATGACAAGAAGGAGGACGATGACAAAAAGGAGGACGATGACAAAAAGGAGGACGATGACAAAAAGGAGGACGATGACAAAAAGGAGGACGATGACTAGAAGTTGCGCAAGCATTTCGCTTTCGCCTGATCAATACGGAGGGTGACATAATGGCAATGAAACCAACCCGCAAACCGGAGCGTGTCACCGGGGTAGAAGGTTTGAAAATGGCGATCAGCGCAGCAGCGCTGGCGGCAACCGTCGGCGGATGGGGCTGGCTCACTGCGCAACAGCCGCCGGAGATCGCGGCGACAGAGCCGCTGATTGTGGTGGAGCAGCCGTTGATTGAGCGTCAATCGGCGCCGCAGTGGCTGCAACAGTCGCCACCCGTGCCGGTTGTGCCTACGGTCAGACCGTTGACCATCCCGAATCGAGATGCCGGCACAACTGCGCCTGCGGCTGCGCCGGCTCCTGCGCCTGCGGCTGCGCCGGCTCCTGCGCCTGCGGCTGCGCCGGCTCCCGCGCCTGCGGCTGCGCCGGCTCCGGCTCCCGCGCCTGCCTTGCGTGAGGTGACGCTACCCGCGCCGCGCCCGGTGCCCGCCGCCCGCACCCGCTCCTCGCGCTGAAGGAGGATGAAGGAATGCAGCAGATCAGCTTTCGCGCAATGGGATCAACGGTGAACATCATTGTTGACAGCGATGCGTCGGCGGCGCGCGCAGCGCTGATTGCCGCCCGCAAGACCTTCACCCGCTTTGAGCGCATCCTCAGCCGGTTCCGCCCCAACAGCGAACTGAATGCGCTCAACCGGCGCGCCGGATCTGGGCCGACGCGGGTCGGGCAGACACTCTGGCGTGCCACACGGCACGCGCTGGCGATAGCGCGGCTCAGCGATGGTCTGGTGACGCCAACTACTGGCGCGGCGCTGTCGGCTGCGGGGTATGATCGCGATTTCGCTGCGCTCGCGGCCACCACGCGCGCTGTCGCTGCCTGGCCGCCGATGCCGGCGCCCGATTGGCGGCAGATTGCCTGCGATCCGCGCCGACGCGCGATTGCCTTGCCGGCTGGCGTGCAGCTCGATCTGGGCGGTAGCGCTAAGGGGTGGACGGCGGCGCTGGTTGCGCGTCGTCTGGGTCGTCGCTTCCCGGCGCTGGTTGATGCTGGCGGCGACATCGCAGTCAGCGCGCCGCAACGCAATGGCGATCCGTGGCCGATCGAAGTCGCCGATCCGCGCGCGCCCGACGCTGGTCTCGATCTGCTGCTGATCCGTTGCGGCGGCGTGGCTACGTCAGGCATCGACTATCGGCGCTGGCAACGCAACGAGCGCTGGTTCCATCACCTGATCGACCCGCGCACCGGCGCTCCTGCCGAGACCGATCTGCTTGCGGTGACGGTGATTGCGCCGACGTTGCCGATTGCTGAACTGGCAGCCAAGGTAATCATGCTGCGCGGTCGCGCTGATGGTCTGCGCTGGCTGAACGCGCAACCGGCGCTGGCGGCATTGCTGGTGACGGTTGACGGGCAGGTTATTCGTTCGCCGACGTTTGCCCGTTATCGCTGGCAGCAAGCGCCTGACGAGTCGGTTGCCGTCGGATAAGGTGTATACGTCTGGCAGCATCAGCACAATGTTGATATGTAGTCGCGAAATGAGGTGAACCATGTCTGTCAATCCTGTCACGCAACCCGAGCAACCGGCAGCGTCGAATCGCGCGCCGGAACGAACCAGACGAGCGGCGCCGCCGCCCGCCGATCTGACCGATCTGCCGCCAGCCATGCCGCTGGCGGCGCTCCTGACCCTCTTGCTGGGAGCGATTGTCGGCGCGCTGGCCGCCGTGATCATCCTGCCTGGCTGGCTTCCCGGTTTGAGCGCCTCGCTGTTGGGCAGCGAACCGAAAGCCTACTGGTACCTTTCGCGCAGCAGCGCCGTCGTCGCCTATACCTTGCTCTGGCTTTCGATGGTCTTTGGCTTGCTGATGACCAACCGACTGGCGCGACTGTGGCCTGGCGGGCCGGGCGCATTTGACCTGCATCAGCATACCAGTCTGCTCGGTCTGGCTTTTGCCGTCTTCCATGCTCTCGTCTTGCTCGGCGATCGCTATATCAGCGCCACGATCGATCAAATCCTGGCGCCTTTCGCCTATAGCGGCTATGAGCCGGTCTGGGTAGGGTTGGGTCAGGTGAGCCTGTATGGGATGGCCGTGGTCAGTTTTAGCTTCTACGTTAAACAGTGGATTGGGCGCGCGCTCTGGCGCGTGATCCATTTTCTGAGCTTTGCCATCTGGCTGCTCAGCCTGTTGCATGCCATCATGAGCGGCAGCGATACCGCTTTGCTCAGCGGTTTCTACTGGTTCACCGGCGGAAGTGTGCTCTTTCTGACCATCTATCGCATCCTGGTGTCTGGGTGGGGAAAGCCGACGCCAGCATTGAGAGACAAATCACAACCGAGTTCGTGAAACTTACGCTTGTTGCGCGGCGTCATTGGGTCTACACTGAAGTCATGGTTGCGCGATGAGGCTCAATCAAGGCAAAGGAGTGCGCAATGACGACGCTCGAACACCAGCGTATTGAGGCTGGCCAGCTTAGTCCGACAGATCTTTACGCCGAGCTGCTCTCTGGTCAACCGCTGTTCATACTCGATGTGCGGAATGAGGTTGAGTTTGCCCGCAATCAGATTCGTGGCCGCAACCGGTTGCCGATGATCAACATTCCCTACTTCGAGTTTATCGAAGACGAAGAGGCGGCTCTTGCCCGCGTGCCGGTCAATGCGCCGGTCACGGTGGTCTGCGCCAAAGAGGGTTCTGCGCAGTACGTTACCGAATTGCTGGTCGAACATGGCATCCCGGCCCGGTATCTGGTCGGCGGTTTTCGGGCCTGGCTCGATCTGCATATCATCAATGAAGTAGTGAGCGCTGACTGGGGGCGCATCGTGCAGATCGCGCGTCCGGCGCGCGGCGATCTCAGCTACGTGATCATCAGCGCCGGTGAAGCGGCGGTGGTCGATCCCGGTCGCTTCATCCATCTCTATCAAGAGGTCGCTGCGGCGGCTCAGGCCGACATTAGCCGCGTCTTGCTTACCCACCTCGCGGCAGGACGCCTGTCGGGCGGTTCAGCGCTGTCCAGCGCGCGCCACACACTGCTCTCCATGCATCCGTATGACGCGCTCCATCCGCGCGACCTGCTTCCAGCGCATCTAAACTATCTGCCCTTGCTCGGCGGCGAGCGTTTGCCGGTTGGCCAGCTCTTGATCGAGGCGCACTGGTTCCCCGGTCACACCCCTGGTCATCTCATCTACCGCGTGATCGCGCCCGATGGCGCCCGTTTTCTTCTGACCGGCGATGCGCTCTTGCTGAGCGGTTGCGGGCGCACCGATCTGGGTGGACATCCGGAGTCTTGGACTGAGCTGCTCTTCACCAGTCTGCGCTCGCTCACGACCCTGGCTGACGACCAGACCCTCATCCTGCCGTCGTCAAGCGCGAGTCTGGCTGAAGCGCGGGATGATGGGTTGGTGGCGGCGTCGTTTGCCGATCTGCGCGCCAGCCATCCGGCCCTGCAGGCTGACACGGCGGCTGCCTTGCAGGCTCTGGTTACCGGCTCGACGCCGGCATTGCCGTCAACCATTGATCCGTTCCTGCGCGCGAATCTTGGTCTGTGGCAACCAGATCAGGTCGAAGCTGATGAATTGGAAATCGAACCGTCGCTGTGCATTCTGGCCCGCGAGTCATGATCGAACGTAAGCTCATAGTCGTCATGGGTTGCGGCGCGTGATCAGCGCGCCGCCTGTCTTCATGCGTGAAGGAGGCTAAATCGTGCTTGCTGGTCGCATCGCTTCGTCTGCCCAGTCGCGCCGCTGGCGTTACCGCCTGGCATACGGCTTGCTGCTGATCATCTTTGTGTTACCGGTGTATGCTGAACGACCGTACCTGCCGCAAGAACAGGGGCAGGTGATTCAGGCGCTGCTGAGGGTGACGCCGGCTGAGTCATACCACTGGCTGGCGCCGCTGTTTCATCTGGCCACGCTTGCCCTCAGCGCATTGATCGGGTGGCGTCCGCAAGCAGCCGGTCGGCTGGTAGCCGCCTATATGGCGATGAATTACCTGGTGATCGGATGGGTACAGGGGCAAGGCGTGACTGCCGAGTATGGTTACGTCGTGCATACCGGCAATGTGATCGCCTGTATCCTGCTCGCCATCGTCTGGCTGACAGCAGCGGCGCAGAATCGCTTTAGCATCTCGTTTCGCCGCCTCGACTGGCGGCACTACGCGCTGATGCCGCTGGCATTACTCGCATTCTGGGCGCCGGCATCGGTGACCGGCGCGGGTGTCCAACCGGATTTCAATCCGCTGCTGTTGCTGACGTCGCCTGCCTACGGCCTGACCTACTGCCTGACCACGCCGGTCTTCCTGTTCTGGCTGATCGTGGCTCTGCCGGATGTGCCGCCGCTGGCCTATCGAATAACCGCCTTCAATGCGTTGCTCTACGGCATCGTTAATATGATGGCATTGTTCGATCCGGCGATGTGGTGGATGGGTATCCTCCATCTACCGCTGTTGATCCTCGCAATGGTAGCGCTATGGCTCGCCCGTCGCCAGCATTGTTGTCCACCGAGGTTAGGCTGAGCGCATGCCGCGCTTCTCATCATTGAACGACTGGATAGCTCTGGCCTGCGCCCTGCGCGCTCGCTGCGGCCCTGCGCTTTCTACGGCAGCGTTGGGCAGCAGCGATGATCCGTCAGGTATGCTATCATGAGATGATGAGAGACCAGAGATGAGGAGTGAGGCATGAGTGAGGAGCAGGAGCGACGGCCAACCGGCGCGCGGCCTCAGGTTGGCGCGCCGACACCATCCCGTGATACCCGGCGCACCGAACGGCTTGACGTGATGACCAACACGCCCGCCTGGCGACAACGCGAGCGAACAACCGGAGTCGGCGGCGCGGGGATCAAGGCCAGCACCGTCTGGCAGACGCTCCCACGCTGGATACAGAAAGGCGGATACCTCTATCTGCTCATTCTGGCAGTTCTGGGAGTGGCGGTGTTCGTGCTGCTTATGGTTTGGCTGCGCGGCGACCGCCGAGAGGCTCCCTTGACCAGTCCGACCTTGCCGGCCATCGTGAGTCAGTCGTCTGACGAGCAGACGGCGCCGCTGACCAGCGAGAGCGCGCCGCCGCAACCGGAGCCAACGCTGGCGCCGCGGTTCTACATTGTCGTCAACACCCAGGGACAGGGTCTCTTCCTGCGTCCGCAACCCAATCGGAACAATCCGCCGCTTGCCACCCTGCCAGAGGGGACACGGCTGGAACAGATCGGGGATGATGTGCCGGGAGCCGATTATGTTTGGCGACCGGTGCGCACGCCTGATGGTCTGGAAGGATATGTGGCCGTCGATTTTCTAAATCCTGCCCCATAGCGATCTGGCTTAGCGCTCAACCGATTTCATCAAGTCTGGCGCGGCGATTGACAGAAACAGCTCGACCAGATCGGGATCGAAGTGCTTGCCGGACTGCTCGCGAATATACCGGCTTGCCTGCTCGCGTGTCCAGGCTTTGCGGTAGGGGCGGTCATTGGTCAGCGCATCCCAAACGTCAACCAGCGCGAAGATGCGCGCCGCCAGCGGAATCTGGGCGCCGCGCAGACCGCGCGGGTAGCCGGTGCTGTCCCATTTCTCGTGGTGGCAGTAGGGAATGTCGAGCGCAGGCCGCAGATACGCAATCGGTGAGAGTAACTCGTAGGCATAGGTTGTGTGACGGCGCATGATCTCCCACTCTTCGGCGGTGAGCGGGCCAGGTTTGTGCAAAATCGAATCGGGCACTCCGATCTTGCCGATGTCGTGCAACATCGCTCCGCGCCACATATTGATCTGCTCTTCGGGCGGAATGTTGAGCGCGCGCGCCACGGCCAGCGTGAGCTGCGCCACTCGCTGCGAATGCCCTTCTGTCTCTTTGTCGCGCAGATCGAGCGCGCGCGACCAGCCAATCAATGTCTGGTCATACGCTTCAGCAATAGCCTGCGCCGCCTGTTGGGCCTGCTCGGTTAGTCGTCGCTCCTGTTCCGCCGCGCGCTCGCGTTCTTCGATCAGGCGGCGGTAGCGGTTAATCCGCTGCATCGTGCGCACGCGCAACCGCAGCTCGCTCAGTTCGACCGGTTTGGAGAGAAATTCATCGGCGCCCGCCTTAACTCCTTCCAAACGCGATGCGCGATCATCGAGCGCGGTGATCATGATGATGGGAACTTCGGCAGTTTTAGGGTCATCACGCAACATGCGACAGACGGCAAAGCCGTCGAGATCGGGCATCATCACATCGAGCAGAATCAGATCGGGGAGTTCCTGCTGCGCTGCGGCAATGCCGTTTAACCCTGACGGCGCCGTGCGCACCACGCAATGCTCACGCTGGAGAAGATTGCTTAAAATATCGCGCACATTCGGATCATCATCTATGACCAGCACATGATACGGATGACTGTGCATAGCAGCCGCGCTTTCCGATTTGTTTCAGAGTCTGCGCCATCTTAACATGCCACGATGCCAGACCGCCACACTCAATGCATAGTGAAGCGATGAAGCGTATCGGCACGTTATCGTCTGGCGCGTGACCAGGCACAGATTAGTTTCTTTGTCCTTTGTTGTTATATCTGTTTTCGTTACGATTGTATAACCACTATTCTACCCCCTGGCGCAACCGTTGTACAATAAGAGCCAGCGCAAGGCGTTGTGTCACTGCCTTTGCCGCGACAACGAACTGCAGGAGTTTTGTATGTCAGATGCCAGTGAATCGTCATTGCCAGCGATTCTCATTGTCGATGATGACCCGCGCGTGACCAGCTCACTGGCGCGTTCATTGCGCGATCGGTTTACTGTCTTTACGGCTACTGACGCCGAGAGCGCATTGCGCATCCTGGAACGGCAGCCGGTGGCCGTCATTGTAACCGATCAGCGCATGCCGCAGATGACGGGGGTAGAGCTGCTGGCGCGCGCGCGTGAACTGCAACCCGATGCGCGCGGCTTTATTATCTCTGGCTATACCGACCCCGAAGCGCTGGCCGAAGCCCTGAATCTTGGTTCAGTGCATGGATTCATGGCTAAGCCGTGGGATATTGCGGCGTTGCGGCGCAAGCTCGAGCAGTTGGTGCAAGAGTATCAATTGGCCGTGAGCGAGCGCCGCGCAGCGCGCGAGGCGCAGACGCAGATTGTGGTGTTGCGCCAGATGCTCGATCAGGCCCAATCGGACTATCTCAGCACGCTGGAGCTGGTAAGCTGGGAGACTGAGTTGCCCCCGGCGACGCCCCAGCTTTCTGGCAGCCCACTGGCATTGAGTTCGCCGGTAGTCTTTCAAGACGTGGTAGCCAGCTATCGCAGCCTGCTTGAGTTAGCCGCTGAGCAACGCGGCTTGCACGACCAGCGCTCGATGCCGGATCGATTGCGCGTGCTGAGCGAGCGACTCGGCCTGCTCTGGGCCGGCCCGCGCGATTTGATCGAGATTCATACCACTGCGCTCCGCCAGCTCTGTCGCGGTCAGACACCGCAGCGGATTGCGGTGTATATGGAAGAGGGACGATTAATCTTGCTGGAATTGATGGGTCATCTGGTCAATTTCTATCGCATCCGGTTAGCGGCTCACGCAACTCCCGCTGAGTCATGAAGGCGACGCTTTCCGCCAGTCTGATCCAGGCTCCGTTTGTCGCGCTCTTGCTCGATCGCGAAGGTCGCGTGATCGATCTCAATCCGGCAGCGGCAACGTTCTTTGGCATTGCGCCTGAGCTGGCGCGTGGACGCCTGTTTCTGTCTCTGGTTGATCCCTTCAGCATGGCCAAAGCTGCGCTGATGATCGAGCAGGCGCTACGTGATGGCGAGGTGCAACACTGGGAGTTGAATCATCCTCGCCCAGGTGCGCCGCCGCTCTTGCTGGGCTATACCGCATGGCCGGTGCGCGACGGGCAAGAGGTGATCGGACTGGTTGCCCTGGGGTTGGATTTGGGGCCAACCATTGCGCTGACCGCGCAACTGGCCGAGGCTAACCAGCGCCTGGAAGCGGCGCTCAAGCAGCTCGAACGCGCCCATGCCGATCTCAAAGCCGCTCAGGCCCAGCTTGTTCAATCAGAGAAGATGCGTTCGCTCGGCCAGTTGGTGGCGGGCGTTGCCCACGAGATCAACACGCCGCTGGGGTACGTGGCCAACAATCTCGCCTTCCTGGTCGAACGGCTTCCGGCGCTGCGCCAAACAGCCGGCGATGATCCTGTGTGGGATGATGTGGCCGATGCCATCCACGAAAGCCAGACCGGGATCGACCGCATTGCCGAGATCGTGCGCGCCCTGCGATCGTTCATTCGGCCTGCGGAAACGCGCCCGGTGCCGGCTGATGTGAATGAGGGGTTGGCCAGCACCGCGCGCATGGTGCGCTCGATTTCCGGGCCGCGGATTACGATCCGCGAGCAGTATCAGCCGCTACCGCCGCTGGTCTGTCATCCCGGTGAATTGAATCAGGTGTTCCTGAACCTGCTGCTCAATGCGGTGCAGGCATGCGCAGGCGCCGGCGAGGTGAGCATCTCTAGCGCCTGCGATGAACAGCAAATTGTGATTACCATTCGCGATACCGGTATCGGAATGGATGCGGAGACGTTACGGCGGCTGAGCGAACCATTTTTCACCCGCTGGCCTGATGGTCACGGCACGGGCCTCGGCCTGACCATCTCGCGCGGCATTGTTGAGCGTCACGGCGGTCAGATCACGTTTGATAGCCATCCCGGTCAGGGCACGACAGTGACGGTGCGCTTGCCATTGCCCGGATTGTCGCCGACGTAATGCATTGCCGTGAGGTAGCGTTTCCGCATCGAACCCGATGGCGACACGCCCCGCGCCCTGCGTGACAATCCCACCTCACGCGCGTGGATTGGTCGATGCGGCATGGCTCCCGCTGACGTAGAGAATTGCTGCGGGCGCTCTCGCGCCCTTGCAATGACGTAGATCGAGGCGGCACGGATTTTCTTGCTCCCTCTGCGCAGGCGAAAGGAAGCGGCGGCGCGCAGCCTTCACCGTCGTAGGCTCATAGAGCCTGGTGGCAGCAGGAACGTTGCCAGGCCGTTGCAACGCAACGGCCCGCGCAGGTCAGATGATGAGGCGTGAAGCATGACGCGCGTTCGCTGCTGCGGTTTACGCCGTCACGACCTTTGCGCTCACCAGTTGCTCGCTAAACTCCCACAACCGCTGCGCGAGACGCGCATCTTCGGCCCGCGCCGAGGTTTTTGTCGGCTTCTTGCGGCTGAAGTAAACGCCGCTGATCCCCTCGACTTCAGGCGACGAGGCAAGGTAGATCGAGGTGGCCGCGCCCTGTTCCGGAGTAAGCATGAATGGGCGCGCCAGGCGGAAGAACCAGGCAAACATGCCGCGGGCGTCGGCAGCAAAGTTGGTGGCCACTGCCCCCGGATGCAGACTGTTGGCGGTAACACCGCTGCCTTTCAGCCGTCGCGCCAGTTCATTGGTGAAGAGAATATTGCACAGCTTCGAGTCGCTGTAGGCCTGCGCGATATTCGGGCGTTGCGGCGAGGCAATCTGGGGAATGACCACATTGCCGGCAACGTGGGCAAACGATGAGACATTGACGATCCGGGCGGGCGCGCTGGCGATAATGCGATCCAGCAGCAGGTTGGTCAGCAGGAACGGAGCCAGATGGTTCACGGCAAAGGTGAGTTCGTAGCCGTCAGCGCTGGCGATCGGTTCGGAGACAAACAACCCGGCATTGTTCACCAGCACATCGATCCGTGGGCAGCGATCGAGCAGCTCGCCAGCGGCGCGCCGCACCGAGGCCAGGGAAGCGAAATCGGCCAGCGTCAGCTCAGGTTCCGGCGCGCCGGGCGCTTCCTGCATGATCCGCTGTCGCGCCGCTTCACCCTTGCTCTGCGAGCGGCAGACCATCACCACGCGCGCTCCCATTCTGGCCAGCTCGCGCGCCGTCACATAGCCAATGCCTGAGTTGGCGCCGGTCACGATAACGGTCTTTCCCGCCATTGTTGTTTGCATATCGTTTCAAGACTCCTTGGTGCTGAGGGTAGCGTATGATGCGCGTCGCTGACCAGGACGGTTGCGACGCCGATTGCGGCAAAGTGACGCCTTTTGTACTATACCACGGTGTTGCTACGCTGACACAGCGCCGCGATCGAAGGCGCGCAACCGATCGATTGTCGGTTGTTCTTCTGGCGGGCAGTCCGTGGCAAACCAGGCATCGAGGATTTCACGGGCCAGATCGGGCGTGGTCAGGCGCAGACTGAGCGCCAGCACATTGGCATCATTCCATTTGCGCGCTCCGGCAGCCGTTTGCGCGTCGTGACAGAGCGCCGCACGAATGCCGGGCACTTTGTTGGCTGCGATACTCACTCCCGTCCCGGTATAGCAGCAGACAATGCCCTGCTCGGCCTGACCACTGGCGACTGCTTCGCCGACTGCTCGTCCGACATCGGGCCAGGGATCGCTGGTCCCTGCCAGCGGCCCGACCAGTATCAGTTCATAACCGCGACGCTCAAGCTCAGCGACCAGCGCGTCGGTGAAGTAGTTCTTTTCATCACTGCCTACTACAATGCGCATCTTGCCTCCTTTACTAAGGAATTGATGCGGGCGCAAAGCCCAACCTGTCGTTTGCAAACGGATGCGCGCGTCGTCAGTCCCGCTTGCAGGCAGATCGAAGCGCTCAGCGGCTCGTAACCACACCGCATTCTGATTTATTGTACCCCGTATTGGTCGATGCGGGTGCGCAACCGACCGGCCAGCCACGGACTGGCCGATCCGAGCGTGGCCAGGATGAGTTCTGCCTCGGCGCGGTAAGCGGCGATTCGTTCCGGCTTCCAGTGGGCGGGAGGAGGGGTTGAGAGGTTGCTGATACGGTCAGCGAGCTTTACCAACCAGATTTCGCGCGGCTGCGTCTGGATTCGGCGCAGGCTATCGGGCAGGCGTTCTGGCGCAGGCAGGGCCGGATTTTTGGTCAGCGCCTGCACCCCGGCGGCAATGCGGGAACCGAACTGTTCAATCAGCGCTGCCAAACCGATCGCCGTATCTTCGAGCACATCGTGCAGCAACGCGCAGCAGAGGGCCAGCGTTCGGTCATACCCTGGCTCGACGACCAGCGCCGTGGCCACCTCCAGACTCACATCGCTCAGATGCACCAGATAGGGCAGATCGCTGCCGGGCCGCAGTTGACCGTGATGAGCGCGGGCGGCAACGTACAGCGCCGCCTGCGCGAGGTCTGCTTCATCCACCTCCACACCTCGCTGGATTATGCGCGCCCGCGTGTCAGCCTTTCGCCGCAGCAGGCTGTGGCTCGCGCTCTTTCGTGATGTCGCGCAACGTGCTCAAGTCGCGGATTCGCTCGGTGAAGAGAATGCCATTCAGATGATCAACCTCGTGCTGGATCGCCCAGCCCAGCAGATCATCGGCGCGGCGCAGCCGTCGCTGCTTCCCGCTCAAATCCTGAAACTCAACCGTCACCCATGTCTGGCGCGGCACCATGCCATACCAGCCCGGCAGACTGAGGCATCCCTCATCGCGCATCACCTCTTCGCCGCTGGTTTTGACGATGCGCGGGTTAATCAACACGAACGGCTGAGCCGGCGTCACCTCAACCAGACTGCCATCGGGCTGCTCTTCATATTCCGCCGGCAGCTCGATAATGCAAAGCTGGATCGGAATCCCAACCTGCGGCGCCGCCAGCCCAACGCCATTGGCGGCATGCATCGTCTCGAACATATCAGCCACAAGCTGCTTGAGGCTGCGATCCGGCAACTTCACCGGCCGACACTGCATCTTTAGAATCTTGCGATCTTCAGCGTCATCAATGCGTAAAATGCGTCGAATAGCCATACAATGTTGTTACCCTTGCGAGTGTTCACGGTTACTTTTCTCATTCTACGACAGAGCAGGGTGAAGGGCAAGTCGCCGCATCTTCGGCGATGAGACGGGGAACAATGGCGAGCGTTTGCGACAGTTTGCATAGCAGGCGTCAGCGGTGGCCGGGGCAGGCGCACTCGCTACTCAAAGATACCGAGGATGTCCCAGCGATCTTTCCACTGTTCAAGCCTGCTCTCCTGAATCGCGTGATGTGTCGAGTCTGGATTGCCAGGACGAATACCGCCGTGTTTGCTGAGATATGCCTGATGTGTCCTGTAGATGTCATCCTTTATCCACCATTCAGGCACAATCCAGTAGTGTGGGCAGGCATTGATCGCGCCCAAATCAACAAACACCCAGAAATGATGCTCATCGGCTTTTGGAGACATCGGCTGGCAGCCAACGATGCTCGAATGCCAGGTCTTCCCGCCGCGCCTGGTCTTGACCTGAAGGTAAACGGTGCGACGTTCATCGTTGCTGCAAGCAATAATGTCAATCTTAGGCATATTGCCGGCAAAAGGCACAGCAAATGCCCCGCGTTTGTTCAATTCGGCAACCACAAAATACTCGCCGGCGCGACCGACTTGTTGAGGATTTGCGTTGCGTAACTTTACAGCCATAATACCAACTTTAGGTGTCCAATCATCTTCAGATTAGCGCGCGTCGCTTCCCGTGCGCCCGTGCCATCCTTCGGTCTGGTCGGGAGCGTGTGGCGCCGTCCCGATCCATGTCATTGCGAGGGCGCGTCAGCGCCCGAAGCAATCCCCTCCTTCAGCGGGAAGCG
>FWPU01002338.1_pt1 | contig 53031 bp, 32 predicted proteins | sample 2228361 | NCBI WGS metagenome assembly FWPU01 (sample SAMEA103939777, study PRJEB20133) | metagenome | reverse complement strand
GCGGGACGAAAACATGCACGGGGCCAAACAGGAGCCGCGCTCCCAGCCGCTACGCCCACAGCAGCTGCGCCGAAGCCGGCAGCCGTTTTTTTACCCCAAAAAATGGAGGTGAGAAAGGCGAGAGGGTAGGAAGTGGCCGGTTCTACTTTTCAGGCGACTGCGCCAGTGAGATTTGTCTTTAAAATAGAAGGCACTGCAGACACTCTGAAAAATTGTACCCTTTGCAAGAAATTTTAACTAAAAAATCTTCCCTCTACCCCTTGCAAAATTCATTTTCTCTCTTATATCTTTGCAATGTCCATGGTGCACCATTCGAGTATAACCCTTAATCTTCCTACTCGGATCGCTGCAGTAAAGTCGGGCGAGCGAGTTCATCCCTGACGCCACAAATGAGGCATCTGTTCTGGGCAGTGGCAGTAACTGCCGCAGGTGTGCCTCTTTATCCAAAGAAAACTCCCGACGCTGAACCCAGCCTGGTCGGGCAAGGCTACGCGTAGCCACAGGACTGCGAAAACTTTCACAATCTTTTTTACTATGACTTGAAAGGATACACATTTTCCGGCGATAGCTGTGTTCCAAACCCACCTGCTCTGCGGCTGACACCGCCCTCACTAAGGCTGTTTTTAAAAACGGCCCTGGCACTTCGGCTTGGCTTTTTCGCGCACCCACACCTGCGGAGCTCCGGCTTGGGATTGAACATGTGTCCGTTTCGCCATGGGGGCTTAATAACGGCGCAGTAGCATCTAAGGAGCGCCGTGCTTGCAGGCGCGGAGGCGGTAGGCTGCTGTTTCGCCATTATTAAGGCCCGAAAGCGGGACGGAAACACGCACGGGGCCAAACAGGAGCCGCGCGCCTATCCGCTACGCCCACAGCAGCCGCTCCGAAGCCGACAGATGTTTTTTCACCCTAAAAAAACAGAGGTGAGAAAGGCGACTATGGTAGGAAGTGGTTGGTTTTACTTTTCACACGATTGCACCACTGAAATTTGTCTTCGAAATAGTAGGCTCTGCGGGCACTTTGGAAAATATCATTCATCATTCATCATTCATCACTTTTCACTTCAAAATAGCAGGCACTGCGGACGCTCTGGAAAGTGTACCCTTTGCAAGTCAGTAATTAAAAGAGTGCTGATTTTTAAGCCGTAGGCAGCCCTCTTGGCAGTCTGTGCGAAAATAGTAGGCAGTGTTTGAAGGCCTTTTTTGAGACAGTGTACGCTAAGGGTTAGCATTTCAACTACACCTTCATTTCATAATATCATAAAAAACAACAGCCATGACTTATTCCCATCGCATTTTCGTCTTAGCCCTGACGGCCCTGTGCTGGCTGACGACTGGAAGCCGGGTTTTGGGGCAGTGTGGCCAATCCACTTGGACCTTATCTGATAATTGCGGCGCCATTCAGGCTCAGGGTGGCCTTGCAGCCGGAAGTCCCACCATTTTTTGCGAGGGGCAATCCGTAACGGTAATTAACACCTCTGTGCCCTCTAACCAAATCTCTCGGACCTACATTGACTGGGGCGATGGCACGCCTTGCGAAACGTTCAATGGTTTTCGACCCTCCATGACGCACGTTTATGATTTCCCAAACGACACGTGCATGGCGGTGTCTTCCAATGGCACTATACCATTCACTATCCGGCTGGGTGTGGAAAAGACGTGTGCCAACGACCAAAAGAGTTTCCACTTCACTCAATTGCCCGTTTCAGTGCGCTTCCTGCCGGTGGCCCGGTTTACGGCTACACCTAATCCGCAATGCGTCAATGCCTCCGTCTCCATCAACAACACGAGCTGTGGCAATGACACAGACCCCAACGTATCCTACCTCTGGGACTTCGGCGACGGCACTACCTCTACCGCTAAAAATCCGGGGATAAAGACGTACGCCACCCCGGGCACCTATACCATCAAACTCAGCGTTACCGACCGCTGCGGCACTTCGACCACTTCCCGAATGGTCATCGTGCGCCCGCCGGCCACGGCTGCTGCTGTCCCCTCCGCAGCCGCGATCAACGCCGGTCAAACCGTGAGTTTCACCAACCAGTGCTCCAACGCGCTGGGATATAATTGGACGGTGACGCCTTCCATTGGCGTGGTCTTCGTGCAGCCCACCGACCTCTCAAGCGCTGAGCCGACCATTCAGTTCAACACACCGGGCGTGTTTACCGTGCGCCTCCAAGCCGCCGGCTGCGGCAACCCGGAATGGGTAACCACCATATCAGTGTCTCCTGGCACGACCCCGCCCGGCCTGCTCGCCGGCGACTGCTGGACCTGGCAGAACCCGCTGCCAAAGGGCAATCCGCTGAGGGATGTCTTTTTTGTGGATGCGCAGACCGGCTGGGCTGTGGGGGATTATGGCACCATCCTCAAGACGCAGAACGGCGGCGCGACCTGGACGGCGCAGACTTCCGGCACGACAAGTTATCTCAAATCGGTCTATTTCAGCGACAACCAGACCGGATGGGCTGTGGGACAAGGCGGCACCATCCTTAAGACAAAGAACGGCGGTGTAACTTGGACAGCGCAGACTTCCGGCGCGATAAACTGGCTTCACTCGGTCTATTTCAGCGACAGCCAGACCGGATGGGCTGTGGGAGGATTGGGTACCATCCGCAAGACCCAGAACGGCGGTGCGACTTGGACAGCGCAGAGTTCCGGCACGACAAACCGGCTCTTCTCGGTCTATTTCAGCGACAGCCAGACCGGATGGGCTGTGGGAGAAGGCGGCACCATCCTCAAGACACAGAACGGCGGCGCGACCTGGACAGCGCAGAATTCCGGTACGACACGGGATCTCTACTCGGTCTATTTCATTGACAGCCAGACGGGCTGGGCTGTGGGACAAGGCGGCACCATCCTCAAGACACAGGACGGCGGTGCGACTTGGACGGCGCAGAGTTCCGGCACGACAAACTGGCTCCACTCGGTCTATTTCAGCGACAGCCAGACGGGCTGGGCCGTGGGAATTAGCGGTACCATCCTCAAGACACAGGACGGCGGCGCGACATGGACAGCGCAGACTTCCGGTACGACATGGGATCTCTACTCGGTCTATTTCATTGACAGCCAGACAGGCTGGGCTGTGGGAGAAGCTAGCACCATCCTCAAGACACAGGACGGCAGCGCGACCTGGACGGTGCAGACTTCCGGCACGACAAACCCGCTCTTCTCGGTGTATTTCAGCGACAGCCAGACGGGCTGGGCTGTGGGAGGAGCTGGCACCATCCTCAAGACACAGGACGGCGGCGCGACATGGACGGCGCAGAATTCCGGCACGACAAACGTGCTCTACTCGGTCTATTTCATTGACAGCCAGACAGGCTGGGCTGTGGGACAAAACGGTACCATCCTCAAGACACAGGACGGCGGCGCGACATGGACGGCGCAGAATTCCGGTACGACACGGGATCTCTACTCGGTCTATTTCATTGACAGCCAGACAGGCTGGGCTGTGGGCCGACTTGGCACTATCCTCAGGACACAGGACGGCGGTGCAACTTGGACGGCGCAGAATTCCAGCAAGCCAAACAGGCTCGAATCGGCCTATTTCAGCGACAGCCAGACCGGATGGGCTGTGGGAGAACATGGCATTATCTTTAAGACACAGAACGGCGGCGCGACTTGGACGGTGCAGAATTCAGGCACGCCAAACTGGCTCTACTCGGTCTATTTCATTGATAGCCAGACGGGCTGGGCTGTGGGAGATGGCGGTACCATCCTCAAATACGATTGCAGTATCGTCAGCACCGTGCAGCCAACTGAGCATACCCTGAACGTCACGCTCTATCCCAATCCGGCAAGCGACCACATCGTCATCAGCAACTCCGGGCCGGTGTCCCTCGAACGGGCCGCCTTGTACGATGCGCAGGGCCGAGTAGTCTATATGCAGGCATTACCCCTGCTCCCCGGCGCCAACACGACCATACCCTTACCCCCTGGCCTGTCGGGGCTATATTTCATGGAACTGCAAAGCGCTGACGGGCAACGGGTAATTAAAAAAGTGCTGATTTTTAAGCCGTAGGCAGCCCTCTTGGCAGTCTGTGCGAAAATAATAGGCAGTGGTTTAAAGGATTTTTTTGAGACAGTGTACGCTAAGGGTTAGCATTTCAGCTGTACCTTTATTTCATGACATCAGATGAATAGATATTTTTCTATCCCTGCCGTATGGCTTGCTGTTCTGCTCTATGTCGGACAGGCGAGCGCCCAAAAACACTATCCCGACGAGTGGTGGCCCGTAGGCACCCATGAGTATGCCGACGAGCCGGGCTATGGGAATGCGTGGGTGCGCTTCGAAAACGGCCAACCCACCGTAGTACCCGCCGACCTGAATATTGAACTTCGGAGCCGCTGTGGCCGTAGCGGTGGACACGCTGAGTCGAGTGCTGTTCCACTCCAACGGCTGCGAAATCCGCGGTGCCCACGGCGAAGTACTCGAAAACGACACGGGCCTCAACCCGGGTGCGCTGCACGAGTGGGCATGCGGTGTGGTGGGCTACACCCTGCCGCGCAGCATGACCGCCCTGCCGCTGCCCGTGCCTACGATGCGAACGCTGCCGCACTTCCCCAACTTCAGGCTCTACGATGTGGACAAAAGCCCGTGCGACACCTTGGGCATTGACGGCACGTCGAGCACCACAGCGCCTCCAGCAGATGCCTTCACCGTGCACTTTGTGCCCAATCCCTTCCACGAGCACTTGACCATACAGGCCACAGAGGGCGGGCAGTTGCGCATATGGCGCGTAGATGGCTCCTTGGTGCTCTCTCAAGTGCTACAACCCGGCCAACAGCAACTCAGCACCGCCCCACTGGGACGACGGCGTGTATGTGTGGCAGGTCTTCTCCGCCTCCGAAAAACTCATGGCCGGAAGAATTGTAAAGGTCAGGAGGTAAGAAGAGGCTAACGATTGCTGGTCACCCCTCCCCCAGGGCGGACATCTCGCCGCTCAGGGGGATTGTTTTTTGTATCACTGAAACTCCAAAACGCAAACCTTCGCAAAATCTCCATCTGCTGAAATTTTAACTAAAAAATCTTCCCTCTACCCCTTGCAAAATTCATTTTCTCTCTTATACCTTTGTAGCATCCTTGGTGCACCATTCGGGTATAACCCTTAATCTTCCTACTCGGATCGCTGCAGTAAAGTCGGGCGAGCGAGTTCATCCCTGACGCCACAAATGAGGCATCTGTTCTGGGCAGTGGCAGTAACTGCCGCAGGTATGCCCCTTTATCTAAAGAAAACTCCCGGCGCTGAACCCAGGCTGGTCGGGTAAGGCTATGTGTAGCCACAGGACTGGGGAAACTTTCACACCAAAACATTTTTTTATTATGAAAAAAGTCAGTTTAAGCCTTCCTTATGGGGGGGGGGCATCCCAAAGGCAAAACATCATTTTTAGCGCTGATTTGCGCCCTCTTCTTCGTACAGGCAGACGCGCAAGAGTGGTGCTACCTACCTGACGGATGCGTACAAACACCTCAGGTGCAGTTCAAACTCATCACCACATCAAAAACCTTTTCGCAGATGATTGCCGACGGTGAATTGCTACCTCAGCAAGCGAGTAGTACGCAGCCTCAGTACTTGGCGATATGCGAAACCATTACCGATGACCTGCCTGGTTTCTACGACTTTGCCGCAGGTAGTGAGATAGTTTTCTTGCGGAACTCTAGCCGGCTGGAGGTCAATAATAATGCTACTCTGCGCTTTTTCGCCTCGTACTTGCACGGGTGTGAGAAGTTGTGGGATCGCATTTTAGTCAAGTCAGGTGGAAGACTAATTTTAGCCCCTGGCTGCCGTGTAGAGGATGCCACCAGAGCGGTACATTTGGAGCCTGGAGTGGATTTGCTCATTGCTTCAGGCTGCACCTTTGATGGCAACTACATTTCGATATATGCAGGTGGGCCAGGTAGCCCCAACCAGCACAGTGTCTTAGCTGCTATCTCACGTTGCACGTTCTCTGGCCAAAAGGCGCTGCTCGAGCCATTGCCCGGTAACACTTGCGTCATCCGGCCAGTGTACGGTATTTATCTGGAGAATGTACGTTTCCTAATGGTGGGAGGTACCGGTGAAGTAAACACTAACTCCTTCCGCGACTTCGGCAACCCGTGGGCTTGCTCCAGTACTCCCCCCTTCGGGCCAACGGGTATTTTCTCGAGTAATTCCAATCTCAATGTAAGAAACAGTAACTTCAAAAATTTCGGTGGCTCCAGCAACCGAGGTGTGGATTTTCTAGTCTCGTCTGGCTCGGTCAGCACATTGAATCTTATTGGCCTAGGTCAGTTTGGCTCACCGACCTTCGACAGCTTGCAGACAGGAGTGTACGGTTTTGGGAACGTAAACGTTAGCTCCAGCCGCTTTACACGATGTTTAGATCATGCAGTGTATCTGCAAGGCCCATCCAATCCGTACACATCAAAGTTAGCCAATAATTCTTTTGACAAGATACGCGACCATACAGTACTTTTCGACTGGGGAGGGCCGATAAACCGTTTCGAAGTACGGAGTTGCCGATTTGACGATAATGGGCAAAACGAACCAGTAGATGCTCCAGTTCCTTTCTTTTCGCGTACCGGAGTTTTTGTTCGCTCTTTCAAGCCGGGCTTCCAGAGCAGCGGGATATTCAATAATACCTTCCTGAATTCGCTCAAGTCAGCGCCGTTCTACTCTCATTATCGAGGTGTCTGGATAAATAACTTGAATGGTGTCATTATTCAAAATAACCAATTCTCCAGTACATTCAGTTCAACAACAAATGCTTATCAAGGCGTGTATTTGTACAGAGCCCCCGCTCGCGTGTGGAGCAACTCTCTCACGGGCGCAGGAAACTTGACAAATCCTCCTTCTGCAGCCGTTCATGTGGAGGAAGCACCCGGCACATGGCTCAACTGCAACACCACAGACCAAACTGAGTGGGGTTTTAATTTTAGGGGCTATTCTGATGGTTCCACTGTAGAGCGCAACCACTTCAATACCCACCACACTGGCCTGCGGATGGAATATGATGCCGTCATCGGTGAGCAGCGTAACAAATTGAACCGCTGGATCGGCAACAGCAGCGTTTATGAGGCCCTATTCGTAGGCAGGAATCCGTATATCCAAAATGATGCCTTATTCATAGCGCAATCGCTCTTCCGCATCCACACGCCTGATATGAGTACGGACTATTGGCCCGATCCGAGGGTTATAGGAAGTGTGGCCGACCCGGGTGTGTGGTTCGTAGAGGGTGAGCCTAATTCGGTGTCCTGCGTGTATGCGGATACGACCCAACAGGGTGGAGGAGAGGCTCCTGACCCTGAGCCGCACCTCACAGAAGTTGGCATGCGGGTGATAGCGGGCACCTTCCAGCCGGTGAAGGGGTATCCGGCCGGCGTGTGGGAAGTGCAGTTGCACCTGTACAACTACCTGAGCGAGCACCCACAGTTGCGCCCTGAGGGTTCGGATGCTGCCCAGTGGTACGCCGCTATGCAAGGCACGACGGTGGGCATCTTGGGCGATGTTTATCAGGGCATTTTGTCGCTCAGCCGCTACACAGCCGAGGAGCGGGAGGCGCTTGACGAGGCTTTGGCGGCGCAACAAGCGGCGGCGGAGGCTGTGGCCGACAAGGACGGCGAGATAGCGGCCAGTTACGACAACCTGGCGGCCTTGGAGGCGCTCCTCGACGAGCGGCAGGAGTTGGACGCCGCTCTGGGAGAGGCCATTGCCGCCCACCAGGCATTGGTCAACAGTTGGCGCAGCGTCAGAGTAGCGGCGGCCCAGCAGTTGCTCCAGCAGGTGAACGCTGTGAGCACTACCGAAGCCTTCGAGACGGACTTCAAGGAGGTGTGCCGCATCCTGTTGGAGACGTACCTGAGCGAAGGCGGGTTGTCGGATACCAACCGGGCGACCTTGCAGGCCATTGCCCAGCAGTGCCGCTATTTGGGCGGCTTTGCGGTGGTGCAGGCGCGCGCCAGTCTGGGCGGTGAAGCGTCGTGGGAGCAGTACGACGACTGCCCCGATGCGCCCGAAGAGCGCACTGCGGCGTCAGCAGAGAGGGCCGTGTTGTCCCTGTATCCCAACCCGTCGAAGGGCGTTGCCATGCTCGATGCGGGGCGCACCGTGATGTGGGGTCGGGTAATACTGCGCGACCTGAGTGGCCGCCCCTTGCAGGAGTGGTCGCTGGATGGGCAGCGGCAGTTGTGGCTGCGCTGGCCCAGCGCCCTGCCCGCTGGGCTGTACTTGCTGGAGGTGCGGGCCGACCGCGCCGCACCGCAAGTGCTCAAGGTAGCCATCGAACACCACTGATTGTCTCACCTTGCCGTTCCTCGCCTCAGCAAGGGCGAGGAACGGCTTTTTCTTTTTGTTTTCTGTTATGAAAAACTGTATCTTTTTCCTCGTGGCTCTTTTTGCGCTTGCCCTGCACGGGAGCGCCCAAAAACACGACTACAATTGGGTCATGGGCGGTTGTCATGGCTCGGGTGAACCAAACGGCAACATGCGCTTGGACTTCAATTACAACCCGCCTAAGGTATTCAAGGAAGACCTCGGGATGCATCTTGGTACTGGCGGTACGTGCGCGTTTTCTGACTCGTCGGGCAACCTGCTGTTTTACTCTAACGGCTTTCGCATCTTCAACAAGAACCGACAGTTGATGGAAAACGGCGACTCCCTCAATATCGGAGGACACAACTGGAGAGAAGACAATTGTAGAGGCTACCCCACCGTCTACCCTCCCGTAGTCCTGCCTCTGCCCGAGGCGGACAACATCTGCTACCTGTTCCATACGGCTACAGAACTTGTCCCGGGCAGCATTGGTACAAAATACTTCTATTACACCATCATAGACATGAAGGCCAACGGAGGGCTGGGCCGGGTGGTGGCCAAAAACCAGTTGCTCATAGATGGCCCACACATAAACCCCGCCTATGTGAAGCACGGCAACGGGCGCGACTGGTGGATCATGTGTGCGCGGCGAGATGATACGCGGCATCTGTTGTACTTGCTGTCGCCTGAGGGCCTAAGCGGGCCGTACGTGCAGGACATTGGGCCGCCCATTGAACTCGAAGAATACGCCAACGAGAGCCTGTTTTCGCCCAATGGCGAGTTGTACCTTCGGCACGAGGCCAACCTCGGGCTTCGGCTCTATGATTTCGACCGTTGCACGGGCCAGCTCAGCAATTTGCGCATCCTGCCGCGAAAACCGACCGACCTAACCTCCATATGGGCTGAATTTTCGCCCGACAGCCGCTTTTTGTACCTGAGCCGCCCTGGATGGGTGCGCGTGCTCGACCTGCAGGAGCCTAATCTGGCGGCTTCCTTGGACACTGTGGCATATTGGGAACTCAACTACTACCCTAAGTGGCCGTCGGGCACCGGTTATGGGTGCGTCCAGTTAGGGCCGGATGGCAAGATATACTGGGCAGGGTGGGGAGTGCCGCAGGCGCTGAATGTCTTGCACCGGCCGACCCTGCCGGGCGATGCGGCCGACTGCGAAGAGGCGGGCTTCCTTCTGCCTCGGTACCAGGATTTTGAACTATGCCAGTTTCCGAACTACCGCTTGGGCGAGTGGGAAGGTTCGCCATGCGACACGCTCAACGCCCAGCGGCCGGGCGATGGTTTTGAGGCGACGCTCTACCGGCCCGAGCGCCTAAGGCGCGATACCGGCTACGTGGTGCTGCCGCCTCTGCCAGGAGAACCCTGCCCAGACTGTACAGAAGAAGACCTCCGCTGGCTCAACAACCTCAGCGCAGTGCTCTACGCCCAATGGCACCTGGAACAGACCGGACAACTGCCCCAGGGCTGGCCCAAGGAGAAAGCCGAACGAAGTGGTCTTATCCTATCACCGCCGAAAAGGCTCAAAAACACCTCTCTCAACGATGAATAGACTTCTTTCTATCCTCGCCCTATGGCTTGCTCTCCTCCTCTATGTCGGACAGGCGAGCGCCCAAAAACACTATCCCGACGAGTGGTGGCCCGTAGGCACCCATGAGTACCCCGACGAACCGGGATATGGCAATGCGTGGGTGCACTTCGAAAACGGCCAACCCACCGTAGTACCCGCCGACCTGAAGATGAACTTCGAAGCCGCTGTGGCTGTAGCCGTGGACTCGCTCGGTCATGTGCTCTTCTACTCCAACGGCTGCGAAATCCGCGGTGCCGACGGCGAAGTGCTCGAAAACGGCACGGGCCTCAACCCCGGCGCCCTCCACGACTGGGTATGCGGTGTGGTGGGCTACACCCTGCCGCGCAGCATGACCGCCCTGCCGCTGCCCGAGCACCCTTCTCGATGGGTGCTGCTGCACTTGGGCGGCGAGTATGACCCGGTGCGCAAGACGATCTACGGGCCGCTGTACCTGAGTGAAATTGACATGGCCGCCAACGGAGGGCGCGGCACCGTTACGCGAAAAAATGTCGTAGTGGCTTTGGGCGAGTTGGAACCCTTCGCCATCGTGCGCCACGCCAATGGCCGCGACTGGTGGGTGGTCTTGCCTCAGCGCGGCACTAACCGATACCAAATCCGCCTGCTATCGCCTCAGGGCCTGTCGCATCCCACGGTGCAGGCCATCGGGCCTATCCTCAACTGTCGCCGGGTGGGCGCCTCCACTTTCTCGCCCGACGGGGCCAAGTACGCCCTAACCGACAACTGCATGGTCGTGGTCATGGACTTTGACCGATGCGCCGGTGTGTTCAGCAACCCCATCACCCTGCCGCGAGACAAGGGCATGCTCGGCGGAGGTGGGCTGGCCTTCTCTTCTGACAACCGATGGCTGTATGCCACAACCGACCTGTGCATCTTTCGGGCTGACCTCACGGCCTCCAAGCCCTTCTTGGACTCGCTCTACAAGCGACCCTACTTGTTGTATGTGGACGAGCCGCCGGTGTCGGAGTACGTCTATGGCACCAGCTTGACCTACATGCAACTGGCACCCGATGGGAGGATTTACATGGCCGCCCGACACCGCGAGCGCTACTTTCCGCGCTTCACCATCTGGGGCGATGAGTACGCCTTCGAACCCAAGGGCTTGCCGCTGCCCGTGCCTACGGTGCGCACGCTGCCGCACTTCCCTAACTTCAGGCTCTACGATGTGGACAAAAGCCCGTGCGACACCTTGGGCATTGACGGCACGTCGAGCACCACAGGGCCTCCAGCAGATGCCTTCACCGTGCGCTTTTTGCCCAATCCCTTCCACGAGCACTTGACCATACAGGCCACAGAGGGCGGGCAGTTGCGCATATGGCGCACGGACGGCACGTTGGTGCTCTCGCAAGTGCTACAAGCCGGCGAACAGCGCCTGAGCACCGCCCACTGGGACGATGGCGTGTATGTATGGCAGGTCTTCTCCGCCTCCGAAAAAATCATGGCCGGAAGAATTGTCAAGGTCAGGAGGTAGCCAAAGAGGCTAACGATTGCTGATCTCCCCTCCCCCTGGGCAGACGTCTCGCCGCTCAGGGGGATTCTTTTACAGTGAGCCGTCTTCCGTGGTATTTGTCAAAAGCTGGCAAATGACCTTAAAATCTGCTTTCAGCACTCAACAAGGAGAGCCTCTATGTAGTTTCTCAGGCAATCGTACTTACTTACTGCACTATTCATCGCCTTACAATGAGGAACGCAATTTTTTACGCACATTCGACAGCAGACGCCTGCGAAGAAGGTACAGCGCCGTTGCGAACCATTTTAGCGGGTTGTTGTTAGAAAGCAGGTATAAAGAAGTAGAGTTGTTTTCATAAGGTTAGTTAATAGGGTTTTAGGTGTTTTCATGGAGCCGGGGCAGCAATGTCCTGGCTCTTTTATTTTACTTTTACGGCGCAAAAACAGCTTGTTCAGACGCTTGTGGCTACATCCGACTATTTTTCCAACGAGGCCTATTTCCAAAGCCTGCGCACAGATGCCCAGTTTGGCACCTCTACGCTGTATAGCCTGTTCCGCGAAGACAGTGTGAAGGCGCTGACATCTTTTGGCGTGGAAGAGGAAGAGGCAGCCTACTGTTTCCGCCTGGCGGTTTGCGATGCAGCGCATTGGGCACGAGCCGGGCGCCAACCCGAAGTGGACACGCCCTTGGGTCAGATCCTGCGAGAGAGGAGTCTGGCACATGCTTCCCTGAGGATGCCGCATGTTGCCCCGCTTCAGCGGGAATTCCAGCTGGCCGATGGCGATGACTTGCGCCAAAGCCAACAGAAAGCGGCCGTTTGGTCAGCGCTGACTCGTCTGCAGCCCGAATGCCGGGAATCACTGCTGACCATGCCTACCCTCGAGGAGAGCTATTGTTGGGAGGCATTACAAAGTGAGCTAGAAGCCAAAGCCATAAATCCAGAGGTAGTACATCTGGCCTTGGCCGACTTGGAGGGCTTCCGAACTTGGCAGTACACCGGCGAACACGAGTGCTCATGGCAAAAGCCCGCGACTCCTGTTGCGTCGGTAGAAGGGCCTAATCGCAACATTTGGCGATGGGCTGTTATGGCCTTTATCGTTGTCATTCTGGCTTACGCTGCCTATCAGTTTCTGACCCGGCCCAAAACCATCGCTGAGCTGTACGCGAGCAACTTCGACCCGCCGCGCAGCCTGATGGCCGACTGGGAACAACGCCACGTTAATGACTCCACAGAGACTCCACTGACAGAAGAGTGTAGGATGCTCCTGCGCGAGGCCGATGCCCTCTACCAATCAGGCGATTACCGAAACGCCCTGGACCCACTCCTGCTTATCGTACTCGATACCGCGGCCACCTGCCATGCAGACGCGTGGTTCTACCTGGGGATTATCCAGCTGCATATGAAGGACCCAACAACAGCCATGCAGTGCTTTGCCAAAATCGAGGACTTGGAGCGTTTCGGCGAAGATATCTATTGGTATCAAGTAATGGCCTACATGCAATTGGCCCAAAACAGCCCCCATCAGCGCGAACGCATCGCCCAGGCGGTGGCGCTGGCCATTCCCAACATCCAAAGCCCCAAGCGCCGCACCCAGGCAGAAACCTTGCTCAAAAACCTGTCGCCCTGACACCAGAGCACCATGGACATCGTAGAGCGCTATTTCCCCAGCCTGACACCCCTGCAGCGCCAGCAGTTCGATAGCCTGCCCAACTTTTATCGCGAGTGGAACGCGCGGATAAACCTCATCTCTCGCCAGGATCTGGAGAACCTCGAACTCAAACACGTCCTCCATTCATTGGCCATCGCCAAGGCTTTCTCCTTTGCCTCGGGTGCGCGCATCCTCGATCTGGGCACAGGCGGCGGCTTTCCAGGTATTCCCTTGGCCATTCTTTTGCCCGAAGTGCAATTCACCCTCATTGATGGCACGGGCAAGAAGATTGCCGCCGTGCAGGAACTCATAAAAACCCTGCAGCTGAACAACGCCGCCGCCCAGCACATACGGGCGGAGGAGATGAAGCAGCGCCATGCCTTTGACTTTGTCGTTTCTCGCGCAGTGGCCCCCCTGCACCAGTTGCTACAGTGGAGCCAGCCCTTGTTGCGTAAAAAACACCAGCACGCCTATCCCAATGGCCTCATCGCCCTAAAGGGCGGAAACCTCACTCCTGAGCTTAATGCACTGCCCGGCAAAGCACAGGAATACGTGGAAATCTTTGCTGTGCAAGACTTCTTTCCCGAACCCATTTTCGAGGAAAAATGGGTCGTCTATGTACAGGGATAGCGCCTATCGGCTGGCCCTCAAATTCAAGAACAGCTTAAAGCCCACATTCGCCGAGATCACCTTGGCCTGCGTGTGGTAGTTGCCATTGAGGACGAGCTCCGTATTTCGGAAAACATCGCGAATAAAGAAGTAGCCCAACTCCACGCCCAAAATGAAGTCCAGCGCATTTGGCTCTACTCCTTCTGCCGCAGCGATGGCGTCTCGGTTAAAGTCGTAGCGCATACCCACTTTCCCCATAGCAGTGAAGGCGCTCTGGTGCGTCTTAGCGCATTGATTGCCATTGGAGCGATAAAACCCCGCGCCCGCTTCCATAATGGCATAAGGGCGCCAGAGGGTCGTTTTAGCGAAGTCTTCTGCACCGGGGTTCAGGGTAAAGGTGGTGCCCAGCCCTAAACGAGCTACGCCCCAGTGAGCCCCTACGTTCATGGCTACTTCCGCTCCCGCACCTACGCGCTGCCCTGTTCTCTCCACATCAGGGGTGTGCAAATAGAAGTAAGGGACATCCAGGAAAAGACGGGGGCCGCCGTACTGGGCATAGAGGGAAGTGGCCAATGCCCACAGGAGGGAGATGAGGAACAGTCTCGTCATACGATTAGTGTGTTTATTTTACCTCGAATGATAGAAAAGCATCGGCAAAGAGACAGCACAAGGAGCATTCGCTGACCAAGGGAAGGCATTTTTTTCCAACCATGGAGTGTGCGGTCGGGTGGGAAGCCGAGCAGCCAGTTTTTACAGCCACCGCCTTTCTCACCTCCTTTTTTTGGGGTGAAAAAACGGTTGTCGGCTTCGGAGCAGCTGCTGTGGGCGTGGGGTCTGGGCGCGCGGCTCCTGTTTGGCCCCGTGCGTGTTTTCGTCCCGCTTTTGGGCCTTAACAATGGCGAAACAGCGGCTGCTCGCCTCCGCGCCTGCAAACACGGCGACACGGAGGAGCTTCTACGCCGTTATTAAGACCCCAGGGCGAGACGGGCACATGCTCAAGCCCAAGCCAGAGCTCCGCAGGTGCAGGTGCGCGAAGAAGCCAAGCCGAAGCGCTGGAGCCGTTTTTCCCCAAAAAACGGCCTCGGTGAGGGCAGTGTAGGTAGCGGCAGGCGCAGTGCGGGTGGTTTGGGAAACAGCCGCTGGGCTTCTTGCCAGAAAAGGTGCACCCTTTCAGATGGGGGGAGAAAACGGCCTCCTGCTTCGGCGCAGCTGCTACAGATAACCCGGCTGGGTGTAGCTCCTGTCTGGCCCTGGGTGTGTTTTCTTCCCGCTTTTGGGCCTTAATAATAGCGCGATAGCAGCCCCCGCATCTACGCCAATACACGCGCGGAGGAGCCAATGCACACCCATGCCATTGACCTGAACCAAAAGCAGAGAGCGCAAAATGACAGTGTCGGCGCAACGCACAGTTACGCCGACACTTCCGATTTGGAGGAGTGTTTTTCACTATTGATGTGATACCACACAACCAAGCAAGCCCCTCCTTTTGACCTTTTGTTTGGGGAGGCAGAAGGGACTCGAACCCTCGACCCCCAGAACCACAATCTGGTGCTCTAACCAACTGAGCTACAGCCTCCGTGAAAAGTGATGCAAAGATATGGGCATGCTTTGCGAAAAAACAACGCGAGCAAAAGAGTTTTTTCAGGTCTTCCACAGGCGCAAAAGCAGTGCCTCGAGCGCTAAGAAAAGCAGGGCGAAGACCAGACACCATCGCCAAAGGGCAATGCCGCGGTCTTCCTCAGTTACTACAGCGGTGAAGTCCGCTTTGGTGCTGTGGGCCAAGATCTTCATGTTAGGCCCTAGTTGGCCCTCCAGTTCGCTCTCTGTCAGACATCTCAGGTCGCTTTCGGCCCGGTCGTAGTTGTAGGCAAAGACAGCCGCGGTGGAGTCGCGCAGGATGACGTCGTACCAGCCGGCCTCGCTCAGTTGGGTACCTGGCGTGAGGAGGGCTTTAGCACCCAAAAGCCGCTGCTCTGGAATGAATTCGCGCAGGTCTGCCGTGCTGGGAGTGGAGGCAGTGTTGTCTGGCCTGCGTTTTATCCTATAGATGACTTCTCCAGTAGCGGAAACCGGATGCGTAATTTCGAGCACTTCATCCCGGCCGAGAGTGTAGGCGATTTGCCGCCCTTTAGAGCCGGCTATGGCAGTCTTGAACAGGAGCGGAACGAAAATTTCCCCGTGCGCTACCAGGTCGTTGGTGCGCTCATCGAGTGGGGCAGCGCAGAAATAAAGCGCCCCTTCGCCCAAGGTGTACTTGGCCAGCATAGCTGAGCCATCGCGATAGGTCAAGATGTGTTCGCCGCGCTCAGGAGCGATGCGGAAGTTGCCGCGCGTAGCCGGCAGGCGAAGGTTGGCGTTGGCATTGATGAACACATCGCGGAAAACAAACTCTTGGGTATTGACCTGCGCGGCCTGACGTTCGGCCATCTGGAAAGGGCCGAGCGTACCCGCCTGAAAGAGCTGAAGGAAGCTGTTGTAGGCGTTCAGATCGCCATTTTGAGCGGGAAAAAAGAGAATGTTGCCGCCGTTTTGGGCAAAAGTTTTCAGTTCTTGCGCCAAGCCCGAGGTGATGACTGCGGGTTCGTTAAGCACAATCAGCTGGTAGTTGGCGAATTGCGAATAGTCGAGCGTGCGCACGTCGGCGTTGTCCACCCGGAAATAGGAGGCGCCCACAAAGGCATTGTTGAGGTAGCGGTTGGGTTGTTGCTCGTTGATAACCAGCACGTTGATCCGTTCTGCAACGTAGAAGGTCAGATAGTAATCGTCATCGAATTGTACTGGGAAGTCGGTGATATTTAGCTTAGCGATGTGCCACCCCGGGCGCAGAATGTTGAAGCGCACAGTATCCGTGCGCGTGCTGCGAGCGGGCAAGCGGAGCGCCGCAGCGGGTTTGGTTTGCCCTTCGTGCTGGAGCGCCAAGCGCACTTCTTCGGCGTCCTCTGTACCGCGGTTGCTGACTTTGACGAGCAGCTGGGCGGGCTGGTTGAGGATTTGCACCGGGCTTTCGAACCAAGCCGAGTCAATAGAGAGATTGTTCTCCTGTACGGCGCGCAAGGGCACCAAATGGATAGACATCAGGGTATCGGAGAAGTTCTCCAAATCGCTCTGGTTCGCTTGAAAGTCGCTGATAAGGTAGGCGATGTGGTTTTCAGCCTTTCCAGAGTTGAGGCACTGCTGTTGGCGGAGCAACACCTTAGAGAGTGGTCGAGCGGCAGGACTGATGCGAATTTCGTCAATGCGCGCCAAGGCATCTTCTTGGCTGATGAGGCGCTGGTCGCGCCCTTCGAAGTCGGCTGTGAGGATTTGGAATTGCTCCCCAACGCCATAGGCTTTCACTATCTCGCGAGCGCGCTGTTTGGCCAGCTCGACGAGAGCAGCATCCTCGCTAAGGGCGGCCATGCTAAAGGAGTTATCCACGTACACCGACACAGCGCGTTGCCCTTGCTTGACGGCCGTAGAGCGCGGGATGAATGGCTGAGCAAAGGCTAAGACCAGAAAGATTAGGGCCAAACAGCGCATGAGCAATACCAGCAAGTTGCGCAGGCGTTGGCGATTGCTGGTAACCTCCTTTACTTCCTGCAAGAAGCGCACATGCGAGAAATACACCTTCTTGAAGCGGCGGAAGTAGAAAAGGTGTATAATGATGGGGATGGCTATAAGGGCTGCGGCAGCCAAAAAACCAGGGAAGACAAACTGCATGAGGAGGCCGTGCTGTAGTTGAAAGCGGGCAGCAAAGGTACGCGCTTCACCCATTGCGCCTGTTTGTTTGACTATGCCCGTATTTCTGACAGTCCTTTCAGTAATGGAGGTTTCTCATACATGCACACGCCGCAACACCTCCTTGACGAGCAGTGTGAGCCTTGGCTGTGCCTCGTCGGCCAAGGCGATGACATCCTCCACACTAGTTTCACGGATAACGCTGGGTGGATAAGAAACATTCGTAACCAAGGAAAGCATAAGCACCGGAATACCCTGATGCCGAGCCACCAGCACCTCCGGCACAGAGGACATACCGGTGCAGTCGCTGCCCAACAGGCGCAGCATAGCATACTCTGCGGGCGTCTCCAAATTAGGGCCCTGCAGAGCAGAGTACACGCCCTCGAAGGCGCGAATGCGATGCTCCATGGCCGCCTCGAGCGCCAGCTGTCGCAAGCGCGCATCGTAGGGCTGCGACATATCAGGGAAACGCGGGCCTAAGCGCTCGTCATTGGAGCCGCGCAAGGGGTTCTCTGGCAGCAGATTGATGTGGTCGCGCACAATCACGATGTCGCCGCTGCGAAAATGCGGATTGATGCCGCCCGACGCATTGGTGATGATAAGTCGCTCGATACCCAACGCACCTAAGACGCGAATAGGAAAGGTAACTTGCTGCATCGTCCAGCCCTCGTAATAGTGTAAGCGCCCGGCCATCACAACTACAGGATGACCACCGAGATGACCAAAGACCAATTCGCCGCGATGACTTTGCACCGTACTTTGGGCAAAATGAGGTATTCGGCTATAGGAAACTTTTGCTTCTACCTCTACCTCATCGGCCAAACTGCCTAGACCCGTGCCCAACACGATACCGCTTTTGGGGCGTGCATTGGTCATTTGGCGGATAGCTGCCAGAGCCTCTTGAATTGCTTCATACAGGGATGTTGAGTAGTTATCCATCGGCAGATCTGAAAAGAATATTGAGTGGAATAATGTTGGTATAGACGTGAATAGTGATTGATAATGAAAATGCCGCTGCCTCTCTTTGTTTTTGCCCTGCTTTTGGCCCAGTGTATCCGCAATTGGGGGAAGCAAACTTTGCCTATGCAGAAGCGCAAAACTATGCAGGCGCAAAGTTCAGAAGCGCTCGGGGATGTCGCTCGCCTCCCCTTTTTTTCTACAGCTTCCCCTAATAGTATCTTTGATGCATCAACAAGAAGAGGCGGATGCGGGCGAGCAACTGCTGCGGTCGTCGTTGATTTGGTACATTCGAAAACTTTACAGTATGGGCGGCAAAGAACAGGTACTCAAGATATTCGAGCGTGTTCCGAAGGATGCGCAGGAATTTGTCCGCTCCTTGAGAGAGGAACTGGCCCAAAAGTCGGAGGAGCCTGACGATACAGAAAAACCATAAGGCCGCTTCTTAGGAAGGCTCACGTCCACCGAGCGGAAGGCAGAAGTGAAAAAAGTGCGTTCTTTCTGAGGCCGTCAGAACTGATTGGCGCACTACAAGCACACCTTATTTTCTCGGTGCTATCTGTTTGCCAGTTGCAGTTTCGCCCTTCAGTCAAACGCATTGGGCTGCTACCTTTGCCGCCTCAATAGCGCCCGTGGCGCCCAAAGCTTTCCGCTACTTATGTACCGAACGCACACCTGTAATGAGCTTCGCCTGAGCGATGTGGGTAAGAGTGTAACCCTGGCCGGCTGGGTAGCCGCCAGTCGAGACTTGGGCGGTCTGACGTTTATAGACCTGCGCGACCGATACGGCATCACGCAGCTGGTCTTCGATATGGAAGAAAACGCTGAGCTATGCGAACGCGCCCGCCGACTGGGGCGCGAGTACGTCGTGCAAGCCAGCGGTATTGTACGCGAACGAGCCAGCAAGAACCCCAACCGCGACACTGGCGATATAGAAATCCAGGTTACTGAGCTACACGTGCTGAACCCGGCCAAGACACCGCCCTTTACTATTGTGGATGATACCGACGGTGGCGACGACCTGCGCATGAAGTACCGGTATCTAGATCTGCGCCGGCCCTGCATCCAGAAAAATATCCTCTTCCGCTCGCGCCTGAGTTTGGAGACGCGCCAGTATCTGGCTGCCCAGGGCTTTGCGGAGATAGAGACGCCTTTCCTCATTAAGTCCACACCCGAGGGCGCGCGCGATTTTGTAGTGCCTTCGCGCATGAACAGGGGCCAGTTTTACGCCCTTCCGCAGTCGCCTCAGACCTTCAAGCAAATCCTCATGGTGGCTGGCTATGACCGCTACTTTCAGATAGTCAAGTGCTTCCGCGACGAAGACTTGCGCGCCGACCGTCAGCCGGAGTTTACCCAGATTGACTGCGAGATGGCATTTGTCCATCAGGAGGACGTGTTGCAAACTTTCGAAGGGCTGACGCGCCACCTTTTCCAGGCTTTGCTCGGCATTGACCTGGGACCATTTCCGCGCATGACCTACGACGAGGCGATGCGGCGCTTTGGCTCCGACAAGCCAGACCTGCGCTTTGGTATGGAATTCTGCGACCTCACGGCGCAAGCGCGCGGCAAGGGCTTTCCGGTGTTCGACCAAGCCGAGAGTGTGCTGGGCATCTGCGCCACAGGGTGCGCCACCTACAGCCGCAAGCAGTTGGATGAGCTGACCGAGTGGGTGCGCCGCCCGCAGATCGGAGCTAAAGGGTTGGTGTATGTGCGCTACGACGCCGACGGTTCGGTGAAATCATCGGTAGACAAGTTCTATTCGCCAGACGACCTGAAGGGATGGCTGGTGGCTTGCGGGGCCCAACCGGGCGACTTGCTACTTATCTTAGCGGGCGAAACGGAAAAGACGCAAAAGCAGCTGTCGGAACTGCGTTTGGAAATGGGCAACCGCTTGGGTTTACGCCCGCCGCACGTCTTTAAGCCGCTGTGGGTGCTGGACTTTCCGCTGTTGGAGTGGGATGAGGAAGAGGGCCGCTTTTTTGCCATGCACCACCCGTTCACCTCGCCTAAGGCGGCCGACATCCCGAAGATGGACTCAAACGACCACGCGACGTTGAAGGGCATCCGCGCCGACGCCTACGACTTGGTCATCAATGGCGTAGAGATTGGCGGTGGCTCCATCCGCATCCACAATCGGGAATTACAGAGCCGCAACTTTCGCCTACTGGGCTTCACACGCGAGGAAGCGGAGGCGCAGTTTGGCTTCCTGTTGGGCGCTTTTGAATATGGAGCGCCGCCGCACGGGGGCATAGCCTTTGGTTTCGACCGCCTCTGTGCCGTCATGAATGGGGCCAGCTCCATCCGCGACTTTATCGCCTTCCCTAAAAATAACCAGGGCCGCGATGTCATGATTGACGCGCCAGACGCGCTGAAGCCGCAACAGCTGGAGGAGTTGGGCATTGCCATCGTGCCACCTGAGCATTGAGCGGATATAAAAAGGGAGGAATGTAACCGTTTGACGCCAATTAGTACTCTTTGGGCAACAAAACCTCCCGACAGTGCGCCCAAGTGGCATAGCTTCGCCACTGCTGTGGCGTGTCGTATTTTTACTTTCCATTCAAAAAAACTGCTTGCGTTATGCGCTGGATTACCCTTGCCTTAATGTGGGTTGCTGCTGTTGTTTCGCTCAATGCCCAACTCTCGGCGCCCTCTTTCTTCAAACCTATCGCCGAGGAGGCCATACTTCTGCCCGAACAGGCCGAGCGTAAGCTCATCCCGTTGCGCTATCAGACGTACGAGCTGGACTACGAGGCCCTGAAGGCTCACCTGCAAAGTGCACCTCCTGAGTTTAGCCCGGCGGCGCGCCAGCGGCGCTGTCTTCTGAGCCTGCCCTTGCCCGACGGGGCGATGGAGGTCTTTTCGGTGTGGGAAACCTTCCAGCTCGAACCTGCGCTGGCCGAGGCTATGCCCTTCGCACGCACCTTTGCCGGCGAGGCGCTGCGCCAACCCGGCATGACGGTGCGCCTATGCTACACGCTGCGCGGGCTGAATGCTCTCATTTTTTGGCCCGACTTAAGCATGTCTGCTGTAGAGGTGTACGCTTGGGGGCAAGACCGCTACTACATGGCGTACTATGCCAAAGACCTGCCCGAGGAGGCGCGTGTGTCAGGGGGGCAACACCCCATGGTGCTTAAGTCAGCCCTAGGTGCGCCACAGGGGCAGCCGTGCGTGCCAAGGGTGCAAGAGCGTGGTTCGACGCTAAGCGACCCTGTGCAATTGAAACAATATCGCCTTATCATTTCCACTACGGGAGAGTTTTCGCAAGACCACGGCGGTACCCGCGAGTTGGCCTTCTCTGCCTTGGTAGAACACGTTAACCGCATTAATGCACCCTACGAGCGCGATTTTGCCCTGCGCTTTGTGTTGGTACAAGCGACATTGGCGACGATTTTCCTCAACCCAGCTACCGACCCCTTTACGGCAGCCGACAACGGAGGTTTGGCTGCGCAAAACCAGCAGGCGCTCGCCATAGCGGGTGTTCCGCCAGCCGCCTATGATGTGGGGCATGTCTTTGCGCGCGGTGGCGGCGGTGTTGGCGGCTTGGGAGTAGTGTGCCAGAATAGCAAATGGTTGGGCTGCACCTCGGGCAGCGGCTCTTATGGGTTGTTTTTCACGTATGTCGCCTGCCAAGAGCTGGGGCACCAATTGGGCGGCAACCACACCTGGAATCGCTGTGGAGGGTTTGCTGAAGACCAACGCGCACCGCTAACTGCTTATGAGCCAGGCAGTGGTAGCACCATTATGTCTTATGTAGGAGGGTGCGGCCCTGACAATGTGCAGGGTTTCCCTGACCTATATTTTCACGGCGGCTCCATCAAGGAAATGCGCCAATACATTGATTTTACGGGCGGCGCGCAATGTGGAACGCTCACGCCCACGGGCAATCAGCATCCAGTAGTATCACTTCCTTATTCTAATGGCTTTTTCATTCCCATCGGCACGCCTTTCGAGCTGACTGGCACTGCCACAGATCCCGATGGCGACCCACTCACCTACTGCTGGGAACAGGTGGACATCGGCCCTGAAACACCGTTAGGCACGCAGCTGGGCAATTCTCCCATCTTCCGTACGCGCCCAGCAGTTTCCGCACCCAACCGATACTTCCCGCAGCTGAGCACCATCCTTAGCGGCACCCCAGACCCGCGCGAGCTGCTGCCAGAATACACGCGCAACCTCACCTTTTTGCTCACGGTTCGCGACGGCCTCGGCGGGGTAGGAAGCGCAGAAGTATCCTTCAAGGCCTGGGGAGATGCCGGGCCATTCACGGTGCAGTACCCCAATACTGCTGCCGACCGCTGGAACATCGGTGAGTACGCCGAAGTGCGCTGGGATGTGGCCAACACGAACCAGGAGCCGGTCAATTGTTCGCGCGTAAACATTCGCCTGAGCACCGACGGCGGCCTGACCTACCCCATTATGCTGGCCGAGCGCGTTAGCAACGACGGTAGCCACTACGTGCTCGTGCCCAACATACCTACCTCGCAGGCACGGGTGCGCGTGGATGGCGCAGACAATGTTTTCTTCAACATTTCCCGACAAAACTTCATCATCCAGCAGCCCACCCAGCCCTCGCTGACAATGAGCCTCGACAACGACAGCGGCACCCTCTGCTTGCCCGCAGCGCACACAGTTATCATCCGTACTGCTGGCGTGCTGGGCTTCAACGCACCCGTAACACTCGACTTCGACCAGCCACTGCCACCCAACATCTCGGCTAGCTTCAGCAAGACAATCCTACAACCCGGCGAAGAAGCCACGCTGACGCTCGACTTCTCTCAAGTAAATACGGAAGAAACTTTCACCCTTTGGCTGCGCGCTACGGCTGCTGGTGAGGCGCCCATCGTGCGCCCTATCGTGCTGACAACCCTGCGCAATGACTTCAGCGGCTTGGCGCTCGCGTTTCCGCCCAATGGCGCCGTAGATCTGGGCCCGACACAAACGCTGCGCTGGAACAAGGGCTTGGATGCCCTCACTTACGATGTGCAGTTGGCTACCAGTCCTTCCTTCGAGCCGAGCACCATTGTAGCTGCTGTGAGCAACACCACCTTAGATAGCTTTCGCATCTCGGTGTTTTTAGAAAAAGGCCAAGCCTACTTCTGGCGTGTGCGCCCACGCAATCGGTGCGGTGCTCACGCCTGGACGGCGTCTTTCTTCTTCTCCACCTTGGCGGAAAAATGCTTTGTGTGGGAAGCCAATGACCTCCCTAGAAACCTTACGGCCAATGGCAAACCAGTCATTGAGTCGAAGATCAATGTGGTGAGCGGGGGCAATATCAACACCATGGAAGTGCGCCACGTCAAGGGCTACCATGAGTTCTTCCGAGACTTGGACGTGCGGCTTATCAGCCCACAAGGCACCGAAGTGGTGCTGTGGTCGGCTCGCTGCGGCAACTTCAACGGCTTTTTCAACCTGCGCCTGACCGATGCCGCACCCTCTTCTTTTCCCTGCCCACCGCCTAATACGGGGCTGCCCTTCCAACCACAAGAGCCGCTGGCAGGGTTCAAAGGGCAAAATGCTACCGGCATCTGGACTCTCCGCGTGCAGGACACCCAAATCGGCAGCGGCGGTACGCTGGAACAATTCCAGCTGGAGTTTTGCTCGGAAGTTGCCCAAAGCCCTCCTTTCTTGGTCAACAACCAACCACTCTATGTAGAACCGGGCAACAACCATCCTATTGGTTCAGACCTACTACTGGCCGATGATGCGGACAACGGCCCAGAAGAGCTGGTCTTCACGTTGGTAACGGTGCCAGAACACGGCCATCTATCCAAGAACTGGTCGGCACCGCTCCAGCCCGGCGACCAATTCACTCAGGCCGATATTAATGGCGGAGCCATCCGCTTTTTCGACTATGGCCGCCGGCTGCCCGACGGCTTCTTCTTCATCGTTAGCGATGGGCAAGGCGGCTTTTTCGGCACTCCGCGCTTCCTCATCGAACCTCAGACAGTAAGCACACGCCTGCCTGCGGAGGCTGCGGCTACTTTCCAATTGTATCCTAACCCAGCGCGCGAGTTGGTCTGGCTGGCCCTGCCCGAACCGACGAGCGAAGCTCTGCGCGTACGCCTTTTTGACAGCGCTGGCCACATGGTCCAGGAGGTAGTACTCCCCTCGGGCAATGCGCTCCACTCTATACCTCTCTCAGGGCTAGCACCAGGGCTGTATTTCGTCCAGGTGGGTCAGGCTGTCAAAAAACTGGTCTTGCTGAAATAAGCCTGCTAAGTTTTTGTCCAAAAAACGGATGTTTGCCCGCAATTCATGGCCTTAGGCTGCAAGATGATAGGCGACTGGGGCCGCGGTCTTAATCGTGCGTAACAAAACAACATGAACTATCTGCGACTACTGTTGGGCACGCTGCTGCTGTGTCATTTGTCTATCAATGCATTGACCCAGCCGGCGTTGAAAAGTCCGGACGAATTTCTGCCTCATCGTTTGGGCGAGCAGTTCACACCTCACCACATGCAGGTGGCCTATTTCGAATACTTGGCAGCCAATGCTCTCACCACCATGCGGCTGGAGCGCTACGGCACCACCTACGAAGGGCGACCACTACAAGTAGCCTATTTCTCCTCGCCAGAAAACATGGCACGACTGGAGCAAATCCGACAACGCCACCTCCAGATGTCGGAGCCGGGCAACAAAGCCCCTCTCGATGGCGACTTGCCACCCATTGCCATCGTATGGCTAAGCATGAGTGTGCATGGCAACGAGCCTTCTGGCTCCGAGTGCAGTATGCTTTTGGCATGGCAGCTGGCCTCACAAAGCGAGCCTGAAGTGCGCCAGTGGTTGAGAAATACAGTGGTCATCCTCGATCCCTCGCTCAACCCCGACGGCTACGACCGCTACACACACTGGTATCGCTCGGTGAGCAACAAGCGCAAAAATCCCCAGCCCGATGCCCGCGAACATGTGGAGCCTTGGCCGCGTGGCCGAACCAACCACTACCACTTCGACCTCAACCGAGACTGGGCCTGGGCCACCCAAATCGAAACCCAGCAACGCCTCGCCCTTTATTACCGATGGCGCCCGCACATCCACGCTGACCTACACGAGCAAGGCGTGGATGCCCCTTACTACTTCGCTCCGGCCGCTGAACCATTGCACGACTACATTACCCCGTGGCAGCGCGAGTTCCAGGGCACTGTGGGCCGTAACCACGCCCGCTACTTTGACCAAAACGGCTGGCTTTATTTCACTAAGGAAGTATTCGACCTTTTCTACCCCTCTTATGGCGACACCTACCCCATGTTTACCGGCGCCATCGGCATGACCTACGAGCAGGCGGGCCATTCCACTGCTGGACGTGCAGTCATCACTTCTGCAGGCGATACGCTCACCCTTCGCGACCGCATCCTCCACCACCTGACCACCAGCCGCTCCACCATCGAAGTGGCCAGCAAGAACGCCGCCGCATTAGCGGACAACTTCCGCAAATACTTCGAGCAAAACACCAACCGACCCCAGGGTGCCTATACGGCCTTCGTCCTGTCTGCTTCGAACCAACCCAACGCCATCGCAGCGCTGTGTCAGCTGCTCGACCGGCACCACATCCGCTACGGGCGCGCCGGCACCTCTATGCGAGGCCTCCGAGCATTCAGCTACCTCGAAAACAAAGACACCACCTTCGACCTGCGAGAAAACGACATCGTCATCAGCGCCTACCAGCCCAATGCCGTGCTCTTGCAGGTGCTCTTCGAGCCTGAACACCGCTTGAGCGATTCCCTCACCTACGACATCACCGCCTGGGCCTTGCCCTATGCTTACGGCCTAGAAGCCTATGCCCTCAAGCAACGCCTCGAACCTAAATGGGCTTGCGAACCGTATCGAGCTCCCGCCATGCGCATTGCCGCCTCGCCTTATGCCTGGTGTGTCCATTGGAACTCGGCCGCTTCAGCGCGCTTTTTAGCTCGGGTACTAGAAAAAAGCGTACGCGTCCGCTATGCTACCAGCCCCTTCTCCTTAGCTGACCAACACTTCGAAAGTGGCACCCTCGTCATCAACCGCGCCGATAACACGGCCCTCGCCGGCGAACTGGACGCCATAGTACAAGAAGCCGCTCGCACAGCCAACGTACAGGCACACCCCATCTTTAGCGGTTGGGCCGACAAAGGCCACGACTTAGGGTCCGCTAAATTCAGGCTCATTAACCAGCCAGAGGTCGCCCTCATTTATGGCGATGAAGCAGACGACAACGCCTTCGGCCACCTGTGGTACCTCTTCGAGCAAGACCTGGACTACCCCATCTCGCCCATCGCCCTGAACAACCTACCCCGTGCCCGCCTGAGCGATTACAGCGTGCTCATCTTCCCCGACGGTCAGTACAACCTTTCTGAAAGCACAATGCGCACCCTGCAAGAGTGGGTACGCCAAGGCGGCCGACTCATCGCCATCGAGGGCGCCGTCCGCGCCTTTGCAGACAAGGAAGGATTTGAACTCAAGACCCGCCAAGAACCTAAAAAAGACTCTACCACGACCACTACACCGAGCAAAGTTTATCGCTTGCGCGAGCGCGAGCGCATTAGCGAGCAGGTCTTAGGCGCAGTCATCCGCACTGAAATAGACCTCTCTCACCCGCTTGCCTTTGGCCTGTCGGGCCGATACTTCTCGCTCAAAAACAACAACCGATGCTACGACGTCGGTACCAACGCCATCGCACCCGTGCGTATCGGTGAAACCTTCGCCTCCCGCGGCTTTATTGGAAGCCGCCTCAAAGACCGGCTGAAAAACACCCCCGTCGTAGCCGTGCAGCCTATGGGCGACGGGCAGATCGTCTTCTTCGTAGATGACCCCATCTTCCGCGGCTTCTGGGAACACGGCAAAATACTCCTCTACAACGCCCTCTTCTTCTAAGGCTCCCGCCACACGACGTTACCCTCGGCATTGATATACTGCCACTTGCCGCCTACCACAACGCGCCCCAACCCATGGACAAAGGACGCCGCAGCCTCGTAGGTCGGGCGAATGGCCCAGCTACCATCAGGCAGCAAGTAACCCCAGCGCCCATTGCTCTGCGCCGGAGCCAACCCTTGCCGAAAAGCCCCAGCCCGCTCAAACTTCGGCAAAACCGCCAAACGCCCCTGCGAGTCCACATACCCGAAAGCGCCGTTGACCTCCACCAACGCCAGCCCCTCGCTGAAGTCATCGGCGTACTCAAACATAGGCTCAATGACTACCGCCCCATCCTGGCTGACAAAGCCGTATTTACCACCCTCAAAAGCCAATGCCATACCTTCCCTGAATAAAACGGCAGACCTCCCGGGTGCAAAGGCAAAACGCGGCGCCAATAACACCGCCCCGCAGCGATCTATCAGCCCCCAACAGCCGTTCTCCACCACCACCGCCACCGGCCCATCAAAAGGCTGACACGCCTCCCATGCCGGTGCGATGACAAAATGGCCATCAGGCCCGATAAAACCACACCGAGCCTCCAACGCCGCCGGTGCCAACCCCTGCCGAAACCCACCCGCCGCACTGTACACCGGGGGTAGCACAAAATGCCCCTCCGCATTGATGTAGCCAGCACGGCCCTCTATCTGCACCGCTGCCAACCCTTCCGAAAAATCATCTGCACCATCAAAACGCGCCCGTATCACCTCATCGCCGCGCCCATCCACAAATCCCCACAGCCGCACCACCTGCACCCGTGCCAAGCCCTCCGAAAACAGCCCGATAGCCCGATACAGGCGCTTCGCGTACAGCCGCCCCCACGCATCCAGCAGCACCCAGCGGTCGTTCAGCCGCACCCGCGCAAAACCCTCGTGAAAATCCGTCGCCTCCAAATACTGCGGCTCTATGACCACCTCGCCCGCCTCATTCATGAAGCCGAAGTATCCCCGCTGGCGAATCTTGAACAGTAGCGACCGCGTCATGAGCGGCAAAATTAGGACATCCCTCCTCCGCACGGCGCAATTAGCGCTCTCCCCCTCGCCACCTGCCTTTCTCCCCCCATTTTTTGGGGAAAAAACGGCTGCCCAGCGCCGCCCTCGCTTCTGTTGCCCGCTCGAGTGTGACTAAGCGTCGGCGTGACTTCGAGTCACGCCGACACTGACACGCCACGTCTCTTGCCTAGCCCCGGGCGTGTTTCCGCTCCGCTCGGGGCTCTTAATAATGGTGCGACTGCGGCCACCCCTCTCCGCGCCTGGCCATAGCATGCGCGGAGCTGCCAAGGTGCATCTCCGCCATTATTAAGGCCCAAAAGCCGGACGGAAGCATACAAAGCCCCAGCAAGGGTTTCAAGGCCGCAAGTGCGCGACACACCCAAACAAAGGCTCCAAGGCCGTTTTTCTTCCCCTAAAAAATAATCCTCCTATCGGCATCGGGGCGGCTATGAGCCATGCTGGTATTTTTTCTTGCCTGTTTTTTTGGAAAAAACGGCTTCGCCACTCCGCGTTTCTGGGGTGCACGTTCCCTATTTCACCGCTTCCGCTATTCGGTTAGGATAGTCCGTGATGATGCCATCCACGCCCAGCTGTACCAAGCGCCGCATAGCGTCGGGGTCGTTGACCGTCCAGGGGATGATCTTCATGCCCCTTTGGCGACAAAAGCGGACGGTCTTCTGATTGACCAAGGCATAATACGGGCTGTAGATAGTCGGCGTGAAACCCAGCCGCTGGATGTTCTTGTCGGGGCCGAGTGCATTCTCGACCAATAGGGCCAGCGTCAGGTCGGCATCCTGGGCGCGGACGGCGCGTAGGGCACGCGGGTCGAAGGATTGCACCGTGCAAGCCTCGCGCAAGCCAAGGGCTGTTATTTCCTCGACGACCAAGCGGGCAAAGGAGTCCACCGGTGGCGTGCGGATGCCGTCCCATTCGGGCCGGCTCTTGATTTCGAGGTTCCAACGAACGAGGCGGTCAGGGTACGCCTGGCGCACGGCCTCCACCACCTCACGCAGCGTAGGCTTATGGGCGGACTGCGGAACCTGCTCTGGGAAACGCGGATGACGCAAGCGGCCGCAATCGTAGGCGCGGATTTCGGCGGCCGTCAGTTGGTATAACCATAAGCCTTCGGCCTCTTGGGCAGACAGGCGGCTGCCATCAGGGCGCAGGCAAATGTCGGGGTTGAACCAAGGCTCATGGCTGACGATGAGCTGATGGTCTTTTGACACCGCTAGGTCGAGTTCCAGCGTAGTTACCTGTGGATACTGTAGGGCGCGCAAGAAGGCAGGCACGGTGTTTTCGGGTGCTAGCCCACGCGCTCCTCGATGGCCCTGCCAGTCGAAGGTCGGCGATATGCTTACGGGTTTGTTTTCCAATGGCTTGCAAGTAATGAGTAGGAGAGTGAGGAGTGCAAGGCTCCACTTTTTGGCAGACAGGCTTGGTCGGCTCATAGGCGGCTCTGTTTCTTTGGGCGCTTTTTGGGCGCTGGCCAAAGGTAAGGGCAGCGGCTGCAGTCTGAGGGTTAAATCGCTGCGAAGTTTTCGGCGCTCCGAGGGACCTGTTGGCACAAAAAACACGGTATCCGACCATGCTCGACGTCAAGCAATTTTTCTTCGACCTGCCCAACCGCATCTCGCCCGAAGACCTCGGCGATGAACCCGCCACATTCCACTTTGACCTGGGCGACGCCGGCCAATTCACCGTGCAGCTGGAAGGCGGCCAGTTGCGCGTCAGCGAAGGGCTGGCGGGTGAGGCGACTTCTTCCGTAAGAACCTCTGCCGAAGCTTTTGAGAAAATCCTCAACGGCGACCTAAACCCGATGATGGCCATGATGACGGGCAAGCTGTCCATCAAGAACCCTGGGGCATTGCTCAAGTACGCCAAACTCTTTGGGCTGATGTAAGGCTATAGGGTAGAGTGGTCTATTCCTCGTCGAAGAAGTCCTCATAGGAGTACTCCTTGAAGCGGTCGAGTTCGCGGCGTTCCTTTTTGGTGGGGCGTCCTGCGCCTTTTTCGCGCTTTTCAGCGGCGGCAGTGGCGTTGAGGAACCAGGCGTTGTACTTGTTTTTCTCCTCTGCAGGAGTGATGTCTTCGTAGCAGGTAACGGCAATGGGTGCACCCACGCGCTTTTCGATGGGCTTGAGGACGCGAAACTCAAAGTTGAAGCCCGACTTGCGCACAGTTACCACGTCGTTTTCGCCTACGAGGTGCGAGGGTTTGACAGGCTCACCCTCCATGCGCACCCGACCGGCTTTGCAGGCATCGGCGGCCAAGGTGCGGCTCTTGAAAATGCGCACACTCCACAGCCATTTATCCACGCGGACTTTTGCCATAACGCTTTGATAGACGCCATTCAGGGCTACAAAGGTAGGTGCTTTAAGGACGGTTTTCCACGCCTAAAAACGGCCTTTTCCCCACGGAGTGGTGGAGAACTTAACACCGCCGAGTGGCCACCTTTTCCTCTGAGGCGCGCTATCTTTGCCAGGTTTTTGGGCAAAAACGGGCATTTTTCCATGAAAATCACCTACTTCGGGCACTCATGCTTCTTGGTAGAGGCTGGCGGCAAGCGGTTGCTGTTCGACCCCTTCATCTCGGGCAACCCGCTGGCAACCCACATCCGCTTGGACGATATTCGATGCGACTACGTTTTTCTCACCCATGCACACAGCGACCACGTAGCCGACGTGGAAGCGGTGATGAAAAACAATCCCGGCGCTGTCATCGTGGGCATCTGGGAAATCTACACCCACTACACCGCTAAGGGCTTCCAAGGGCACCCGATGAATAAGGGTGGCTGGTGGTCCTTTGACTTTGGGCGCGTGAAGATGGTCAATGCCGCGCACAGCAGCAGCTTCCCCGACGGCAGCTACGGCGGCGAGCCGGTGGGCTTCGTGCTCGACACGGCCGACGGAGTGCTCTACGTGGCCGGAGATACTGCCCTGACCACGGACATGCAGCTCATCCCGCGCATTTGCCCTCCGCTGACGGCGGCCATCCTGCCCATCGGCTCCAACTTCACCATGGATTACCAGGACGCCGTGCTGGCCAGCGATTTCATCGCTTGCAACCACATCATCGGCTGCCATTTCGATACTTTCGGGTTCATCAAGATTGACCACGAGCGGGCCAAGACGGCCTTTGCCGAAAAGGGCAAGGAACTGCGCCTGTTGGCCATCGGAGAAAGTTGCGAGGTCAGACCCTGATTTTCTTCATCTCTAAAAAAACTTCTCCTTTTTCTATGGGAAAAATCATCACCATAGCCAACCAAAAAGGCGGTGTAGGCAAAACGACCACAGCTATCAACTTGGCGGCTTCGCTGGCCATTCTGGAAAAGCGCGTCTTGCTCATTGACGCCGACCCACAGGCCAACGCCTCTTCGGGGGTAGGGGTCATTACAGATGAAAACACCGTAGGCCTCTACGATTGTATGGTAGGTGGGGAAGACCCGCGCTCGGCCATCGTGGAGACACAGACGCCCAACTTATGGCTTTTGCCCTCGAGTATCAACTTAGTGGGGGCCGACGTCGAACTGGTCAGCCGCCCCAAGCGCGAGTACATCCTGCGCGACATCGTACAGCAGGTGCGCAGCGACTACGATTTCATCTTCATAGACTGCCTGCCCTCGCTGGGCCTCATCACCGTCAATGCGCTGGTGGCCGCCGATACCGTGCTTATCCCGGTGCAGTGCGAGATGTTCTCTTTTGAGGGATTAGCCAAGCTGAAAAACACTATCGCCTTGGTGAAGCAAGGCTACAACCCTAACCTCAAGGTCGAAGGGTTGCTTATCTCTATGTACGACAGCCGCTTGCGCTTGGCCAACGCCATTGTAGAAGAAGTGCGCAACAGCAGCAGCGACTACGTCTTCGAAACCATCATTCATCGCAACGCCCGCGTGGCAGAGGCGCCCATGCAGCATGTACCCGTGGCCATGTACGACGTAAACAGCAAGGGTGCTGTGAATTTTTTTAATCTGGCGAACGAATTCCTCCGCCGGAACACCGCGAACTGAACCACTCTCCATGTCGAAAAAACTCAACAAGGCTGACTTTGGCAAGGGCATCCGTGCGCTGCTGTCGAACCCGGCAGAGCTGGAGCAAGCCGTCCAGGAAAACCCACAGGCCGTGGTGCGCGAACTGACGCACACGGTGGCAATGTTGCCCATTGAGCAGATAGAGGCCAACCCCTTCCAGCCGCGCACAGAGTTTGACCAGGAAGCCCTGCGCGAGCTGGCTGAGAGTATTCGCGTGCACGGCCTCATCCAGCCCATCACGGTGCGACGCCTACACGACCGCGCTTACCAGCTCATCTCTGGGGAACGCCGCTTCCGCGCCAGCCAGATGGCCGGCCTACTCGAGATACCAGCCTATGTGCGCTTGGCCGACGACCAGCAGATGCTGGAAATGGCGCTCATCGAGAACATCCAGCGCCAAGACCTCAACGCCATCGAGATAGCCATCTCTTACCAGCGCCTGAAAGAAGAGTGCAACCTGACTGATGAACAACTCTCGGAGCGCGTGGGTAAGCAGCGCAGCACCATCACCAACTACCTGCGCTTGCTCAAATTGCCCGTGGACGTCCAGCAAGCCATCAAGAACGGCTCCATCAGCATGGGCCACGCCCGCGCGCTGGCCGGCGTCAATGACATCGCCTTCCAGCTATCGCTCCTGCGCCAGATCTTGCAGGAAGACCTGTCGGTGCGAGCCGTCGAGGAACTCATCGCCCGACACCAGGCCGAACGCGCGGGCAAGAAAGAACGCGCCGACAAACGCCTGCCCGAACACCTGCGCGAAATACAAGACCGATTCCGCGCCTTCTTCGGCGCCAAAGTAGACCTAAAGCGCAATGAGCGCGGCAAGGGGCAGATCGTCATCAAGTTTGAAAACGACGCCGAACTGAACCGCATCTTGGACATCATCGCAGAGCAAGATTAAAAAAGCCCAAACACCAACTCCTCGGCCCTAAGCAGCTGTCTGGACAGATAAAGGCACTTAACCCTCCAAAGGGCACAGGTGCCCAAACCATTCAATCACCACAGAACTGTCTGCGACATGGGTCACCGCGCTTCTTTTTTACCCACTGCTCGCAAGGGAAACGCTAAGGTGCTACGTTGGGCAAGGGCCAAGCGCGGCGACGTGTGGCCGTGGTCGCGCCATTATTAAGAACCCTGAGCGGGACGGGAACGTGCCCAGGGCTAAACAGGAGCCGCCAGCATGCTGCTGGGTGCAATGCCAAGCCTGAAGCTGTAGGGCCGTTTTTTCCCAAAAAAATGGATGGGAGAAAGGGCAGAAACGAGCGCAGCTAAGACTTGCGGGGTGGGTTCAGGGATGGTGCAAAACTTCCTCGATGGCCTTCCAGAAAACCTGGAAATTTAGAGAGATTTGCCTGAGACCACTGTCTGAGTGGACTTATTGGGTCAAGGGATCGCTGACGCCGAAGAAGCCTTCCATCCAAAGGTCGCCCAGTAGTGCGCCGTCTTCGACGTGGTGTTCTATGCCTTGGATATCTGCTACTCGACGGGGCTGGGTGAAGCCGTGCTCATCGCGCCAAAGGATCCAGACCCCATCGGGGCGCAGGGCGCTGAGGAAATGCGGGGAATGGGTAGTAACGAGCGATTGGGTGCGTCTGCCTTGGTACTGCTATGGTGGGGAAGGGGGGTGGAGAAGGGAGTCAGAACCCGGCCTTTTTGGCGACTTCCTTGATGGTTTCTGCATCGCCCATGGTGTAGTAGTGAAGGCAGGGCACGCCTGCGGCGATGAGTTCGATAGACTGCTGGGCGCACCACTCGATGCCTATTTGCCGGACGGCTTCGTCGTTGGGGGCTTTTTGGGCGGCCGTTACCAGTTCTTGGGGGAAGTTGACGAAGAACTTGCGCGGGATGCTAGTGAGTTGGTATCGCTTGGTGATGGGTTTCAGGCCAGGCACGATGGGCACTTCAATACCGATGCGACGGCAGGCGTCTACGTATTCGAAGTACTTTTGGTTGTCGAAGAACATCTGGGTAACGATGTAATGAGCGCCGGCCTCCACCTTCATTTTGGTGTAGTGGAGGTCGGTATCGAGGTTGGGGGCTTCGAAGTGTTTTTCCGGATAGCCTGCGACGCCGATGCAGAAATCGGTCTTTTCTCCATTGACAATATCGGGGTCGAGGTAGATGCCTTTGTTCATGTTGGCAATTTGGCGCACGAGGTCGAGGGCATAGGTATGGCCCTGTTCGTGTGGCACAAAGCGCTCTTCAAATCGGCGGGCATCGCCGCGCAGGGCGAGGACGTTGTGGATGCCTAAGAAGTTGAGGTCAATGAGGGCGTTTTCTGTTTCGTCTTTGGAGAAGCCACCGCAGATGAGGTGCGGCACAGCGTCCACTTTGTAGCGGTGCATGATGGCGGCGCAGATGCCTACGGTGCCAGGGCGCTTTCGGATGGCGGCTTTTTCGTAGTAGCCGGAGGGGCGCACTTTGTAGATGTACTCTTCGCGGTGATAGGTAACATCAATGAAGGGCGGCTTAAACTCCATGAGGCTATCCAAGGTGTTGAAGATGGCCTGCATGCTGCCGCCTTTGAGCGGTGGCAGAATCTCAAAGGAGATGAGGGTCTTTCCCTGGGATCGAGCGAAGAGGTCAGTGATTTTCATATTCAGGCTTTAACGACATCGGAGACAGGACGGCCATCATATAGGGCGGCTTCGCGGCGGCGCTGTTCGCGTTTGGCCACCAGGATGCTCACCTCGTAAAGCCCGTACAGCGGTAGCGCCACGATGGTCTGCGATACCACATCGGGCGGGGTAATGATGGCCGCCAGGATGAGGATAGCGACAAAGGCGTAGCGTCGGTAGGTCTGCAGTGCGCGATAGCCCACTAGTCCGATTTTGGTCAAGAAGTAGATGACCACGGGCATCTCAAAAAAGAGACCAATCGGGATGGTGAACATGGTCATGTAGGTAACGTAGGAGTCTAAAGTAGGGGCCATCTCTGTGCCGGGCAGCGTATAGCCCGCTAGAAAATTGATGGAAAAGGGTGCAATGATGAAGTAGCCAAATACTACGCCCGCCAAGAACAGGAGAGAACACACGCCGACGATACCTCGAATGGCTTTCTGCTCGTGCTCTAACAAGCCAGGCTTGAAAAACAGCCAGAATTGCCAAAGCACAAAGGGGAAAGCGAGAATAAAGCCCAGCCAAAAGGAAACGTACAGGTGCTGCATCAGGATTTCGCCCAGTTGGCGGGTAATGAGTTTGAATTCTACGGGTGAGAAGCACATTTTGTCTTCGAGGCCCACCGCATGAGACAACCCGCACAGCGCGCGGTAGGTGAGGAAATCCGGGTTGCGAGGGCCGAAGATGAGGGTATCGAAGACGAGGTTTTTGTTGAGAAAACAAATAACGCCCGCTATGCCTATGGCGATGAAGGAGCGTATGATACGGCGGCGTAATTCCTCGACGTGGTCAAAGAACCCCATTTCGCCCTGTTGGCGACGCAGCCTTTCCTCTTCGTGTAGCTGATCTAATGGCATAGTGAGACAAGTAAGTGATGAAGTAAGCGCAATGCCTTCTCCGAAAGTTTTGGAGGCAAGCAAATGGCTAGAGGCCTACATTCGGCTAGATAATGAAAAGTGGCGCAAAGGTAGAGAGCATACTACACCTCGATGACGACTAAGAGCAGCCATGAGGCAGCGACGCTAACGCTGTATGATGAGAAATCCTGTGCGCGGTTTGCTTTCTGCAGGCAATTTAATGACGAAGAAGTAGGTGCCAGTCGGCAGCGGTTGGCCGTTGTAGGTACCCTTCCAGTCGTTGTTGTACGGGCTGGCATAAAACACCTGGTCGCCCCACTGGTTGTAGATGACCACCTCGCTATCTGGGCCACCCTCTCCGCCGGCCAAGCAATGGAAAGGAATGACGAAGGCATCATTGACGCCATCGTCGTTGGGCGTGATGATGGTAGGGATTCGGCAGGTATCCGGGGCTTCTACTTCAAAGAAGAGAGTAGCCATGCTGCATGGGCAAGCCGGATTAAGGTTGCACAGTTCGTAAATGAGTTTATCGCGGCCTATGAAGGTCAGGTCGGGCAAGTAGGTGAATACGCCCTTGCTTGGCTCCGTCCAACGCCCGTGTTTGGGCGGTTCAAGGACGCGAACCGTGAATTGGGGCGGCACGATGTCGTTCTGCAAGACGTCAACCATCACCTGCTGGCCGTAAGCCACCGTGATGCTGTCCTCGTTGGCCGTGGGTTCAAGGTCGTAAAAGACCTCGACGGTATCACGCGAGCGCTCGTTGCATAGGCCGCCGTTGGTTTCCCACAAAAAGCGATTGGGGCCGATGCGGAGACCGCAAGCAATGGTGGTGGATGCGTTGGGAGCATTCATGTTCAAGGCAGGGTTAATACCGGCATCCAGATAGGTCCATTCGCCCGTTTCGAAGGGGTCGAGCGGTGTGGCTTGTAGTAGGGTGCAGGAGTCAGTGATACACAGATTTTGATCTTGACCGGCAAAAGGTTGCTTGTTAATGGTGTAAACCGTTACGGTGGCCGTATCGGATGGACATCCTGCGACGCTGAGTATCCAATAGAAGAAGAATGTGTTGGCGTTGGGCGGCAAGTTGCGCACTATTGTAGTCGGGCTTTGTGGGTTGTCAATGATGATGGGCGGCTGGAAGAGGGTTTGCCCTAGGGGCTGTTTCCAGACGCCAGCGACAGCCTGACCTGGGATAGCCTGGATTTCCACGGTGTCGGCGAAGCAGGTAGTGTACAGTTCCTTGACCACCTTCGCCTGTTCGAAGGCGTTGACCGTTACCTGTACGGTATCGCGGCTAAAGTTCTTGCAGGCTCCATTGGAAAGCACCCACTCGAAGCGATAGACGTTTCCGGCTGTGGCACCCAACACAGCAGTATTGGGTAGAGGTTGGTTGACGATGATTGCCGGCGGGCCACTGACTTGCTGCCATTGGCCTGTAACGCCTACCGGCGGTATGGTGGCATTGAGCTGCAGTGGCGTTACATCGCAGGCGTTGAAATCTTGGCCGGCGAAGGCATTCACGCCGACGGGTATGGTGTCCAAGTGGGCCATGACCATAGCAGAAGGTGCTGAGGCACAGCCATCGAGCACCGAACGCACATAAAACATGTTGGCCCCCGGCTTCAGCCCGGCTAAGTTACTCAGCGTGTAGGTCAGGGCGAAGGTGGGCGGCCCTAAGGAGTCCTGGGTGGCGGCGTTGTACCAAATGTACTGGGCACCCGGAATAGCAGTGGTGGGGGCGATTCGGAGCGTCAGGAAAGCACCGGCCTCGCTCAGACAGGCAGGCTCTATGGGCAGAGGAGTAGGCGCTGCAGGGCGCGCGAGAATGACCGGGCAAACGCCCTGGCTCTGTGGAGAGGTGCAACCGTTGACAGAAACGGTGGCATAATAACAGCCTTCGTGTATGGCCTTGTTTACCTGCTCAATGTATGGGTCGCGCGTACTAGCCGTAAAGCCGCTTGGCCCTACCCAGTTGTATTGGCCGCCTGGCACTGGCTGTGCCGACAGTTGAAGAATATTACCCTCACAAACAGGTGAATTGCTGCTCACGACGGGCGCAGGAGGAATAGCGTTTACCTCTACGGTTACTGTCTCAGAGGGCGCAGAAGCACAATTGCCGATGCGGGCTACTACGTGATAATTTCCACTGTGCTGTGGCCCGGCGTTGGGGATGGTCAGGTTGGCTTGCGATTGAATGACAGTGCCGTAGGGCGTCATCCAGTCAAAAACGACATTGCTGCCGTAGGCGTTGGCATTTTGCACGGCGATGGTCAGGGCGCTGCCCGTGCAAAGTGATTGGTTACCGCTCAACAGCGGCCGTTCGGGTTGTTTAAGCACGCTGACTACCGTGGATGCTGGCGCAGAGGCGCAGTTGGCCGAGTCCCGCACTATCAGCGTGTAAGTGCCGTTGTCAGAGGTGCAGACGTTGGGCAAGACAGGCTGAGGTAGGCTAGAGGAAAAGCCATTCGGCCCTGTCCAGCTATAGGTCAGTGGAGGGTTTTGGGTAAATATCGTAGCCTGAAGCACAGCATCGGTACTGCAGTCTGCACAAGGCGGCGCTGTGTGGGTAACAGAGGTGATTAGCGGGGGAACAACGACGCTGACGGGCACTACTGCAACATTTGTGCAGCTATTCGAGGTACTCACCACCACCGTGTAGGTCCCCGTTGTTGGGTCCATGACTGTTACCTGCGCTCCGATAGCGTGGAAGCCGTTAGGACCATTCCAAGTATAGGTAACGCCAGTTGCAGTGGAATTGGCGCTCAACAGCAAGGGATTGCCCTGGCAGATGGGTGAATTGGAAGTGGCCGCCAGGTCTGGGAAGTTTTCTACCTGCACCACAAAGGCGTCAGACAGGTCAGAAGTGCAGCCGTTCTGGATTACCTGAAGGCGCCACTCGCCGCCGTGGTTCAACACAGATGCAGAGGAGATAATGAGCATGTTGATGCTGGTGGTCGTCATCACTGCTTGCGGAGAAAACCAGCGGTACTCCGATGCGCTGGGCACGTTGTTGCATAGCAGAATGAGTGTATCTCCAGCACAGACGGCGCCATTGCCGCCAATTTGCGGCTTGATCGGTCTGGGGCGCACTTCCACCGTTGCCGTAGCGGGCAAAGAAGCACAGCCATTGGCCGAAACGATGAGTGTGTAAGTGCCCGCATTGAAGCTTTGCGCACAGGAGGTAACTAAAGGCGACTGCAAAGAGCTGGAAAAGCCACTCGGGCCGCTCCAACTATACGTAATGCCCGGGCCTTGCATAGTCGTATGGAGCGAGATGGCTTCGCAGGTACACACCGAGATGCCCGGTGGATTTATCTGAGCTAGTGGGCGCGCTTGCACAGTTACTTCCTTGACGTCAGAGGGCAACGACAGGCAGCCGTCAGCAGATACCTTGACGTGATATTGGTACACTCCTGGCGGTGGGTTAGGGATTTGGAAAATGGGCGTTGTGGTAGTACCCACCAACACTTCATTGCCCGGAATACCTCGGTACCAATAGTAGAGCACCGTGGTGCCGCCAAAAGGCTGCGTTTGCAGGGTTAGTGTAGTGCCTTCGCAAATGAGCGAGGGCATCTGGAGTACTGGCTGGGTGGGGAGGTTTGTCAGGTCCAAAAATACACTGCCGCTCACCTTGCAGCCAGTAGGGCCTGTGATTTCTACCACATAAGTGCCCTGATTGGCTGCCGTAGTAGAGGGTATGATGGGGTTAGGTTGCATGGACATGAAGCCTGCAGGACCTGTCCATTTGTATGTGTAGCCCGTCGTGGGTGCCGGTGGGTTGGCAAACAGCTGTACCGGCCCGCCCTCACATACGCCTGGAGTGGCTGTAGGCTGCGGTGGCACCGTTTCTACGCGCACAGAGGCCATGCACGTGGCACTATTACCGGCGCTATCAGAAACGGTCAGGGTAACCGGATACACGTTGTCCGCCATATTGCAAGTGAAGCTGCTGGGTGAAACCGACCTCATTAAGTTCGTACCCGAACAGTTGTCTGTGCTGCCGTTGTCCACTTCGTTAGGCTGCAGCGTGTAGGTAACGGAGCCGTGGGGGTTAGCGAAAATAGTAATAGGCTGGCAAAGGGCTGTTGGCGGTGTGGTATCTCGCACGCTCAAAGAGAATGCGGCAGTGGCCGTATTGCCATTAGCGTCCGAGACCGTGTAGGTAACGGTGTACTCTCCCGGCGACAGCAAAACGACCGTGCTGTTGCCTGCCAATTCTCCCTGTAAGACTGTTTGCGCCCCTTGGCTGATGCGATAGCCCACCCGCGCGTAGTTGTAGCGCAGCAATACCTCCACGGTGCTGATGCCATCCTGGTTTCCCGCGCCCAATGTCCCACAGGGGTTGATATGGTTGGCATAGTTGACTACGTCGCGGTTAGCGCGAAGTGAGAAGGTTGCCGAGCCATTGGCGGCCCAGGCATTGATTTGCGCGGCCGAGACAGCAAAAACGGTCTCGTGCACCTCGCTGCAGGCGACGCCGCTGGCTATGGTTGTGATGCCCAATGTATCGCCGTTTTCGTCTATCACGTAGAAGAACTCTCCGGCCTCCTCGTTGTCGCCTCTATGCCGGACGACGAGCTGGCCGCCCGTAATGGCATTGGCCAATAGCCCAGAGATACTCAGTGTGCTATTTTGAGGCACCCAACCGGCGTTGGCATCCTCCTCAAAGACAACCACCTGCACGCCAGAGCTGTTGTCCATGAATGCGTCGAAGGTGCAGTTTTCGGACAACGCCGGGAAAGGCAAGGTCAGCGATGCCGTGCAGAGGTTTGGACCCACATAGGCTGTCATAGGCCCCGGAGCTGAAATGGCGGGCGGCTCGTTGTCATTGACCTGCACGATGGTAATGGCGGAAGTATTATTGCCAGCGCAATCGGTTACGCTGTACTGCACGGTATGCAGGCCGGCGTCCAAAGTAAAAGGTGCGGCAGGAGGGAAGGGCTGCAAGGTGCCGCCATCTAAGGCAAAGGCTACATCCACAGGTTGCTCTGGCGCAGCGTAGGAGTACACCAGACGCGCGCGCACCCGCCCCCCCGTGCAGAAGGCGTTAATGGCATCTGGGCCAGTGCCGTTGGGTGTTAGCGTAATAGTTACCTCTCCGTCAGCTAACCAGCGGTTGAGCAAAACTACGGGTAAGGTGAAAGTGGTATCGCTAAATCCACACGATACAGGCGTAATCTTTGTCCGGCCCAGCAGAAGGTTGTCCTCACCGTACACAAACATAAACTCGCTGGGCTGCTCGGCGTCTGCCCGGTCGAGCGAGATGGTCAGCGCCCCTACCGTCAGGGCCGGCGATTGCGGTGGGAGGTTGGGTGCAGCCAAGTGAAACACTACCGGATTAGCGGGTTTTTGGTCAATAGGCGTACCACTGGGCGTTAGAGGCACGGTATCGCGCAGGTCAGCTACCAAGGTAGCCGATGTACATTCGTCGTAGATGGATAGCAAGGCAGGTATGGCTACTGGAGCACTGCACAGCCCTGGTGCCGTATTTACGTGCAGGGTGTCCATCGCCATTACTACGGGCGGCGTTTGGTCTCTGACGGTGATTATCTGGGTGTAGGTGCGGCGGTTGTCGCAATTGTCTTCTACCATCCATTCTCGCCGAATTTGGTAGTCCGTCAGGTAGGCGCAAGAGGATGGGTCAGGGTCGCGCAGTTCTGTTTCGACAAATGAAATGTCCACGGCTTCGTCGCAATTGTCGCTGCCGACGACGGTCCCTGTAGGTGGCAGCGGCGGTATGTTCTTGCATTCTACCGTAACATCAGCTGGCACGCCAACGAGTTGGGGGGCTACGGTATCTACAATATTAACTGTTTGTACCAGTTGACCTACGTTGCCGCATGCATCGGTACTTTGCCAGGTGAGCACTTTGGTGTACGTGTCGCCGCAGCCTGGGTTATCTATGACCTCACTGACCAGCATCGGTGCAGAGGCCGTAGGTCCGCAAGCGTCCGAAGCAGTCGGAGCCGGCGTTATAGGCGATACTTCGCACACCAACGTGGTGTCGGTAAAGCCCGTTATCACCGGGGGCAAATTGTCCACCACTTGGATGATTTGCTGCGCCGAAGTGGTGTTGCCGCAGTCATCAGCCACGACAAAAGTGCGCACGATGGTGTACGTGTAATGCCCACAAACAGCGGGATTAGGGTTTTGGTTGGAGGTATCCGATACCATCAGGCTCACCACCTGCCCGCACGCATCAGTCGCTTGCAGGTCTACGCCCAGCACTGGGTGTGGGGGCAAGGCGAAAGTATCGCAGCGAAAGACCATATCGGCGGGCCTTAGTGTGATGACTGGGCGCGTAGTGTCGCGCACTACAACAGTCTGCGTAGCCGTAGCTGTATTGCTGCAATCATCAGTGGCCGTCCAGGTAATCAGGCGCGTGTAGTTGCCGGGGCAGGGCTGTGAAAGCAGCTCCTCAGTGCGCGAAAAGACGAGGGATGTGTCGCAGTTGTCCGACACATAGGCCTTAGGCGCCAGCAGTGCCGTATCGGGGCAGTAGAGCGTGTCATTAGGTATAGGTGTGAAGGCCGGCGAGGTATTGTCTGTTATTTGAAATCGCAACGTCAGGCTGTCTGTATTGCCGCATTCATCGGTAGCGCGGAAGGTAACGTCGGCATACCAGTCGCACTTGTGCGCCTGTACGACGGGATAAGGCCCGTTCCCAAACAAACCCGCCCCGCTTTGACCTGAGGAAGTTATCCAGGAGAAATCCGTCCAGGAGTAGTTGGAGCAGTCATCGCTGACGGTAATGTCGGCATGTGCATTTATCCAGGCATTTAGGGCGAGTTGGTCATCGTCACCGCCGCATTCTTCGGTGGTATTGCTTCCGGTGAGCACGGGAGGAGCGGTATCGCGCGCGGCAAAAGTGGCTTGGCCCATGTAGGTGATGTTATTGCAGGCGTCGCGGGCGAAGAAGTCCACCGTAACCAATCCTCGCACACGGTCGTAGGTTTGGCTGCCAATCTGCACAGTCCCACAGCCACCGCCCAAGGAAGCGATGAAAGCGGCTGCTATTTGCGCAGAGTCAACCGGCCCCCCCCCTATCTGCGCGGTGTACTGGATTTCCGCATCGGGGGTGCATGAGTCCTTGGCGATGAGGCCCGCGCGGCGATGGATCCAGTCTGCCAGGGCATTCAGGTGATTATTGGCGGGCGGAGAGCAGACCACTATGCTGTCCTGGGGAGCGCGCAGGATATCCGGCCCTTTATTGTCAACGGAAGTAAAGGTGGCTGTGCGCGTAGCCGAATACCCACAGCTGTCCGTAACTGCAAAGACCACCGTTAGCGGCGGTGGGCAACTACCGCTCAGAGTCGGCGGAGCATTGTTGGTGTACGAGGCAATACCCGAGGGGTCAGTGGCTGTAAAATTGGCCATTTGCGCTGCCACCCAGGCAGGGTAAGCTGTGGCGACCTGCGTGCAGGGAGCCGAGCCATCTGTAGGTGAGGAGGTTATTTCCGGAGGAAGTGTATCTATGAGGATGGTAATGGTCTGAGTGAAGACGCCCGTGTTGCCCGACATATCTGTGGCCAGCCACGTGCGCGTAAAAGTACCCGCCTCGCACAGCGGAGGGCGTGGGCTTTCCGTAAAATTAACGACGGGGTTACCACAGGGGTCTGAGGCCGTTAGGTTAGGCGGTGGCGGCACTAGCCGAACGGAGGCATAAGTAACTGCCGAAGGCGTGCCTCCTGTGATGATTTTGGGTTTCGTCGTGTCTACAAAAAAGACGAAAAAGGAGAATGTAGCCGAATGCCCTTGGTCATCAGCCACATTCCAGAACAACTCAGCGGTTTCACCAAAGTTCCACGGCGAATTGAGGTTGAAGCCTGAGGCGGTCGAGTCAAACTGGGAGAGAATGATGTTGGCCCCTATGGTGGAGGTTACTACCGGCGTCCCGATATTACCGGCCAAAATGTTGGTGCACGTGTTGGTGTCCACCGGGATTTGCGTAGGGCCTGGGTAGTTAAAGTTAAAAAACCCCGGTTGGGCAATGGCCTGCCCTACCAAGAACATCCAGCTAAGGAGCGCAAGAAAACCGGGCTTCGCCCGACGGGTTTTGCGTAACCGGTTTGCCATAAATACACAAGTGTTAACGCAATGGAGGCATTAGCCACCAGAGGATTTATGGGATGTGTGAAAAAGTTGGATTGCAAACGAAGAGAAGGGTAAGTAAAATGCAGGGCTGTAGTCGCCGTAATGGCTCGCTTACAAACGAGTGCGAAGTGAACAGGAAGCGGGCCGTATCAACAAGCGATTATTTCAACTTTCGTTTGACTTCTGTTTCTCATTAAGGCGGGCAATCATTTCATCTATGTGTGGATTTTGTGCCCTGCCGAATTCGTCTAAAGTGATTTCAAACGGAGGCTTTCGGGTCTCGTCTTCCGCCTTGGATTTCGGTTTGCGGGAGCGCCGACCGATTTTCTTATTCGTTGAGGCTTTGTCTTTCATGATGTGAGGTGATCTTTGCTTGAGGAAGTGTTGAAGGTAAGGATACGGAGAGGCGGCTAAAAGGCATTGTGCCATTAAAGTAGCCTAAGGGCCTTCTACAAGTTTGGGCAACTGCAAAAAATACGCCATCCCTCGGCGGATTCGTTCGGCCGTTTCTGTAGGTCCAATAAGCGCTGCAGTATCGAATACCGCGGGGCCTTTCATAGTGCCTACCAGTGCCAAGCGCATCAGGGGCAATACTTCTCCAGGCTTTACGCGGTATTCCTGCAAAAGCGCTTTCACAGCACTTTCTATGTGAGGCGCCTCAAAAGGGCTAATATTAGCCAAATGTTGGGCGATGGCTTCCAGAACAGGCTGCAAGGCGGGATTCCATTTTTTTCGAATAGTTTCGTCGTCATAGGCCCGTACAGGTTCGAATAGGTAGTAGCCTTCCTCTACGAACTCCGGCAGTAAGGAGACGCGCTCTTTCATCAAGGCGGCCACCCTTTCCAGGTACGGCAAATCGCTGCGATAACCCTTTGCCTCTGCCAGCGGTCGGATGTAGTGGGCCAGCGTTGCGTTGTCGGCAGCCATGATGTAGCGCTGGTTGAACCACTTTGCCTTGTCGTAGTCGAAGCGTGCACCGCCTTTAGAGATATGCTCCAGCGAAAACTGCTGAATGAGCTCTTCCAGGCTGAAAACCTCCTGCTCGCCTTGCGGGTGCCAGCCCAAAAGGGCCAAAAAGTTGAGTACTGCCTGCGGTAAGAAACCCGCTTCCCGAAAGCCCAAAAAGCTGTCCTCTGGCGTGGCACCCTTCCAAGAAAGCGGGAAAACGGGAATGCCAAAACGCGCCCCGTCGCGCTTACTCAGTTTGCCCTGGCCCTCAGGCCGCAGGATGAGCGGAAGATGGGCAAATTGCGGCATGGCCCTTTCCCACCCGAATGCCCGATAGAGCAATACGTGATGCGCTGTGCTCGACAGCCACTCTTCGCCGCGGATAACATGGGTGATGCGCATCAGGTAGTCGTCCACGATATTGGCCAAGTGATAGGTGGGCATTCCATCTGCTTTGAGGAGCACCTTGTCGTCCAATTCGCTGCTTTGAAAAACGACCTCACCTCGAATGAGATCCTGAATGCGCACCTCTTCATCGGGTTCTACGCGCAGCCTAATGACATAAGGTACGCCGCCATTCAGCAAGGCATATACCTCTTCAGGCCTCATAGACAGACTGTTGCGCAAGCGTTGACGAGTTCGATAATTGTATATGAAGGAAATGTCGCGCTGCCGTTGGGCCTCCAACTCCTCGGGCGTATCAAAGGCGTAATAAGCGCGGCCACTATCTATCAGGGTCTGGGCGTGCTTTTGGTAAATAGCCTTGCGCTCGCTTTGCCGATACGGGCCATAATCACCGCCAAAACCCACACCTTCATCAGGGAGAAGTCCAACCCACGTCAACGCCTCCACGATGTATTCCTCTGCCCCCGCCACATGGCGCGCCCGATCCGTGTCTTCAATACGCAAGATGAAGGCGCCGCCATGCTTGCGCGCAAAAAGGTAGTTGTATAAGGCCGTGCGGATGCCTCCAATATGCAAAGCCCCCGTTGGCGAAGGCGCAAAACGTACACGTACTGCCATTCCCATTAACCGATTAAGTACAGAATAAGCACTTTGTGCGTGCTCGTGTGTTTCAAATCAGCAACCTTTGCAAAATGCTACTGTTTTTAACCTACAAAATAGCGGTGTTAAATCAACCCTGTGAAGACCACCAAAAACAGCCTTCAAAATTCGACTTATCTCGGCAAAAGTAGGACATCCTTTGAAATAGCACTTTAAGCGCAAACAAACAGCCTCTTCATCGTGTACTTAGTTAAAACTCCCGATATCGTTCAGACCCTCTGGCCTCAATTCTTATGGCGCGTGCCCACTAGCGAACCCATCCTTTACCTCACCTTCGACGACGGCCCTATCCCGGAAGTAACGCCATGGATCCTGGATGTGCTAAGTACTTTCGAGGCTAAGGCTACCTTTTTTTGCGTGGGAGAAAATGTAATGCGTTATCCGGACATCTACAAGCGTATTCTAGCAGAAGGCCACAGTACGGGCAATCACACACACAACCACCTTAATGGTTGGAAAACAAAAACCCTCGATTATATTACTAATGTTCGGCGCTGCTCAAGTGTGGTTCAGAGCAACCTCTTCCGACCACCTTACGGGCGGCTATCTCCCTGCCAGCACACCTCGCTAGAACGCCACTATACTATCGTGCTTTGGGATGTCCTCAGTGGTGATTTCGACCTCAAGGTCAGCGCTGAACAATGCTTAGAGAACATTCGGGCCAATGCCACCCCTGGCTCCATCATCGTCCTTCACGACAACATCAAGACGGCAGACAAGCTCCGATGGGTGCTCCCCCGATTACTCCAGCATTTTACTGAAAAAGGCTACCGTTTCGAAAGGCTCAACCCTCGAACACTTAGACGCTGACAGCGCGCCCTGTTCGCCCTATTTTCGCCGCGCAAAAAACGACCTGACCGCCATGCCTTGCTTTGCTTTTGCTCTCAGATGGGCTGTGCTGGCTGCTTGCGCAGGGGTGCTCCTGACGACAACTGCCCTCGCCCAACGTCCTGCCAAGCCCAACGCTGCAGACCTGCACGATGCCATCAAACGCCTCAATGTCCTCGGCTCCGTGCTATACGTGGCTGCTCACCCCGACGATGAAAACCAGCGCTTTATCTCCTACTGCGCCAATGAAAAGCGCTTGCATACTACTTACCTGTCCCTTACTCGCGGCGACGGAGGGCAAAATCTCATTGGGGCTGAATTCGGAGAACCCTTAGGCGTATTGCGCACTCAGGAGCTGCTCATGGCTCGCGCCATTGATGGCGGATACCAGCGCTTTAGCCGCGCTAATGACTTCGGTTATTCTAAAACGCCCGATGAAACCCTACGCATCTGGGACAAAAATGCCGTGCTGGCAGACTTGGTGCAAGTCATTCGGGAAACTCAGCCTGACATTATTGTCAACCGCTTTTCCCACGACAAGAATACCCGAACCCACGGCCACCACACCGCCTCTGCCATGCTGGCGCTCGAAGGGTTTTATCTGGCAAATCGCCCCGACGCCTTCCCCGAACAGTTGCAATGGCTAAGGCCATGGCAGCCTCGGCGCCTATTCTTCAACACCTCCTGGTTTTTTTTTGGCGGCAGAGAGGCTTTTGAGAAAATGGACAAAAGCCATCTTTTCTCCATTGATGCAGGCGTGTATCTGCCACTGAAGGGTAAGAGCAATACTGAGGTGGCCGCCGAGGCCCGCTCTATGCACCGCTGCCAGGGCTTTGGCTCGATAGGCACTCGCGGTGAGGCCTTAGAGTACTTCGACCTAGTAGAGGGCGACCGACCCACTACCAATGATCTCTTTGAAGGCATCAACACTACCTGGACGCGCCTGCCCGGCGGCGCGCCTATTGGCGAGCTGCTCTCTCAGATAGACCGAGACTTCCGCCCCGACCAGCCGGCGGCCTCTGTGCCCGCTTTACTGCGCGCCCTGCAGATGATTCGCGCTTTGCCCGATAGCCACTGGAAACGCATCAAGGCCGCTGAGACGGAAGAAGTCATTCGCGGGTGCCTGGGTCTTTACCTGGAAGCCTCTACCACCGAAACCGGAGCCTCGCCCGGCGATACAGTCAAACTGCGCTTGGAGAGCATTTACCGCCAAGCGCCTTCCGAGGGCATTCGCGTGGAGCTAGAAAAGGTGCGCATTGCACCAGGTTTGTTTGACACCACGTGTGCCCAAACGTTATCGCTGAACCGCTCTTGGGAGCTTTCCAAGAGCGTGCGCCTACCACAAAACATCTCCTTCACAGCCCCCTTTTGGCTCCGACAGCCCTACACAGCAGGTATGTACACAGTAGATACACCTCAATGGCGCACCTTGCCCGAAACGCCGCGTCCTTTCCGCGTGCAATGGCGCTTCTCTATTGGCGGCGTACCCATCGAATACGAGACGCCCGTAGCCAGCAAAACTGGAGAACCCTCTGCAGGAGAAGTGTGGCAACCCTTCGACATCTTGCCTCCGGCCTTTGTAGAATTTTCGGAGCCATGCTACCTTATCAACAAAACTGCACCTAAGGGTATATCTGTTGCTCTGCGCGTTCAAGCCTTCCGCGACAGCATCTATTGCCGCCTTCGCCTTTTAACTCCTGCGGCATGGAAAGTATCCGAAACCCAAGGCCTGCCTGAAGTCTTCCTGGCGCGTAAAGGCCAAGAGTGGACCTATACCTTCACCCTAGATGCCGAAAATGGCCCCGAAGATGCTACCCTGAAAGCCATAGTGGAGGTCAACGGCAAACCCTGCGGCGACAGGCTCATTACCGTACGCTACGACCACATCCCGCCACAGTACATTCTCCTACCCGCTGAGGCTCGCGCTGTACGCCTTGACCTAAAGACAACAGCCAAGCGCATCGGTTACTACATGGGTGCCGGCGACGACGGCCCCCAGGCCCTGCGGCGCATGGGCTGCCAAGTGGTAGTGCTCGATGACAAGGACATGCAGCCAGAGGTACTCCAGACCTTCGACGCCGTCGTGCTTGGCATCCGCGCCTATAACACGCGAGAGACCCTCAAACGCCACCAACCTTTGCTCTTCGAATATGCGCGAAACGGCGGCACGTTGGTCATGCAATACAACAACAGTTTCGACTTGGTTACTCCTCAAGTGGCACCGCTGCCTTTGCGCCTGAGCCGCATCCGGGTAACAGACGAAACGGCAGAAATGCGTATCCTACAGCCTGATCATCAAGCACTTACCACACCCAATACTATCACAGTACGCGATTTCGACGGCTGGGTACAAGAACGCGGCCTCTACTTCCCTGACCGATGGGACGCCGCCTTTACTCCACTACTGGCATGCCATGACCCCAGTGAGCCTCCTGCAGAAGGTGCGCTGTTAGTGGCTCCGTACGGCAAAGGGCATGTGGTTTACACGAGCCTGGCCTTTTTCCGACAATTCCCTGCTGGCGTGCCAGGCGCCTACCGTCTGTTTGCCAACCTCATTTCACTGAAATCGGAGGAGAAATGAGGGCTTTATTGAGCAGCCTCTCCCTCGGTATGCTGAGGAAATCAAGCCCTGGGGTGTTTTCCTCAAACCAGAGTATAGGACTTTGCAACTTGTCACCAGTATAGGTATCACACTTAAAGAAGGCGTAAAAAAGCGGCAAGCAATGAGCTATCCTTTTATGTAAGTGCTCCAGCGTTTTGTGCGGATTTTGGCTTCGGAAGGCTTCGCTTTTATGCGCCACCCAGGCGTAGTACCCGTCGTCGTGAACCTCAACCACATCCAATACAGCCGCATCATCGGTAAATTGTTCCAGGAACTTTCGAGCGAGCACGGCATGATGTTGCTCCCAGTTGCGCGGTCGTTCTCGGCCTTCTGCGTATTTGAAGGTATCATGAATAAGGGCAACCAGGCGCAGTTGTCGGCGCATTTCTTCAGAAAGTCCTTCGATGCACTCGATGTTGTCGAATATCTCGCGAACGTGAAACGCTACTTGACCCTCTGGGTGCCCCGCGCGAGGCCTGCCCCACCTCAGCCCGTGTTGTACTTCTGGCAAGGATAGCAGATGATGCTCCAGCTCTGTTTCTGGCTGGAGCAACTCGCTCAGCTGCTCGGTAGAAAGCAGGCTAGATGGAACAGCCTCTTGCTCAAAAGACTTAGTCTCAAAAGGGTCATCTCGGTTGATCATCTCTAGCGAAAAAGCAAAGGTTGTGCATGACGAATGCGTACAGCATCTATACGGTTAACAAGACGTTAAACGGCGCGAATGCGAAAGCAAATTATTGCCCATGCCCGTTATTAGTCGCGTGTCAAAACAAAGGTAGGTGGAATTCCTACCGCAAACCAACGAAGCGATATGATTAAAATCTGGTCCACGCTGTTAGCAGGTGCCGCAGGAGGATTGGTTACGTTTGGCGCCATCCAATGGGTCGAGAAGAAGAACGAAAAACCCGCTCAGGAGCAAAACTCCTCCCAGGTTGTCAGACAAGTACACTACGAGTATAGAGGTGATCCTGCGCCCTTCGATTTTACCCGAGCTGCAGAGCGCTCGATGCCGGCAGTAGTACACATCAAGGCCAGAGAGAGCCGCGAGGCTGCTCTACAACGCTATCGCCGGACTGACCCGTTTCAGTTCTTCTTTGGCGATCGTTTCTTCTTCCAAGAAGACGTGCGCCCGCGTTCTGGGACAGGTTCTGGTGTCATTTACACGAGCGATGGCTATATTCTGACCAACAACCATGTCATCGAGTTCGCTGACGAGTACACCATTACGCTGCATGATGGGCGCGAGTTCAGAGCGCGTTTGGTTGGGGCGGATGCCAGCACCGATATGGCTGTACTGAAGATAGATGCGACCAACCTGCCCGCCATCGAGTTGGGCAATTCGGATGCCGTGCGCGTAGGCGAATGGGTGCTTGCTGTAGGTAATCCCTTTGATTTGGCTTCTACCGTGACGGCGGGTATCGTCAGCGCTAAAAGCCGCGATATCAACCTCATACGTCGGGGCGCACCTATTGAGTCCTTCATCCAGACCGATGCTGCCGCTAACCCTGGCAATTCAGGGGGGGCACTGGTGGATGTACACGGTCGCCTTATCGGCATAAATACAGCCATTGCTTCGCCAACGGGCGCTTTCGCAGGATATTCCTTCGCTATACCGGTCAATCTGGCGCGCCGAATCGCAGACGACCTTATTCAATATGGAAAGTATCGGCGTGTCTACTTAGGGGTGGATATCGCCACATTGGATGGGCATTTGGCCAACCAATTGGGCATTTCGTTTGTTCCCGGCATTTGGATTAAAGCTGTAGATCCTCGAGGCTCAGCAGGTAAAGCAGGACTACAGCCTAACGACATCATTACTAAAGTCAACGGCCGTAATGTGAGCAGTGCGCCCGAATTGCAAGAGATGGTGGCCCGCTCTAAGCCCGGAGAGATGATTAAACTCACAGTTATACGAAACGGTAGGGAAAAGACGTTAGACGTACAGCTTCGGGCCACAGGAGAATAAAACCGCTTCGCCCATTCAGCATTGATTTAAGATAAAGTTGGTTTTTCGTTTTGTTTTGATGTGCCTGCTCTGCGCAATGCAGGGCAGGCTTTTTTTACTCCAACCACATGAAGAAACCGCCCCGCCCGAAAGGAGTAGCAGAAAGACTCCATAGACATCTTGAAGGGAAAGTATCCCCCGGTCTGCATTTAAAAATCGGTAACATTTCTAACGACCTGCGATGTAAAAGTGCACAGAACATCTCAGGCATCATGATTAGAAATAAAAATTACGCATTCTTCTTCAGTCTGGTTATATTGGTAGCCATTTTATGGCCCATACGACAGAATTGGCAGCCTAAACCCAAGGACGATTTCCCATTGTCCTATTTTCCAATGTTCTCCTATAAACGTGGAGCTACCTACAAGGTAAACTATCTCATAGGCTACGACGCACAGGGCAACCGCTATTGCATACCATACCGTTTTGCTGGTTCTGGAGGATTTAATCAAGTACGTCGCCAGATTAATAAAAAGGTCAAACGCGGTAAGGCTAACGCTGTATTGGATAAGGTAAAGGAGCAATTAGCCAAAAGTCAGGAGGTACCCTACGTTCATCTGACACGCATCGCATTAGTAACGGGAGAGTATCACCTAGACAAATACTTCCTCAATAATCACAAAACACCTCTTTATGAAGAGGTACTAGCAGAAAAAACCATTCCTTAATCATGAAAGAAATACTTCAAAGACTGGCTACATACTGGTATACTCCTATGCCGGCACAACGCTTAGCTTTATTGCGTATAGCATCAGGAGGCTTTGCACTATGGTACTTACTGTCGCGCCATAATCTTCTCATGAAGGTAGTTCGTACAGAAAAGCATTTGTTCGACCCTGTAGGCATTGCTGCCTGGCTGGAAGCACCTTTGCCTCTAGAGATTTTTACAGTAATTTATTGGCTGACCATAGTCCTAGGGTTTATTTATGTGCTCGGTTGGAAATTTCGCTTCACGGCTCCTGCCTTCGCTGTAATGGCTCTTTTTATATTTTGTTATCGCAACTCGTGGTCAATGATCTACCATGATAATGCGGCTTTGGTGCTGCACATTCTCATCATTGCTTTTAGCCCTGCTGCAGATGCATACGCTTTAGATGCTCGGCGCAACTCGCCCTCTGACGCTGTGCATTGGCAATATGGATGGCCTATTCGATTACTATGTGCAGCCACGGCACTGACATATTTCGTCTCTGGAGTTGCCAAAATTTTAGGTGAACTATCCTGGGGTTGGATAGATGGTAGCGCTCTGCGTTCACAAATAGCGGTAGATCACTTGCGGAAGGAACTATTAGGAGAATCCACATCTGCTATTTTCCCATGGTTATACGCTCATGGTGAGATATTTTTACTCATGGGTATTTTTACTCTGATTTTAGAGTTAGGTGCACCTTTTTTTCTTGTTAATAGACAGGCTAGAGTAGGTTGGGCTTTAACGACATGGGGCATGCATTGTGGTATCTGGTTCATTATGGGCATTACTTTCCGCTATCAACTCTCCGGCTTCATATTCTTACCATTTTTTAAAATAGAAAAGATTATACCTATCATAAAACGCTCATGGTTAAATATTCGCAGGCGTTTGGTGCCTGTAGAAGAAGGGCGTAGGGCCATTATTCTTTTCGACGGCGTCTGCCATTTTTGCAATAGTACAGTGCGTTTTGTTGCCCAGCGTGATCCTGAAGGAATATTCCAATTTGCTTCCTTACAATCACTTACAGGACAAGCACTCTTAAACAAGTATGGAGCACCAACAGATCTGAGTTCTATAGTAGAGTTGTTCTGAAATAAGACATTTTTTAAATATAGGCATAGTTTTGGCCTAATTCATTTGAGATTATGCCCTTTT
>FWPU01002335.1_pt1 | contig 53063 bp, 50 predicted proteins | sample 2228361 | NCBI WGS metagenome assembly FWPU01 (sample SAMEA103939777, study PRJEB20133) | metagenome | reverse complement strand
ACTGGACATATACTCCCACGTGCTGCCCCACATGCAGGAGGAGGCGGCGCGGGCAGTGGACGCCTACATGAATGGAAATTGAGGGAATGCTTGAGGGATGAGGGCGGCGATGTGGGACAGCGCACAGGCCGGGGAGGGCGACACGATGGTGCCGAAGGTCGGAGTCGAACCGACACGGGGCGCAAGCCCCAACGGTTTTTGAGACCGTCGCGTCTACCTTTCCGCCACTTCGGCACGGGTACTGGGGCACCAACAGGTAAGAGGCCGCCCTTTCAGCAATATTGTAAGCCAGACGAAGCCAGGGATGAAGTCCTGGCCTCGCCTGGCTGTTCGGCACCCGGCACATGCTGGCGCGCTGTGGGCAGCAGCGCCAGCTACATCTCGACCTTCTTCTGGCCCGAGAGGTAGGCTTCAGGGTCCTTCTGAAAGGCGCGGTTGCAGCCCGGGGCGCAGAAGTAGTACTTCTGTCCCTTGTACTCGAAGGTGCCGCCAGGGGGGGCCTTGATGTCCACCTCCATGTGGCAGACAGGGTCAATGGCCGTCTGCCCCTTCCTTCTGCCCAGCGGAATCCGCATCGGTACCTCCTTGCTCTTCTTCGAAAAATGAATTCGTCCCCCTGGATCCCGAGCGAGCGTAGCGTGCAGTCATGCGGCCCAACCTCTTGAAGGCCGGTCTTGAAGCGCTGGCCAGGTACATCAAGGTATTGCCGGCATCAATGCCCAGCTCGGCGCCGGCCTGCATCGCGTCCAGCTCGCAGCCCAGGTATACGAACTGCCAGCCCTCCTTCGTCTTCTCCTGCACCATCCGGACTATGTCGGACTTCTTGTAATGGCGCGACGAGTTTTCCTCGCCGTCGGTCTGGATGATGACCAGCTTTGGGCCGTCCTTCTGCGACATGGCATCAATAACGCTGCCGATGGCATCGTACAGCGGGGTTGCTCCATCTGGCCTGTACTGCTCGTGGGCAATAGGCCTCACCCGGGCCATTTCCTGGGCGTCAATAGTCCTCTCCACGCCAATGTTGCTGTTGAAGATGCTCAGGGAGAACCTGAAGTCCGCCGTTGCCGGGTCTGCTTTCAGGCTCTCGATATACTCGTTGACGGCGTCAATGGTTGCCTGTTTACGGGACATCATGGAGCCGGTCATGTCGAGAATCAGGTGTGCGTGTGTCGTCATCGGGCCTGTTACCTCCTGGAATGGCTGTTCCTCGCTCTAATATTCCGGGCAGTAGCCCAGAGTGCGACAGTTACCTGAGCTTGAATTGCTTGAGCCTCAGCGAGTTGGTCACCACCGTGACCGAGCTCAGGGCCATGGCGGCGGCCGCCAGGATGGGGTTCAGGAAGCCTACCTCGCCAAAGACAGGCCGCAGGAAGTCGGGCATGTGCCCTCCCTGGAAGAAGGGGAAGAGCACGCCGGCCGCCACCGGTATGAGGGCCACGTTGTAGGCGAAGGCCCAGAACAGGTTTTGCCTGATGGTGCGCATGGTCGCCCTGCTCAGAGCGATGGCCCTGGCCACGCCCCTCAGGTCCCCGCGCACCAGGACGATGTCCCCGGCCTCCATGGCGATGTCGGTGCCCGTGCCGATGGCGATGCCCACGTCGGCCTGGGCCAGCGCCGGCGCGTCGTTGATGCCGTCGCCCACCATGGCCACCACCTTGCCTTCCTGCTGGAGCGCGCGGACGCGCTCAACCTTCTCGGCGGGCAGCACCTCGGCTATGACGCGGTCTATGCCCGCTTCCCGGGCGATGGCCTCGGCGGTGCGGCGGTTGTCGCCCGTGAGCATGACAACCTCGATGCCCTGCCTGCGCAGGACGCTGAGCGCCTCCCTGGCCTCGGGCTTGAGGGTGTCGGCCACGGCGATCAGGCCGGCCGGCCTGCCGTTGATGGCGACGAACAGGGGCGTCTTGCCCTGGCGGGACAGCGCGGCGGCCCTGGCCTCCAGCCCATCGAGGGAGAGGCCCTGCTGCTGCATCAGCGCCAGGTTGCCCAGCAGAATGGCCGTGCCGTTGGCCCGCGCCCGCACACCGTGGCCGGGGATGGCCGTGAACTCCGAGACCTCCTCCAGGGCCAGGCCCTTATCCCTTGCCGCGGCCACCAGCGCCGCGCCCAGTGGGTGCTCGGAGCCTCGCTCGGCGGAGGCCGCTAGCCTCAGCAGCTCCTCCTGGCCCATGCCGTCGGCCACGACGTCCGTCACGGCGGGCCTGCCCACGGTCAGGGTGCCCGTCTTGTCCAGCACCACCACCTGGACCTTGTGGAGGCGCTCCAGGGCCTCGGCGCTCCTGACCAGGACGCCAGTCTCGGCGCCCTTGCCGGTGCCCACCATGATGGCCGTTGGCGTGGCCAGGCCCATGGCGCAGGGGCACGCGATGATCAGCACGGCCACGGCCACCATGATGGCCGTCACGTAGGACGGCTCAGGCCCCAGGAAGAGCCAGATGACGAAGGCCGCCGCGGCCACCAGGATGACCGCCGGCACAAAGTAGCTGGATATCAGGTCTGCCAGCCGCTGGATGGGGGCCTTCGACCCCTGGGCCTCCTCCACCAGCCGGACTATCTGGGCCAGCATGGTGTCCTGTCCGACCCGGGTGACCCGGAAGGTGAAGCTGCCCGTCGTGTTCATGGTGCCAGCGAAGACCGGCTTTCCTGGCGACTTCTCCACCGGCACGCTCTCACCGGTCAGCATGGACTCGTCCACCGCCGAGGCGCCGGAAACTACCTCGCCGTCCATGGGCACCCGCTCGCCGGGCCTCACCAGCACCAGCTCGCCCACGGCCAGGGAGTCTATGGGCAAGTCCTGCTCCTGGCCGTCGCGGACTACTCGCGCCGTCCTGGGCTGAAGGCCCATGAGCGCCTTGATGGCGCCGGAGGCCCGGCTCTTGGCCCTGGCCTCCAGGTAGCGGCCCAGCAGCACCAGGCCGATGATGGCCGTAGAGGTGTCAAAGTAGGTGCCGCTGGCATGCTCGAAAAAGCTGTGCACGTGGAAGGCGTGCGCCCGCTCGAAGAAGGCCGAATGGTAGAAAAGGGTTGCGGCCACGCTGTAGAAGTAGGCGGCGGAGGTGCCCACGGCGATAAGGGTATTCATGTTGCTGGTGCGGTGCCTGAGGGCGCTCCAGGCGCTGGCGTAGAACTGCCAGCCCGCCCAGAGCTGCACCGGCGTCGCCAGCGCCATCAGGAGGAAGTTCTGCCAGTAGGGCGACCACGGCCAGAGCCAGGGGGCAAACATGAGCGCCATGATGAAGGCGGCGATGGCCAGGCTGAAGGCGGCCTTCACCTTCAGCCGCCGCAGCTCCCGGGGGCCGGTGCCGCCGCTATCTTCCTCGCCGACGACGCCCGTCACCGAGTACCCGGAATCCTCGATGGCCTTGCGCAAGTCTGCGATGCTGCTGAGGCCCGGAACGTATTTGACGGTGGCGCGCTCGGTGGCCAGGTTTACGTTGGCGGCCAGTACGCCAGCCACCCCCCGAAGGGCGCTCTCGATGTGGGCCACGCAGGCGGCGCACGTCATGCCGCCTACGTTCAGGGTTACCTGCTCCGTCTTCACGCCGTAGCCAGCGTCCTCCACGGCATGGATGAGACTGGTGACGTCGGCGCCTGGCCGCACCCTGACCGTTGCCTTCTCCGTGGCCAGGTTCACCGTGACCTCGTCCACGCCCGGCACTTCCTTGAGGGCGTGGCCCACGTGGGCGACGCAGGAGGCGCAGGTCATCCCCGTTACGGGCAGGGTGACCAGGCCGCTCGGCCCTCTATCTGCGCCAGTCCTCTGGGGAGTCTCTGTGGTCATTTTCCCTACCTCTTGTCCGCCAGCGTGTAAAGCTCCAGGAGCTCGCCCAGCACCTGCTCCTCTCGGCCATCCCGGACGCCCTGGAGGACGCAGGAGTGCAGGTGTCCCTCCAGCAGCCTGGACTCCAGCTTTTGTATGGCGCGTCGGACCGCGAAGGTCTGTTTCAGGATATCCACGCAGTACTGGTCAGACTCGATCATGCGGCGTATGCCGGCCAGGTGCCCCTCAATGTAGCTCAGCCGCTTGAGGGCGTCCTGTTTGGCGTCGGAGAGATGGACTTGCTCTGCCTTTGTAGTCATTCTGGACCTCGCCGCCCATGGGAGCTTTCTCCAGCCGTTACCCATACCCCCTGGGTGGGGGTCTGCCCCCCATTTTAAGGGTAAAGGGGGGAGCCATGTCAAGCTATGAAGGAGGCGGGCGTCAGGGCTATCCCACCGGCGTGTTCCTCGAAGGCAACGTGGCGATGGCGTAGCCTAGCGTGGTCCTCTCGCCCTTGCTGTTCTCCAGCCACAGCTCGCATTCCACGAAGTTCTCGCCATCCTTTGAGTACTTCTTCCTGACGATGCCTCTGGCGTGGATGGGGCTGCCCGGTACGTCCATGCCACGGTACTGGGCGCTGAGCTTCTTCAGCGTGCCCCACTCGCCGAGCCAGTCGGTCATAAGCTGGCCCAGGAAGGCGCCCTTCAGCGCGCCGTGGACGATGACGTTGGGCAGGCCGTTGGCCCGGGCAAACTCCAGGTCGTAGTGGATCTGGTAGTAGTCCCCCGACGCGCCAGCGTACCTGACGAGCTGCTGTGTGGTCGGCGTCTTGACCAGTGTGGGCAACTCCATGCCCTCTGTTACATCCTCGAAGTACACCTGCTTGCCCATGTGGTGCGACTCCGTCAGTAGGTGCCCTCATAATGGCTGAAGGAAAGACTTCCTAGGCCGGGGCCTGCTGCGTGGCCGTCGGCTGCCGGGCCGCGCTGCCTGGTGGCTGGTAGCTGATGCCGGTGCCGCGCTGTATGGCCACCAGCTTGCCGAACTGGTTCACGTAGCGCGTCTCCCGGATGATGAACAGCATGTTCCCCAGCCGGCCCTTGCGCTCGTAGATGTCCGATATGCAGGTGGTGACCGTGATCCGGTCGCCTGGACGCACAGGCTCGAAGTACTCCCACTCGCTGCCGCCGTCCAGCGCCGCCGGGTAGGGGCTTCTGACCTCCACCCTGGGCCTGCCGGCCTTCAGGGAGCGCAGGAAGGTGGGCGGGGCGATGAGGCCGCCGTAGCGCGTCTTGCGGGCCGCCTCCTCGTCGTGGAAGAGGGGGTTTGTGTCGCCGATGGCCTCGGCGAACTTGATGATGGCGCCCTTTTCTATTTCATTGACATAGGGCTCGGATTCCACGCCGATGGCGGCGCGCATCTCGGGGGTGACGACCGTTTCCTCAGGCATGCCGGTACTCCTGGATGTGCTCAGGGTGCGGCTACGGCGTCAGTGTACGGCTGGGGGCAAAGGGTGTCAAGAATCCCTGGCCGGGCCTGGAATAGCCAGCCGGGAAAGGGTGCGCTTTACTAGAGCTTTTCCAGCTTGGCGAAGCTGTACAGCAGGCGCTTGATGCCGTGGTTCTCCTTGAAGGCCACGACCACCTCGAAGTCGCCGCCGGAGGGCGTGCAGCTCATGACTATGCCCTCGCCGAAGACAGGGTGGCGCACCTTGTCGCCGGCCGCGACCTCCAGCTTGACATCGGGGGGCTGGCGCCTCGGGGCGGGGGCGCTGGCGTACCGGACCGGGCTGGGGGACGCCGGACGCTGGGCAGGGGCCGGCGCCGGCTGCCTCGCGCCCGGCCCACGCTTGGCCGACGGCCTGGACCTGTCGTTGAGGGCGTCGGGCGACGTGATAAGCTCCAGGGGTATATCAGCCAGGAAGCGCGATGGCTCGCACGGCTCCGAGCCGCCCCGGAAGCCGCGGCGGAAGGCCCGCACCAGGTACAGCCGCTCCTTGGCCCGCGTCACGCCCACGTAGCACAGGCGCCGCTCCTCCTCCACGCCCCCCGAGTCATCCATGGAACGTATGTGGGGCAGCAGGCCCTCCTCCATGCCTACGATGAAGACCACCGGGAATTCCAAGCGCTTGGCCTGGTGCAGGGTGATCAATGTTAGGGCGTCCACCTTCTGCTCGTAGCTGTCCACATCGCTGACCAGACTCACGCTCTCCAGGAAGGCCGCCAGGCCCGCCCGGGCGCCCAGGCTGACGTAGTCCCGCGCGGCGCTGCGGAACTCCAGGATGTTCTCCCAGCGCTCTTCGCCCTGCTCCATCTCCTCAAGCACGTGGCGTTTGTAGCCCGTCCGCTCGGCCACCGAGTCAATAAGCTCCAGCAGGTCCACGCCCTGACTCTCTTCCATAAGCCCCTTGATGAGGTCGCGGAAGCGGACCAGCGCCTGGGCCGACCGCGGCGCCATCACCCCGGAGTGCTGCCGCCCGTCTGCCTTGCCCTCGGCGATGGCCTCTATGGCGGCGTACATGGACATGCCCGATGCCCTGGCCATGCGGGTCAGCTCGTCCAGGGTGCGCTGGCCTATGCCCCTGGGCGGTATGTTGATGACGCGGGTGAGGCTGACGTCGTCGTGGGGGTTGGATACCAGCCGCAGGTAGGCGACCAGGTCCTTGACCTCCTGGCGCTGGTAGAACTTGATGCCGCCAACCACCTGGTAGGCGACGCCATAGCGCAGGCACGCCTCCTCCAGCGCCCGGGACTGGGCGTTGACGCGGTACATCACCGCGATGTCGCCCAGGGCATAGCCCTCGCTGCGCACCAGCCGCAGCACCTCCTTGACCACGAACTGGGCCTCTTCCTCCTCGTTGTAGCCCTCGGCGACGACGATGGGCACACCCTGGCCGTTCTGCGTCCAGAGGCGCTTCTCCACCCGCTGCCGGTTGGGCGCGATGAGGTCCTGCGCAGCCGCCAGGATGGTCCTGGTGGAGCGGTAGTTCTGGTCCAGGGTGATGACCTTGGCGTCGGGGTAGTCGCTCTGGAAGCTCAGGATGTTCCTGATGTCCGCGTGGCGCCAGGAGTAAATGGACTGGTCCGGGTCGCCGACGACGCACAGGTTGCGGTACTTCTGCGCCAGTTGCCGGGCAATGGCGTACTGGGCGACGTTGGTGTCCTGGAACTCGTCAATCATGAAGTGGACGTAGCGGTCCTGGTACTTGCTGGCCACCTCCGGAAAGCTCTGGAAGAGCAGGTAGGTCTTGAGCAGCAGGTCATCGAAGTCCACCGCCGACGCCTGGGCCAGAAGGTGGTCGTACTGGTCGTACACCCGGTAAACGATCTCGTCGAAGTAGTTCTCGCGCTTCAGTCCCAGGCCCTCCACCGTCAGTAGCTGGCTCTTGGCGCCTGAGATGGCCGACTGGATGGCCCTGGGGGCGAAGCGCCTGGGGTCAACGTTCACATCGCTCATGGCGCGCTTGAGCAGCGCCATCTGGTCAGAGTCATCGTAAATGGCGAAGTCGGGGCTGAGGCCGAGGCGCTGGCCGTCGCGGCGCAGCACCATGGCGCAGAAGGCGTGGAAGGTACCGGCGGTGAGGTGCTGGGCTGCGGGGCCAAGGAGGGGGCCCAGGCGCTGGCGCATCTCGCGGGCCGCCTTGTTGGTGAAGGTCACGGCGGCGATGCGCTGGGGCGCCACCCCGCAGACACGCACCAGGTAGGCGGCCCTGTGGGTAATGACCCGCGTCTTGCCGCTGCCCGGGCCGGCGATGATGAGGAGAGGCCCTTCCACTGTCTCCACGGCCTCTCTCTGTCTGGGATTCAGCCCTTCGACTATGTTGCTGGTCATGAGTTGCCCCTGGGGCAATTATAAACGGTGGGCGAGCCGAGCAGGAAGCTATGATGTGGGCAGTTTGGCCTGGTCTTCAGGTCACAAATAGAGGGCTGGCGCGAGTAATTACCCTGGTCTCCTGGGCGACGGCGGCCCGGAGGAACTTGGGAAGGGAGAACATCCCCCTGTGGGCCAGGCCATCGTAGTAGCGCAGCTCAGCAGTCACGCGCTGGGCGATGCGCCTGTCAACCTCTTCGGGCGAAAGCGCCGCCGGGTCCGGGCCAAGGGAGCCGATGACGAAGCCCCAGGTGGAGCCAAAGGACGGCACAAAGGCTTCGCACAGCGCCACAGCGGAAAACACGGTGCCCATGGTCCTGGCAACCGCCGAGAAGCACTGCTCGTAAAATGGAGCGCCTGTCGGCCCAGACTGGGCGACCAGCAGGCCCTGGGGACTCAGGCGGTCGCGGGCCAGGGCGTAGAACTCCTGGGTGAACAGCAGATAGGCCGGGCCTTGCTCCAGCGGGTCCGGCACGTCTATGACTATGGCGTCGAACCTGTCGGAGGTATCCTCCAGGAACTTGAGGGCGTCGGCGAAGTGCAGCTCCAGGCGCGGGTCGTCGAAGGCACCGCGGTGATGTGCGGGCAGGAAACGGCGGCACAGGTCCACTACCTCGCGGTCTATGTCCACCATAACCGCCCTCTCCACCGACCTGTGCGCCAGCACCTCGCGGATGGTGGCGCCCTCGCCGCCGCCGGCCACAAAGACCGTGCGGGGCCAGGGATGGGCAATCAGGACCGGGTGGACCAGCGCCTCGTGGTATATGAATTCGTCCGCCTCGGTGGACTGGGTCTTGTGGTCCAGCACCAGCGTCCTGCCGAAGCAGGCGGTGTCCTGTACTACCACTTCCTGGTACCTGGTCCTGCCTGAGAAAAGCACCTCTTTGACCCGTTCGCCCTGCACCAGGTCGGGAGTGATGGTCTCGTAGTGCCATATGCCGTCAAGGGCGGTCATGGTAAGCCTCGCTCCTAGACGGCCGAGCGGGTCAGCTCGGGCAGTACCCCACGCATGACCTCGGTGATGGCGGGTTCCCTGCACTGTAGCCGGTCTATAATCATGTCCGCGGCCTTCCTGGGCTTGAAGTTCTCGCCACACGTGAAAATGTCCACGGCGGCGTAGCTGTACTCTGGCCAGGTGTGGATGCAAAGGTGCGACTCTGCAATGGCGATGATGCCAGTCACCCCTATGGGGTGGAACTTGTAGAATGACTCACCGATGATGGTGGCGCCGGCCTCGGAGGCGGCGCCCAACATGGACTGCTTGATGTAGTTGAGGTTGTCCAGGAGCTCGGGATTACACTCCTTCAATTCGAGAATCAGGTGTGTACCTAGTGCATTCAATCACCTACCCTCCTGCTGCGCCAGCGTCTGGCTGCTTTGCGCCTCTGCACGGCCTCCAGGCGGTCTGCTCCCACGGTAAGGTGCAGGGTTGGGAGTGAGACCGCTGGACACGCCGTTCAGGTACTTTGGTCATGATTTCGACAAACAGCTATTATACAGTATATCTCCCCTGGACTCCAATATTTTCATGCAGAGGCTGTCTGGCCCGGGACGGGGCCACACGGCTGTCACCGCCGGCGTAGCGGTGCCCCTCAGGCAGCTCTGGACGCGTGCCCATGCCTTCCCGAGGAAGCCATAGCACCAGGCTGCGACTCATTCTGGCAGGCGATGGTGACTGCCCGCTGGGTGGCGCAGTCTGGCCAAGCGTTGCCAAGGGGGGATGGGGCGCTTCAAGGACCGGGAAGGAGGACTGTATGATGCAATAGGGGCCGGGGGTCAGCCGAGGCCGAGGCTGGTGAGAAGGTAGCCAAGGTCCACGTGCTGGTCCAGCAGTTGCGAGAACCTCTCGACCTTGGCCGGGTGGTCGAAGCGTGCCTTCTCCACCAGGGTATCGAGGGAGGCCATTATGGCCTGGGTGTCGCTCTCCACCACTACCAGCGGGACCTCGGCCTGCTCAGCCTCGTACCTGATATACTCCACTGGCTCCACGCCCCTGGTAAGCACCATGCAGGCTGTGGACGTCGCCAGGGCGCCCATCTGGATGTCGGGCCGGTCGCCCCGCACGATGACGGCCTTGTTCTCCCGCAGTCCGAAGAAAAGCTCGGTGTTGTCCAGGCTGTTCACTCCCACCATCAGGTATTCCACCAGCCGGTCGGGGCCGTCCTGGCACACAATGAACCTGCCGCCCAGGTGCTCGGCAAGCTGGTGGACGCGCACTGCCGCCAGCCTCCGGTCTTCCGGGATGGTGCCCAGGCAGCGGATGCCCGCCGCCTGGAGGGCGGGCAGCAGCCTGGCCCTGGCGGTGGTGCCCTGGTAGCGGGTGACGCCGTTGACGACTATTCCCATCAGCCGGTCGCCGAAGGCCGAAAGCCAGGCGCTGAGGCGGGCCACGTCCAGGTCCGGCTGGTAGCGGACGACCGCCAGCACCTGGGCCTCCAGGGCGCTGGCAAGCTGGCTGGACTCCTGGGGGGAGAGGGCGGCCGTGCCTTCCGCCAGCACCAGCTCCTTGCCCTGGGCCGTCTTTGTCAGGGCGTCCTTGATGCGTTGGAGGAGATCAGGGGCCAGGCTGGGGCCGCTCGGGACGAAGGGCCAGTCCTGGCTGGGCTGGCCCAGGAGGGCCTGGTAGCTGGCGGCGTCCGGGTCGGTGCCGTTGCCGGCGCCAGGTCCGGCAATGGGCTTGAAGACAGCCGCCTTCTTGCCCTGCCTGGCCAGTCTGTGGGCCAGCGTGACGCACAGCGCGGTCTTGCCCGCCCCTGGCTGGTCAGAGGTGACGTACAAGACGGTCATTCCAGGCTCCTCCCCAGTGAGTACGTATGCGGCAACTGATTATAGCAAATGCGGCTACCAGCGTGGAGCTTCACGAGTCCTTCCTGAACTTGAGGGCGCTGACCCTCTTGCCTATGCACTTGCCCTGCTCCAGGCCGTTCTCTATGGCTGAGCGAAAGTGGATGCCTCCGTACAGCCTGGACATGGCAGCCTCCTGGGCGGCCTCGAAGAAGGAACTGTAGGCTCGTGGCGCAAAGCCGCGGTTCTCATGGGTATGGTCCACAAAGGGCGTGTCGCCGAACATGTCGGTGAGCACCTGGGCGGCCGCGGCCGACTGCACCGAGTGGCCGGAGGTGTACTCCGGGAAGGGCGGAGTCTCCACGGGGTCGGTGACGCGTGGCCTGTTCCAGTTGGGGTCTATGACCTTCTGGATGTAGGTGATGGGCCGCAGGAGGTTGTACTGGAACTTGGTGTACCAGCAGGCAACAAAGGCATCGGACACGGCCATGCCCACCTTGGCGTAGGCCTCCGCCGCCACGGCCAGCGAGAAGTCCTTGTCCCTGATGACCTGGGTCAGGATGGAAATGGAGTGGCCGGGGGGCGTGGCGGTCCTGCCAGGGTCGTCGGCCCAGTACAGGGCAATGGCCCGCTGCTCAGGGGTCAGGTTGCGGACCGTGTCGTACACCTCCCGGGCCTCGTTATAGAAGGCCGAGCCTGGCTCCTCGGAGTAGGGCGGGTGGGGGCCGGGGTCGCACTCGTCACCAGACGGCAGCGCGAAGGGGCGGTTGTAGCCCCAATAAGGCTGTAGCGCAGACAGGGGAGGGCGCTGCAGGCCCTGGGACACCAGGCGAGGCGTAGGCTCCCATAGCCCCGGCCCGGAAGGGGGCGTGTATTCTTCGGGGAAGTTCCGCAGTTCCGCCTCATAGCCGCCGTCGCTCAGCGACCAGATGTATATGGCGTCGGCCACCACGCGGCCCTGGGTCACCGAGCGGGTGAAGACCTCGGCGTCCAGGCCCGACTGGAACTCCCGGGCAAAGCGGGCCTCTAGCTCGTCAATGGCTACTTTGTGCCCGTGGGACGCATTGGGGAACAGGCGGCGAGTGATGACGGCGAGGGCGCTGTTGGCGACCGTGGGCCAGTGGTACTCCTCGCTGGAGGCTGGCTGTGGCAGCGACTGAAGCTCGTTGAGCTGGCCGGCCAGCGACTGGTAGCCCGGCATGCCAGGGACGACGGCTTCGTACAGCGTGACGCCGGCGTAGCCGAAGGCGCGCGCGGCCACCGGCGGGGAGAAGCCGGGCGTCTCCCGGACCAGGCGCATGTACAGGTCAAACCACTCCGTGGGCACATCGGCATCGAACTTGTCGGCTGTGGGCGCACTGCCGCCGCAGCCTGCCATCAGGGCCAGCGCCAGCAGGGCAGCCAGGGCCAGGCTCTTTTTCACTTTCACTGGGACCTTCCTTAGCACTTGCCTCTGACATTCACCAGGTATTCATACGATTATAATTGCTCGGGCAGTCCCAGGGCATCTGCATTCCATCCCGGGACGTAAGACATCCAGGGGCGGTCACAAGTGCCTGCTCCTGCTATACTTGTATGGGACCAGGACATGAAATGAGACATGCTCCACGACCTCTGGGTAGACCGCGCTGGCCCGAGATAAACAGGGGCCGCCTCTGGCGCTGGTGGGCGTTGGCTGCGCTGGTGGCCATGCTGGCGCTGGCCGCGGCCTGCACGCCGGTGGAGGACGTCCCGCCATTAGAGCGGCGTGTCCAGGGCCTCAACAAGACCATCATGTGCCCGGTCTGCCCTGGCGAGTCCATTGACCAGTCGCAAAACGAGCTGGCTGCCCAGATGCGGGACATAGTCGCCGAGAAGGTGCAGCAGGGCTGGACGGACGAGCAGATCAGGGCCTTCTTCGTGGATAGGTACGGGCCGTCGGTGCTCCTGGAGCCGCCTCGCCAGGGCTTCAACCTCATGGCCTGGGTGGTACCGCCGGCGGCCGTAGCTGGCGCCGGGGTAGCCCTGTACTTTGTGCTCCGCATGATGCGCCGGCCGCCCGCCAGTCGGGCCGAGGACCTGCCAGACGCGGCCCAGCTCTCCGAGGAGGAGCGCAGCCGCTACTTCCGCACCATCGAGGCCGCCGCGGACTCGGGTAGTGATGGCCGGGGCCTGGCCAGCGGCGGCAAAGGGGAGCGCTGATGGCCGATATCGGCAGCGTATCGCTGGTCATAGCCCTGGTGGTAGCCGCCTACGCGGCCCTGGGATCCCTGGTCGGGGCATGGCAGAGGCTCCCGGAGCTGGTCGCCAGCGCCCGCTATGGCCTTTTCACTGTGCCGCTCCTGCTGCTGGTGTCAGCCGCCGCGCTGGTCTACTCCTTCGTGGCCCACGACTTCTCGGTCCGGTACGTGGCAGAGCATAGCAACCTGGCTATGCCCTCCGTCTATACCTGGGTGGCCTTCTATGCTGGCAACGAAGGCTCGCTGCTCTACCTGGCCCTGGCCTTCTCGGCCCTGTCGGTGCTGGCGGTGCTGAGCATTCGCAAGAGGCTGCCCTACACAGCGCCCTACGCCACGGGCGTCATGGCGCTGGTGCTGGCCTTCTTTCTTGGCGTCATGGTCTTTCTGGCCAACCCCCTGGCCCGGCTGCCCGTTGCGCTTCCAGATGGACAGGGAATCAATCCGCTGCTGGTCCACTTTGGCATGTTCATCCACCCGCCGGCGCAGATGCTGGGGCTGGTGTCCGTGGCCATCCCCTTCAGCATAGCCATGGGGGCGCTGCTGGCGCGGCGCGGCGGGCGCGACGAGTGGGCGGACCTGGGCCGGGTCTGGGGCCTGGTGTCCTGGCTCATCCTGACGCTGGGCCTGATGCTGGGTAGCTGGTGGGCCTACACCATCCTGGGCTGGGGCGGCTACTGGGCCTGGGACCCGGTGGAGAACTCGGCGCTTATGCCCTGGCTTGCCATGACGGCCTTTGTCCACTCCATTATGGTGCAGCGGCGCCGGGGCATGTTCCGCATGTGGAACATGGTCATCATCATCGTGGCCTTCACCCTGGCCGAACTGGGCATGTTCATCAACCGGGGCGGGCCGGTGCCCTCGGTCCACTCCTTCGCCCAGTCCACCATGGGCTGGCTCTTCCTGTTCTTCATGGGCTTCACCCTCATTGGCTCCCTGGCCGTGTTCCTGTGGCGCATGGACACCCTGAAGAGCCGCGAGAGCCTGGACTCCATGCTGTCGAGAGAGAGTGCCTTCCTGACCCAGAACGTCCTTTTCCTCGCCGTGGCCTTTATCACCCTCTGAGGGACGGTCTACCCGGTGTTCTCCGAGGCCGCCCAGGACGTGACGGTCACCGTGGGGCAGCCCTTCTTCAACCGGGTCAACGGGCCTCTGCTGCTGGCGCTGGTGTTCCTCATGGGCGTGGGGCCGCTGCTGCCCTGGCGGCGAGCATCGGCCAGGAACGTGCTGCGGATACTCAGGTACCCGCTTCTGGCCGCGGCCGCCGTGGCAGTGGTGCTGGTGGCGGCCGGCATACGTCAGCCCGCGGCGGTGCTGGGCTTCGCGGTGTGCGCCCTGGTAGCCACGGCGGTAGGCCACGAGTGGCTGCGCGGGACACGCTCGCGCCATGGCAAGGGCGAGAGCTATCCTGTCGCCTTCGCGCGGCTGGTGGCGGGCAACCGGCCCCGCTACGGGGGCTACATCGTGCACCTGGCCATCGTGATGCTGGGCGTGGGCGCCGTGGCCTCCTCCTTCTACAGCGTGCAGCGGGACATGGTCATGCGCCCCGGCGACACGGCATCCCTGGGGAAGTATACCTTCCGGTACGTGGACGTCCAGGAAGCCCAGTACTCCGACCGAGAGGAGTCCGTGGCCCTGTTCGAGGTGTACGCCGGCGACTCCTATGTCGGCACCATGCGGCCCTTCAGGGCCTTCTACCCGGACTTCAGGATCGCCGCCACCCGCGGCGCCATCCGCAGCACGCCCGTCGAGGACTTTTACATTGTCCCTTCCGAGTTCAACGAAGACGGCCGGGCAGTCTTCCGCGTGCTCATCAACCCGCTGGTGTGGTGGATGTGGGCCTCTGGCCCGCTGCTGGTGCTGGGCACGCTCATCGCCCTGTGGCCGCAGCGCCAGCCGGCGCCAGCGACGGCCAGGCTACCCGCCGGCGCGCGGACTGCCAGGGCGTGAGAGGTCGTCCGTGCCTGCGTCGAATACCGTGAGCGAGCCATGCTGATACTCTTCGCCGTCCTGCTTGCCCTGGTGCCCGCCGTGGCCATCCTCTACCCCTTCCTGCGACGCTCCGGGGCGGGGGACCTGCTGGAAGATGAAAGCTCGCCCCAGGCTGAGCTGGCCCGGCGCTGGGAGGCCGCCATCGCCGGCCTGAAAAGCGCGGAACTGGAGCGGGCCATCGGCAACCTGTCTGAAGAGGACTACCGCTGGCTGAGGGAGCAGTACATGACCGAGGCCGCAGTGGTCATGAAGGCCATGGAGCTGGAGGAAGAGCAGGAGAGGGAGCTGCTGGCCAGCATCCAGCGCGAGGTCCAGCAGGTGCGCCTGCGTGCCCTGGGCGAACAGGCGCGGCCAGCGGGGGAGGCCGCGAGTGAGTAGGGCTGGAGTGGGGCTGGCGCTGCTGGTGGCCGTGCTGTCGGCGTGGCCGCTGTTGACGCACGAGGCCCTGGCCCAGGAGCAACCGCGCAGCGTGGAGGGCCAGGTGGTCAATGGCACGTCAGGCGGGGCCGCCGTGCCGGGCCTGAAGGTGGTCTTCCACCAGGAGGGCCAGGACTTTCACCAGGACCTGGAGGCCACCACCGACGCCCAGGGCCGCTTCCGTTTCGACGGCGTCCAGTACAGGCCGGACCTGTTCTACGGCGTCTCGGTGAATTACCAGGGCGCCCTGTATGGCCAGGACCTGGACCTGGCGTCAGGCCCGCCGGCGCCCGTATCGCTTACGGTGTTCGAGGCGACCGACAGCGATGACGTGCTTTCGGCGGCCTCGGTGTCGCTCCTGCTGGCCGACGTGGACAGGGTCGCGCAGCGGGTCTGGGCGCTGGAGATAGCCAGGATCGTCAATAGCTCCGACCGGACCTACGTGCCCGGGCCGGAGCCGATGAAGCTGCTGCGCTTCGGCCTGCCCCAGGGGGCAGGCGACTTGCAGGTGGACACCAGCCTGCCCGGCGCCGAGGTCATGCAGGTGGACCGCGGCTTCGCGCTCATCGCCAGCGTGCCCCCGGGCGAGCACGAGGTCATGTACGCCTACACCTTCCCTTACTCTGGCAGCGCAGTATCCATTAGCAAGGCGCTGCTCTACGGCGCGGGCTACTTCCGGGCGCTGGCCCCGAGGGAGTCCATGAGCATCGCCAGTATTCAGACAGACAAGCAGGACGTGGTGGACATCGGCGGACGCAGCTACCAGGTCATCGAGGCGTCGGACCTGCCGCGGGACTTCAGGCTGACCCTGGACCTGTCGGGCCTGCCCGAGGCATCTGTCATGGACAGGCTGCGCCATCAGCTCAACCAGCTCCGAGGCATCCCCTACGAGTACGCGGCCCCCGCGGCGCTGGGCCTCGTGGCCGCCGGCGTCATCGGCTTCGCCCTCTGGCGGCGCGCCAGCGAGCGGCGAAGGGCTGCCCTGGCTTCCGACGCGTCCCAGACCCTGGACGACGAGCGTCAGGTCATTCTGCGCATGCTCCACGACCTGGACCGGAGCTTTGAGGCTGGCATGGTCTCCGAGAGGGAGTACCATCAGAAGCGCGCCTTGCTCAGGGCGCAACTGGCCGGCCGGTCCTGACCTGGTGGATTGGAAACACGCTCGAAAGCCACCCCCTGACAGGGTGGGGCGTACGCAGTTGGCCGCCGGGGCCTCACCATCAGAGCGTGGCCAGTGTACCCTGCGCCGATTGACCATGCCTTCCACATGGGCTTATAATGCAACCGTGGCGACTCCGACGGGATGTGGCTCATCGGCGCCGTCGGCCGCGCATGCAAGCTGAAGGGGCCAGTGATGACAGCGGAAGACCGACATCCTCGGGAAGCCTGTGGGGTGGTCGGGGTCTATTCCAAGGGCGACGACGTTGCGCGTGTCGCCTTTTTTGGTCTATACGCCCTCCAGCACAGGGGACAGGAGAGCGTGGGCATCGCCACAGCCGATGGCCAGCGCATCCGTGTAAGGACGGCCATGGGGCTGGTGGGGCAGAGCTTCCAGGAGGAAGACCTGGCCCGTCTGATGGGCCACATCGCCTTGGGCCATACCCGCTACTCGACAACAGGGTCCAGCCATATACGCAACGCTCAGCCCATAGTCTCCCGCGGCCCTGAAGTGGAGCTGGCGCTGGCCCACAACGGCAACGTCATAAACGCCCTGGAGCTGAAGCAGGAGCTTACCCAGTTGGGCTGCACCTTCTCCGGCAGCAACGACTCGGAGATAATCGCCCACCTGATGGCCAACGCCCCAGCGTCCACCTGGGACGACCGTATCGCCTACTGCATGCGGCGTCTCAGGGGCGCCTACTCCCTGGCAGTTATGACCAGGGATGCCCTCCTGGGTATCCGTGACCCGCTGGGCGTCAGGCCCCTGTGCATAGGCAAGCTCAACGGCGGCTGGGTCATCGCCTCCGAGACCTGCGCCCTGGACCACATCGGCGCCGAGTTCGTGCGAGAGGTACAGCCAGGGGAGGCGGTGCTGATAGACGAAGGGGGCATGCGGACGGTCTACCAGCGCGAGCCGGAAGACTGGCGCGAGGCCATGTGCATCTTCGAGTACATCTACTTTGCCCGGCCCGACAGCGTCATCAACGGCAAGCTGGTGTACACCACACGCATCGCCATGGGCGCCGAGCTGGCGCGGGAGCACCCGGTGGAGGCCGACATGGTCATCGGCATACCGGACTCGGCCATCGCCGCGGCGGTGGGCTACTCCCAGGCGTCGGGCATACCCTACGGCGAGGGGCTGGTGAAGAACCGCTACGTTGGCCGCACCTTCATCCTGCCAGACCAGCGGCTGCGCGACCTGGGCGTCCGCAGGAAGCTGAACCCGCTGCCAGACCTTATCAAGGACAAGCGGCTGGTCGTGGTGGACGATAGCATAGTGAGGGGCACTACGACGCCCCATGTGGTCAACCTGCTCCGCAAGGGAGGGGCCAGGGAGGTCCATCTCCGCATCTGCGCCCCGCCTATCATGTGGCCCTGCTTCTTTGGCGTTGACATGGCCACGCGCCGCGAGCTTATCGCCGCCAACATGAGCGTCGAGGAGATAAGGAAGAGCGTGGGCGCCGATTCCCTGGGCTACCTGAGCCACAAGGGGCTGGTCCGCGCCATCGGCCTGCCCAGGGACAAGTTCTGCATGGCCTGCTTTACAGGCAACTATCCCATTCCGGTGCAACTGGAGCTGGACAAGCTGGCGCTGGAGTCCGAGGACGGCTCCATCACGTGCACCCACACGCCAGCATTGACCTGAACTGCTGGCCGGAAGCTCCCGCAGCCGGTGCAGGGCCTTTCCCCCAGGGTTAGGGGCCGCCATCGCAGCAACCTCACTCCGTAGAGCAAGCGACCATGACCGAGATGACCTATAAAGCCGCAGGCGTCAACCTCGACGCTGCCCAGGCAGTCAAGCGCAGGATCAAGGACATAGTCGCCCCGACTTACACGCCGGACGTCCTGGGCGGCGTGGGCGGCTTCGGCGCCCTTTACCAGCTTGCCGGGTACAGAGAGCCGGTGCTGGTGTCCAGCACCGATGGCGTCGGCACCAAGCTCAAGCTGGCTACCCTGATGGGCCGCTACGACACCGTGGGCATTGACCTGGTCAACGCCTGCATAAACGATGTCGTCGTGTGTGGCGCCAGGCCCCTCTTCTTCCTGGACTACATCGCCGTGGGCAGGTTGCAGCCGGACATGGTGGAAACGCTGGTGGCGGGGATGGCCCACGCCTGCCAGGCGGCGGGCTGCGCCCTCATCGGGGGCGAGACGGCCCAGATGCCCGGCCTGTACGCCGAGTCGGACTTCGACCTAGCCGGGTTTGTGGTGGGCGTGGTGGAGAAGAGCGCCATCCCGGACTTTTCCACCATAAGGGAAGGCGACGCGCTCCTGGGCATTCCGTCCAATGGCCTGCACACCAATGGGTACTCCCTGGCGCGCCGAATACTGGGCCTGGACGAGGACACATCGCCGCTCAGGGAGCTGGTGCCCGAGCTGGGCCAGACGGTGGGAGAGGCGCTGCTGACGCCCCACCGGGGGTACTATCCCCTGCTGGAGCCGGTGTTCCCACTGGTCAAGGGCATGGCGCACATCACCGGCGGCGGACTGGTGGAGAATGTCCCCCGCGTGCTGCCCGACGGCCTGGGCGCCGCCTTCGACACGGCCACCTGGGATGTCCCGCCCATCTTCAGGCTGCTCCAGGAGCGGGGCAACGTCTCGCGGGACGAGATGTACCGCGTCTTCAACATGGGCCTGGGCGTGGTGCTGGTCTGCGACCCGGCCCAGGCCGGCCGCATCATGTCGCTGCTGCCAGAGGCCAGAGTGGTGGGGAGCGTGGTAAGGGCACAGGGTGAACAGAGGGTCTTTGTTTAGTCCCATGAAGGCGCTGCTGAGCGTTTATGACAAGACGGGCATCGTGGACCTGGCCAGGGCGCTGGTAAACGCTGGCCTGGGGCTGGTCAGCACCGGCCGCACCCACAGCGCGCTGGCCGAGGCGGGGCTGCCGGTGCAGCAGGTCGCCGACCTGACAGGCTTCCCCGAAATCCTGGACGGGCGCGTGAAGACGCTGCACCCCAGGGTGCACGGGGGCATCCTGGCCCGCCGGGACGTGCCCAGCCACGCGGCCCAGCTCGCCGAGCACCAGATAGAGGCCATTGACCTGGTGGCGGTGAACCTCTACCCCTTCGTGGAGACGGTCAGCCGGCCTGGGGTCACGCTGGAAGAGGCCCTGGAGAACATAGACATAGGCGGGCCGGCCATGGTCCGCGCGGCGGCCAAGAACTTCCCCCACGTCGTCGTGGTGGTGGACCCGGGCGACTATGGCTGGATAGCCGAGCGGCTGTCCAGGGCCGCCGGCAGCGAGGCCCCGCTGGCGCTGGTGACGCCGGAGGAGCGCAGGGCCCTGGCCCGCAAGGCCTTCCAGCATGTGGCCCTCTACGACACCGCCGTCGCCCAGTACCTGGGCAAGGGCGACCTGCTCTCCAGCACCGAGGTCACCCTGGGCTACAGGAAGCTGGCCGACCTGCGCTACGGCGAGAACCCCCACCAGCGGGCCTCGCTCTACGCCGACGTGCTGTCCACGGGGGGCATAGTCCGGGCCAGGCAGCTCCACGGGCAGGAGCTGTCCTTCAACAACATCCTGGACGCCGATGCCGCCTGGCGGGTCGTGTCCGAGTTCCGCGATAACGCCGTGGCGGTCATAAAGCACAACAACCCCTGTGGGCTGGCGGTCCACCCGGACCAGCCCACGGCCTACCGCCGCGCCTACGAAGGCGACACCGTTTCCGCCTATGGCGGCATAGTCGGCTTCAACCGCGTGGTGACCGCGGCCACCGCCGAGGTCATGCGGGGCGTGTTCTACGAGGTCATCGTGGCGCCCGGGTACGAGCCGGGGGCGCTGGAGGCGCTGCGACGACGCCGGGCCAGGTTGCTGGAGGTGACGCCCGAGGCGGGCCTCGTGAAGCACCTGGACGTGCGCCGTGTGTCGGGCGGGGCGCTGCTCCAGGAGGCCGATGCCGCGCAGGACGACCCCACAGCCTGGAGGGTGGCCACTCAGCGCCAGCCAACGGAGATGGAACTGGCGGACATGCTCTTCGCGTGGAAGGCCTGCAAGCACGTGAAGTCCAACGCCATTGTGCTGGCCAGGGACAACACCCTGGTGGGCATGGGAGCAGGCCAGCCCAACCGCGTGACCAGCGTGCACCTGGCGCTGCGGGCCGCGGGGGACAGGGCCAGGGGCAGCGTGCTGGCCTCCGATGCCTTCTTCCCCTTTGCCGATAACGTGGAGCTGGCCGGACAGGGCGGCATAACCGCCATAGTCCAGCCCGGCGGCTCCATCCGGGACGAGGAGGTCATCGCCGCCGCCAACCGTCTCAACATGGCGATGGTCTTCACGGGCACCCGCCACTTCAGGCACTAGGCGGAAGGCCGAGTGCGTCCGCTGGAGCGCCGGTGTCAGGGCAGACGTCCAGACCTCGCCCCCGGTGTATCAGGGCACAACGTAGCTGAGCTATCCCCCTGCCAAGATACAAGGGGCTACAGGGGCGAGGTCTCCTGGCGCCAGCCACTCAGCCGCCTCTGGAATAGTGCCGCCCAGTCTGGCGAAGGGTTAGCGCAGGCTGGCTGCTTCGACTATACTATGGGAGACTTCAAGAGCGTCCCGTGGCCACTTCCCTGGATGTCGTCATTCCTGTCCTGAACGAAGAGCGAGACCTGCCGCCCAGCGTGAGCAGGCTCAGGGAGTTCCTGTCTGCTCGCATGGGCGGCTACCAGTGGCGCATCGTCGTCGCCGACAACGGCTCCACCGACTCGACCCTGGAAATAGCGAAAGGCATGGCGGCGGAGGACCCGCGCATCGGGTATATCCACCTGGACCAGCGCGGGCGTGGGCGGGCAGTGCGCAAGGCGTGGCTGGAGAGCAGCGCCGACGTCGTCGCCTACATGGACGTGGACCTCTCCACGGACCTGGAGTACCTGCCGGCGCTGGTGGAGGCCATCAGCGCCCAGGGCTACGACCTGGCAATAGGCTCGCGGCTCAAGAAGGGCGCCCAGGTCATGGGGCGCTCCCTGAAGCGAGAGTTCTTCTCCAGGGCATATAGCCTGACCTTCAGGACAATGTTCCTGACGCGGTTCCAGGATGCCCAGTGTGGGTTCAAGGCCATTTCCCGCCAGGCCGCCCAGGAGCTGCTGCCCCTGGTCCAGGACACCGGCTGGTTCTTCGATACCGAGCTGCTCCTCCTGGCCGAGAAGAATGGCTACAGGATCAAGGAAGTGCCTGTGAGGTGGACCGACGACCCCGACACGCGGGTGAAGGTGCTGCGCACGGCGTACCTGGACCTCAAGGGGCTGCTCAGGCTGCGCCTCGGCGGGCTGCGGCGGGCGTCGCGGGCGCTGACGGCCCGGCGCCAGTCGGGCCAGGTTTAGCCACTGCCGCAGCAGACGATTTCTAGAATAGCGCAGTGTCACAGGCTGGCCTTGCAGACCGGGTGGGCGCAGGCTAACATAGTTATCTCGGAAGCCGCGCAACTACTTGTGGAGGCGGTAAGTATGGCCAACGCGGTGCTGGTGGTTGATATGCTCAACGGGTTCCTGGAGCCGGGCCACAACCTGTACTGTGGCGACGAGGCCCGCAAGATAATACCCAACGTGCAGCGGCTTGTTGAGTCGGAGCAGGCCAGAGGCTCCAGGGTCTTCTTCATCTGCGATACCCATGACCCCGACGACCTGGAGTTCAGGATGTTCCCGGTGCACTGCGTCCGTGGCACCCGGGAGGCGGAGGTCATCCCAGAGCTTGCCCAGTACCAGGGAGAGACCATCCGCAAGCGACGCTACAGCGCCTTCTTCGAGACAGACCTGGAGCGGCGCCTGGCGGAGCTGCGGCCAGAGAAGGTCATCATCTGCGGCGTGTGCACCGACATCTGCGTGATGCACACCGCCGCCGACGCACGCAACCGCGACTACGCCGTGGAGGTGCCCGTCAACTGCGTGGCCACCTTCGACCCCGAAGCCCACAGGTACGCGCTGCGCCACATGGAGAAAATCCTTGGCTGCAAGCTGGTGCCGGAGCCGGCCGTGAAGGCCGCCAGATGAGACAGTGGCCTCTTGCTCCTAGCGGGCCGTCCAGTCCCCTAGTCTATGCTGGTGAGAGTACATGGTAAACCCCGAGTTCGACATAAGACCGGCTGTCCTGGTTGGCGAGACCGCCAATATCCACCTGCAACGCGCCCTGACAGCCCTGCGGAACGAGGGCATCAACCCGCCGGTCACAATGGAGTTCTATCCCCGCGCCTGGGGAGTGCTGTGCGGCGTTAAAGAGGCGCGCGCCCTCCTGGCCAAAGTCCTCCCCGAAGCAGGCTCAGAGGTCTGGGCGCTGGAAGAGGGAGAAACAGTGGATGCCCGCGAGGTCGTCCTGCGCGTCAAGGCCCCCTATGGCTCCTTCGGCCTCTACGAGACGGCCATAACCGGCATACTCTCCAGTTGCACCGGCTGGGCCAGCGCCGCCCGCCAGTGCGCCGAAGCCGCCAAGGGCATCCCGGTGGTGTCCCTGGCCGCCAAGTACTCCCATCCAGCCATCGCGGGCATCGTGGACTACGCGGCGGTCATCGGCGGGTGCGTGTCCTGCTCCTCTGCCCTGGGCGCCAAGCTCTCCGGGGTCACTCCTTCGGGCAACATGCCCTACTCCCTGCCCATCCTGATGGGCGATACGGTGAAGGCCATCCAGAGCTTCGACCGCCACATGCCCCAGGAAGTGCCCAGGGTGGCCCTCATAGATACCTTCAAGGACGAGGCGGAGGAGGCCCTGAACGTGGCCCGCGCCCTCAAGGAGAAGCTACGGGGCGTGTGGGTTAGCACGGCCAGGGAGCGTGGGGGCGTCACGCCGGACCTGGTGAAGGAGCTGCGCGGCCGGCTGGACCAGGCCGGCTTCCGCCACGTGGAGCTGTGGGTGAGTGGCGGCATTACGCCGGAGCGGATACGCGAGTTCACCGAGAGCAGCGCCCCGGTGAACGGTTTTGGCGTTGGCGCCTACATCTGCCGCGCTGGGCCGGTGGAGTTCGTGGCCGACATCCAGGAGGTGGAGGGCAAGCCGGTCAGCCGAAGGGGGCGCATCCCCGGCATCACGCCAAGCCCGCGCCTCAACCGCGTCATGTAGGGCTGAACTCCACCTGCAGTTCCCGGCTGGTGGCCTCCGTCACCCTGGCCCATTGGGCGATGCGCCAGCCCACGACCCAGGCAATGCCCCTGGGCGTGACCAGCAGCGGGACGCGGTCGCGCCAGGGCCTGGGCACCCTGGCGTCCACCATGAAGTCCTGCAGCTTCTTGCTCTCAGCCATGCCCAGGGGCTGAAAGCGGTCGCCCGGCCGGCGCGGGCGCACCCATAGCTCGCCCCTCATCGCCTCGTAGTCGAAGCGGGCGAAAGTGCCGTCCGGGGCGCAGGCAAGGGCCGAGGGCACGCCAGCGCCCTCGCCTCGCCTGGCCTGGCGCACCGTGACGCGCCAGCCGGGAATGATGGTCTCCCCTGGCACCTGGAGCCTGTGCTGGCCCTCCAGTGGCGGCAGGGGGCAGCCTTCCTCGCCCGGCCTGGCCAGCGTGGCCCGGCCATAGCTAACGGCGAAGCTCAGGCCGCCCGGCAGGTCCAGGGATGTGCCGGCCGGCCCCGCCATCAGCCGCGCCATGTCCTCCAGGTGCACCTGCTCCATGCCCTCCAGGTCGCCCTTCACCTCCAGCACGGCGCGCCGCAGCAGGTGGCCCTGAATGGCCGGGTCAAGGGCGGAAAAGGCGGCCCTGTCCAGCGTCAGCATGTCACCCTGGCGGGCCACCACTCCAGGCCATACCCTCTCCACCTCGGCCTCCAGGTGGACCAGGTCGCGGGCAACGGACCTGGACAGTCGCAGCAGGGCGTCCCTGATGGCGGGGTTGAACTGCTGGAGCAGCGGCACCAGTTGCAGCCTGACGCGGTTGCGGGCCACGTCGGCGTAGAGGTTGGACTCGTCCTGGCGAGGCGACAGGCCCAGGGCTTGGCAGTAGGCCAGCGTTTCCTTCCGGGTGACCTCCAGCATGGGCCGCGCCAGCACGACGCTCCTGCCATCGAAGACGTGGCGGGACAGTGGCGCCATTCCGCGCAGGCCCGCAAGGCCGCTGCCGCGTACCAGGTGAAGCAGGACGGTCTCGGCCTGGTCGTCGGCGGTGTGGCCGAGGGCTACGGCGTCGGCCCCCTGCTCCGACGCCACCCTTGCCAGGAAGGCGTAGCGCACCTGCCGCGCGGCCTGCTCCAGGGAGAGGCGGTGCTGTCGCCGGTAGGCTGCCACGTCGGCGGCCTCGACCGTGGCGGGAATGCCAAGGCCACGGAACGTACCGGCGACGAACAGGGCGTCCTCCTCCGACGCCCGGCCGCGCAGCCGGTGGTCCAGGTGGGCGCCGTGGAGCCTCAGCCCCAGGTCGGCCTCGAGGCGGTGCAGGGCGTGGAGCAGCGCCAGCGAGTCCGGCCCGCCCGAGACGGCCACCACCAGGAGCTTGCCGCCGGCCAGGCCGCTCCGCTCCAGTGCCGACCTGACCCGGCGCTCCAGGCGGGCAATGGCTTGCTTGTCAGTACGTAGTCTCGGGCCCATGAGGGCACCGCTTTGGGCATTTTGAGTTGCGTCTGGAAAGGGGTAAGGTGACCAGCCATTCATGGCGTACACTCAGCCTGAATACGCTCTAACTCCGGGCCAGCCCACGCAGGTGGCTGGTCTCATTGAGGGATACACGGCCCTGCGGGTGTCCGAAAGCTCCAGCCGGGTGATGGACGCCAGGTCGTGGCGCAGGCGCCGGAAGTGCCTGAGGGGTAGGTCCAGCACCGCGCAGGTGATGGCATGCATGGTAAAGTTGTGGGTTATCGCTACCACAGTGCCATCGGGGTGCGTGCTCCTCAGCTCCTGCACAGTGCGCCACGCCCTCTCTTGCAACTGCGCCAGCGACTCCCCGCCGGGCGTCTGCGCTGTGCCCGCGTCCTCTTCCCACAGCCTGGCGAACTCAGGGAAGCGCTGGCGCAGCTCGGCGCCGGTGAGGCCCTCCAGCTCGCCGGCGTCCAGCTCCCGCAGGCCGTCCAGCGGCGTGCAGGGCACTCCCAGCGTCTCCGAGATTATCCGTGCCGTCTCCAGGGTGCGGGGCACGGGGCTGGCATAGAAGGCAAAGGGCAGGTCGTACTTCAGCGCACACGCTAGGCTCTTAGCCTGCTGGCGGCCAAAGGGGCTGAGCGGGTCGGCGTTGCTCCCCTGGACTCTCCCGTCCCGGTTCAACTGAGTCTCTGCGTGCCTAACCAGTATTAGTCTCAACGGGAGAGCCATCCATGAGGGGCTGTTGCCTGGTAATCCTGATGGTCTCGATCCTGAGGTCGCGCATCTGGGTGACCTCGAACTTGAGGTTATCGTACTCGAACTGCTCGCCCTCGGTAGGGATGTGGCCCAGCCTGTAGAGCACAAAGCCGGCGATAGTCTCGAAGTCGCCCTCGGGCAGGTCAATGCCCAGTTCCTCCTCGACCTCCTGGACGGACATGCCACCTTCCACTTCAAAGGTGTTCTCGTCAATGGCCTCGAACTCTTCCTCCGGGGTGGCGCCCTCCTCGCCCACAGGGCCAACGACCTCCTCCGTCAGCCGCTTCAGCGTCACCAGGCCGGCGACTCCGCCAAACTCGTCTATGGCAATGGCCATCTGATGGCCCGTGCGGCGCATCTCGTCGAACAGCTCCGCGACGCGCTTGGTCTCGGGCACGAAGTAGGCCTCCCTGATCTCTACGGTCACGGGCTGATTGTAGTCTATGCCGCCAGCCGCAAGGGACTTGAGGATGTCCTTGGTGGACAGCACGCCGATAATGTTGTCTATGGTCTCCCTGTGCACGGGAAAGCGCGTGTGGGCATGCTCGGCGTACACCTCCAGGAACTCCCCCAGGGTAGCCCCTTCCTCGATGGAGACCATCTCGGTGCGCGGGGTCATGACCTCCCGCACCTGGCGGTCACCGAAGCGGAAGACGTTCTCCAGCATTTCCGCCTCCACCGGCGCAACGGTGCCTTCCGCCTCGCCGATGTCAATGAGCGCGCGTAGCTCGGCCTCCGTGACCGAATGGACCAGTCCTCTGGCCCCGCCGAACAGGGAGCTGATGGCCCTGGTCAGCTTTTGCAGCACGAAGGCCAGAGGCAGCAACAGCGCCTCAGTCCACTGGAGCGGCGCGGCAACCAGGAACGCCACGCGCTCGGCGTGGTTCACGGCCACGGTCTTGGGCACGATCTCGCCCAGCACCAGCACCAGCAGCGTCGAGGCTGCCGTGGCGACTATCACGCCCATGCCCTGGCCCAGCAGGGCGACGGCCATGGCCGTCACCAGCGAGGTGAAGGCGATGTTGACCAGGTTGTTGGCCAGCAGCACGGTGGACAGCAACCTCTCTGGCCGCTCTATCATCTCGGCGATGCGCCTGGCCCCGGGCACGTGGGTGCTCACCAGGTGGGCGACCCTGGTCCTCTGGAGGGAAAGGAAGGCTGCCTCGGAGCTGGAGAAAAAGGCCGAGAGCACCAGACAGGCAAAGCCGACGATAATCAGGATTCGGTCCATTTTATGGCCGCACCTCTCTGCCTGGCGCTACATTGGCATCGCACTGGTCCGGCGGGACACGAGGACTCTCGTCCCCCTGAAGGCATCAGACGGGTTAGGGCCGTAAGCAAGCTCTGCCCGGCGTAAAGGAGGTTTGTCCCGGCCCTGTGCGGATGCTGATGTATCTTCCATGGGTATGACCCTCCCCAGACAGCGAAAGCGCTAGTCCTGGCCGGCAAGCTTTCGCTCGTTCCAGAGCCGGTCAATAACGCGGCGGATGGTGGAGGAGCCGAAGCCCCTGCGCTGAAGGTATCCAGCCATCCTGCGGCTGAAGGTGACATAATCGGCGGTCTGAAGGCGCGGGAGGTACTTCAGCCCGGCGCGGAGGGCGTTCTCGTCATCGTCCATGCCCTGGACAGCCTCCGCCGCCAGGTCGCTGGCGATGCCCCTGGAGACTAGCTCTCGCTTGACGGCTGAGGCGCTGCGTGGCTTGAGGGACTCGCGGCTGTCCCGCCACAGGCGCGCGAAGACAGAGTCATCCAGGAGGGCCTGCTCCTGGCGGAGGGCTTCCAGGACCTGCTCGACCACCTGGGGCGCGAACTTGCGAGACAAACGCGCCCTTACCTCTGCCTCGGTCCTGGGACGGTAGGAGATAAACCGCAAGGCAGCGGCGCTGGCGCGTTCAAAGGACTCGCTATCGTTCATTGGCGGTCTTGGCGGCCCGGGCGACTCCTGTGCAACAGATTGCCAGTACGGTACGGGGCAAGGGCCGGGCCGGCTAATTGAACTCCTCTGAGGCTGCGGCCACGGGGACAGCGCCGTCCGATTCCTCTTCCACGGCAACAGGCCGCACGTCAGTCTTGCTTCGAATTATGCTCTCGATCTGGTCGGCGACGTCCTTGTGTTCCTTCAGGAACATCTTAGCATTTTCGCGGCCCTGGCCCAAGCGGACCTCGCCGAAGGTGTAGAAGGCGCCGCTCTTCTTGACGACATCCAGGCCCACGGCCAGGTCAATGAGGTCGCCTTCCTTGCTCACCCCCTCATTGAACATGATGTCAAACTCGGCGACACGGAAGGGTGGGGCCACCTTGTTCTTCACTACTCGCGCCCTCACGCGGTTGCCGACGATCTCTGTGCCCTGCTTGATGGACTCCAGCCGGCGCAGGTCAATGCGGACGGAGCTATAGAACTTGAGCGCCCTGCCGCCGGGCGTGACTTCGGGGCTGCCCCAGATGACCCCGACCTTCTCGCGGATCTGGTTAATGAATATGACAGCAGTGTTGGAGCGGCTGATGGCGGCTGTCAACTTGCGGAGCGCCTGGGACATGAGGCGCGCCTGAAGGCCGACGTGGGAGTCGCCCATGTCGCCCTCCAGCTCGGCCTTGGGCACCATGGCCGCCACGCTGTCAATGACCACTACATCAACGGCACCGCTTCGCACCAGGTACTCGCAAATCTCCAGGGCCTGCTCTGCGGTATCGGGCTGGGCCACCAGCAGGCTGTCAATATTGACACCGCAGCGGGCGGCGTAGCCGGGGTCCAGGGCATGCTCGGCATCTATGTACGCTGCCGTACCCCCGCCGCGCTGGGCCGCCGCCATCACGTGGAACGCGATAGTGGACTTGCCCGACGACTCGGCCCCGAAGACCTCGGTGACCCGCCCCCTGGGAATGCCGCCAACGCCAAGGGCAAGGTCCAGGGATATGGAGCCGGTGGATATGGACTGGACGCGGGCCGTGCGGCCAGACTCGCCCAGCCTCACAATGGTGCCGCGCCCGAAGTGGCGGTCTATCTGTCCAATGGCTAGCTCCAGCGCCTTCGCCTTATCTGTCGTCATGTTCTACCTTCCAGTCAAAAAGCTCCGGCGGCAACGCTATCATAGCATGGGTACACCCCGCGCTCAAGCGTTCTTCGGGCGCATGGTGCCCGGCGCCGTCCAATGCTGTGCCATCCGGGCCAGCCCTCCTCGGCGGGTTGGCCCTGTACCGTACATTCTAGCACCTTCACCGGCCGGAGTAAATACATTTGTTCTATTTTTCGGACAGGAATCGCAATAGTGTTGCGGCGTTGCGGACGGCGTGGCCGCCGATGTCGTTATTGAAGTAGGCGTACACTCGGCGCAAGTCGCCCAGCCCGCCGATGCGCCGCGCCCACTCCTCTAGCTGCTGGTCGCTGTAGCTGCCGGCGTACCGGGCCGTCGTGCCGTGGAAGCGCACGTAGGCGAAGTCCGCGGTAGCCAGGTCAGGCGGCTCCGAGCCGGCCATGTCGTGGAGGCACAGGGCCACGTTGTGGCGACGCAGCAGGTGGAAGACCGGCCCGGCGTACCACTCCTTGTTGCGGAACTCCATGACGTGTCGCAGGTCTGCGGGCAGCAGCGCCAGAAAATCGCCCAGCAACGCCTCATCGCGGCCCATGCCAGGGGGCAACTGGTACAGGATGGGGCCGAGCCTGTCCTCCAGGGCGCGGGCGCGGCCGATGAAGGTCTCCAGCGGCTCCTGGACGTCCCGCAGCCGCTTCAGGTGGGTGACCAGCCGGCTGGCCTTGACAGCGAACAGGAAGCCCGGCGGCGTGCGCCTGCGCCAGGAGTCGAAGGTCTTCTCCGGCGGCAGCCTGTAGAAGGTGCTGTTAAGCTCCACCGTGGCGAAGCGCTGGGCGTAGTACTCCAGCCACCGGGCCTGGGCAAGCCCAGGCGGGTAGAACACGTCCCGCCAGTGCTTGTAGGAAAAGCCGCTGGTGCCTACGAGGTACTGGACAGGCATGGGACACGGGCCGGGCGTCAGTGCTCCATGATCGTGCCGCCGTTGATGTTGATGGACTGGCCGTGTATCCAGGAGGCCGCCCTGGTGCACAGGTAGGCGATGAACTCGCCCACTTCCTCGTCGGTGCCGTTGCGTCCGATGGGCGTGGCGGCTGCCATCTGCTGCCAGCGCTCGCCCCTGCCCAGGTCGTCCATGCGGGAGGTGTCCACCGCGCCGGGGCAGACACAGTTGACGTTGATGCCATAGGGCCCCAGCTCCCGGGCCATGGACTGGGTCATGCCCACGACGGCGAAGTTGGCGGCGTTGTAGGCCAGCGTGTTGGGGCTGCCCCTCTTGCCGGCCGTGGAGGAGACGTTGACGATCTTGCCCCCCTGCCCCTGGTCCACCAGCACCTTGACCACCGCCCTGGTGCACAGGAAGGTGCCAGTGACCTTGACCTCCCACACCCTCTTGAAAATCTGCTCGTCCAGTTGCAGGATGGGCACCCGGTCTGGCCCCCGGGCAAAGGCGGCGTTGTTCACCAGGATGTCCACCCTGCCGAACTCCTCCAGGGTGCGCTCCACCATCCTCTGGACCTGCTGGCTGCTGGTCACGTCCACCACCAGCGGCAGGGCGCGGCGGCCTGCGGCGCGGACCTGCTGGGCTGTGCTTTCTATATCCTTCCAACCGATGGCCTTCTCGTCCTCCGGGAAGCTCGCCGGGTTGCGGCCCGTGCCAGTAACTACCACGTCGGCCCCCAGCTTGGCCAGCGCGACGGCTGCCGCTCTGCCGATGCCCCGCAACCGCCCCGCTCCGGTTACGATAGCTATCTTTCCGTCCAGTTCGCCCATTTCTGCCCCCTTCGCTGCCAGCGAGATTCTTCTGGCAAGACAGTATAGCTTTCTCTGACGGCTCCCGTAAACGACGAAGCCAGTTGTATTACCTTTGTTTATGAGGTCATGGTCATGGTGCCCAAGAGACTATATGTCCTGGGCGGTATCAGTATCCAGAGCTGCTGAAGCCAGCCCACGAGCTTAAAATTGAGTTCTGAGAAGCCGATGCAGACCTTTCGAAGCCTACGTCGCGGGGGAGGTCTTTGTGACCTCCACCAGCTTGTGTACGCGTCCCGTGCCTCCCATCAACGGAAACATCATCCAGTGGGACGGTGTCGGTTCTCACCACCCACAAGCTCCAGATGACCTGCAGCGGCCTGGGGGCATAAATATCGTGGGTCAGCAACTGGCTCGGTCGGGGCGGCTATTGGCTTGAGCTATTTGCACGTAGGGGAGAGCAGCGGGGCATGCGCTTTCTATTTCCCCAACTCAGAAATTGAGGAGCCGAAACAGTTCCTCTCGTCTTACCTCGTTCTCCAGCACCTCCTCTACCATGAACCAGCGTTTGATAATACCTTGGTTGTGTCTGAGGTCCTCTCTAGCTCGTTGTGTCACTGATATGCCTTGGAGTATCAGGATTGTTGTGGAATTCGGATTTTCTTCATTGGCCCGACTCAAGCTCTTAAGTGCTGCGCCGATCCTCTCCAAAACGCCTGCCGTATCTATCCCTCCCTTGATTTCTACTGCACAAATGATCATTTCGTCTTTATAGACTGCAACATCAGGCTCGTCTGCGAAAATAACCTTTCGACCGTCAGACAACAGCATTTGCAAGCCATCCCCGGATTCTTCGCTCACTATCCCTTTCTCTCGGAGTCTATGCTGCAGAACTCCTTTAACAATCACCTCAATCCGATTGCCTTTAGAGTTTTGCCAAGAACCCTGGGCTTGAGAGCCGGCAGCCATTCCTCGCCAAAGGTCAAACTCACGTGCATCTATCTTCTCGTCAGTAGCTACCAAATGACTTATGACTCTGTTCAAGCTTTTAGCAACTGTCCATGCAATGTCCTGGGTTGGCAAGGCATTTCTCTGCTCAAAACGGGTGATATTTAAGCCAACGCGATTCATCGATTTTTGAGAGACCATTGCAAGCATCCTGTAGTAACCAATGGCGCCTGATAGCTGGATCATGACTTCAGGATGAGCGAAGACGAGGATCGGCTTGATACCTCGATGGATTACTTTGTCCCATGCGCTTTGCAAAATCCCCAGTCTTTCTAAATCCCACTTCAGCAACTCCCCTTTGACCTGCTCTAGCTGTTCGGCAATCTCCAACACTCCCCATTCATGGAGTTTTTGATGGAAAAACTCGCTCTTTGTCAGTTGGTCGAGCATCCAAGCATCTTGCCCAGCAGATGCCATTCTCTCAGCCCTCTTTCTGCCAGATAACGATGCTTTCCCTGACCGGCACGCGCCCATATTTGCCCATTTGCTGTGAACTATTGCCTTTGTAGCGCGCCACAACAATCTCCTTCACTCTGAATCCAGCATGTTCGGCCATCTCTGAAAGCACTAGATCTACAGGAATCAATTCTCCCGCAAATCGCACATTGTCCACCACCATGGCTATTTTTGCTTTTGGGGCTAGCACTCTAAACCACTCACCAATGACCTTTTCCATATCTACGAAATAGGCTATCAGCATATCTGGTATACGAGGATTATTCAGCTCTTCTCCTTTGAGAATGTTCACTACCTCTGCAATAACTGGATGGCTTGGGCGATCATTTGCAGCAACTTTTGATTCAATGTGAGAACGGAGAATACCAAATCTTAAGGCTTTCAATTCAGCGAAGTTCTTTACGAAATGAAAACACAGCTCGAGGGAATAGGTCCGAGTGTAGTCGTAGCGGTTAACATATGGAGGAGATGTGATGATAGCTGTTGGTGGCCTTTCGAAGTTTATCTCAGCCAAGTCACGCGCATCTGCCAGCAGAACTTTGGGTTGTCGGTTCTCATGTATATTTCCCCATAAACTGCGCGACAACAGAATATCTCTCTCCGCCTCGCAAATCTTCTTGTCAAGCATTTCCTCTGGAGAAGAAATGAACTTGTCTGGTCTCAGGCGAAGGAATTGACCGTCCTTTGTAGTATAACTGCAAGGTTCTAATATAGAGAAGAATAGCAACAAGAATATATCTCGCAGGGGGTAAGGTAGAGTGTCTATAACCGTCTTCCAGCGCCTCAACAATAGGAGGTTTTTTTCTGGAAAGCCAATTTTCATGATTGCTACATCTGATGCAATGTCAGCGGGTTCCGCTGTACCCACCTTTGCCTTGAGCATTCTGAAAGTTTCTCTTAGGACTTCTGGATGGATAGACGAAAAGAGTGGGAGCGTCTTTGCAACAAATGCTGCTATTGGCAGTTTATCTATACCCATAGCAGGTATGTAGTGAATCATAGAGGAAAAAAGGGTAGTTCCCATACCGCAAAAAGGGTCAAAGATGAAGTCGTTTTCATTAAGCGCAAGCCGCTTTAAGATTTCCTCTACAAAACGGAATGCATATGCCTCCTTGTAGCGGTACAAACGGAGAATAGGAACATTTTTGTTACCTACGTATGAAACGAGGCTACCCAATCTAGGTTCCTCATGAATTAAAGGAGCAAACTTCTCCTCGATGCGTCGCCTTTCAGAAGAGTTGCCGTTCCCTAGGTGCAATGAGGGGGCGTCTGACAATTTAAACAAGTTCAGTTGCTGTCCTGGTCCCACGTTGGTGACAGTTCTCCTTTCGAACCAATGTGCGTATAAGAACTGACGTTCGCCAAGGTATCAGAATCATAGTACAAGATACCTGGATAGTCAAGATTTCGCTAGCATAGCTTGGAACGTCCATGAGTGAACGGCGGGAATCCTGACATTGGCTGTGCGCACTAGAAGCCGTAGTTGTTTTCCTGGGTGACTCCATAATAAAATGGGCTTACCCCGCCATCGCTACGCCGGCGGGCCGCTGCCCCGGAGTTGGTGCCCTATGGGAGATGCAGATAGTAACATCGCTGGACTGAAGGCCGCCAGCGAGAGCGCGGCTTCCGGCCTGGACGGTAAGCAGTTGCTGGAGATGTACCGCCAGATGGTGCTGTGCCGCACCCTGGACGAGCGCATCTGGCAGTTGAACCGCCAGGGCAAGGCGGCCATCGTCGCCTCGGCCCAGGGCCACGAGGCGGCCCAGATAGGCAGCGTGTGGGCGCTGCGACGGGGCCAGGACAACTTCTTCATCTACTACCGCGACCTGGCCGTGCTCCTCACTCTTGGTCTGACGCCGAAGGAGATCATGCTGGGCTTCCTGGCCAGGGCCGGCGAGCCGCTGAGCGGCGCCCGCCAGTTCCCCACCCACGGGGCCTTGCCCCGGCTGCGCCTGTACAACCTGTCCAACGTGGTCGCCACCCAGGTGCCCCAGGCCGTGGGCGCGGCCCTGGCCTCCAGGATGCGCGGCGAGGACGCCGTCACCATCGTTTACTTCGGCGACGGCGCATCCAGCGTTGGCGACTGCCACGAGGGGATGAACTTCGCCGGCATCCACAAGTTGCCCGTTATATTCTTCTGCGAGAACAACCGCTACGCCATCTCGGTGCCCCTGCACAGGCAGATGGCGGTAGAGAGCATCGCCAGCAGGGCCGCCGGCTACGGCTTTCCTGGCGTCTCCGTGGACGGCACCGACATTGTGGCCGTGTACGAGGCCACGGCGGAGGCGGCCAGGCGGGCACGCGCCGGCAAAGGCCCCACCCTCATCGAGGCCATGGTGGAGCGCTACCTGCCTCACACCAGCGACGACGATGACCGGCGCTACCGCGCCCGGGAGGAGGTAGCCGAGGCCCGCAAACATGACCCGCTGAAGATACTGAGGGAGCGCCTGACGGGCCTGGGGGTGCTTACCGAGGACATGGACCAGCAGCTCCAGGCCGCCGCCCGGAAGGAGGTCAACGAGGCCACCGAGTACGTGGAGGCGGCGCCCTATCCCACCACCGAAGGCTTTTTCGACCACGTTTATGCTTCACCCTGAGCATGAGGCGGCGCCACTGGCCGCGGGAGGTGCCCCATCGCCGTAAAGACGGTCCTGGAGGCTATACGGGACGCCATGCGCGAGGAGATGGAGCGGGATGAGCGCGTCTTCGTCATGGGCGAGGACATCGGCGCCAGGGGAGGTGTCTTCCTGGCTACAGAAGGCTTCCTTCAGCAGTTCGGCGAGGGCCGGGTGATTGACACGCCGCTGGCCGAGTCCTCCATTGCCGGCATTGCCTTGGGGGCTGCCCTCAACGGCATGCGCCCCATCGCCGAGATCGAGTTCGCCGACTTCATCTGGCCCACCGTCAACCAGCTTGTGGGCGAGGCGGCCCGCGCCCGCTATGGCTCCAACGGCAAGGTGAGCGTACCCCTGGTGGTCAGGGCACCCTACGGCGGCGGCGTCCGGGGCGCGCTGTACCACTCCCAGAGCGTGGAGGTCGTCTTTGCCCACACGCCGGGGCTTAAGGTGGTCGCCCCGGCCACTCCCTACGACGCCAAGGGGCTGCTCAAGAGCGCCATCCGGGACGATGACCCGGTCATCTTCCTGGAGCACAAGCGCACCTACCGGCTGGTGAGGGGCGAAGTGCCCGACCAGGACTACACGCTGCCCATGGGCAAGGCCGACGTGAAGGTCCAGGGCACGGATGTCAGCGTCATATCCTATGGCCTGGTGCTACACTACTGTATCGAGGCGGCCCGCAACCTGGCCCAGGAGGGCATCAGCGTGGAAGTGGTTGACCTGCGCACTCTGAGGCCGCTGGACAGGGACACCATCCTCCAGTCGGTGAAGAAGACAGGCAAAGTGCTGATAGCCTACGAGGACAACAAGGCGCTGGGAGTGGGCGCCGAGGTGGCCGCCATGGTGGCCGAGGAAGCCTTCGAGTACCTGGATGGCCCAGTGACACGGCTGGCGGGGCCTGAGGTGCCTGCCATGCCCTTTAGCCCGCCCCTGGAGGCCATGTTTATGCTGGACACGGGCAAGATCACCGACGCCATACGCAAGCTGGCGGCCTACTGAGGGCGCCAGCCGGGCAGCTTCAAGCGCTGACAGGTGAGGGCGATGGCTACTCTGAAAATTGAACTCCCCCACGTGGGAGAGTCCGTCACCGAGGGCATCATTAACAGGTGGCTCAAAAGGGTCGGCGACCGGGTGGAGAAGTACGAGCCGCTGGCCGAGGTAGTCACCGACAAGGTCACCATGGAGATGCCATCCCCTGCAAGCGGCGTGCTGACCAGGCTCCTGGCCCAGGAGGGGCAGACCGTCCCCATGGGGACGGTCATCGCCGAGATGGAGGTGGAAGGCGCGGTGGCGCCCGAGGCGCCCCAGCGAGAGGCCCCGGCGGCGGCCGCGCCGGCCTCGCGGCAGGCCCAGGAGGTAGACCGCATTGGGGTGCTGCTGAAGGACGTGGCGCCCGTAGGCCCCACTGGCTCTGGCGCGCCGTTGGCCGGGGCCGCGCCCCCGGCGGAGGCAGCGCCGCGCCACCAGCGCTACTCGCCGGCGGTCCAGCGCCTGGCCGCCGAGCACGGCGTTGACCTCTCCCGCGTCACCGGCACGGGCATCGGCGGCAGGGTGACCCGCAAGGACGTGGAAAACTACATCGCGTCCATGCCCAGGCGCGAGGCAGCGCCGACGCCCCAGGCAGCGCCAGGGCCAGTGCCGACCCCTGCCCCGGCGCGTGCGCCCGCAGGGGCCGCGCCGGCCGCCGACGAGGAGCGCGTGCCTCTGACGCCCGTGCGGCGCATGATCGCCGAGCATATGGTCAAGAGCGCCTCCCAGATACCAGCCGCCTGGAGCACCGTGGAGGTGGACGTCACCGGTCTGGTGCAGCGGCGGGAAGCCCTCAAGGCGGAGTTCCAGCGCAGGGAGGGGATCAACCTCACATACCTGCCTTTCGTGGTCAAGGCCGTCGCCGAGTCTCTGAGGGAGCACCCGCTGCTCAACTCCTCCTGGGGCGGCGACGCCATCATCCTGAAGCGCCGCATCAATATCGGCATCGCCGTCTCCACGGAGTACGGGCTGGTAGTGCCCGTGGTCCACGACGCCGACACCCTGAGCATCGCCGGGCTGGCCAGGGCCATGGACGCCCTCACCACCCGCGCGCGCCAGGGCAAGCTGGCCCTGGCCGATGTCCAGGGCGGGACCTTTACCGTGAACAACACCGGCGCGCTGGGCTCGGTGGTATCGCAGCCCATCATCAACTATCCCCAGGCCGCCATCCTGACCACCGAGGCCATCGTGAAGCGGCCTGTGGTCATCAACGACGCCATAGCCATCCGCTCCATGATGAACATCTGCCTCACCTTCGACCACCGGGTCATGGATGGCGCCGAAGCCTCGGCCTTCATGGCCTCAGTCAAGCGCCGGCTGGAGGCCATTGGCCCGGAGACTGGGATATACTGATGGGACAAGGGGGATAGGGGATGGTGCTGCGCAAGCGCTTCTGGACGCTCTCCGTGTGGGACGACAGAGGGTCTGTCAGGGCCTTCGTCGGCGCTGGGCCTCACGAAGTTGCAGTCCAGAGGTTCGCGGACTGGGCCGGAGAGGGCGCCGCCTTCGTCGAGTGGACGTCCAGGGACGGGCGGCTCGACTGGAAGGAGGCGCTGGAGCGCCTGGAGAGTCCCTCCTTCGCCTACAAGCCGCCCAGGCCCCGAGAAAAGTGAGGCTGGAGGTCTTCCTGGGCTGATGCACCGGTGCGTCGTCGTCTGGCTAGGCCAGACTCCATACCTTCCTGCCTGGGAGCTGCAGAAACGCCTGGGCCAGCAGGTGGCCGACGGGCAACTGCCCAGCGTGCTCCTGCTGCTGGAGCACCCCCACGTGTACACCCTGGGACGGCGCGGCCGGGAGTCCGACATCCTCTTGGCCCCAGAGGCACTGGCAGAGTTGGGGATCGAGGTGCACTGGACAGACCGCGGGGGCGAGGTCACCTATCACGGCCCCGGCCAACTGGTGGGCTACCCCATCATCAACCTGCGCGCCTGGGGCGGCGGCCCTGTCAAGTACGTGGCGACGCTGGAGAAGATGCTCATCGCCACGCTGGCGCGGCTCGGCGTCAGGGGGGAAAGCGACGGCAGGCCCACGGGCGTCTGGGTGGGTGAGGCCAAGGTCGCTGCCATCGGCGTGAAAATCAGCCGGGGCGTGACGTCCCACGGCTTCGCCCTCAACGTTTGCCCGGACCTGTCCTACTTCCAGCACATCGTGCCCTGCGGCCTGCCTGGCGGGCAGGTCACGTCCCTGGCCCAGGAGCTTGGCCGGGCTATCCCAGTAGATGAGGTCGTTCCGGTGCTGGCCCGCTGCTTCGGCGAAGCCTTCCAGATGGAGATGGAGTGGGCTGCACCTGAAGACCTGGCCGGGCTTGCAGCGCGCGGCGGGAAGGCTTCCCACATATCCCATTCTCCGCACGCCGCACCCGAATAAAAAAGCGGCGCGCCAGGTGAAGCCCGGCGCGCCGGTAGCCCTCGGCGGGCCCTGGTCAGGGGGCTAGTGGTGTGTCACATGTGTTTTGATGACAGGCTTGGCCCCCTCTCTAGCCCTCCCCCAAAGGGGGAGAGAACATAGTCCCTTCCCCCGCTGGGGGAAGGTCAGGAAGGGGGCTAGACCATGCATCAAATCACGCGTGACACGCCACCAGGCCAGGACGCGCCCGGGGGAGGTATTCATACACTCCCGTGAGTACCCATCCCTGTGGCGCATGGGGGCCGTGACCAGGCCCTCTGGAGTCGGCTATACTGCGTCTCCAGAGGCGCGGTGCAAGGCCTTGCGGTGGCCCGGGTGCCACCAGGGCCACCTGTGGAGGCGTTGCTGGTCGCGTCTCAAGGGAGGCATGGCTGCCTGGGTCTGCTGAAGGGGAACGCGGAGTCCTTCATTGTGGCAGTGCGCGGACTCTGCGGCGGCCCTGAGCGGGCCCAGCACGTGGTCCAGCAGGCCGTGGACTGGCTGAACGCCGCGCTCCTGTCGCCTCTGTCTTCGGTGGCCCACAGGAAACCTGATGTACTTGCTCATCCCCCTGCGGCCTGTGGCGCTGCTGGCCGCCGCCCCCAGGATGGCATCCACCAGGGCGCTCTCCTCCCACTTCCAGACGTAGCTCTGAGGCGAGGCGTCACGGGTTGCCTGCATCTCTTCACTCCTTCTGGTGCGCTCACTCTCGTTCTGCGGGACCGCTACTTTGACGACGATGAGTCACCTCCTCCTGGAATGCTTGGCGACCGCGCAGGGATAAGGTAAGTCCGCCAGCCCGGCAACTTATAGGTTTTCTGGAACATGTTTAAGACTTTTTCCAGGACTGGCCAACAGCGTCGGCTGCTGAGTCCTGTAGCACGTACCTGACGTGCCCTTCGGCGCATGGGCAGGGTCGCTTCCGTAGGCGCAGCTTTCATGCCCCCCGGTACCAGTCGCATAACGCCGCTGCAATGAGGAGAAGGCGCGCTAGCTTGATTGGCCCCGCGCTCGTCTGTTACACTGCATTCGACTCTCAGGGGCAGACGTTAGCTATGCGGATTACCAGCGAGGAAGTGCGCCATATCGCGCTGCTGGCGCGCGTGGGCATGACTGAAGAAGAGATCGAGCGCATGCGCGACCAGCTCTCCCACATCCTGGAGAACTTCGATGTGCTGCGCCAGGTGGACACGGAAGGCGTGGAGCCTACCGGCCACTCGGTGGAGATGGACAGCGTCATGCGCGAGGACGAGCCGCGGCCCTCCATGCCCCTCCAGGACGTGCTTGCCAACGCCCCCGACCGCGAGGACAACTTCGTCAAGGTCCGGGCAGTCCTGGAGGAGTAGCCCGCGACGCCTCCGTCTGCCGCTCCATCACCAGACTTTGGGGACCACCAGACAATGACGCCATCCGACGTGCTAGCCCTTACCGCCCACGAGGCCAGGAAGCTCCTGGACCGCCGGGAGATATCCTCGGTGGAGCTGGCCCGCGCAGTCCTGGAGCGCATTCGCCAGGTGGAGGACAGGGTAAAGGCCTTCGTCACCGTGACCGAGGACGTGGCGCTGGAGCAGGCCCGCCGCGCCGACGAGCGCATCGCCGCCGGCGACGCCCGCCCGCTGACAGGCATCCCCATGCAACTCAAGGACAACCTCTGCACCCGGGGTATCCGCACGACCTGCTCCTCCCGCATGCTGGAGACCTTCGTGCCGCCCTACGACGCCACGGTGGCGCGGCGCCTGTACGAGGAAGGCGCCGTGCTGGTGGGCAAGGGCAACATGGACGAGTTCGCCATGGGCTCTTCCACCGAGAACTCCGCCTTCTTCCCGACCCGGAACCCCTGGGACCTTGAGCGCGTCCCCGGCGGCAGCAGCGGCGGGCCGGCCGCGGCGGTGGCCGCTGGAGAGTGCATCTACGCCCTCGGCTCTGATACCGGCGGCAGCATCCGCCAGCCGGCGGCGCTGTGCGGCATCGTGGGCCTGAAGCCCACCTACGGCCTGGTCAGCCGCTATGGACTGGTAGCCTTCGCCAGCTCCCTGGACCAGATAGGCCCCATGACCAGGGACGTCACCGACTGCGCCCTGGTCCTGAACGTCATCGCCGGCCACGACCCCTGCGACTCCACCTCCATCCCCTACCAGCCCCCCGACTACACGAGGGCGCTGGTCCCGGACCTGAAGGGGCTGCGCATCGGCATCCCCAGGGAGTACTTCGTGGAGGGGATGCAGCCCGGCGTGGAGGATGCTGTGCGCCGGGCGGTGCAGGTGCTGGAGGAGCTGGGCGCCGAGGTCGCCGAGACTTCGCTGCCCCACACGCCATATGCCCTGGCCGTCTACTACATCATCGCCCCGTCGGAGGCGTCGGCCAACCTGGCCCGCTACGACGGCGTCAAGTACGGCTACTCGGCCAGGGAGGCCGAGAGCATGTGGGATGCCATGGAGAAGACGCGCCAGCAAGGCTTCGGGCCGGAAGTGAAGCGGCGCATCATGCTGGGCACCTACGCCCTGTCGGCCGGCTACTACGATGCCTACTACCTCAAGGCCCAGAAGGTGCGGACGCTCATCCGGCGGGAGTTCGAGGAGGCCTTCCAGCAGTTCGATGCGCTGGTCATGCCCACCTCGCCCTCGGTGGCCTTCCGGCTGGGAGAAAAGACCGCTGACCCGGTGCAGATGTACCTCAACGACGTCTTCACCATGCCGGCCAACATCGCCGGCGTCCCGGGCATCTCCATACCCGCCGGGATGGTGGAGGGGCTGCCGGTGGGCCTGCAGATAACCGCCAGGGCCCTGGGAGAGGAGACGCTGCTGCGCGTGGCCTACGCCTATGAGCAGGCCACCCGCTGGAACACCAGGTTCCGGCCGCCACTATAAAGGGTACAGACAGAGCTGTGGTATTGTGCCCCCTGGCAGGGCGCTCCTCAGGCATTCGGGCCGGCCTGGGAGCGCGCCCCAAGCAGCGCCGATAGCTCCTGCCTGAGCCTTTCTATCGTGCTCTCCAGGTCGGCGTAGGACTCGTTGGCATGGCTGAGGTCGCCGGCGCGCCCCCTCTGCTCCAGCCTGAGCGCGGCCTCGAAGGCCGGCCTGGCCGCGAAGACTCCCACCGCGCCCTTCAGGTTGTGGGCGGCCCTGTACAGCGCTCCGGCGTCGCGGGCCGAGATGGCCTGCTGGATGTCGGCCATGTACCTGGGGCACTCTTTGAGGAAGAGGCCGGCCGCTTTCCTGAGCATCTGCTCCCTGCCATCCAGGGCCGCCAGTGCCGCTGACAGGTCCATGACCTGGCCCACCTGGCCCTGGGCCGTAGCTTCGAGGGTGGAAGGCCTGCCGGCCAGGCTTCCCAGGACTTCCAGCAGCTTCTTCGGCTGGACGGGCTTGGATATGTAGCTGTCCATGCCCGAGGCCAGGTACCTCTCCCGGTCGCCGGTCATGGCGTGGGCTGTCATGGCCACTATGGGCATGTGCCTTCCAGTGCCCTTTTCCCTCTCCCTGACCACGCGCGTGGCCTCTACGCCGTCCATGTTGGGCATTTCCACATCCATGAGCACCAGGTCAAACCGCTCCCTTTCCAGTTTCTGCAACGCCTCCACGCCATCGTTGGCCACCTCGACCTCGTGGCCCCACTCCTCCAGCAACGACACCACCAGCACCTGGTTGATGCGATTGTCCTCGGCCAGGAGGACCTTGAGGCACCGCTGGCCATTGTCTCGCGGCTGGTCGGTGGTCCACCAGTCCTGGCTGGAGTCGCGGGGGCATGCACCGGACTCTGGGGCCGACCGCTGCAGGCCCAACTTCACGGTGAAGTGGAAGGTGCTTCCCCTGCTCACCTCGCTCTCGACCCATATACGGCCCCCCATCATGCCCACAAGCCTGGAGGATATGGCCAGGCCCAGCCCCGAGCCGCCATAGCGCCGGGTGGTGGAGCTGTCCGCCTGGGTGAAGGGCCTGAACAGCAGCTTCTGCTTCTCCGGCGAGATTCCTATGCCGGTGTCGGCCACGGCGAAGTGGCAGATGATTTCTTCCTGGGTCCGGGACTCGGCCTCGACCCACAGCCTGACGTAGCCTCGCTCGGTGAACTTGATGGCGTTGCCGACGAGGTTAACGATGATCTGCCGCAGGCGCGTGGGGTCGCCCACCAGGCCGTCGGGCAACTCGGGCTGGATGTGGCCCACAAGCTCCAGGCCCTTCTCCTGCGCCTTGAGGGCCAGCATGTCCATGACACTGCGGACGACCTCCCGCAGGCTGAAGTCAATGGACTCCAGCTCCAGCCGGCCGGCCTCGATTCTCGATATATCCAGGATGTCCTCGATCACTCCCAGCAGGGCATCGGCGGACGTCCTCATCATGTCCAGGTAGTGGCGCTGCTTGCCGGTAAGCTCAGTCCTGTAAAGGAGTTCCGTCATGCCGATGATGCCACTGAGGGGCGTGCGGATTTCGTGGCTCATGTGGGCCAGGAACTCGCCCTTGGCCCTGCTGGCGGTCTCCGCCGCCTCCCTGGCCTTGCGCGCCTCCTCGTGGAGCCGGGCGTTGGCGACGGCGCCTGCTATCTGGGCCGCGACCCGCTGGGCCAACTCCACGTGGGACTGGTCGTAGGCATGGGGCCTGGTCGAGGTCATGTACAGGACTCCGGCTACCTCGCCATTGAACAGCAGAGGGACATGCAGCGAAGACCTCATGCCAGCGTGGAAGCCTGGAAGGAAGCCTGGAAACCGCTCGGTCACGTCCTGGAGGCCTTCCGCGTTGAACACCACAGGCGACCGGGACCGGAAAGCCACCTCGGTGACCGTCCCGGCGAGGGGCGTCACCTCTCCCGGCCCTCGCCCAGGCACCTGGATGCCTGTTACAAACATGTTGGTGAAGGTGTCGCTGGCCGGGTCAACCAGGCTTATGCCCAGGGAGTCGTAGGGGACAAGCTTGCGCACGGCATTGGCCAGGGGCTGGTAGTCCTCTATCTTCAGGGAAGCGCTGACAATCCTGCCGATCTCTGCCAGCACCACGTTCTCCTCGGCCAGGCGGCGAATGGTCTCCTCGGTGCGCTTGCGCTCGGTGATGTCCCGGATGAAGGCGCTGAAGATGTAGGTGCCCTGCCTGTTCAGGGGCAAGATAGTGAACTCCACCGGGAACTCGTGGCCATCGCGGTGCAGCGCCGTCAGCTCCACGCGCCTGTTCATCAGGACCGATTCGCCCGTGGACAGGAAGCGCTGGATGTCGCGCCGCTGCATCTCACGGTACCCGGGCGAGATGATAGTCTCGGCCAGGGGGCGGCCGATGGCCTCCTGGCGGGACCAGCCGAAGATGGCCTCGGCCTGCGGGTTCCAGCCTATAATGACGCCGGCCGCGTCCATCGTGGCCACGGCGTCCAGCGCGGCGTCCAGGATGGCACGCGTCCTCTCCTCGCTCTCCCGCAGGGCCTGTTCCGCCAGCACGCGCTCGGTAACGTCCCGGGCATTGATGACCATGCCCACGACCGTCCCCTTGGCGAGCAGCTTCTTGCCCACGGCCTCTATATAACGCCACGAGCCATCCCCATGTCGGAACCGGAACATGCGCGCCTGCTGGGACGGCGGGGCCTCCGGGCTGGTCACCGAGCGCTCGAAAAGGCTGGACACGGCCCAGAAGTCTTCCGGGTGCACCAGCTCCAGGACCTTCCTGCCCACCAGGGCCGCCGGCTGGTAGCCCAGCACGCGTTCGATGGAGGGGCTGACGTAGTCCAGCTTCCCATCTATCACGGCCTGGGTGAGAGAGCCTGCCAGGGGGAAGACATCGCCGGAGTAGTAACCCGCGACCTCCACCCCCTCGGAGTAGAGGACGGTGCCCCTGCCACGGGGCAGGTCAACGACGCTCACCGTCAGCCTGTCGAAGGGTATGAGCCTGCGCACTGTCTCGGCGAAGCGCGGGAACACCCTGCTCATGTCCAGGGAGGAGGTGATCGTGCGGCCTATCTCAGCCAGCACCTCGCGCTCCTGGATTTCCCGCAGGAGCTGGGCATGCACCTGGGCATTGGCGATAGCGTCGGCTATCTGGTCGGCGATACGCTCCAGCAGTCCGACCTCTCGCTCGCCGTAGGCATGAGGAATGGCCGAGCGCACATGCAGAGCGCCCACGGGACGGCCGCTGGCAATCAAGGGCACTGAGAGGAACGTGCGGAGGCCGGCCGCGTAGCCGGCGGCGATAAATGGGTACCTGGCCACAGTCCCGTCATCGCCCTCGTCCAGGGAAATGAGCAGACTGGCCCTGGTGCGCAGGACTTCCGCCGTGCCAGTATTTGCCAGGGGGACCCGCTGGCCTATCTCCCACCCCGGAACGCTGCTTCCCACAACATAGGCCAGCGTCTGGGTACCCTGCTCCGGGTCGGCGACCACGATGGCCAGCCGGTCGAAAGGCACCAGCTTGCGGACCTGCTGGGCGAATTGCTCGTACACCTGGCCCGTGTCCAGGGACGAGTGGACAATGCGGCAGAGCTCCGCCAGGGCCTGGTCGTACCTGCTGGCGAAGCCTTCCTGCGCCACGGAGCTACTGTTCCAGGCCAGTAGGGCCTCCAGATCGGCGACTCTCCGGCGCAGCGCCGCGATTTCAGCTTTGCTCTCCTCGTTACCTGTTGTCTGCTCATTCATGGCTACCCCCTCCCCATGCAGCCGTTAGCATATAATTCTGATAGGAAGGGCCTGATTAGCCAAGTGTGCCATCTTCGATTCGCATGGGTGCCAGGGTATCATCCCTCGATTGAGGCCTTCATACACAGGCCTGTGGTGGTCTCCACCCAGGCCCAGTGGCCATAAACTTCTAGGAGTGTAGCAGGAGTTACATTAGTAGGCGATGAACAGGATGCCACCTGTGCAGGCCCCGATCAAACTGTGATAGGGGAGCAATGCCGTATACTTGCAATGGCCCTCTGTCTGGCCTATATTCGTTGAGACTTGCCAGTTGAGGAGAAGCCAATGGTTGCGCCATCCTACGCACACCCGGAAGTCCTGGTCAGCACCGAGTGGGTCGCCCAGCACCTGGGGGACCCCTCTATTGTCATTGCCGAGGTGGACGCAGACCTGGAAGCCAACTACAGGCAGGGGCACATCCCCGGCGCCGTGGGCTGGGGGCTGCACACCGACCTGGAGGACCCGGTGAGGCGTGACCTGCCCACGCTGGCGCAGGTCGAGGGCCTGCTGGGGCGGTCTGGCATAGATAACAACACCACCATTGTGCTCTACGGCGATGGCAACAACCGCTCGGCCACCTGGGCCTTCTGGGTGCTCAAGTACTACCGCCACAAGGACGTGCGCCTGATGAACGGCGGCCGCAAGAAGTGGGCCAGCGAGGGCAGGCCAATGTCCACCGATGTCCCGACACCCACCCCCAGGACCTACAAGGCAGCCATCCCGGACAAGGCCATCCGGGCGACCAGGGACTACATCCTGGCCAACCTTCGAAAGCCCAACCTGAAGGTGCTGGACGTGCGCACTTACGAGGAGTACTCGGGGCAGCCCGGCGCCTCCCAGGGGACTCAGCAGCCTGAGATCTACCGCAAGGGCCACATCCCCGGCGCCGTCCACATCCCCTGGGACGATGGCTCCGCCGAGGACGGCTCCTTCAAGCCCGCCGACGAGCTGCGCCGGCTGTACGAGTCCAGGGGCGTTACCCCTGATAAAGAGGTAGTCCCCTACTGCCGGCTGGGAGTCAGGGCATCCTATAGCTGGTTCGTGCTGCGCTACCTGCTGGGCTACGAGCGAGTGCGCAACTACGATGGTTCCTGGACCGAGTGGGGCAACGCGGTGGGTGTGCCCATAGAGGTCGGCACAGGGCGGGCATAATTCCATACCAGCACCCTCCCTGCATCGCGTCGTGGTCTGCTATACTGTGCCCCACAGAGCATGGACAGATGGGAAACGAGGTGCCCTGGCGGCAGGCACCGCAGTTGGCGCGGCGCACCGAGCAGGCCGCGCCGGGCGGGCCTTTTTCAAGGACTGTGATGGCGGTTGAACACTTGTCGCTTCAAGATGGCGCAGTCCCCCAGCCAGACCTGGTAGGATTCCTGGCTGAGCGAGGCATCGAGGCATCAATCATCTCCAGGGAAGCCGATGTGGAGGACATGGAGGCCAATGGCCTTCCCCACCTGGCCCTCCTGGACATTTCCGCGATGCCCGAGTCGGAGGCGCGCCAGTGTGTGCAGCGGTGCGCTTCCCTCAAGCTGCCTGTGGTCGCCCTGGTGCCGGAAGACCGCGTGGCCGACCTGGATGTGAGCCTGGGCATTGACGACTTCGTAGTCTGCCCACCGAGGCCTGAGGAACTGGTCACCAGGGCCCGGCAGGTCCTCTGGCGCACCAGGTCGCCAGCCGGCGGCGACGTCATCCGCGTGGGCGACCTGGTAATCAACCCTGCCAGCTACGAGGTATCCCTGAAGGGCAAGCGCATCAACCTGCGGTTCAAGGAGTACGAGCTGCTGAGGCTGCTGGCCTCCAGTCCCGGCAGGGTATACAGCCGCGAGGCGCTGCTCAGCCGCATCTGGGGCTACGACTACTTTGGCGGCACCCGCACGGTGGACGTCCACATCCGCCGCCTGCGCAGCAAGATCGAGGATGCGGAGCACTCCTTCATCGAGACCATCTGGAACGTAGGCTACAGGTTCAAGAGCGTGGAGCGCTCCTGACAGCACCCTGGGGAGCAACGGGGACAGGGTCTCGCCCCTGTCCCTGTTGCTCCCCCTGCTGCGGAAAGCCTCGCCGGGCCGGCCGTGGCGGGCTGCTAGCGGCTTGTCTGCTCGGAGCTGCCCGCACTCCAGGCCATCTCCGTATTCCGGACGGCTTCCCCTGTCACCGTACCGTCTACTGCGGTGCCACCAGGCGCGGAGGATAGCGGCGCTCGACCGTGTCCGTCCGAGTCCCCAGGGCCTGTGCCCGTTCGCGGGCCTGGACCAGGGAGTAGGCGATAGCCTGGTACCCCAGGGCATTGGGATAGATGCTCCCATCCAGCACATGCGTCCACTCAGCGGCAGGGCCCCTGATTCCTGAGCTTGCGTCAGCCACCATCGCGCCTTCGGCCTCGGCCACCTCGCGTATAAAGGCGTTCAGCCGGGCCACGGCCCGACTTGAGAGCAGCTCGAAGGGAGTGGCGCCGCCCAGGTCGTAGGGATTGTAGAGGGTCAGCACGTAGAACTCTGTGCCCGGCTCCAGGGCGGCCGCCAGCGCGGCGACAGCCTCGCGGAAGTTGGCCTCGAAGGCAACCAGCGCGCCCTCGACCCGCGTCTGGCATGCCTGGCCCTGGGGCGCCGACTGGCAGTCAGCGGAGCCGATGTGCCCCAGCAAATCGCTTGACCCCAGGTCCAGCGTGAGCACGCCTACCCTGGTGGCGGGGTTGCCGTCATCACGGCGTCTCGCCATCTCAGCCAGCGCCTGCCGCAACTGGCCCTCCTTCAGGGTGATGCTGCTTTCGCCAGGCGTGCTCAGGTTCAGCAGCGCCAGGTGACGGCCGGTCTGCCTCTCCAGGTAGGCATGGAACCGCGAGACGTAGCCCTGGTGGGGCGTGGGTGCGCCTGCGCCGCTGGCCGGCGCATCGCCCAGGGCAAGGTACAGCTCAGGGCCGTGGTCGCTCCAGGACCTGCCTGCTGGCACGGTATCCCCACCGGGCGGCGTGGGCGAGCGGGCGTTAGCAGGCAGCGTCCCGCTACGCCTGGCCGCCGGGACTGCCACCCCAGGGCCGGCGCCGCCTCGCTGCTGGACGCCGACCAGGGCCATGCCGCCATCCTCCAGCTCGGAGTGTTGCACGCGCACCGGCCCCAGGCCATCGGTCAGCCTGCTCAGGTCCAGCGTGCCGCCCAGCCGCTGCTGCACCCCGCTCAGCAGGCTCCCCGGCACAGGGACATAGCCGATGGCGATTTCCGCCACCTCCACCTGCACCATGCCGGACTCCAGGTACACGGCCATGCGGCCAGCGGCGGGGACTCCCAGCCAGTCGTCGAGTCGGCCCCGGAACGCCACCGAGTCCTGGAGGATGGTCACGTCAAGCTCGCGGAGGTAGTCCCTGTTAAGAAAGGTCAGCGCCGTCCAGCTTGACGTAGAAGCCTGTGCCATCGTCCCCGGCGGCTAGCCTGCGGGCCACCCCTTCCACCCGGGCTGTGACATCTGGGGACTGCCCCGCCTTGCGGGCGAAGGCTGCCCTGGCAAGCCCCAGCATGTCGGCCCCGGCCAGGGCGGCAGCATACAGCCCCAGCAGGCCCAGCACCGCTGCCGCAGCCACCGCCGATGCAGCCCTCCAGCGTCTCGCGCCCCTGGCCATGGCCCGCCTCCCCGACGAGGGCCGACCATTACGCCCGGATAGGCCAGACCTGAACCGGCCCTCCTCGCCAGCACCCTAACGCTACTGGCCGCAGTCGGCAGAGGCAATAACGGTATGGCAGCACGTCGACATCAGAAAGCGTTAGGCGCTATAATCGAGTATCCTTCAGCCAGATGCCTTGGATGCGCTCTGCCCTCGTGGGGAAGTGTCGGAACTGGCAGACGAGCATGACTTAGGATCATGTGCCGCAAGGCGTGAGGGTTCGAGTCCCTCCTTCCCCACCAGCCCACCATAGACGGCTAAATGAGCAAGGCCCCTCTTCACCATGAGGGGCCTTGCTGCGTTTACTACGACAGTTGGACTACGGGGACAAGGCCGCGTTCATCTTCTCTGCCGCGTCGGCCATGAGCACGGGCAGGACGTGGGAGTAGATGTCCGCCGTGGTGGAAAAGAGCGTGTGGCCCAGCGTCTCCTGGACTACCCGCAGCGGGACGCCCTGGGCCACTCGTGTCCACGTGCCGAAGGAGATGATGGCCTGAGGCCGTCCACGGTATGCAGTCGCCACGCAGCGGGCGAAGCCGGCTACCACAAGCACCCGGCACCCCTCTGGCGCGCCTCCTGCTCCAGGCGCACCAGGAAGTCCCGGTGCTGGCCGTCGCTGGTCCAGGCTACGGCCAGGCCCTCGCGCAGTAAGGTCTCGTCTATGCTCTCTCCTGATGAAGTGTAGGCGTAGTACAGCAGCCGGCCGTTGGGGTCGCGTGCTCGGGGGCCGGACTCCACCCGGACCTGGACGCCGGACAACTGGCGGAGCCGCCGGGTCGCCTCGTCGTAGCAGCGCTCGCCGCGCTCCGGCGTGTCCACGCCATACAGCCTGACCCTGCCCTGGGACGAGTCGAAAGTGTCGCCATCTATGACGCCGGTGACCCGCACCGACTGGCACTGCTGGCAGCACAGCGTGGTGTCGCATCCCTGGCGAGAAAGCATGGAAGTGACGAACACCCCGGCCCGGTAGAGAATGACCGAGGCCAGGACCAGGGCCGTTACCAGCAGCGCGAACTTGACGGACTTCAACTCAGCGTCCCTCTTCCATCTGCTGCCCTTCATTCTAGCGAGAGCGCCCAGGTAACGCATAGAAGCGCCGCATAATCCTGTAGCGTGCCCGCCATCGGTGGGAGTATACTCTCCCCAGCCTCTGCCGCCACGGCAGGTACACCAACGGCCGGGGGACTGCTCATGGCCCTTCTGCCCCAACATGTGTCGCCGCTGGAGGACGTCTGGGTCGCGCTGGACATCGAGTGCACCGGCCTGTCCCCGGACAACGACGAGGTCATCGAGGTCGGCGCGGTCAGGTTCCAGGGCCAGCGAGTGCTGGACACCTTCCAGAGCCTGGTCAATCCCTACCGGCGGCTCAGCGAGTTCATCAAGCGCTACACCGGCATCACCCAGGAGGAGGTGGACACCGCGCCTACCTTTTCGGCGGTGGCCAGCAGGCTGGCGTCCTTCATCGGTCGCGCGCCCGTCGTCGGGCACAACGTGGGCTTCGACCTGGGCTTCCTGGGCAAGAAGGGCCTGAGGTTGGCCAATCCCCGCTGCGATACCTGGGACCTGGCCTTCGTCCTGCTGCCATCCCAGCCCGAATACTCCCTGGCCAGGCTGGCCTCGTCCCAGGGCATAAGCCATCCACGGCCCCACCGGGCGCTGGAGGATGCCCAGGTCACCCGGGAGCTGTTCCTGAAGCTGGCCAGCATGGCCCTGGAGCTGGACGCCTACACGCTGGCGGAGATGCAGCGCCTGGCGGCCCGCTCGTCGTGGGTGCTGTCGTACCTCTTGCGCGGCATGGATGCGCCCATGCGAAGGCCCCGGCCGGCCTCCGGCCAGCCATCGGCTGCACAGGAGGCTGCTTCACCCTCCCTGGCGACCGTGGAAAGCGCTAATATGGGAGTGGCCTCCGCCCGGTCCGGGCAGGCCGAGCCATCCGGTCCCATGAGCATTACCGGTCTCGACATCCTGGCCCTGGGCAAGCGCCTCCACCACTGGAGGCCTCTCCGTCCCAACCAGCAGGTACGCAAGCTGGACGCAGACTTCGTGGCGTCCCTCCTGCGGGCCGGCAGCCCGCTGGCCGCGGCCATGCCAGGGTTCGAGGAAAGGCCCCAGCAGGTGGAGATGGCGCTGAAGGTCGCCGAGGCCCTGAACGAGAGCAAGCGCCTCATAGTGGAGGCCGGGACTGGCGTCGGCAAGTCCCTGGCCTACCTGCTTCCCGCCGCCCTCTACGCGCTGCAGAACAACAAGCGCGTGGTCATCTCCACCAACACCATCAACCTCCAGGAGCAGTTGCTCCACAAGGACATGCCCGTCCTGGTGAAGGCCCTGATGGGAGTGAAGGGACTGCCAGTCCAGGACCTCCGCTACACCCAGCTCAAGGGAAGGGCCAACTACCTGTGTTTGAGGCGCTGGTCGCGCCTGCGGGCCAGCGAGGGCCTGACGGAGCACGAGGCCCGGCTGCTGGCCAAGACGCTGGTATGGCTCAAGACGACCACCACGGGCGACCGCAGCGAGCTGAACCTGTCGGGCGGCGACGTGGCCGCGCCGTGGGACAGAGTCTCGGCCCAGGGAAAGCTGGAGTGCATGACCGCCGGCGGGCCGTGCTTTGTGCGCGCCGCCCGGGAGAGGGCCGCCGCGGCCCACCTGGTCATTGTGAACCACGCCCTGCTGCTCTCGGACATCGTCGCCGGCGGCGCCATTGTCCCGGAGTACGACGCGCTCATCATAGACGAGGCGCACCACCTGGAAGACGAGGCCACGCGGCAGCTAGGGTTTGAGCTTGGGCACACCAGCTTCGACGAGCACATCCAGGCGCTTACCGGGGACCACGGGCTGTTGCAAGAGGCCATCTCGGCCTTCCGAGGCTCCAGCGCCTCGCCCGGCCGGCGCACGGCGGTGGAAAAGTTGGTGGCCGACACCATGGCGCTCCTCCCTGGCGTGCGCGACCGGGTGGCCAGCCTCTTCGCAGCCCTGGCATCGCTGGCCAGCGCGTCGGCGGGCAACGGCGTGGAGGACTCTCAAGACCTGCGCATCACCCAGGGGACCAGGAGCCAGCCAGAGTGGTCGCAACTGGAGGTCACCTGGGAGAACGCCGACCTGGCGCTGTCAGAGCTGGGCAAGGCCCTGACCGACCTGTACTCCTCCCTGGAAGGGCTGGAGGACGCCGGCCTCATCGAGTACGAGGCGCTGCTGGAGGAGATAGCCGGCGCGGTGCAGACCAACGCCGAGCTGCGGCAGAAGCTCAAGGAGTTCATCCCCAACCCGAAGCCGGGTATGGTGTACTGGGTGACCCGGCCCGCCAACGCCAGCCACGTGGTCACCCTGCACGCGGCGCCCCTGGACGTCGCCAGGTACCTGGACGAGCTGCTTTTCTCCCAAAAGGAGTGCATGGTGCTGACCAGCGCCACCCTCAGCACCAACGGCAGCTTCAGGCACGTGTGCCAGCGAGTCGGCTTCAACGAGGCCGAGGAGCTTTTGCTGGGCTCGCCCTTCGACTACCCCAGGGCCGCGCTGCTGTGCGTCCCCGATGACATGCCGGAGCCGTCCTCGATGGCCTACCAGGGCGCGGTGCAGCGGGCCGTCGTGGATGCCGCCGTAGCCGCCGGAGGGCGCACCATGGCGCTATTCACGTCCTACTCGGCGCTGAACGCCACGGCCCAGGCCGTCCGCTCCGAGCTCCAGGCGCGGGGCATCAGCGTGCTGGCCCAGGGCAGCGACGGCAGCCCCCAGCAGCTTGTGCGCTCCTTCCTGGAAAACCCGCGCTCGGTGCTGCTGGGCACGGCCAGCTTCTGGGAGGGCGTGGACCTGGCCGGCGAGTGCCTGCAAGTCCTGCTGGTGGCGCGGCTGCCCTTCAGCGTGCCCACGGAGCCGGTATTCGCGGCCCGGTCGGAGCTGTTCGAGGACCCCTTCAACCAGTACGCCGTCCCCCAGGCAGTCCTCAGGCTGCGCCAGGGCTTTGGCCGCCTCATCCGGACGAAGACGGACCGGGGCGTGGCCATTATCCTCGACCGGCGCATCACGTCACGCCGGTACGGGAAGATGTTCCTGGACTCCCTGCCTCCCTGCACCTTCAGGGCCTGCAACCTGCGCCAGTTGCCGCAGGAGGTAGCCAGGTGGCTCAAGGGGTGACCTGTGCTGGTACCCTTTGACCGACCCCTCAATCTGCCCGACACGCTGGAGTGCGGCCAGGCGTTCCGCTGGCAGCGGCGCGGCGAGTGGTACTTCGGCGTGGTGTACAACAATCTGGTGAAGCTGCGCCAGACGCCTGGAGGCATCGAGTTCTCCTGCGCCCCGGACGGCGAGGCGACGCTGGGGCCACGGCTGCGGGACTACCTCCGCCTGGACGACGACCTGGAGGCCATCTACCGCGCCATCTGCGAGGACGAGCGTGTCAGGGACGCCGTGGCTATGTACCGGGGGATGCGCCTGCTGCGGCAGGACCCCTGGGAATGCCTCATCTCCTTCATCTGCTCGGCCAACTCCAACGTGCCCCGCATCAGCGCCAACGTGGAGGCCATGTCCACCGCCTTCGGGCAGCCGGTCACCCTGGACGGCGAGACGCGCAGCACCTTTCCCACGCCCGAGGCGCTGGCCGACGCCGGCGAGATGAAGCTGCGAGCGCTGGGACTGGGCTTCCGGGCCAGTTACGTGGCCGCCACGGCCAGGGCCATCGCCGACGGCAGGCCCGACCTCTTCGCCCTGCGCGAGGCCCCCTACGAGGAGGCGCTGGCCGCGCTACTGGCGCTGCCCGGCGTCGGCGACAAGGTAGCCAACTGCGTCCTGCTGTTCTCCCTGGACAAGCTGGAGGCCTTCCCCGTGGACGTCTGGATAGAGAGAGCGCTGCGAGAGTGGTACCTGGACTGCCAGAAGCTGCCCCGCGCCCGGATGCGGCCCTGGGCGCAGGCGCACTTCGGCCCCTACGCCGGCTACGCCAACCAGTACCTCTTCCACCGCAGAAGGTTGCAGGGAAGGGCAAAGCTCTAGGCATAGATAATACCAATTCGATGTGATGTTACCATATATGAGAAAGACTGGTGTAAGGATATGTGAAGCATGGCAGGA
>FWPU01002334.1_pt1 | contig 53070 bp, 38 predicted proteins | sample 2228361 | NCBI WGS metagenome assembly FWPU01 (sample SAMEA103939777, study PRJEB20133) | metagenome | reverse complement strand
ACCGCTCGCCCAGGCCGCAGAGGTCGTCCCGCGGCTCGTGCAGGCACGCCAGGACCCCGCCCACGGACGGGACACAGGCGTCGCGCGTGCAGGGGACCGCGTCGTCGCAGTCGGGGTCACGAGCGCACTCTCCCCCGGGCGAGGCCGTGCTCCCCCCGCCCCCGCCCCCGCACGCGCACAGGGCAACCAGGATCAAGGTCCGCATCCCGTGAGCCCCCATCGCCCTCGTGATCGTGGGCGTGGGCGTCGGCGTGGGCGTCGGCATGGGCGAATTTCCCCCCATCACCCCCTCCTCACGGGCACCACGCGTCCGCCCCCGCGACCTGGACGTACCCGGTCCCGCCCAGGCCGGTGCAGACCGAGGCGTGGCCGCTCTCGCAGGACACGGGACCGGACGCACACTTCGCGGCCAGGAGCGCGACCCGCGCGCCCATCTTGGCCGAGAGGGTGTCATTGAAAGCGAGGACCTCCAGGAAGGGGCCAAAGGCCCCCAGGACCGGGGTGGCGGTGGACTTCTCGATGGGACCCGACAGCGCCACGGCCTCTCCCATCTGCCCGAACTGCGACACCGGGACCTGCACGACCCTCGCGACCCCCGCGTCCAAGAGGGTCGCGACCAGCATGGCCCCCGTGGTCGCGGGCAGGAGGGTCACGTCCGACCACTTGCCGGTCTGGGGCACCTCGGTCCACGTCTGCACGGCCGAGAAGTCGGACAGGACCCGGAACCCCTTCAGGACCCCGGCCTGCGTGGTCGCGGCCACCAGGAACTGGTCCCCGACCGGGATCACCGCCAGGGATTGATAGACGTCCGACGATTCCACGACCTTGAACTCGAGCCCCTCCGGCCCGGCCGGGGAGACCTTGCGGAGGCGGAGGGAGTTGGGAACGACTTCTCCTGGAACGGAGGACTTCCACACGACGATCCCTTCCGACCCCGACCAGGACAGGACCGGCAATGTCTGATCGCCTGCCCCGTTGATGTTCACCGTAACGGGGTCGCCGAAGACCAGCACGCTCGCAGCAGCCTTGACGGAGCGAAACGCGATACCCAGCCCCTCCGCGTCCGCCTCGCTCGTGGTGTACGCGAGGTAACCGGTCCCCGCCTCGGTCACGACCAAAAACGGCTCGGACTGGCTCGCGGCCTCATCCCCGCGCGGGACCATCGCGCGCGCCACAACCTGCCCCGCCGTGTCCAGGAGCGCGACCTCGATGCGGCTCGGACCGCCGCCCTCCGGGACCCCGTCGTACGCGAACAGGAAGCGGTCTCCGCCATGCGGGACCATCGCGGTCCGGTGCTTCGAGGTCACCTCCATCTTCCCGCTCGCGGGATGGGCCAGGCCCTTCACCCCGTTCCACAGCGAGTACCGCCCGAACCGGATCGTCTCGCCCTGGAACCGGTGCCCCACCCCGATTCCGGTCCGCGACCCCGCGACCGACAGGTCTGACACGCCCGTGCCCGGCACGGCCACAACCGCCCCGAGGGGCCTGCACGAGGGGACCGCGTGCAGGTACAACGTCGCACGCGCCACCGTCGCCCCCTCGTGGACCAGGACCTCGAGGTCCAGCCGGGAGGTCGCGTCCGACGCGAACGGGAACCCCAGGACCGCCTGGCCCGCCTCGATTGCGCAGCCCGACGCCCCGACCGCGGGCTGCCCGTCCGCCTTCACCTGCACCTTGGCCTGGGCCGCGCAGTCCAGCCCCTCCCCCAGGGTCAGCACCAGGACCCGCACCCCGGCCGGCACAAAGCGCCCGGGAAACGCGAACCCGGCCAGGCCCTCCCCGGCCCCGGGGCCCGCGCCCTGCGCCGTCAGGCCGCCCGCTTCCGTGGTCCACCGCATCCCCTTCGGGGGCGCGCCCGCGGTCAGGTCCCAGTCAAAAAGCACCGCGGGGAGGTCCACGGTCAGGGACCGGCACCCCCCGTCCTCCTCGGAGCAGAACCCCGCCGAACACCCGGTCACGCTCGCGCACCCCACGCCGGTCGCGCCCCCGGGCTCGCCCGACCGCACGCACTGGTGCGTCACGCACTCCTCCACCGTGCAGGGGTCCGCGTCATCGCAGTCCGCGTCCGAGGCGCAGCACCCGAACTGCGGCTGGTACTCGTGCCCGCACGCCCCCGAGCCAGGGTCGCAGGAATCCTTCGTGCAAGCATCTTTGTCGTCGCAATCCTTGGGGGCCCCAGGCACGCATGTTCCTTCCTTGCACTTGTCCTCGAGCGTGCAGGCGTCGCCGTCGTCGCACCCGGTCCCGTCTGGTTTGGGGTCCGCCTGGCACGTGTGGTCGGACAGGTCGCACTTCAACGGGCTGCACTCGTCCTCGGGCGCCGGGCAGTCACTGTCCTTTTCGCAGTCGCAGACCTGGGCCCCGCCCGTGCAGGCCCCGTCCCAGCACGCCTCCCCCTCGGTGCAGGGATTCGCGTCGTCGCACGGGGTCCCGTTGTCGCGCGGCCCCTCCACGCAGACGTGCGCGTCGAGGTCGCACGTCCGGACCCGGCACGGGTCCGAGGCCGCCGGGCAGTCCGCGTCGTTCTTGCACTCGCACACGAAGTCCCCGCCCCCGCACACGCCGCCCTGGCACGACTCGCCCGCGGTGCAGGGGTCCCCGTCGTCGCAGGCCCCGGTGACGAGCGGCTCGTGGTGACAGCCGTCCGCCTCGCACGTGTTGTTCGTGCAGGGATTGCCGTCGTCGCACTCGGCGTGCGACAGGCACAAAGGCGGCACGTCCGAAGCCTCGTCGCTGGCCGCCCCGTCCTCTCTGGCATCGCCCGGGCCCGCGGCATCATCTGCCGGGCTGACCCCGGGCCCGCTCCCTCCCCCACATCCCCAGGTGCCGATCATGACAGCAGCGATCAGCGCACGACACTTTTTCGTTCTCAACATTTCCATCCCCTTGCATTATCGCCGTTGATTACCCTGCGCGACGAATACCGTGGCCGATGATAGACCTCCCGGAAAATCAGTGTCAAGTCCGCGACACGCGGGGGGAGAAGGTCGCGAAAACCCGACGTGATTTCAAAAAGACAGCCGCTTGAACACGACCTCGGGGATGTGGCGGATGACCCACAGGATCGGGCGCCAGAACCATGGGAGATAGACCTCGTCGGCCCCGCGGTCCATCGCACGGACGATCCCGCGCGCGACGCGGTCGGGCGAGGCCCACAGCAAGCCCTTCTTCCGGAAGCCCGCGGTCATCGGCGTGTCCACGAAGCCCGGCTTGATCGTGACCACGCGCACGCCCTTGCGGTACAGGCGGTTGCGCAGGCCCTGCATGAACAGGCTCACGAACCCCTTGGCCGCCCCATAGACGTAGTTGCTCTGCCGGCCCCGGTCCCCGGCCACCGACGAGATCGCCGCGATCGTCCCCTGCCCGCGCGCCTCGAACCGATTCGCCGCGAGGGTCAGCAGGGAGACGACGCTCAGGGCGTTCGTGTGGATCTCCTGCAAGGTCATGGCGACCGACCGCTCGCAGACCGCCTGGTCGGACAGGGTCCCGTGCGCGACCAGGACCGCGTCGAGCCCGCCCAGGACCTCCTCGGCGTTCGACAGCAGGGCCTCGTGGCGCACGACGTCGTTCAGGTTGGCGCGCGCGGCCTCGATCACCTGGCCCTCGGAGGCGCGGCACTTCAGGTCGTCCACGAGGGCCTGGAGTCTGTGCGGGTCGCGCCCCACCAGGAACAGGTGGCGCCCCTGCGCGACCCACCGCCTCGCGCACGCGGTCGCGATGGCCGAGGTCGCTCCGAAAATGGCAATCTTGCGCATGGTCCACCTCGCTCGGCTTGCCTTGCCCGTTCCCAGCCCTAGCCTGCCGTGACCCGCCGCCAGAAGGACGACGAGAAGCCCGGGTCCATGAAGCGCTGAAACGCCTCCCACGCCGGGAACGCCCGCCGGAACATCTCGCCCGGCATCCTCGCATCCTTGGAGGGGTTCAGGGCCCCGCCTGCGGCCCGCACCACCGCGTCCAGTTCGTCGAAGAGCCGCAGGGTGCGCGGCCCTCGGTTCGCGAAGTCCAGGGCCAGGGTGGTGCCGGGGCGCGCGAACGACAGCATCCCGGCCGGGGCCTGGTCCCCGAAGGTCTTGAGGACCGCGAGGAACGACCCCTCCCGCCGGCGCCGGATGAGGTCGAGCAGGTCGCGCAAGGCGTCGAGGGCGCTTTCGGGCGGCAGGACGCACTGGTACTGGTAGAACCCGCGCGGTCCGTACGCGCGGTTCCAGTCGCCGACCCCGTCCAGCGGGTAAAAGAACGGGACGTGGTGGACCAGGCGGGGCCCCGCGGCCAAAGGACGATGGTAATAAAGGAGGTTGAACAGGCGGACCGTGGTCGGTCGGATCAGCGAGACGGGCGGGGTGACGGGCAGCCGCCTCTCCCGCTCCTTCCATCGGGGCAGCCCCGACGCCTCGGACGCGTGGTGCCCTCGCATGAAGATGCCGCGCCCTCGCCGGGACCCACAATCGAACCACGCCACGGTGTAAGGCCAGCCGCGCCCCGCCGCATTGTTCAGTTCGAAATATTCCTTCAGGTCATGAAACCGGACCTGCTCCACCATTATGTAAGGATTGGCAATGGGGATCAGGCGGAACTCCACCCACGTGATCAGGCCGGTCAGGCCCAGGCCCCCGATCGTGGCCCGGAACAGGTCGGCGCGGTCGCGGGGCGAGCACACGACCCGCTCCCCGGTCGAGCGCAGGACCTCCAGGCGCAGCACGTGGTGACCGAACGACCCGGCCACGTGGTGGTTCTTCCCGTGCACGTCGTTCGCGACGGCCCCGCCCACGGTGACCAGGCGCGTCCCCGGGGTCACCGGCAGAAAGAAACCGCGGGGGACCACGAGGTCCAGGATGTCCTTCAGCAGGACCCCGGATTCGCACGCCAGGCGGCCGGTCGCGGCATCGAACGCGATGAAGCGGTCCAGGCGGCGGGTGCGCAGCAGGGTCCCGCCCTCGTTCAGGCACACGTCGCCGTACGAGCGCCCGCAGCCAAGGGGCAAGAGCGGCCGAGGGGAACCCGGGAGCGGGTCGTGCCGATGAAAGAGGTCCACGACGGCGGCGTGCGCGACCGGAGGCAGGCGTCCGAACGACTGGACCTTCAAGGACCCTCTCCTGACAGGCTACCGGTCACCGCGAGTTCGGCGGCCCGGTACGACGACCGAACACGGGGTCCGCTCGCCACGAACGCGAACCCCATCGCGCGCGCCAGGCCCCCGAGCCGGTCGAATTCGTCCGGGGTCCACCAGCGGACCACGGGCCGGTGGCGCCGCGTGGGCTGGAGGTACTGGCCCAGGGTCACGGCCCGGACCCCGGCCTCCGCGAGGTCACGCAAGGTCTCGGTCACCTCGCCCTCCGTCTCTCCCAGCCCGAGCATCAACGAGGACTTCGTGACGAGGTCAGGTGCCAGGGACCGGGCCTGTCGCAGGACCGCGAGGGAGCGGTCGTAGGAGGCCCGGCGGTCCCGCACGAGGGGCGTCAGGCGGCGCACGACCTCGACGTTGTGGCCCAGCACGTCGGGTCCAGCGGCCAGGACCACGGACAACCGGTCGTCCAGGTAGTCGGGGATGAGGACTTCCACGAGCGTCCCGGGCGACACCCGCCGGATCGCCGTCACCGTGTCCGCGTACTGCCCGGCCCCCCCGTCCGCAAGGTCGTCGCGGTCCACGCTCGTGACCACGACATATCGCAGCCCCGCGTCCCGAGCGGCCTCCGCCACCCGACGCGGCTCGTCCGGGTCCACGGCCCCGCGCGGGTTCCCGGTCCGGACCGCGCAGAACCGGCACGCCCGGGTGCACGTGTCCCCGAGGATCAGAAACGTCGCGGTCCCGTGCCCGAAGCACTCGCCCTGGTTCGGGCAGCGCGCCTCCTCGCAGACCGTGTGCAGGCGCAGCCGCCGCAGCCGGCGGTTCATCGCGGCCGCCGGCTCCCCGGCCGGCAGGGCCACGCGGAACCACTCGGGCAGTCGAGACGCCATCCGGTCCCCCGTCCGCGGGACCACGCCGGTTCCCGCGAGCCTCGCCAACGCGCGATCCCCCGCAGCCCTTCTACCGTCTTTCTTTCCCGTTGACAATCGCCCGCCCCTCCCCTATCATCCGCCCTGCCTGACGGCCTGGGCGAATAGCTCAGTGGGCCAGAGCACCGGTCTTACACACCGGGGGTCACAGGTTCGAACCCTGTTTCGCCCACCGCCCGCGCCCAGGACCGGGACGGCTCTTTTGCAATACGGGGTGGTAGTTAAGTCGGTTATAACGCTGGCCTGTCAAGCCAGAGGCCGCGGGTTCGAGTCCCGTCCACCCCGCCAAGCAACCGCAAGGGAATCCGCATCGGACAAGGCGGTCACGCTGGTCCAGGGGTGTCCCGACTTCCGCGCCGTTTCGACCGAAAACCGCCCGAAAAGCGGTGCAGGGGGCAGCAAGAGAGGTCGCGAGGTCCGCGCGGGGGGAGAATCTGCATCGGACCCGCATGGTGCCTAGTCCAAGTCGCAGAACCTTGGCTCCGGTCCAGGGGGTCGTTTCGCGGTTCACGGGGAAGCAACGGGACTGGAGGGGGAGGAACACCCCCGGCAAGGGGTCTAACAGGGCAAACTACGGGGGTAGGGTCCGAGACAAGGGATCACCCTCTGCCCGGGACCTCCGCCCTGGAAAGGGGCGATTCAGGGGTCCCGCTATCCCCGCCCCCGTCCCTTGTACGCCTCCGCGCGAGGAAGTATCTGAAACACCGTGACGGTCTTGGTCGCGAAGTTCACGCCGTACAGGACGCGAAGGTCCCCGACGCGGTAACGCAAGACCCCGGGTCTGCCCTTCACGGGCCTGATGTCGCCCCCACCGATGGGATCGATCTCCAGGATCGCAAAACAACGGTCAAGACGGGTCGCGGTGTTGCGGGCAACGCGCTTGTAATATTTCTCGGCGCGTGGGACAGGGCGACGTGGAACATGGTTCATCCCGTCGTCCGTCGTATCTCGCGCCACGGACGAACCCGGCCGGTCCGGGCCTGTGCGATCCCCCTGTCCAGCGCCTCGTATTCCCGGGGGGCCAGTTCCTCCCCTTCCTCCCCGGCAAGCCACAAGGCGAAGCCAACGACTTTGGCCGCGTCTTCCTCGGTCAACCTGTCCGCGACCTTCTTCAACCGTTCCTTCGCGGGCGTCATGGGGTGCCTCCGATTGCGTCCCCTTGCGCCCTATTCTACCACTTCGGTACCCCGGGCCACCCCGGGATCGGGGGAGATGGTCAGGGCTATCGCATCTTCCTCGAGCCCCGTGGACGTGCACGTGCACGTGGACGTGGACGTGGACGTGATCGAAAACGAAAACCTCCTGTCGTCTGCGCCCACGCCTACGCCTGCGCCTACGGTGGGGAAGGTCCACTCCGATTCGGGCGTCGCGTATCTGCGAAGATGTCGAAGGTCAACGTTGGCACCGGCGGAGGTGAAGTTCGTCCAGTGCGCTCTTGAGGGCGTCGCGGAGGGCCGAAATCTCCGCGGCTTCCCACTGATCGCGGGGCTTGCGCACGAAGGTGGTCCGGTCCACACGGTTGTCGAGGCGGGCCGCAGGCAGGTGGAAGACACGGCCGTGCGCCTCGATGCGGATCGTGCCCGGGCGGTCGGATGTCTCCAGAAGCCACGCCAGGTCGTCGCACCCGTAGTCCCCGAACATGACCGCTTCGGGCACGCCGTGGTGCAGGATGGAACCCGGGTCATTGGGGTCGGCGCGCTCCCGGTTCTTGCGTCGCGATTCCTCGGGCGTCACCCACACGTAGAGGATCGAGGCCCGCTCCAGGATCCGCGAATCCAGGAGTCGCAACGAATGCGCATAGCCGAGTGGAGGGGGCAGCGGCATCGAGGCCCCGTCGGGTCCCCCGCGCGCGAACTCGAACAGGATGGTCTTGCCCTCCAGGGTGTCCGGGTGCTCCGCGAGCCGCTCGGACCACTGGGCGCGGGCCTCCGGTTCCAGTCGCCGGGTCAGTTCCTCGCGGACGCCCCCGGGAAGGGTTCCCATCTTGGGCCGGGCCCCGGCGCGCGCGGCGGCCCGGTCCAGACGCTCGAACAGGAGCGCCGCGGCCGACGCGGGGCTCGCACTCCGTCCGGACACGAGGTCATCGTAGTCCTCGTTGAGCAGTTCGATCAGCGTGCCCCAGTCGCCGGCATCCCGGAAGGGGCGGTCTGGCGCCTGGAAGAACACGCCGTCGCGCCCGATCCTCGCCAGTTCCTCGTCCACGCGCCGCATGAGGTGGACGTACGGGAAGTCGTCCAGTTGCACGGTGGGTCCCAGGTGGAACTCCCGCACGCACTCCTCCGGGGTAAACCCCTTCAGGAACTTGCGCACCTCCGACTTGCCCGACGCGGGCAGCGCGAGCAGAAGCAGGATGTCCAGGCGGTCGGTCATGGATTACCTCCTACTGAGAGTGTGTTTCCCCGTTCGATCCTTGCGACGCGGCGGATTGGGTCTCGGGGTCGGGCAGGCCCAGCCGCCGCGACAGCAGCCCCAGGATCTTGTACCCCGCCCACTTCAGCGGCCCCCGGTCCCGATGCAGGGCCCGCTCCCCCGTGGGACGTACCAGTTCCCACAACGCCCGCCTCGCCCCCTCCTCGTCCCCGACCAGGTAGCGGCTCCACGCGACGTACAGCGACGCGGTGCTGTGATGAAAGCCCATGTCCAGCACGCGTTCGAGGGCCGCGGCCGCCTGGCCGTACCGCGCGGCCGAAAACCAGATCATCGCGAGGTCGTACAGCCCCGACGCCCGGACCTCCCGGTCCGGGTGGCGCGTCCGCTCCAGGGCGGACAGGGCCCGGTGCCGCACCTTCTCCCGAGCCATGAACTCGCTCCCCAGGACCCGCTCGTATTCCGCCTGGAACGCCTCGACCCCTCCCCTCACGTCCACGCCCATCCGCGCCCAGTACCGGAGGACTCGGGCCTCGTTTTCCCGGCTCCCCGGGCCACGCCGCAAGAAGACCTCCGCGACCCCGTCGCGATAGGCGAGCATCCACCGCTCCCGGTCCCACGTCAACAGGGGGAAGACGGGCGGAGGGAAGACGACGATGTCGAAGCGGTACTTCGCCCACGCCTCCTCGAGGGCCTCGTCGCGCTCGAAGGGGCGGTGGCTGCGCACGAGGTCGTCGCGCTCCTCCGGCGTGAAGTTCCCTCGCCCGTCCGTGAAGACCGTGCAGTCCGGATAATGTCTGTAAATCAGGTATCCGCCCCACCGCGTGAAGTGAAATATCCGCCCGCGAAGCCCCATGCCGGCGATCGCATCCGAAGCCGCCTCCGGGAACTCCCCGGGCTCGTGGTCGTATCCCAGGAGCCTCACCGCGCGGTCCAGACCCCCTCGCTGCGTCAGGACGGAATACTCGAACGAGATCCCCGCCAGGACCCCACCCGCCGCGACGACCCCGATCTTCCACCCCACCGAGGCCAGCGCACGACCCACCCGCTCGCGATGGATCATCACCAGCAGGAAGGCCGCGACCGCGTCCAGATAGACGAACCGCGCGGACTGGACCGCCAGCAGGGCGAGGCCCCCGGTCAGGGCCCACAGGCCCGCGTCCCTCCGGGTCACCGCCTCCCGCCAGCCCAGGCGCAGGATGTCCCGGATCGCCAGCCCGCCCACCAGGAACAGGAACAGGTACGGGAACGCGCCGCACACCGCGTGGTGCGCCGTGAACCGTCCCGACAACTCCGGCAGGAAGTAGGCCGCCGGCGGATGCCACTCGGGGATCAGGACCGCACTCTCCTGGTACATCGAGAACGCGGTATGGACCCCGCGCAGGAACCCCGGCATCGGGAGCATCGGGAGCGTGGTGACCGCCAGGCGCACCACCTCCGGACGGAGCCCCTGACCGCACCGGCCCCGTGCCAGCCACGCCCCCCCCCGCCCCACCAGCAGGGCCAGCGCGCACAGCGGCAACAGGAGCGCTCCCCCCGCGTGCAGGTTGGCCCATGCCGCGGCCACCACCCCCATCCTGGCCAGGGCCGCCCGCCCGGGACGCAGCGCCAGCAGGTCCGGCAGCAACAACGCGAGGAAGAAGAAGTTGAACGCCTCGGGCCGCACCCGCAGACGGTCCTCGGACAGGACCACGGCCAGCACCAGTAGGAACGCCGCGACCACCCGCCCCGGGACTTCCCGCCGGAACGTGCGGTACCACCCGGCGAACGCCGCCAGGAACAGGGCCGCGTGCAGGGCCCGAACAAACGGGAAGCCCGCGCGCGCCTCGACCTCGTACACCAGGACCTCGTACAGCCACTGGAACGGGGTCCACGGCCTGTCCTGGTCCACGGCCGAGAAGATGTCGCGGTCCGGGATCGTCCCGTGCGAGGCGATCCACTCACCGGCCTTGATGTGCCAGTAGATGTCAATGTCCCAGTTGGGACGATAGGCATAGAGGGTCAGCAACCCGAAGACGACGACCAGGAAGGCTGCCTCGACCGCCAGGGCCGCCGGTCGTGACGCTCTCGCGTTCAACGCGCTTCCGCCCTTTCAAGAACCGTGGGCGGGGGCGACCCCGCAAACGCCCCGGAACTCCCCCCAATCCTCCGTTTCCTCCACCCGGGTGCGTCCGTAACCCCTGGGGAACTCATCCCGACTCGGCCCTCACGCCCGTCTTTTGCGTTCCCCGAACAGCGCCGTCCCGACCCGGACCACCGTGGCGCCTTCCTCGACCGCGACCTCGAAGTCGTGAGACATCCCCATCGAGAGCCCGGACAGGACCCCCTCGCCGACCCCCAGCTCGCGCACGAGCCGGTCGCGCAGCCCTCGTAGTTCCCGGAAGTGCGGGCGTGACGCCTCCGGGTCCTCCGAGAAGGGCGGCACGCACATCAGCCCCGCCAGCCGGAGCCCCGGTTCCTCGAGCACCCGCGCGCACAGGGCCGCGGCCTCCCCCGGCGCGACCCCCGACTTCTGGACCTCGCCGCCCGTGTTGACCTCGACGTACACGTCCAGAACGCGCCCCTCCGGTGCCCGCCGCACCAGCTCCCGCGCCAGCGACTCGCGGTCCACCGACTGCACGCTCTCGACCCATCCGACGACCGTCCTCACCTTGTTGGTCTGCAAGGCCCCGATGAAATGCCAGCGGGGCTTCAACCCCCACTCGGCCAGGACCCGCGCCTTGCCGGCCAGTTCCTGCGCGTAGTTCTCGCCGAAGTCGCGCAGGCCCGCCTCCCATGCCACCAGCACCACGTCCGGACCCCACGTCTTGGTCACCCCGATCAGGCCGACCCCTGCCGGGTCCCGCCCCGCGCGCACGCACGCCGCCGCGATGCGCTCCCGCACCCGCTCCAGATTCGCGCGGATCTCCTCGGCCCCGATCACCGCTCCCTCCCTCACCCGAACGGCATGATGTCGTGCGCGCCCATCTCCTCCATCATCTCGATCACCTGGCACAGCGGCAGCCCCACCACGTTCGTGTACGACCCCTGGATCGACTCCACCAGGTACGCTCCCACGCCCTGGATCGCATACGCACCGGCCTTGCCCATGGACTCTCCGACGCTCAGGTACTTCTCGACCTCCTGGCGGTTCATCCGCTTGAATCGCACGACGGTGTGGACCGCCTGGATCCCCTCCTTGGACTTGCGCATGTCCACCAGGCAGAACCCCGTGGTGACCAGGTGCTCCCGTCCCTGGAGCGCCCGGAGCATCTCCGCCGCCTCCTCGTGGTCCGCGGGCTTGCCCAGGATCCGCCCGTCCAGGACCACCGCGGTGTCCGCACCCAGAACCCAGCGCAGGGGCGACTCCCTCGACATCCTCCCCCCGAGGTCCACGCGAGCCGCCTCCGCGTCGGGGTACAGGGTCTGCTGGATGCGCTCCACGACCGCCAGTACCTTGCCCCGGGCCATCCGCTTGACAAAGACCTCCGGGGCCTCGTCCGGCAAGGGCGTCTCGTCGATCTGCGACGGCATGGGCTTCACCGCAAAGCCCACCATCTCGAGCAGTTCCTTGCGCCGCAGCGACGCGGACGCCAGCACCAGTTGTCCGGGCATCACGACCTCCTGGCCTCGGGGGACCGAGGACCCCGCACCGCCCTTCGCGGTCACGGCGAGGCGTCATTTTACCGCAACCCGCTCGGCACCATCCGCTGGCTTTCACGCGCCGCGGACCGACCGCGATCCACCACCCACTACGCCAGAGAACCGTGAGGACATGCGTCCTCCTCGTTGGACGCGATCCCGAGCGGCGCCCGCCGCGTTGGGGGGGTGAATCGGCACCTGGTCGTTTTGAACTGACTTCGGAGCGTTGCGGAATTCGACGGTGAATTCGAGACCGGAAACGTCTATTGACCCGTCCAAGGGCGCGCGTTACAAGACCGCGCGACCTCGGCCGGTTCCACCAGCCGGCCCATCGTGTCGGTGGCTTTTCCGAAGGAGGCGACCCATGCAGGACGCTTGCGTTTTCGTTGAACCCGACATCGGAACGGAGCAACTCGTCGAGCCCTACAAGATCAAGATGGTCGAACCGATCCGACTCCCGTCCGCAAACCGGCGCCGGGCCGCCATCCGCGAGGCCGGCTACAACACCTTCCTGCTCCAGTCGGAGGACGTCTTCATCGACCTCCTGACCGACTCCGGGACCTCGGCCATGTCCGAGAACCAGTGGGCCGGAATGATGCTCGGGGACGAGGCGTACGCGGGCAGCAAGAACTTCAAGCACCTCGAACAGGCGGTCCGCGACGTCCTCGGGTATCGGTACGTGGTCCCGACCCACCAGGGCCGCGGTGCCGAGCACATCCTGGCCCGGGTCATGGTGCGGCCGGGGCAGTATGTCCCCCGGAACATGTACTTCACCACCTCGCGCGCCCACGTGGAACTCGCGGGCGGCACCATGGTGGATGTGATCACGGACGAGGCCCACGACCCCACGAACCGCCACCCGTTCAAGGGGAACGTGGACATCGCGAAACTCGCACGCCTGATCGAAGACCACGGGCGGGACCGCATCGCCTTTGTCAGCGTGGAACTCAACGTGAACATGGCCGGCGGCCAGCCCGTGTCCCTGCACAACCTGCGCGCGGTCGCAGAGTTCCTGAAGCCCTACGGGATCCCCGTCGTGCTCGACGCGACCCGCTCGTCTGAGAACGCGTTCTTCATCCGGGAGCGCGAGGAGGGCCAGGTCGGGCGCGACATCCAGGCCATCCTTCGCGACCTGTGCGCCTGTTCCGTCGCGTGCACCTACTCGGCCAAGAAGGACTGCCTCGTCAACATCGGCGGCTTCATCGCCACAAACGACGAGCGGATCTACGAGGCATGTCGCACCCAGGTCGTCGTGTACGAAGGTCTTCACACGTACGGCGGCATGGCAGGCCGCGACATGGAGGCCCTGGCCCGCGGCTTGCGCGAGGGCACGGACCCCGACTACCTGCGCGCCCGCATCTCGCAGGTCCGCTACCTGGGCCAGCGCCTCCTGCGCGCGGGCGTCCCTATCGTCGAGCCCGTGGGCGGCCACGCCGTCTTCCTGGACGCGGTCCGCTTCCTCCCCCACATCCCGCGCGAGCACTTCCCGGCCCAGACCCTGGCCGCGGCTTTGTACGAGGTCTCCGGGGTCCGCGCCATGGAGCGCGGCGCAGTGTCCAAGGGGAGGGACAAGGCGACCGGAGAGAACGTCTTTCCGAAACTCGAGCTCGTGCGCTTGACCATCCCACGCCGCGTCTATACCCAGTCCCACATGGACTTCGTCGCCGACGCGGTTGTTCGCTGCCACCGGAATCGTGATAGGATTGGTGGCCTGCGGATGGTGTACGAACCTCCGGCCCTGAGGTTCTTCCAGGCCAGGTTCGAGCCCATCTGACGCGGCCGCCGCGGCACCCTAAAGTTTTTCGGCGGCCGGTCCGAGGATCCGTTGGGGGTTCTTGCAAGCTGGGGATGGGGGACATCCCGGATGGTGAACGAGGCGAAGCAGGACGATCGGGCCACGAGGGTCACGAGCGTCCGTTCCCTTCTCCAGGGGGTCTCGACGGGGACCGAGTGTCTCGTCGTGATCTACGGCGCGAACATCGGGCGCAAGTACGAGATGTTCGAGGACACGCTCACCATCGGCCGCGACCCCGAGAACACGATCGTCCTGCCGTCCGACTCGGTGTCGCGCAGACACGCCCGCATCGAGCGCTACCAGGACCAGCGGTTCATCACGGACCTGAACAGCACGAACGGGACCTACGTGAACGACCAGCCGGTCCGCCCGCGCGCCCGGCTCGAAAGCGGGGTCCACATCAAGATCGGCGACACGATCTTCAAGTACCTGATGGGGGACCACGTCGAGGCCGCTTACTTCGAGGAAATCTACCGGATGATGGTCACGGATGGCCTGACCCAGATCGCGAACAAGCGGGCCCTGGAGGACTTCCTGGACAAGGAGGTCGCCCGCGCCCGTCGTTACGGGCGCGACCTGGCCGTCATGATGCTCGACCTGGACCACTTCAAGCAGGTCAACGACCGCTATGGCCACCTCACCGGCGACGTGGTCCTGCGCGAGGTCGCGGCGACCATCCGGCAGCGTATCCGGCGGGAGGAGTTGTTCGCCCGCTACGGAGGCGAGGAATTCGTGGTCGTCCTGCCCGAAACAGACGTCTCCGGGGCCCTGGAGTTCGCCGAGACCCTGCGCAAGATGGTCGAGGCAAAGGTCATCACGTTCGAGGGCCAGGACATCCGGATCACGGTGAGCATTGGCGTGGCGCAGTTCGAGCCCGCGGGTCACGTGACCCCCGAGGAACTGATCAAGGCCGCGGACGCGAACCTGTACATCGCCAAGAGCCGGGGGAGGAACTGCGTGCATGGCTGACGGGACACCGCCGGCGGGGACTGCGGGAGCAGGAGGGGAACTCCGGATCGGGGGGTTCTTCGATGCCCTGCGGACGCGCCGCGAACTCCAGGGACAGGCATCGAGGCCGCTCCACCGGGGCGACCCGGTCCTGACTGCCCGCCTGAAGGAGGTCGAGGCCTACGTCGAGGTGTTTCTGAAGACCCTCATGCCCCGGCGGCCGGTCTTCCGCCTCTTGGAACATCCAGGGGACCCCCTGACGCCCACGAAGGTGGAACTGGTCTTCGAGAACGCGGTCCAGTTCTACGAGGCCCTGGCCCTGAGTTTCAGCAAGGGGGGCATCTTCATCAAGACCGACTCGCTCTTGCCCATTGATTCCCTGCTCACCGTTCAGGTCCGCCTGAAGGCCGACGACGTCGGATTCACGGTCTCGGGCAAGGTGATCTGGGTCAACCCGCGCGAGTCCCAGGGGCGGCCCGTGGGCATGGGCGTGAAGTTCTACAAGCTGTCGTCCATCCAGCGCCAGGTCCTCGACGACTTCATGTCCGGGGAACTGCCCGCGCAGTCACTCGTGCACCTGTCGGAGTGATCAGAACCGGGCCCGCGCCAGGATCGTGAAGCCGAGTTTGTGGGGGCTCTGGAATTCGCGGCGCTCGCCCGTCTCGTCGATCGCGAGGCGCGTCAGGTTCTGGTCATGCACGTACTGGAGGGTCGCCATCAGGCTCATGAAGTCCGACAGGTCCCACTGAATTCCCACGCGCAACTGATAGACCCAGGAACGCCAGTCGGACGCGTCCACGTCGAAGCCCTGCGGCAGGCGGTCTCGCCGCGTCTGGTCCCGGATCACCTGGACCGCCAGGACCTTGCCCGCGTCGTCCAGGGTCGCGAAGGAGGCGGGCAGTTGCAACCCTGCCGTGAAGAAGGGCATCAGGTGCGCGCGCTCGAAGTAGTAGTCCACGGTCCCCGCGAAGAACAACTCCGGTGTCGTGCGCACGTTCTTGTCCGGCATGGCCACGAACGGGGTCAGGCTCGGGACGTTCTGGAGGATGAACTCCAGGTTGCGCACGAGTCCGACCGCCTGCCCGCGGAAGAAGCCGTGCTTGAACTTGGCCTGGATTGCGGCGGCCCAGGCGGGCTGCATCTTCGTGGTCCCGTAGCGGTCCAGGTCCGACAGGCGCTGCCACAGGTAGGACCCCTCCACCGAGACGCTCGCGGAGAACCGGCCCGCCTCGTACCGGTCGCGCCACCACTCGATCACGTTCACGTTGGGGTCGTTGCGATAGAGCATGTAGTCAATCGAGGTCTGGATGGGCATCCCGTAGTGATAGGTCAGGCGCCCCGAGATGCCGCCAGAATAGACCCGCTCGCCGACCAGGCCCTCGAACGGGAACGTTCCCTGCTGAAAATATCCGAACCCAAAATCCACGCCGAACCGGTCCCACAGGTCCACCCCGAGCCCGCCCAGGGCCCCGTAGTTCATCTCGTTGACCGTGATCTCCTTGACCTCGCCCGACCCCAGGGCCACCACCTGCCTCACCCGCGCGGTCTTGAACCCGGCGAAGGCGTACCCGATGGCCTTGGGCGACAGGCGGACCCGTGTGTCCAGTTTGAAGCCCGGCGCCGGGCCCGCGCGATTGGTGCTGAAGATGTTGCCCCCACCCCACGAGATGTCCCACAGGTACCCCATCCGGAAGCGCTCGGTGTCGAAGGGGAAGAAGGTCAGGGCCACGTGGTTGTTCGCGGCGTCGTCGGGCCGCCAGGACCACTGGGCCCGCAGGTAGGTCCCGTCGTCCATCAGGACGTCCCGCACCCCGGGGTTGTCGCTGTTCGCGAGGTTTCCCAGGTCGATCTTCAGGACCAGGCCGGCCTCCGTGGTCAGGCCCGTCCAGTACCCCTCCATCTTCTTGTAGAGCGCGACGTGGGTCAGGTTCTCGCGCCCCTTTGTTTTTGTATTCAGATTGTCCATGAACAATTCATAACCCTTGCGGTCCCCGATTCCGGCCCGCGGGCTGTCCGGCACGACTTCGCCCGCGTCGTGCAGGACGTCGTCGTCCCCGAAGGTCCAGGTCAACCGCGTGTCCATGAAGTCGGACGCGCGGGCTTGTGGAAGGCCCGACCAACCGCCCCCGCCCACCACCGCGCACAGAGTCACCCCGATCGCGATCCACCACCGTCTAGTCATGTCAGTTCGGCTCCTCTTCCTCGCCGGTGCGCGGCGAGACGCAGGTCTCCCCGATGGGACCGGGCTCGCCCGTGAACACGAGGTCATCCGGGCACCGGGGCTCCAGGATCCAGGCCGGCTTCAGGAAACTCATGTTCCGCAGGGTCCCGGTCAGGCTGCGGATCCGCGTGGGATGGCCCGGCGCGAAGGGCTCGTAGTCCGGGGCCGCGTCCCGCGACACGACCAGGAGTTTCTGGCCCGCCTCTCCCCCGAGCGCGACGACCCACTGGCCGTATGCCCGATACTGGCTCCATTCCGTGCACAGGGCGTCCGCGTCGCACGCCTCGCGGCACTCGCACTCGGCGGAGCACGCGTTCGTGTCGTAGTCGCGCCAGTCCACGCGCCCGTCCCCGTCGTGGTCGCAGTCCACGACGTGGTCCCCGACCAGGACGTCCTCGACGCGGACGAGCGCGGACTCCAGGCCCTCCATCGCGGTTTTGTTCATGAAGTCGCCCGCGGTCAAGACCGGGGGCTCCGGTACCGGGCACGGCCCCTTCTCGGGCCTCCAGGGGTCGAGGTCCCACGTCGGGAAGTTCAGTTCTGTGAACTTGTAGTATTCGCCCACAATACCGGACAGCGTCGCGAGCCGGTCGCAGACCTGCACCCCTGGAGGCGTATTGAAATTATATACGAAAATATGATTAAACCCGCCCAGGTCGGCGCGGTCCGTCACGGTCATCCCGTCGCGCCGGATGCTCGTCACCACCAGAAACCCCGTGTCAATCGTCACGACCTCGCCCACGTAGGGCGACACCGAGGGGTCTGCGGCGCCCTTCCCCTGCAGCGTGGCCAGCGTGGGATTGCGAAACCACAGCGGCTGCGACAGCCCCGACGCGTACGTCCCGCCTCCCTCCGAGTCGTCGGTCGGGTCCAGGCACCCGGGGTCCCACGGGAAATCCGCGTGGCCGTCCCCCTCGTTGTCTTGCTCGTCCGAGCACGCGGGCGTTCGCCCGGGCTCGGGGGGCGCATATCCGAGGTCCTCAGCCCAGACCTCCGTTCGCCCGAAGGCGTTGTGGAGGACGAGCGGAATGCCCAAGGCCTCTCCGTGATCGATGCGCACGTCCTGGCCGACCACAACTGGATCGCCCTCACCCTCGGACGGGGTTCCCAGGGCGATACGACCCGGACGTGCCGAGACACGGACCCACCCGTTCCAGTCCTTCAGGGGTCTCCCGGATGCCGCGGAGAGCACCGCGAGGTCCAAGGAGTACGCGTAGGTCCTGGCCGGGTCCAGCGGATCGGACGAGGTCCCGGTGGGACCCCCGGACAGCGTGACTGCAATGCTCGTGGCCCGTCCGGCCCAGTCCGCGCGGTTCTCCCCGGCGCACGACAGGCACGCCGCCACGAGGAGACCCGCGGTCAGCGCCCCCGGCAACCCCGGACCTGGACCCTCCGACCTCATGGCAACCTCAAGTCCAGGCGGCCGTCCTCGACCGCCCCGATCCCCTCGTCCAGGCATGCGACGGAGGCGCACTCCCGCATGGCGCGCGCCCGCTGCTCGCAGGAGCAACGGGATTCGCCCTGGCCCGCCACGGGCGGCGGGCACTCCCGCGCGAAGATCCCCCAGGCATCCGACACGCACTGCGCCGGGACACACCGGCCCGTGCCCGCGGGGCAGGTCGTCGCGGCCACGCACGCCCCGAACGAGGGGTCCCACGCCGACCGTGCCTCGCACCCGCACGTGAAGTCGGCCGGGCAGTCGGCGTCCGAATCGCAGGCATCGTCCCCGCCGCACGGCTTCCCTTGCCTCATGTGGTCGATCAGGGCGTCCCGCTGGAGAATCCCCGTGTCAATGCGGGTCGTGTTGCGCTTGAGGATGTTGAATCCGCTCCCGCCGTTCGCGATATACGTGTTCACCGCGGCCTGGTACTGCGCGTCCAGGCGCACCGGCTGCCCCAGGACCTCGATGGACAGGGCGCAGCCGAGCGCGTCCTCTGGGACCCGTGTCTCCTCGCGCTCCTGCCACTGTGCGGGCCGCATCGCGAGGTCGCAGCGATTGCACATCAGCACCGCGCGCGCGCCCGCCACCTGGGCCTGCGCGTTGCACCCCCGGATGGCCGAGCGACTCGCCACGTAATCGAACAGCTGCACGACCTCGCTCCCGGACATATACATTGTCGTGATTGTATTGTCAAACGGAAAGACATTATACAAATCATCTATAGTCACAACGCCTGCGAAGATGTCCGTCCGGATGCCCAGGGTGTTCGTGAGGGCGAAGTCCGTCTCGATCCCCTGGCGCCGGCGCATGGACTCGGCCACGAGGTTCCCCAGTTGCGAGTCGCCGCGGCGGCTGCCAAAGCGCGAGAGGGTGCGCGGCGCGTACCCGAGGATCAGGTCGAGCATCATGGCCTGCTTCAGGCGGTCCCGGTACGGCTCTAGCACTTCAGCGATCCAGGCGTCCTCGGGGACGGTTGAATCCACGGGGATGGGCACGTACCGGAAGGACGCGACCTCCCACTGGTTCGTGTGCGGGAGGGCCTGGCGGAACACCACGTCCAGGCGCCCCACGTATTTCGCGAAGGCCCCGGAATGGACGAGGGGGACCTCGCGGGGCGTGCACGAGTGCGCGGCCAGGAAACGCTCTCGCCACACGGGGTTCATCCGGTCTACCTGGCAGTCACGGATCACCTTGGGCGGGTTCAGGACCACGTGGTGGTGCCCTCCGAACACGATGTCAATCCCGGTGGTGTTGGGGATGACTTCCTCGTCTCCCGTCAGTCCGAGGTGCGACGCGACCACGATCACGTCCACGTGGGGTGTCAGCTGGTCCACGTGGTACTGCACGACCTCGGCCGGGTCGAGCGGGGTGATCCCCATCTTGTTCCCGGCCTCGAAGACCCCGGTCATCGAGGACGTGTTGCCCAGGCCGATGACCCCAACGCGCAGGCCCTCCAGGTTGAAGACCGCGACCTCGCGCACGAGGTCTGCCAGGGGCGGGGCCAGCACCCCAGACGAGGGGGCAAACCGGTAGTTCGCGGCCAGGACCGGGAAGTTCGCGAACTCGCGGATCCAGTGGGCCACGTTGCGGTCGCCCAAATCGAACTCGTGGTTCCCGATGGCCATCACGTCCACCCCCATCTCGGAGAGGACGCGCATCTCGACCTCGCCCTTGAACACGTTGAAGATGGGGGCGCCCTGGAAGGGGTCGCCCGTGTCAATGTAAAGCGAACGCTCCGCCCGATCCCGCTCGTGGCGGATGATCCAGGCCATCCTGGCGGCCCCGCCGAAGGGAGCGTTCTCGTCCTTCAGCCCGAGGGTCTGGTCGGTGTATGGAACCCGCATCCGGTAAGGCAGCAGGCGCGAATGGATGTCGGTCGTGTGCAGGAACGTGACCCGGACGTCGAGGCCGTCGAGGCCCGGCTGGTCGGTCACGATGTTGCAGACCCCGGCCCCGGCAGCGATCACGAGCGCTGCGATGGCGATCCGGGTCTTCACAGGGTCTCCGCGCGCAACACCGGGGGCGAAGACTAGGGTGATCCGGCAACGGGTGTCAATGAGCATCCCGCGATGACCTCCTCGGTCTCCCCGTGGACGCCATCGTGCTCGTGACCGTGCACGTGGACGTGGACGTGGACGTGCACGTGGACGTGGACGTGCACGACTCCAGGAGTCCCATTTCGCCCACGCCCACGCCCACGCCTACGCCCACGGTATGGAAGGTCCACGGACCCTCGTGCTCGTGCACGTGCTCGTGCACGTGGACGTGGACGCACCTTTTCCCGGATTCACCGGTCCCGCTCCGGTCCCGCCCACGTCCACGACAGCGAGGAGGAACGTCTCTTGCTAGAATCTCGCGCATGGGCCGCCCCCTCCCTCGGACCCCCACCGGTGCCTTCTCGACCGCGGTCACCGCAATCATGTCGCTGCTGCTCGCGGGACTGGCCGCCGGCGCCTTTGCCGTGGCGAGGGTCGCGACCCGGGACCAGTTGACCGCTCTCGGGCTCCAGGGCGCGGTGCTCCTCGCGAACGAACTGCGCACCCGCCGTCCTCCCGGTCACGGGATGCTGCGCCGCGTGTTCGAGTCCTTCGAGGCCGAGGGCGTGATGACGGTCACCCTGGTCAACCCGGAGCACCGGGTCGTCGCCTCCAGTCGGCCCGGCCTCGCGGCGGCCATCGAGTCGGACCCCGCGCTGGACGCCGCCTTCCGGACCGGGGAGGTGCAGGCCGGATGGGCGCAGGCCGGCGAGGCGTTCCGGGTGCACGTCCCGCTCGACCGCATCCCCGGGCCCCGGTGGCGTCACCGGCACGGAGACCACCCGGGACCCCACGTTTCTGACCCTCCTTTCGACGCGGAGGAGCCTCCACCCTGGCCGCCCCCGGGATGGGGGCTCGACCCCGGCCGGGTGATCCTCGCGCTGGACGTGGAGCCGAAGCGGGCGTCGTGGCTGTGGAACTGGGCCTCGGTACATGCCGCCGTCTCCCTGGGCGCCATCGCCCTGCTCTGGACTGCCTGGTTCGGGGCTCGGCGCTCGGCCCGGGCCATCGTTGCTCTCGAGGCGGAGCGCCGGCGCCGGGAGGCCCTGGCGCGCATCGGGGAAATGTCGGCGGTCCTCGCCCACGAAGTGCGCAACCCCCTCGCCTCGCTCAAGGGCCAGTTGCAACTGGCGGTCGAGGAGTTGGGTCGCGCGCCACCGGGGGAAGCCACGGTCCCCGAGCGCGTGTCCCGGGCCCTGGACGAGGCGGGGCGCATCGAGGCCCTGATCCGGGGCCTCCTCGACTACGCGCGGGACTCTCGCCCGCGCGTGGTCACCGTCCCGGCCGAGGCCCTGCTGTCGCTGGCCCGAGACCTCGCGGGCCCGTGGCCCGACGAGGTCGAACTCCTGGTGGACGCACCGCCGGGACTCACCCTGCGCGCGGACCGCGACGAGATGGCGCGCGTCGTGGCGAACCTCCTGAGGAACGCGGCCGAGGCCGCGGGACCGGGAGGCCGGGTGCGTCTGGCTGTCGCGTCGGACCCTGCCGGGCACCGTATCACGGTCGAGGACTCGGGTCCGGGTGTCCCGGACGACCTGAAAGGGCGCCTGTTCGACCCCTTCATCACCGGCCGGGTCCGTGGCGTGGGGCTCGGGCTCGCGGTGGCCCGCAAGGTGGTCGAGGCCCACGACGGTCGCATCGAGGCGGGTCGGAGCGAGGACCTGGGAGGGGCGCGCTTCGACGTGACGTGGCCCGCGACGGGATCGGGGGGGTGACCATGACGGGACGGCGGGTCCTCGTGATCGAGGACGAACCGGGGATGCGGGGGTTCCTGCGAGACGTGCTCGCCGGCGAGGGGATCGCGGTGGACGAAGCCGCGGACGGTGACGAGGGGATCGAGAAGGCCCGGGCCAACGACTACGACCTCGTGTTCACGGACCTGAAGATGCCCGGCGTGTCGGGGATTGCGCTCGTGCGCGCCTTGCGGGGTCTGTCCGATCCCCCGGAGGTCGTGGTCCTGACCGCGTACGGCACCGTGGCCGACGCGGTAGAGGCGATGAAGGCCGGGGCCCACGACTTCCTCGAAAAGCCGGTGTCCGGGCCGGACCAGGTGCGCGTGGTCGCGCGCAAGGCGTTGGAGCGCCGCGCCCTGATCGAGGAAAACGAGCGCCTGCGCCGGGCGAGGGGGCCGGTGGCGCCGGACGTCGTGGTCGTGGACCCCCGGATGCGGGAGGTCCTGGACCGGGTGGCCCGCGTGGCGCGGACGGATGCCACCGTCCTGATCCTGGGCGAGAGCGGCGCCGGCAAGGAGGTCGTGGCCCGCGAGGTCCACCGCCTCCGCTTCGGGGACTCGGGCGCGCCCTTCGTGGCGATCAACTGCGCGGCCGTGCCCGAGAACCTGCTGGAATCCGAGTTGTTCGGGCACGAGAAGGGGGCCTTCACGAGCGCGGTGGCCCGCAAGATCGGGGTCCTGGAGGCCGCCTCGGGCGGGACCCTGTTCCTCGACGAGGTGGGCGAGATGCCCGCCGCCTTGCAGGTGAAACTCCTGCGGGTCCTCGAGACCCGCGAGTTCCAGCGGGTCGGCGGCGTCAAGACCCTCCGGACGGACGCACGCTTCGTCGCGGCCACCAACCAGGACCTCGCTTCAGCGGTCCAGGACGGCCGGTTCCGCCAGGACCTCTACTACCGGTTGAGCGTGTTCCCGGTGACGGTGCCCCCCCTGCGGGAGCGCCCCCAGGACGTGCTCGCGCTCGCCCGGCATTTCGCGGCGCGGATCGGGCGGGACCTCGGCAGGGGCGAGACGCGCCTCTCCGACGAGGCAGTCGAGGCCATCCGCCGCTACGACTGGCCCGGCAACGTCCGGGAACTGCGCAACGCCATCGAGAGGGCGGTGATCCTGGCGCCCGGTCTCGACATCCGCGCCGAGGACCTGGGGCTGCCCGCGCGGACGCCGCCGGAGTCCGACCGCGGACTCCTGGCCCGGCGGGAACGCGAGACGATCCTGTCCGTCCTCGAGGAGGTCGGCGGCAACCGCCGCCTCGCGGCCGAGCGCCTCGGGATCAGCCTGCGGACGCTCCAGTACCGCCTGCGCGAGTATGGGTTGATCGAACGCTGAACCTCGTGCAAACCCTGCATGTGAGCGGTGCAGGAACTGCATTCTCCTGGAAGGTTGTTGCGTCGGTGATGGTCGTCGCCCCAGTCGTTCGCCCACGCCTACGCCTACGCCCACGTGGGGGGAGCTTGACTCCCTGTCGAACGACGCCTGGGCGGCACTCGATGCAACATGGCACGGTCGGTGCAAAGAGCGATGATCGAGCCCCGCGGATGGGCCGCGAGGGCCAGACTGGCAAGGAGGTGCGAGATGAGACGGCTTTTCGGTGTGACGGCGGTCGCGGCGGCCGTGATGGGACTCTCGAGCGCGGCGTGGGCCCAGCCCTGTCCCTTTGGCTGCCCCCGGGTGGGACCCGGGATGGGACCCGACGCGGGTGAACCCGGTTTCGGACCCGGTCCGGGGGCCATGTTCCGGTGCCTCCTCGAGTCGCCGGACCTCGACCTGAGTACGGACCAGCGGAAGACGATCGAGTCCATCCTCGATACCGCGAGGGACGAGGGCCGTCGGTTCCGGGAGGAGGCCCGCGACCTGAAGGACCAGTTCCTCAAGACCTTCTCGGACCCCAAGGTGACAGCGGACCAGGTCCGGGACATGGCTGGTGCGATGCGGAAGCATCACGAGGACATGGCGAACCACCGGCTCGAGGTCCTGCTCAAGGTGCGCGCGGTGTTGACCCCCGACCAACTGAAGAAGGTCCCGGGCGCGATGGACGAGTGCAGGCCCGGCCCGCGCCATCGCCACCGCGGGGGCCGCTGACGCCCCCGATCCCCACGGCTATCGCATCTTCCTCGAGCCCCGTGGACGTGAACGTGGAAGGAGGGTCACGGCGGGGATGGCTCCCCGATGCCCCCTCTCCCTCCTGGGACCACCCGGATGTAAGATTGGTTGCCTCCTGCGGTGACTCCCGCGTGACGGTCCCGACCTCGGCCGACTGGTCTCCCCGCCGCGTGACTTGCGTGGGCCTCGCGATCAACACGGTCCTGACCGTGGGGAAGGTCGTCGCGGGCCTGCTGTTCGGGAGCCAGGCCATCCTCGCGGACGGGCTGCACAGCGCCTCGGACCTCGTGACGGACGCGGCGGTCCTGTGGGGCCTGCGCGTGTCCGGACGGCCCGCGGACCACGACCACCACTTCGGCCACCTGCGCGCCGCAACGCTCGCTGCGATGTTCGTCGGGGCCATGCTCCTGCTTGCGGCCGGGTGGATCGCGATTCAGGCCCTCTGGACCTTGCGCGAGCGGCACGCGCACGTCCAGGCCCTGGTCCCATTCGCGTGGGCCGTCGCCTCCGTGGTCCTCAAGGAATGGCTGTTCCGCGTGACGCGTGCCGTCGGGAGGCGGGTCAGGGACCCCTCCATCGAGGCGAACGCCTGGCACCACCGGACCGATGCCTTCACCTCGGTTGCGGCCGCGGTGGGGCTCGGCGGCGTCATGGCAGGCGGGCCGGAGTGGGCCTTCCTGGACCACGTCACCGCGGTGGGGCTCTCGGTCTATCTCGGGGTCGTGGCCGCGGGCATCCTTCGGCAATCCGCGTCCGAACTGATGGACCGCGCCCCGGACCCCGGCACGATGGCCTCCATCAAGGGGATCGTGGCCTCGACGCCCGGCGTGCGGGGGCACCACGCCGTGCGCGCGCGGCACCTCGGGGGCCGGGTCTCGATGGACATCCACGTCCAGGTGGACCCGGACCTGACCGTGCGGCAGGGACACGACATCGCCACGGAGGTCGAGCGCCGCATCCGCGCGTCCTCGGTAGGCGTGCTCCACGTGGTCGTGCACGTGGAACCCACCGACGAGGGGTCCTGAAGCCGCCTGCGTCACTCGCAGCGTTTGGTCCGGTCCCCGAGGTTGGCGTGGGGACGGCTCGTGTCCGCGCCCTTGCGGGTCAACTCGAACATCCGCTCGATCGAGCGCAGGGCCCGGACGCGAATGTCCTCCGGAACCGTGACGACCTGGTCGGGCCGCGGGTCCTCGATGGCCTGCAGCACCTTGCGCAGTTCCACGCGCTTCATGTGCGGGCACAGCGAGCAGGTGCCGATGAACTCGCGGTCCGGAAACTCGACACGCAACCGGTCGGACAACCCACACTCGGTCACGAGCATGAAACGCTTCTGCTCGGGGGGGCTCTCGCGCACGTAGCGGATCATGTCCCCGGTCCCGCCGGCCAGGTCCGCGAGGGCCACGACCTCGGGCGGGCTCTCGGTGTGGACGAGCATCCGCGCATCCGGGTAGAGGTCCTTCCAGGCGCGTGCCGTCTCGCCCGAGAACGTCTCGTGCACGATGCAACGGCCCTCGTAATGAAAAATGCGCTTGCGCGACAGGATCTTCAGGTTCTCTGCCATGAAGCGGTCGGGCAGGAACACGACCTCGTCCTGGGGCACGCCCTCGACGACCGCGAGGGCGTTGGCGCTCGTGCAGACCACGTCGCACTCGGCCTTGACCTCGGCGCTCGTGTTCACGTAGCAGACGAACGCCGCGGCCGGATGCTGCGCCCGCAGTCGCCGCACCTCCGCAGCCGTGATCGACTCCGAGAGGGAGCACCCCGCGTCCGGGGCCGGCAGGAGCACGGTCTTGGCCGGGGACAGGACCTTGGCGGTCTCGGCCATGAACCGCACCCCGCAGAACACGATCACGTCCGCCTTCGTGTCGCGTGCCTCCATCGAGAGGCCGAGCGAGTCGCCCCGGAAGTCCGCGACCCCGAAGAGGATGTCCGGCGTCTGGTACGAGTGCGCGAGGATCACCGCGTTCTTCTCGCGCGCGACCTCGCGGATGCGCAACGTCAGGGGGGCGTAGAACTCGCACTCGTCCCGCCCCCACCCGACGTGCGACAGCAGCGCGACCAGGCGGTCCGTCTCGGCCCGCAGGGCCTCTGTCGGGTACCGCTTCACGCTTCCGAGTGTATCCAGGGGCCGCCCGCCTTACAATCCATGGGCGTGGGCGTAGGCGTGGGCGACCCCGCAAGCGTGGGCGTCAGCAACCCCCGAGACATGGGCATGGGCGAACTGGTGGTCTCGTCGCTGACCGTGTTCCGGTCCCTCCCGGGCGACCCGGCACGGGACCTCGCGTTCGAGGAGGAGATGCTCGCCCGGGCCTCCGACGGCACGCCCGGCCTGTTCCTGTACTCCTGGCCCCAGCCCACCCTCGTGCTCGGTCACGGGCAGCCCAAGGACGACGTGGACCTCGAGTCCTGCCGGCGCGCGGGGGTCTCGGTCGTGCGCCGTGTCACGGGTGGGACCGGGGTCCTGCACCACGACGACCTCGCGGTCTCGCTGGCCCTGCCGTCGGTGCACCCGTGGGCCCGGGAAATCGGAAACCTGTACGACCGCTTTCTCGCGGTGATCCGGTCCGCGCTCGAGCGGGTCGGGGTCCCGACCGAGCGCGCGACCGCGCCCTTCCCGTCCCGCCGGTCGCGTTCCCCCATCTGCTTCGAGGACGCGGCCCGCGAGACCCTGCTCGTGTCGGGCCGAAAGGCGGTCGGGTGCGCGCAGGCCCGCAGGCGCCGGTCGGTCCTCGTGCACGCCTCGCTCCTGCTGAACCTGGACCCCGGGCTGTACGCAGCGGTCTTCGGCGTGCCCGCGGAACGGATCGCGGCCTCCCTGGCCCCGCTGCCGGTGCCGGATCGTCCCTCCCTGGTCGCGGCCCTCGTGGCGGGGTTCTCGTCGGCGCCTGGCATCGGGGCCCGCGAGGTCCGTTCCCCCGGATCCCTGTGAGCGGTCGTCGTCCGCTTGGCGGCCCGACGCGAACGCCTCTACGATCGGGGCGCGTTTTCACGCGGAGGCGATGGACCATGTCCCTCATGACCACCCTGCGCCGGCTGGCGGAGCCGGCGCCACAGGCGGACGGACGGGAGGCGGGCGGGTGGGCGGGGGTGGAGGAACCCGCCCCGGCGCGCGCCCGGGTGCTCGCGGTCGCGGCCCAGACGGGCGGGGTCGGGAAGACCACGACCGCCGTGAACGTGGCGGTGGCCGCGGCCCGCTTTCAGGGCCTGCGCACCCTGGTCGTGGACCTGGACGGCCAGGGACACGTCGAGACGGCGCTTGTCGCGCATTTCGCGGAGTCCCCGAGGGATGGACCGTCCCTCTCGGACATCCTGCTCGGCCGGCAGCGAGACCTCCTGGAGGTCGTGCAGCCCACTCGCATCCCCGGCCTATTCGTCACGCCGTCCGACAAGGGGCTCGCCGCGACCGAGGGCATCCTCGCCGGTCGCATCGGCAAGGAGTTCCTGCTGCGCGGCGTCCTGCATCGAGCCCGCGAGCGCTTCGACCTGGTTGTGCTCGACTGTCCGCCCAACCTGGGCAACCTGACCCTGAACGCCCTCGTGGCCGCGGACGCGTGCCTCGTCCCCTGCGACATGAGCATCCTGGCCCTGTCGGGGGTGTCCGACCTGTGCACGGTCCTCGACACGATCCGCGAGCGCCTGGGCCACCCGATCGTGCTGCTCGGCATCGTGCCCACCCGGGTGGACCGCCGGAACGCGCGCCTCACCGAGGCCGTCCTGGCGGAACTGGCAGAGACCTACGGCCCCCTCGTCTGCCGCACGCACGTCCCTGTCTCGTCCGCCCTCGCGCGCGCCCAGATGGAGGGCGTGAGCGTCTACGACTTCGACCCGAAGTCGTCTGGCGCAGTCGCCTACCGCGCCCTGGCGGACGAGGTGGTGGACCGCCTCGACAAAACGGTTGACCGGCGAGCCCCTCGCGGGTAACGTCGTGGCCGCCATGTTGCGAGAACACCGCAGGCGCGAGATCCTCCGGGCGGCCAGGACGGTCTTTTCCGTGAACGGCTATCACGCGACGGGCGTCGCGGACATCATCGCCCAGGCAGGGATCGCCCGCGGGACCTTCTACCTGTACTTCGCGAGCAAGCGCGAGGTCTTCGAGACGCTCCTGGACGAGTTCCTGGACCTGCTCCGCGCCCGCGTCCACCGGATTGACGAGACCGTGGGCCTCGAGGGCATCCACTCCCAGTTGCGCGACAACGTCACCAGGGTGCTGGACGCCTTCGCCGAGAACCCGGAACTCAGCCGCATCATCCTGAACGAGGCGGTCGGCCTGGACAAGGGCTTTGACGACAAGCTATCCGAGTTCTACCAGGGCTTGCTGGACCTGATCGAGCAGTCGCTGATCCTGGGGCAGGACCTGGGGATCGTGAGGCCGCTGGACACCCGCGTGATCGCCGCGGCGATTCTCGGGTCCGTCAAGGAGGTGGTCCAGCGGGTGCTCCACGGCCGTCTCAATGACCATGGCATCGGCGATCGAGCCGGAGACCGGCCATCCCACGAGGGTGCGCGGGCCGAGGGGGGCGGGCGGGCGGGCCACGACGTGTCCCGCGTGGTGGACGAGGTCCTCGAGTACAACATCCGCGCCGTGTTCGTGCCGGAGTTGCTCGACTCGGGCGCGGGGCGGGGCGCGTGACCGGGAATCCCCGTGTCCAAAATGTCATTGCATCCGACCCTGACCGTCCTACAATACGCCTGTTGACTCGGGAGAGGACCGTCTCATGCGCGGATCGGGATGGATGGTGGCCCTGATCGTCTGTCTGGCAGCCGGGTGCAAGGGAGGGGGCAGCGCCTCGGAGTGCCGGACCGAGATGATCCCGATCCCAGCGGGCGATTTCGTGATGGGGTGCGCGGACGCCGAGGTCTGCGGGGAGGACGAGGTCCCGGTCCATCGGGTCGCGGTCCCGGCGTTCGAGGTGGACTCGTGCGAGGTGACGGTCGCGCAGTACGCGGGGTGCGTGCAGGCGGGGGGGTGCACCGCGCCGGCGTCCTATTCGCCCCAGTGCAACTACGGCGTGACGGACCGCGAATCGCATCCGGTCAACTGCGTCACCCACGACCAGGCTCGCGCCTTCTGCGCGTGGGCCGGCAAGCGCCTGTGCACCGAGGCCGAGTGGGAGAAGGCCGCCCGCGGGGGGTGCGAGCGGTACCAGGATTGCGAGAAGGACAGTCCGTTGTGGCCGTGGGGGGCCGAGGGACCCTCGTGCGGGCGTGCGGTGTACGCCTCGTGCTCCTGCCGCGGGACGTGCGAGGCCGGCACCCGCCCGGACGGGGCGAGCCCGTACGGGGTGCTGGACATGGCGGGCAACGTGTGGGAGTGGGTCGCAGACACGTACCACGAGACCTACGACGCGGCCCCCGCGGACGGCAGCGCCTGGGAGGGCGGGAAGGAGCGCGTGTTCCGCGGCGGGAGTTTCCTGAGCCCCAAGGGCGCCCTGCGGGCGACGAACCGATCGTCCATGGACCCCGCGCAGTACACGGACGCGGTGGGCTTCCGGTGCTGCCGGACCCCGGGCGCGCCCGGGCCCGCACCCGACGCCGTCGCGGACGCGCCGGGCGACCTCGCCCCGGAGCCGGGACAGGACACGCCCCCCCAGCCCGCCTCAACCGACTCGCAGTAGCCTTCACGGCAGGCACAGGGTCACGGGGACCCCGTCCACGGACGTCGCGGACTTGCAGCCGAACCCTCCTGCCTGGTTGCAGTCGGAATCGCCCTGGCATTCCGCGGCGCACCAGTCCGTGTCGCTCGCGTGGATGCACCAGGCGTCGAGGGGGCAGTCCCAGTCGGAGGCGCAGCCGAAGACCGCGCAGTACCCGCCCTGGTCCTCGAAGAGGCACGCGCGGTCGTCGGCGCACTCGCTGAAGTAGTCGCACGGGGCGCCCGACTGGCCCTGCCCCTTCTCACCGCAGAACGTCCCCTCCGGGAACGTCTTGCAGGCGTAGCCGTCCCGGCAGTCAGACGGCGCCTGGCACGACTGGACGCAGTAGGTCTGGATGCAGGGCATCCCGGCCGGGCAGTCCCCGGGTCCCTCGCAGTAGTCCAGCACGCACTTCCCTGCGCCGGGGTCGCACACCTGGCCCGCGGGGCACGACTTCGAGGTGCACCCGGCGGACGCGGCCTCGACCAGGAACTCGATCGCGTATCGCGCGCCCTCGGCCGACGACACGACCGCGAAGTAGTTCCCGGCCTGCCCCACCGCCTGGGCGGCCACCGTGGCCGGTCCCGTCCCGGGCCCGTCCGAGTCGAGCACCGTCTGGCCGTCCGGCCCCAGCAGGCGCAGCCCCAGGGCCCCCTTCTCCGGGGTCGCGGCCGCGATCACCCCGTCTCCCGCCTCGAGGCCCACGGCGAACCAGTCCTCGTCCCCCGGACACGCGACCAGCCCGGGGAACTCGACGTATTCCCCAAAGCCGCCGGTCGCGTCTCCCGTCGAGTCGTTGTCCTCGCGGGGGTCGTCCTGGCACGCGATCGTCGCCTCGATCGCGACGGTCATGCGATACGGGTTCGAATATTTCGTGTCAGCCACGCCATAGACAGCCAGCAGGAAGGTCCCTCCGGAGGCCGCCGCGTACTCGAACTCCTCGCTGTCCCCGGTCCCCGCGGACCCGGCCAGGATGGTCGCAGTGCTCCCGTCCACGGACAGGTCTGTGTCAATGTCCCCGAGGTCGTGCTCGAACTCGAGTCGCACGGACACGGTCTCGCCGGCCTTCAGCACGACGCGGAACCAGTCCGCGTCCACCGGGGACAGGTCCGTGTCACAGATGGACAGGTCGTAGGTCCCGGGCGGCAGGTCCCGGGCGTGGGCTGGGTCGTTGTTGGGCTCGAAGGGGTCGTCGGAACAGGCGACCGGCGCCGCGGATTCCACGTGCACCTTCACGGTCAGGTACGACGTGAACTCCCCGTCCGTGGCCGAGAAGCGCAGGGCCACGGTCCGCCCCGCGTCCTGCGTGCCCGGCGTCCACCGGAACTCCCCCGCGCCCGCCTCGAACGTGGCGCCCTCCGGCTTGCCGGCGTCCAGCGCGAGCGTGACGGCCTGCCCGTCCGGGTCCGTGGCGCGGACGGTGAAGCGGACTTCCTTCCCGACCGACGCTTGCAGGTCCGGCACCGGGTCGAACACCGGCGGATGGGCACCCGCCACGTCCCCCACCAAAAACCGCACCTCCATCTGGTCCTTGTAGGTGCCGTCCGACACGACGAAGGCAACGACCACGATGGTGCCCTCCGCAGTCTTCGGGGGGGTCCAGGTGAAGACGCCAGTCTTCGAGTCCATCTGCGACTGGGGCGGGGCCTGACCCGCGATCCCGTACTCGAGCGGGTCCCCGTCCGGGTCATGGGCCTTCAGGGCGAGCGACACGGGGATCCCGACCTGGACCTGCTGGTCCGAGACCTTGTCGAACAGGGGCGGGTGGCCGGTCTTCTCGGCCACGACGCGGATCTCGACGGTCTCGCGGTCCATGTCCGTGCCGTCCGAGACCACGAACGTCAGATAGACAGCCTTGCCCGCCTGGAGCGGGACCCACGTGAACACGCGCGTCTCCTTGTCGAACTTCGCGCCCTGTGGGATGTCGCCATAGACGCTGAATGTCAGGGGGTCGCCGTCCGGGTCGCTCGCCTCGACCGGAATGGTCAGGGTCTCGCCCACGGCCACGACGCGGTCCCCGATGCGCGACAGGACCGGGGGGTGGTTGGTGCCACCCGGGTCCGTCGGGGGAGGTGCCGTGTCCTTGATATACGGGATGTCGGAGATGGAGTCGCGTCCCACGTCCGCCGCGTCCGGGCGGGAGCCCTCCCCTCCTCCGCCGCCGCAGGCGAGGAACAGCGAGGCGAACGCCGCCCCGCACACCCGCCTGGCCCACCCGATGTGCCGCCACCTGGCCGTCATCTGCGCCCCTCCGCGAACGATCGGGATGCCGGAACCTAGATTACCTTGAACCGACCCGTTTTTGGTAGCATTCCGTCCGGGCCACGTGGAGAGGCGCGAGGACCATGACGCGGCGAATCGCGATGATCGGCCTCGGGATGCTCGTGGCGGCGTCCCCCGCCAGCGCCTCCCCCGGCGACGCCTGGTACGCCGAGGACGCGGGAGACCTCTTCTGGTTCCTGGTGACGGCCGACGTCCACGTCGGCCAGAACCTCTTCGGGGGGACCCAGGACACAGACAACCTCGCGTGGGTCGTCGGGGAGGCGTTCGAGACCATCCGGCCACGATTCATCTTCGTGTGCGGGGACCTCGTGGACGCCACGCACGGGGGGTTGATCCCCAAGAACCAGTCGGACGACGAGTGGTCCGAGTACCGCTCGGTCCTGGAGGCCGCCGGGATGACCCCGGACGTGCTCGTGGACCTGCCCGGCAATCACGACCAGTATTGCGACAAGGGGCTTACACACTATCGAAAATATTCGATTCAGGGTAGTTTCGACGATCAGACGCAACACGTGGTCGTTCACGAGACAGCGACCGGGTTTTACCACTTCCTGGCCGTGGCCACGCCGGGGAACGACGGGGCGTGCTGGCCTGCGGACAACGCGGGCCTGGACGCATCCGAAATGGACGTCATCAAGGCCGCGTGGACCGCGAGCGAGGGCGCGAGGCTCCGCTTCGCCTTCGGTCACCACGGGGTGCACTGGGGGGAGTCCAACAAGGTGGGCGAGGGGGCGGGCGAGTTCCGGCAACTCTTGCAAAAGTACCAGGTGGCCGCGTACTTCTGGGGCCACACCCACGACTACTTCAGCGAGTTCCACGACGGGACCCTGTTCTTCAACGTCCGCTCCCTGGGCAAGAACGACGACCGCCACGTGGCCCTGGCCGCGGTGGACCACGACTCGCTGGCCGTGCGCGCCTTCACGGCGCGCCGCTGGCCCTTCGTGCTGGTCACCGCCCCCGCCGACCGCTCGCTCGGCGGCGGAAACCCGCACGCCTACACGGTCCCTCGCTCGTGGGCCTCGGCCCCGGTGCGGGCCCTCGTGTTCAGCGTCCCGGCCCCGCAAGGGGTCCGGTTCCGAGTGGACGACGGCCCCTGGCAGGGGATGGCCGAGGTCGCCCCCGGGGTGTACCAGGGGGCGATGGACGCGACGGGGCTTGCCGAGGGCGAGCACCGGCTGCGCGTTCGGGCCGACCCCTGGGACGACGCGGACCACGAGACGCGGTTTCTGGCCGGGACCACGGTCTGCGGCAACGGCCAGGACGACGACGAGGACGGCTTCACGGACTTCCCGGACGACCCCGGGTGCCGGAACCCGGCCGACCAGGACGAGCAGGACCCCCCTCCCCCGCCGGAACCCGAGCCCGCGGCGGACGAGGCGGGGGCGGACCTGGAGACGCGACCGGACCTCCTGGCGGAGGAGGTCGCCGTGTCCGAGGACGCCTCGGCCGCGGACCCGGGCGATGCGGCCAGCCCTGACGGAACGGTCGCAGAGGTCGCGTGGGATGACGTGCCCTCCGAGGCGCCCGCGTTCGGCGACACGGGACTGGGAACGGACGTCCGGGACGCGACCGCGGACCCAGGTGGCGGCCCCGACGCGGCGGACAGCGACCGCGTCCAGGACGAGCCCGGAAGGCCGGCCCCGTCCGTGGGAGGCGGCTGCGCGCACTCTCGGGGCGGAGGGAGTCCCCTCGGTGCGTGCGCGTTGTTCCTATTGCTGGTCGGTGCGCTTCGATTCCCCTGGAACCGGCGCGCGCCTGTTCGGGGAGGTGCCGGGCGATGACGAGGACCTGCAAGGCGGCCGTCGCGGTCGCGATCGGGGTCGTGGCCGTCGCGGGGGTCGCGTACCTCGCAGGGTCGCCCGAGTCAAGCACGGACGAACCAGTGTCGCCGGGGCAGGAGCCGGCGCCCCCGGGGTCCGGGACTATGACGACACGCCCGGGGCCCGGCGGCAGGAGCGTCCTTTCGGGCGGGGGACCGCGCGAGGAACCGGGCCCCGCGGCGACGGCGGCCCCCCGGGAGTTCCCGGATGCGGAGGTGACCCCGCCCACGGCCCCGCCCCCACCGCTCCCGAAGCCCTCGGCGAGCGAGCTGGCGCACCGCCAGGCCCTCGCGGATCCGCGCAACCCCGAGCGCTGGGTGGAGTACGCGAAGGCCCTGGACCGCGAGGGCAAGGCCGACCTGGCCGTGGCCGCGCTCCGGCGCGCTCTGCACCTCGGCGTGGACTTCGAGGGCCGCCGCGAGGTCCTGCGCCTCGTGCGCGAGTACGAGTCGTACCTCGGGCGGGCCAACACGGAGACCCGGGGGGACCGTCGCGCCGCGCCCCTGAAGCCCCGCAAGCCCGATCACTCGAGGTCGCGGTAGATCCCAGACATCCCGGACGAGCGGACCTCGGACAGGGCCCCGTCCGGGGCCGGGACCAGGAACAGCGCGTCCGCCCCGGGGATGTGGGAGAGGACATCGAGACCGCGCTGCGGCCCCAGGACGCTCAGGGCCGTGGCCAGGGCGTCCGCGCGGGCAGTGGCGGGTCCGGTCCCACGGATCACCACGGTCACGGCGACCACGGACAAGGACGCGGGTTGCCCCGTGCGCGGGTCAAGGATGTGGTGCACGAGTCGGTCGCCCACGCGGAGCGGCTGCTCGGTCGGGCCGCTCGTCGAGACGGACAGGCGGTCTGGACCGGAGACCACGCCGACCGCGTCGCCGGGGCGGAACGGATCCCGGACGCCGACGGACCACGGTTCCCCACGCGGGGACCGGCCCAGGGCCGCGACCTCTCCGCCGCACTGCACCAGGTAGGAACGCACGCCATGGGACTCGAGCCTCCTCGCGACCCGGTCCACCACGTACCCCTTGGCGATGCCACCGAAGTCGAGGGCCATGTCCGGGCGGTCGAAAGAGACGTTTTTTCGGTCCGCAGACAGGTGGACCCGCGACATCCCGACGCGTGCCAGGACCTCCCTCACCTCCGACCGGTCCGGCGCGCGCCCCTGCCTCGCCGCCTCTCGCCACAGGCGTTCGAGCGGCCAGACCGTGGGGTCGAAGGCACCGTCGGTCACCCGCCACGCCCATTGCGAAAGTTCCAGGAGGTCGAAGAGTTCGTCCGTTACTTGACAAGCGGTCGTCTTGAAGGCGGCGTTCAGGCGTCCGACCTCGGAGTCCGGATCGAAGGGGTTCGCGACCCGGGCGAGGTCGTCGAATTCGGCCCAGACCGCGCCCAGGAGGACCTCGGATCGCACCCCTGGCGGGACCTCGAACTCCACGCGGGCCGCGATGCCGTGAAACACCTCCCGCTCTTCCGAGACCCATGCCGGGTCCGTCGTCGCCCCCTCGGGCTCCCGGCGCGCGGACCACGACCAGACCTGGGACAGGGTGACCGCGACGACGGGGAGGAGCAACAGACCGCTCATCGTGCGCCATTGTACGTCGAACCGGGGCAGCGGGGGCCGTCGCGAGACCGCGCCCTTTCAGGGAACAGGGCTGCAGACCCGTGTCCGGGTCGTTCGCTTGGCATCCCGCGTGTCGAGACCCTATTATCCGGCGAGCGCGTGTGGTTCACGCGCGCATTGGTTGGCGATGAAAACATTATTGTTGATGTTGTCTTCAGTTGTCATGTTTTTGGCCGCCCCCGCGCGGGCCGAGCGGCGCGACGCGCGCCTGTCGCGCGCCGATTTCGCGCCCGTCTTCCAGGACCCCCGCGCCGTCGTGGCCCTGACTCTGCTGAAGTCCGGGAACGCCCGGGAGGCGCTCGAGCGGTTGCGGCCGCTCGCGTACGGCAAGGGGCGTCCCGAGCACGTCGAGCGCCTGCGGTTCCTGATCGCGCTGGCCGCCGGGCAGGTCCGGGACCACGAGACGGTCCTGGCGGCGCTGGAGGGCCTCGACGGCATCGTCCCCCTCGTGGCCGACCACGTGCGAGCCCTGCGCGGGCGAGCCCTCGCCGCCCTCGGCCGCCACCGCGAGGCCGTCGAGGTCCTGTCCGCCATCCCCCCGGGCTCGCCCGTGAACGCGAAGGCCCGCCTGGTCCTCGGGGATTCCCTGTTGGCGCTCGGCCGCCCGGCGGACGCCGCCACCGCGTACCAGGCGGTCTTCGACGGGGAGCGGCGGGACCCCGAGGTCGCGCAGAAACTCGCGTCGGCCCTGGCCGCGTCGGGTCGCAAGGACGAGGCGATCTCCCTGTTGCGGCGCCTGTACTTCGGCACGGCCGGGGCGGGGAGGTCCGCGTACGGAAAGGCCCTCGAGTCCCTGGGCGCGTCGCTGGCCCCGAGCGAGGCCGAGCGCCTGGACCAGGCCACGGCCCTGCTCGACATCCACGCGAGTCGGGACGCGGTCCAGGCGGCGCTCCCCCTGACCAGGAGCCAGGACCCCTCGATCCGCTGCGGGGCCTGGTGGGTCCAGGCCCGGGCCTTGACCAAACTGCGCCGCCACTCCGAGGCCTGGCCCCTGTTCCAGCGCGTGATCCGCGAGTGCGACGGCCGGGTGGATTTCGCCTCGGCGCTGTACCACGCGGCCCGGTCGGCCCTGCGCGCGGGCCGTGACGACGAGGTCGCGCGCGTGGCCTCGCGCCTGCGAAAGCGCTTTCCCGACAGCACGCTCAACGACGACATCGCGACGTGGCGAGCCCGCGTGGCCCTCAAGGGGGGGAACGTGCGCGAGGCCGAGCGCATCCTCGACGACTCCCTCAAGGCGTGGCCCGAGGGGGACATGGCCCTGGAATCCGCGTGGCTGCTCGCGTGGGGCGCCTTCCGCCACCGGGAATACCGGACGGCCCTGCGGCGCCTCCAGGCGGGGCTCGACCTCGCCGTCGCGCGCCGGGACCCGGATTACGGCGCGCGCTTCGCTTACTGGAAGGCCAGGACCCTCGCGCACCTCGGACGCAAGAAGGCGGCGCGTGAGGCCTACCAGTCCTGTGTCCGCGACTTCCCGATGACCTACTACGCGCATTTGGCCCTGGCTCGGCTCGCGGGCCGCCGGTCCCCGGAGTCGATCCTGGCCCGCCTGGCCGCGAAGCCGCCTTACGGCCCCTTCTTCACGCCCTCGTCGGCCTCGTCCCTGCGCGACGGCCCCGTGGCCCGGGCCCTGTGGTTCGCGCAGACGGGCTTGCTGGAGATGGCCCTGGACGAGGTGTCGTCCGCGGACGCGACGGAGCCGGACCAGGCCTGGTTCAAGGCGATCCTGCTGGACGCGGCCGGAGACGCCCGCCAGGCGCACCGGATCGCGGCGAGGACCCTGAAGGCCGCGGGCGGGTTCTGGCCGGACGCGAAGACGGGCGATTACTACCGCACCGCCTATCCCCGCCCCTTTGCGGACGAGGTCGGTCGGGGGGCCCGCGAATCGCGGGTGGACCCTTTGTTGCTGTGGGCCCTGATGCGCGAGGAGAGCGCCTTCAACCCGTCGGTGGAGTCGCACGCGAACGCCATCGGGCTGATGCAGTTGATCCTGCCCACGGCCCGCGAGATGGCGAGGTCCCTGAAACTGACCGCCACGCCCGAGACCCTGCGCCGCCCCGAGGTCAACGTCCGCCTGGGCGCGGCGTACATCGCCCGCCTCCTCCGGCGCTTCCACAACCCGCTGATCGCCATCCCGGCGTACAACGCGGGGGGCGGCGCGGTCGCCTCGTGGCTCAAGGCCCATCCGGCCGTGCCGGTGGACGTGTTCGTCGAGGAGATCGGGGCCGAGGAGACACGCAACTACGCCCGCAAGGTCTTCGAGTCCTACGCGGCCTATCGCTTCCTGTACGGCCGGGGCGGGGACCGCTTCGTGAGGGTCCGGTTCGAGCGGTGACCGCCGGAGAGATGGTAAGATCCGTCGCGACTGGAGGGGCCCATGAAGCCGTCCGTCCGGTGGTTCGCGGCCGCCGTCCTCGCCGCCGCGCCGTTCGCGTGCCGTTCGTCCCAGGGGCCCGCGCCGCCCCGCACGACCTCGGAGACCACGGAGGCATCGTACCGCCGCCCGGCCCTGATTGACGCGCACACGCACTTGAGCCCGTTCGCGATCCCGGTCATCCGGCGCATCATGGACGAGAGCGGCATCGAGGCGATGGTGAACCTCTCCGGCGGCAATCAGTCCGACCGCGGGCTCGACCTGAGCCTGAAGATGTCGCGCATCCTCCAGGGCCGCGTCTTCCACTGCTACAACCCCGACTGGTCCCGCGTGGACGAGCCGGATTTCGCGGTCGTGGAGGCGTTGCGCCTGGAAGACGCCGTGTCGCGGGGCTTCGTGTGCCTGAAGGTCTCCAAGGCCCTCGGTCTGTACGTGCGCAACGAGCGCGGGGTGTTGCTCGCGGTGGACGACCCCATGCTCGACCCCCTGTGGGAGGCCGCGGGCCGCCTGGACATCCCCGTGTATCAGCACGTGGCCGACCCCAAGGCCTTCTTCGAGCCCAACGACGAGCGCAACGAGCGCCACAAGGAACTGCGCCTGCACCCCCACTGGTCCTTCCACGGCGGAGACTGGCCGTCCTGGTCCGAGATGCTGGACGCCTTCGAGCGCGTGGTCGCCCGTCACCCCGAGACGACCTTCATCGGCGTCCACTTCGGCAACGCCGCCGAGGAGCCGGACCGGGTCGCCCGGATGCTCGACGCGTACCCCAACTACTACATTGACATCGCGGCGCGTGTTCCCGAGTTCGGCCGGCACGACCCCGACCGCATGAGGCGCTTCTTCATCCGCTACCAGGACCGCATCCTGTTCGGAACGGACATCGGCATCTCCCCGAGGCACCTCATGCTCGGGTCCAGCGGCGAGGACGACCCCACCCCGGACGACGCCCGGCGGTTCTATGCGACCCACTTCCGCTACTTCGAGACCCGCGACCGGCAGATGGACCACCCCACCCCGATCCAGGGCGACTGGAAGATTGACGCCATCGGCCTCCCCGGCGAGGTCCTCGACAAACTCTACCGCGGGAACGCCCTGCGCCTGCTGCGCCTGTTCCCGGCGTCCGGGGGGGCGGCCGCGCCCGGCGGTCCCCCGGCCCCGGCGACCCCGTCTCGCGCGATTCCATAGCGGAGGCGGGTCCATGGAATGGAGATACGCGCTGCCGGTCGTCGTGGTGGTCGTGTCGGCGGTCGTGGCCATCCCCCTGCTGATGGTTCAGAGAACCCGCAAGAGGGCGCGCCAGGCGGTCGAGCGATTTCGCAACAGGGCCGGGGCGTCGTTGAAACTCGTGACCGGCTGCGGCCTCATCAGGCCGCCGAACCGCGTGCCCGGCGTACTGGCCCTGCTGGACGACAGGGTCCTGTTCGAAGCGGTCGTGGCCCTCGACGACAGGGGGGAGGTCCCGCTCGCGCAGGTCGAGGCCGTCACCTGGGAGGATGCCCCCGACAGCCGCCACCGGATGGCGCGCAAGTACCGCGGAGCGAGGATCCTCTCGCTGGTCACTTCAACCGGCGATGAGCACGTGTTCGCGATCGCCGCCGACACGGCCCCCGCCTGGGAAGCGGCCATGCCGGCACGCTGAGATTCTGGGAGTACGGCGGCCCCGCTGCTTGGATGCGCAAGCACGCGTGCGTCCCCCCTCCGCGAGGATGTCCTGTCCATCCGGGGAAGTGTGGCGGCTGGATCATGCCTCTACGCGCGGCTCGAGAGTTCAGGATCCGGGAGTCGGTCAGTGACTTGACATCCTCCGGGCCCCCCGAAATACTTGCGCCCCAGGCTCGTTCGGTGGATGGAAATTCGCGTCGCAGGGTTCGCCCGCAACTCAATGACAGGAGCGAGGAAGCGCAGGTTCTTGGCTCTGGAAGCAGAGAAGCCACAGGGGCCGGGAACGGCGGAGGCCGGGAAGACCCAAGCGAGGTAGCCGATACGTGAGCATTCAAGTCGAAACCAGCGCGGCAGAGCAGGCGAAGGGTGTCGCCGAGGCGCTTCTCCGCATCGCCAGGCGGGGCGGGACCGAGGCGGATTTCCGACGCGAGGCAGCCCGCCTCCTTGAAGAGGCGGGTGCCCGGGCGGGCCTGACCATTGTGCCCCGCGACGAGTTTTCCGTGGCGCGCGGCCGCGTTGACTCGGTCTACAACCGGCTCGTCCTCGAATACAAGCGCCCGGGTGTGATCCGCGAGTCCAACCAGGGAGGTCGAAACCAGGATGTGATCCAGCAGGTCAAGGACTACATCCTCGACGTGGCCAAGCGCGAACGCCGGGAGGCGCAACGCTTGGCCGGCGTCGCCACGGACGGCTTCTTCTTCATCTTCGTGCGCCGGGTAGGCGAGGGCTGGTCCGTCGACGACCCGGCGCCCGTCAACCCTGCCTCTACCGAGAGGTTCCTGCGACTCCTCTTCTCGCTGTCGGCGGGCGCGGCACTGGTGCCCGAGAACCTCGTGGAGGACTTCGGCCCGCGGACTCTGCGTGCCCAACGGGCCGTTCGCGCGCTTTACACGGCGCTACACGCCAGCAAGCATCCGCTCGTGCTCAAGCTCTTCGAGCAGTGGCGCCTCTTCTTCAGCGAAGCCACGGACTACAAGGAGTGGGCGGAGCGCATCGAGAGCAAGGAGGAGTTCCGCAGTTTCGTAAGGGGTATGGGGTTGGACCCCAGGTACGCCGAGGCCCCGAAGGTCTTCTTCGCGCTCCACACCTACTACGCGCTTGTCATCAAGCTGGTCGCCTCGCTGGCTGCCGCCCGATTCGCGGGGGATTCCGCGAGGCCCCTCTCCAACCTCGCCAGCAAGCAGGGCGAGAAGTTGCGTGAGGCCCTCGCGGATTTGGAACGCGGAGGGCTGTTTCGGGAGTACGGAATCCGCAACTTCCTGGAGGGAGACTTCTTCGGCTGGTATCTCGCCGCCTGGGATCACGACATCGAAGAGGCCACCGGCAAACTGCTTCAGCGGCTGGCCGAGTATGACCCCGGGACCCTGGAGCTCGCGCCGGAAAACGCCCGCGACCTGCTGAAGAAGCTCTACCACTACCTGCTGCCACGCGAGATCCGCCACGACCTCGGCGAGTACTACACGCCGGACTGGCTCGCCGAACGGCTGATCATTCAAACGCTCGGGGAACGGGATCTGGGTGATCCGACCAAGCGCGTCCTGGACCCTGCGTGCGGCTCGGGGACGTTCCTCGTCATCCTCATCAAGTACATCAAGGAGCGGATGGCGAAACGGAAGCTGAAGCCTGCGGACGCCCTCGATGCCATCCTCCACAACGTTGTCGGATTCGACCTCAATCCCCTGGCGGTCATCGCGGCGCGGACCAACTACCTCCTCGCCCTTGGCGATCTCCTCAAGGCACGGACGGGCGACATCGACATTCCGGTGTATCAGTGTGACTCGATCCTGACCCCCAGTTTGGGAACGGACCTGTTTACAAACGGGGCGTACCTGCTCAAGACGTCGGTCGGCGAGTTCCGCGTGCCGGCAGTCTTCGCGGAGCGCGAGCGCATGGACGCCCTTGCCAACGTGCTTGATGAGTGTGTGGAATCCGGCGTGGGCAAGGACGCATTTCTTTATCGCCTGCGAGACGCCGCCGGGCTTCCGGCAAAGGAGATGGGTGAAGCGGAAGAAGACCTCGTGAAGCTGTTCCAGCATCTCAAGGAACTCCACGACCAGGGGTTGAACGGCGTCTGGGCCAGGATCATCAAGAACGCCTTCGCGCCGCTGTTCCTCGAGCCGTGCGACTACCTTGTCGGGAATCCCCCGTGGGTGAACTGGGAGAGCCTGCCGGACGACTACCGCCTCCAGACGAAGCCCTTGTGGGAGCACTACGGCCTCTTCCCGCACGGTGGCATGGACGCGATCCTGGGCAAGGGCAAGAAAGACATTGCAATGCTCATGACCTACGTTTCCATCGATCGTTACCTCAAAGAGGGCGGCAAGCTCGGCTTCGTCCTCCCGCAGAACCTATTCAAGACTTCAGGTGCAGGCCAGGGCTTCAGGCGCTTCTTACTTCCGAAGGACAAGCCGTTCGGCCCTCTGGTCGTGGAAGACATGGTCGAACTCAATCCATTCGAGGGCGCGACCAACCGCACGGCAGTTGCCGTTTTCGTCAAGGGGAAGCCAGTCCGGTACCCTGTCTCTTACCAGTACTGGAAGAAACGCAGAGAGGGCCGCGGCAGCGCCATCGCGTTCGATACGCCCTACGAGGAGGTCACCACCAAGAAGATCACATTCCGGGCGTGGCATGCAGAACCTGTGGATAAGAAGGACTTAACCTCGGGATGGATTACCGCTCGTCGACAGGCCCTGCAGGCGTTGCGCAGCGTGCTGGGCCAATCCTCTTACAGTGCTCATGCTGGCTCATTCACGGGCGGGGCGAACGCCATCTACTGGGTGGAAATCGTCAGCGAGAGACCCGGTGGGTTGTCCATCGTCACCAACGTAACGGAGGGCGCCAAGAGGGAGGTGGGAAGCACCCAGGCGGCTGTCGAGTCTGAGTTGCTCTACCCCTTGTTGCGGGGCAGGGACATCGTGCGCTGGGGTGCGAGTCCCTCCATTCACATCCTGATGATGCAGGACCCCAAGACACGACGGGGCATCGCAGTCGAGACGATAGAAAAGAAGTTCCCGAAGGCCCATTCCTACCTCGCCAAGTTCGAGAGGATTCTCCGGGGGCGTGCCGCATTCCGTCGCTATTTCCGTGACACAGACCCGTACTGGTCGATGTTCAACATCAGCCCATACACGTTTGCGCCCTGGAAGGTCGTCTGGAGGGAGCAAGCGTCAACGTTCACAGCTGCGGTTGTTGGTCCGCAGCACAGGCGTCCAGTCATTCCCGATCATAAACTCATGATGGTCGCGGTGGAGTCGCGCGCTGAGGCTCACTACCTTTGCGCAGCCCTGAATTCTGCACCATCGTGCTTGGCTGTGGCCGCTTATGCCATACAGACCCAAATCGACACACACGTCTTGGAAAACGTTAGCATTCCTCAATTCTCGAGGACCAATAAGACGCACCTCCGCCTAGCCGAGCTATCGGAAGCCGCTCACAAGGCAACGGCCAAGGGCGATGCCTCGGAGATCAAGAAGATCGAAGACGAGATCGACCAAGCCGCAGCGCGCCTGTGGGGCCTGAAAGACGAAGACCTGGCCGAGATCAGGCGCTCGCTGGAGGAGGCCTGACATGCGCAACCCGTTTGAGGGCCTCCGGCCGGCGCTCGAGATGATCACTCGGGAAGCGAAGGTCCTGCCTGCCACGGGGCAGGCCATCGAGGATCTCATGCGCCCGGACCACGAGGAGGTCATCGACCGGCTCCGCAGCGTGGACGACAAGGCGATGGACGTTCTTCTGGAGACGCCCAATCGGAAGCCGTATGTCGAGCTCACGGCGCTGCACCGAACCGGCAGGCACCCGCTCCGCTTCTTCCTGGACGGCTCGGCACGGACCTTCTTCCTGGGCGACGCGGTCGAGGGCAATCGCCGTACCCCGATCCACGTGGCGCAGGTCGGAGCGGCCGCCGTGTTCCGAAAGGACAACGGGCAGGTGAAGGTCGCGAAGTCGGTCCACAAGGTCGTCCTCATGCTGGCCAAGCAGGCCGTCTCGTTCGGCGACAAGGTGGAAGAACTCGTGAAGAAGGCCGGCCCGGCCTTCGACTTCCACGACACCATGGAGGAGGACGGGGAAACCGAGAAAAGCGCCCCCGGCAAAGAGCCGCGTTCCCGAGCGGCACACAAGGCGCACCACATCATGGCCAGAGAGGAAGAACAACTGGGTCGGGGGCTCCAGAGGGAGACAGATCAGTGGCTGGTTCTCGACGGAAGCCTGGGGAAGGACCTCCACTCATGGAAAGACGTGCCCCAGTTCTTCGGCGTCACGAAGTCCTTCAGCCGCGAGCCGCTCTTCAAACTGCCGGGGGCCCGCGGGGGCCAGACCGTCAACCTGTACGAACTCCTCTCCAACCTTCCCTTCTCCGCCAGAACTTGTGCCTTCTCCGCGCGGTCGGGGAAGGTGGCGGTCTGGTACGTGCGGCTCCGCGAGCAGCGCCATCTGGACTATCCGTTGATGGGAGTCGTGAAGGTGGAGTTCCCCAACCACTCCGGGGAGGCGGTGTCCTCGGCGCTCATCGACGAGGTCTCCAGTGCGCTTGTCGCCGAACGGCAGGTCACGCCACACGGGAAGGATGTGCGCTGGCACGCGCACCTTTACGCGATCTACCTGGCGGAGCAGGTGGTCAAGACGGGGTTCGTGTCAACCGAGGCCCTCAAGGCAGGCATGAAATGGCCAGCGCAGGCTGCCGGAGCAGTGATTCGATAAGGGAGGCGCATCCAGATGGCAGATCAAGAAAAGAACGGCGATCTGAAGCAAGAGGATCGCCAGATCATCGGCAAGGCTTCGGCGACCGAGCGGGACCCGAACTCGTCGGAGAAGTTCTCCTTCTGGCTCGCCGCGAACGCGATCGTCAACCCCTTCGACATCGTCGAGGCGGAGCAGATGGCCAAGACGAGGACATTCGGGCTGGTGACGAACGTGAAGCAGATCACGGACGCGCCGTCGCACCTCTCCAACTACATCTCCAGCGACTTCGGGAGCACGGAGGCTACCCCGCAAACCCCGCGCCAGGGGGTGAACGTGGCCGAGGTGAACGTGCTTGCCAACGACGACCCGTCGGGCGAGTACCCGATGGGAATCTACATGCCCGTCCAGAGCGAATCGGCCGTACGCTTCTCGAACGAGGAAGGCATCCACGTTGCGCTCGGCATTGACAAGATGCCCAAGGACAAGCGCATCCCCGCCGGCCTGATCCGCATGTCGAACGGGACGCGCGCCCGGGTTTATCTGGACTCGAGGTACGTCCTCGGGCCGGAGGGGGCTCACGTCAACATCGCCGGCATTTCCGGCCTGGCGACCAAGACCTCTTACGCGATGTTCCTGATTCAGTCCATTCTCCAGACGGTCGGCGCAAAGGACATCGCCGTCATCCTTCTGAACGTGAAGCAGAACGACCTTCTGGTCATCGACAAGCCCCGCAAGGGAATGAAGCCAGAGGAGCACGAACTCTGGGACGAACTGGGCGTGAAGCCCCAGCCGTTCGAGAACGTCCGCTACCTCCTGCCGTGGGGCAAGGACACGCAGACGACCGGCCTCCCGAACTGCTTCGGTGAGCCACCGGACCAGTTCCAGACCTATGCCTACGCGCTGGAGGATGTCGTCGGGACCCGCGTGGCTCCGGGCCCGGGCCTGGGGCTGCTGATTCGTGTCCCGGACCCGTGGGACACCCTCGGCGCTCTTATCGGAGAGATTCAGCACGGTATCTCGAACCGGGAACCCAAGTGGAAGGACGTCACGACGTGGGACAACCTGCTGAACAGCCCCCCCCTGATGGACAAGGGCATACCCCAGGGCGTTGGCGAGGTCCGCCCCTCCTCCGTCGGGCGATTCGTTCGAGTCCTTCGCCGGGTGGTCCGCAACAGGCAGTCCGGGGTATTCGTTCAGCAGAGGGCGGCGCGCCGCGCGGTCAACCTGGGCGAGGAGATCCGCAAGATCCAGGGCGGGCAGACCACCGTCGTGGACATCGCCAAGCTCACCGAGGAGGAGCGCGCCCTGGTCTTCGGCCACATCATCCAGGAGGTCTACGGCATGTACGCCGAGGCCACGGTGGACGAGCAGAAGGACCTGCCCAAGCGCGTCATCATCTTCGTGGACGAATTGAACAAGTACGCACCGGGCAAGCGCGGGCAGAGCGAGTCATCCATCCTCGAATATGTCCTGGACATCGCGGCGAGAGGGCGCTCGCTGGGCGTCGTTCTGGTCTCGGCGGAGCAGTTCATGAGCGAGGTCCACGGCCAGGTCGTCGGCAACTGCGCGACGAAGGTCATCGGAAGGAGCGACTCGTCGGAACTGGCCGACGCGGCCTACCGATTCATCTCACAGGACCTGAAGGCTCACCTGACGCGACTCGACAAGGGAGAACTGCTCCTCTCTCACCCGATCTACCGGCAGCCGGTCAAGATCGAGTTCCCGCGTCCGGCGTACCAGTCGATCGGCCACGAATGAGGCAGCAGTCGAACATGGAACGGCTCGCGGTTGAGGAACGGAAGGAGTGGCGATGGTGGGTAACCCCGAAGCCGCTGGCCGGGAAGCCCATTCACCGCTGGTACGTCTTCCCACACAGCTTCACGAGCGAGCTCGTCCACGCGCTGATCGACGAATGGGGCCTCACGCCCAAGGACCACATCCTCGACCCCTTCGCCGGTGCCGGGACCACGTTGTTGGCAGCCAAGGAAAAGGGCATCCCCGCGACAGGCTATGACCTTTCCCCGATCGCTGTCCTTGCGACGCGAGTGAAAACCGCCAACTACAAGGTTAGACGCCTCAACGAGCTTTGGTCCCACATCTGTCGTGGCGTTCAGCCGGCGCGGTGGGACGATGCCGCCAAGGAGTATCCCGACCTTGTGCGCGAGGCGCTCCCCGGAATCCTCCTCGGAGCCTTTGACGACTTGCATCGCACCATCGCGGGGCTGGACGCTTCCGAAGCGGAACGAGACTTCTTCCGGCTTGCCTTGCTGGCGACGATACCGAGTTACAGCCGGGCGGTGGCGGAAGGCGGCTGGCTCCGGTGGGTTGATCGTCATCGAGACGCATCAACCCTCCTGGCTGACCTTTCCGAGAGGGTCGCCCTGATGTTGGAGGACATCAAGGAGGTCGCTGCGCAACGGGGAATGTCGTGGCATGTTCAGGTGGCTGACGCCAGGTCGCTACCCGATGCCGCTTCAATCTATTCGGCAGTCATTACCTCGCCGCCGTACCCGAACCGCCACGACTACACCCGGATCTTCGGCGTCGAGCTCATGTTCGGATTCCTCGACTGGGAGCAGACACGCCGCCTCCGATACCAGAGTTTCCATTCCCATCCGGAGGCGCGTCCGGTGCGTCCCGACGCCAACGGCTACTCTCGGCCATACCGGCTTGTCCAGGCGGTCGCCCAGATCGCGCGGAAAGAAAGGGACCCCAGGGTCAAGGAGATGATCGACGGGTACTTTCTTGACCTCTACCTGGCCTTGCGAGAAGTCCGACGCGTGTGCAAGAGAAAGGCAAGCATTGCGTTCGTCGTGGGGAATGCCCAGTATCGGGGCGTTCCTATTCCCGTGGACGAGTTCACCGCGGAGATCGGCGAGCAGCTCGGCCTGAAGTGCGAGAAGCTTCTGGTCGCACGGTACCGCGGCAACAGCGCCCAGCAGATGGGGAAGTACGGTCGTCGCCCTTCACGCGAAAGTGTGGTTGTATTTCGTAAGGAATAGGAGAAAAGGGACCACGGACCGGATTCCTGCTTGCCGGAACAGTGAGCGCCTTCCGCTGGACCTGCCCCCCCAGGGGCAAAAACGTTCCAAGATATTTTTATCACACGATATCCAGGGGTCTCATGCGTGGATTTTCGACATCCTTGCAGGGCGGCCCTGGAGTCGCCGCGGCGTCGGGACGAGGGGTGCCGCCGGTTCGAACCTCCGGCCCCTACCACCCCGTCTCGTGCGACTCCATGAACCGGCAGAAGGCCTCGACCACCGCGGGGTCGAACTGGACCCCGGCCTTGCGGCGGACCTCGGCCAGGGCCTCCTGCCGCGGGATGGCGCGCCGGTAGGGGCGGTTCGAGGTCATGGCGTCGTAGGCGTCGGCCACGGCCACGATCCGGGCCACGAGCGGGATGTCCTCGCCCTTCAGGCCGGCCGGATACCCGGTCCCGTCCCAGTGCTCGTGGTGGTGGCGAACGATGTCCAGGGCCTCTCGCAGGAACACGACCGGGTGTAGGATGTCGTCTCCGATGGTCGGGTGCCTCTCGATGGCCGTGCGCTCCTCGTCGTCGAGGGCCCCGGGTTTGTGCAGGACCGAGTCGCGCACCCCGATCTTCCCGATGTCGTGCAGGAGGCTCGCCTGCTCCAGGACTTGCAGCGTCTTGCGGTCCAGCCCGAGGACCTCGCCGGTCCCCCGCGCGTACTGGGCCACGCGCTCCGAGTGACCGCGCGTGTACGAGTCCCGCGCCTCGAGGACCTGGGCCAGGGCCCGGATGGTCTGGTAGAACGTCCGGCGGTTGGTCGAGTGCAGGCGCGCGTTCTCGAGCGCGACCGCGATCTGGTGGGCGAACGTCTCGAACACGGTCAGGCTGTCCAGGTTGAAGGCCCCGGGCCTGGGGCTCTCCGCATCCAGGACCCCGATTGGACCCTCGGGACCGAGGATGGGTGCGGCCATCTCGCACCTCCCGTCGTGAAGGCCTGGTACGTAGTCCGGGTCCCGGGTCACGTCCTCGACGAGGATCGAGTGCCCCCCGAGCAGGCACCGCCACGTCACCCCCCGCCCCCGCGGCAGGCGCGTCCCCACGATCCCGGCCCGGTGCCCGTAGGCCGCGCGGACGACCAGGTCGTCCCCGTCCCTCACGAGCAGGGCGCACGTGCGGAAGAACAGGGACCGGCTGGCGAGCGCCATGGCCGCGTCCAGGAGGCTGTCCGGCTCGGTGAAGGTCGCCATGCGCAGGCCGATGGCGTTCAGCGCGGACAGGTCGTTCGCCTTGCGGCGCAGCCGCTCGGTGACCAGGCGGGCCTCCTCCAGGAGGCGCGCGTTGTGGATCGCCGCGGCCACGTGCGCCGCGAACAACTCGAACAGGTCCTGGTCCGTGCGCGAGAAGGGGCGCAACCGGGCGGTCTCGGCATCCAGGACCCCGATCACGCGGCCCTCGGCCAGCAGGGGGACGGCCATCTCGCGCCGCGCCCCCACCACGCCCTCGATGTACCCGTCGGCCCTGCGCACGTCGTTGACAATGATCGCCTGGCCGGTGGCAAGGACCCTCCCGGTCACGCCCTCCCCGGGCCCGATCCGGAGGTTTGCGACGACCTCGGGGCGATAGCCACGCGCCGCGGCAATGGTCAGGCGGCCCAGCCTCTCGTCGTGGAGGAGCACCGCGCACGCCTCGAGGTCGAAGATCCGCTCGGTCCACAAAAGGACCTTGTCGAGCACGGCCCGAAGGTCCAGTTCCCGCCCGATCTCGCTCCCGGCGGTGCTGATCAGTCGCAGGTGTTGCATGTCCGCCTTCATGGCCGCGTCTCCAGCCGAAACGGTAGCACCCGTCGGATCCGCGTGCCAAATGGACGACGGGGGAGGGGCTGGGACGCGAGGAAGTCGCTGACGCGAGCAGTGCTCGCGTCCCCAGGTGGGCAGTGACGCACGTGGGACGCGCTCCTGAAAGGGGCGAGTCTCGGAAAAGGAGTGCCCGGGTGGGTTCGAGCACGGGACGACCGCGCTGGGTGGCCTGGGCTACGCGATCCCCTCGAACAGGACGGTCGAGAGGTAGCGCTCGCCGGTGTCGGGGAGGACCACCACGATCAGTCGGCCCTCGTTCTCGGGCCGCTTCGCCACCTGGACCGCGACCCACGCGGCCGCGCCGGACGAGATCCCCGCGAGGATTCCCTCCTCCCGCCCGAGGCGGCGAGCCATCTCGACCGCATCCTCGTTCGTCACGGTCATGATCTCGTCAATCACCGACCTGTCGAGGATTGCGGGCACGAACCCCGCGCCGATCCCCTGGATCTTGTGCGGCCCCGGCTGCCCGCCGGACAGCACGGGCGAGGCCGCGGGCTCCACGGCCACGATCCGAAACGACGGCTTGCGGGGCTTGATCACCTGCCCCACCCCGGTCAGGGTCCCACCGGTCCCGACCCCGCCGACCAAGATGTCCACCTGGCCGTCCGTGTCGTTCCAGATCTCCTCGGCGGTCGTGCGCCGGTGGATCTCGGGGTTCGCCGGGTTTTCGAACTGCTGGGGCACGAAGGAGTTCGGGGTCTCGGCGGCCAGCGCGATGGCTTTCGCCACGGCCCCCTTCATTCCCTCTGAACCGGGCGTCAGGACGATCTCGGCGCCGAAATATCGCAGGAGGGCCCTGCGCTCCAGGCTCATCGTTTCAGGCATGGTCAGGATCAGGCGGTATCCGCGGGCCGCGGCCACGAAGGCGAGCGCGATCCCGGTATTGCCGCTGGTAGGCTCGATGATGATCGTGTCCTTGGTCAGGAGGCCCGCCTCCTCGGCCGCGTCAATCATCGCGACCCCGATGCGGTCCTTGACCGACGAGACGGGGTTGAACGACTCGAGTTTGGCCACGACCGTGGCGCCCGCGCCGTCCGTGACCCGGTTCAGCCGGACGAGCGGGGTGTTGCCGATGGTCTTCGTGATGTCCTCGTAGATTCGCGCCATGTCACATCTCCTCGTGTGTCAAGAGCCCTGCGCCTTCCCGTGTTGATTGATAAATCCAATCAACATGGTAGGATAATAGCGGTCCGCGCGGACTTGTCAAGCAGCCGCGGGAAGGCCAGATCGTCGGCTCCCGCAGGGGCCCGTGGCCCGGTTCCTGGTCAGGGGCGTGGGCGCGGTCGTGGGCGAGAGCGGCGGGTCGGATCACGTGCCAGGCGATCGGTTTGGCCGAGGGATTGGGATCGCCCACGCCTACGCCTGCGCCCACGCCTACGAGGATCCTGCCGTGACCCAGCCGACAATCAGGGGCGGGCCACCCGGTTGATCGGCTTGCGGGGGCGCGATACGCTTGAGCCCGATGCGCGACGCGCCCACGCCCTCGATGCAACAGTACCTAAAGGCCAAGGCTGACCACCCGGACTGCCTCGTCCTGTTCCGCATGGGCGACTTCTACGAGACCTTCTACGACGACGCGGTGGAGGCCGCGCGCATCCTGGACATCGCGCTGACCTCGCGCAACCGCGACGCCCCTGACCCGATCCCCATGGCCGGCGTCCCCTGGCACTCCGCGAGCCAGTACGTGGCCCGGCTGGTCGCGGCCGGCAAGCGCGTGGCGGTCTGCGAGCAGATGGAGGACCCGAAACAGGCGAAGGGGCTCGTCCGGCGCGAGGTCGTCCGCGTGATCACCCCGGGCGTGCTCCTCGACACCGAGATGCCCGACCCGGCCGAGGCGAACCACCTGGTCTGCGCCGTGGCCGATGACCGCGGCGTCGGGCTGGTCGCGCTCGACGCCTCGACCGGCACCCTCCAGGGCGCGTCCCTCCGCGCGCTCGAAGACCTCGAGGCGGCCCTGGGCCGCCTGGTCCCGCGCGAGGTCTTGATCCCGGAGGCGACCCCGGACCCCGTCCGCCGAAAACTCGCCTCCCTCGGGGCCCTTCAAACGCCGGTACCCGCCGGAGACCTCGATGCCGCCGCTTCCGAGGAAGACCGGCTGCTCCCCGCCGACGACGCCACCCCGACCGCGGTGCGCCTGGCGGCACGCGCGGTCCTGGCGTACGTTGGCCGGACCTGGCCCGCCCTCCTGCGGACCGTCCAGCCCCTGACCCCCCTGCCCTTCCGCGACACCCTGTTGCTCCCGCCGAACACCATCCGCAACCTCGAACTGGTTGCGGGCACCCGCGACGGGCAGCGCGCGGGGTCGCTCCTGCACCTCCTCGACCGCACCCGCACCGCCATGGGGTCGCGACTCCTCCGGTCCTGGCTCCTCGCGCCCCTGATGGACATCGCGCGGATTGACGAGCGCCTGGACCGCGTCGAGGCCCTGGTCCGGGAGCCAACCATGCGGGCCGGGGTCCGGGAGGCCCTGGACGGGGCCCCGGACATCGAGCGCGTGCTCACGAGGCTCGCCGGGGGGGCGGCCACGGCGCGTGACCTCCTGGCTTTGGCCCGGGCGGTGCGCGCCGCGGGGCGCTGCGCGTCGGAAATCGGCTCGCGGGATGCCAGGCTCGCGGAACTCGTCGCCGTCCCCGAGGTCCTCCTGGACCTGGCCCGGTCCATCGAGGGGACCTTTGTCCCCGACCCGCCGGCGACGGTGCGCGAGGGCGGCATGGTGCGCCGCGGGGTCCACGAGGCCCTGGATGAGGCGCTGGACATGGCCGAAAACGGCCGGCGCTACCTCGCCGAGTACGAGGCCCGCGAACGTGAGCGCACCGGGATCCCGACCCTCAAGGTCCGGTACAACCGCGTGTTCGGTTACGGGATCGAGGTGAGCCGCTCGTCCCAGGCCCGCGTGCCGCCCGAGTACCAGCGCCGCCAGACCCTGGCGAACGCCGAGCGGTACGTCACCGAGGAACTCTCCCGCCTCGAGCAGCAGATCGCGACCGCGGACGAGCGATCGAAAACAATACAAGAAGAAATATTCGAAGAACATCGCGCAAGGGTCCTCGGGGCGGTCCCAGCCTTCCAGGGACTCGCGGCGGGCCTGGCCCGGCTCGATGCCCTCGCGGCCCTGGCCGAGGTGGCCCACACGCGAGGGTATTGCCGCCCCCGGGTCACGCCCGATCGGGGCCTACGCATCGTCCAGGGGCGCCACCCGACCGTGGAGGCATCGCTCCCCCCCGGGTCCTATGTCCCGAACGACTTCGCCATGGACGCCACGGGGGCAACGCTGCACATCCTGACCGGGCCCAACATGGCCGGGAAATCCACGGTGATGCGCCAGGTGGCACTGACCGTGATCCTGGCGCAGGCGGGCTCCTTCGTGCCTGCGGACGAGGCCGAGATCGGCCTGGTGGACGCCCTGTTCACGCGGGTGGGCGCGATGGACGACCTCGCGGCCGGCCGCAGTACCTTCATGGTCGAGATGTCCGAGGCCGCCGAGATCCTCGCGCAGGCCACGGACCGAAGCCTGGTCGTGCTCGACGAGATCGGGCGCGGGACCTCGACGTATGACGGCGTGGCCATCGCCTGGGCCATGGCCGAGTACATCCAGGCACGAATCGGGTGCCGCACCCTGTTCGCGACCCACTACCACGAACTGACGGACCTCGCGCGGGTCCTGCCCCGAACGCGCAACTTCAGCATCGCGGTCCAGGAGTGGGGCGGCCGGATCCTCTTCCTGCGCAAACTCGTGGACGGGCCGGCCAGCAAGTCCTATGGTATCCAGGTCGCGCGCCTCGCGGGGCTCCCCGACGAGGTCCTGGCCCGCGCGAGGGAGGTCCTCGCCAACCTTGAGGCCGGGGAGTGGGACGCGACTGGCCGGCCCGTCCTGGCGCGGTCGAGGCGGCGCGGGGACCGCGGGGCGGGTGG
>FWPU01002330.1_pt1 | contig 53085 bp, 54 predicted proteins | sample 2228361 | NCBI WGS metagenome assembly FWPU01 (sample SAMEA103939777, study PRJEB20133) | metagenome | reverse complement strand
GCTATCAACGCCCTGAACTGGCCGGTTCACGTTACCGCGTGCTGGCCCTCAAGGCCGTACCATGAATTACCGAATGCTCTCTGGAGAGTCAAGCAGCTTGACACGCAGCCATCCCCCCTCTATAATCAGGGTTATTCTGTGAAGGAAAGGAGCTCTCAGACGTGCTGCGTCAAATCCTGACCACTCCCCGCATGATTGCGGCGACCCTGGTCATCCAGTTGGTTCCCCTGATCTTGTTCCCGGCGAGCTCATTCTCGCCCACGACCCAGGAGTGGTGGCTGCCGGTTTTGCTGGCGCTGATGGTCATCATCGCCGACATCGAATTGATCGTGCGGCGCAGCAGCGTAGCCTGGCCCTGGCACCTGATGTCGTTTGCCCAGGGCTTCAACATCATCAGCCGCCTGATGATGGTATGGCCACACGCCACCATCACCGTGGGCAAACAATCGGTGCTCAACGGCCCCTATCTTGTGCTGACCGCGGTCTCGCTGGCGCTTTCGGCGTTCATGTTGTGGTATATCGAGCTGCCGGAGACAAGAGTGGGGCTGTTGCGCAGGGTGTGATGCCTCGGCTTACGACTCGGTCGGCTCGGCCGCGCTGACCGGAATCCGTTCCCCTGCGGCCGGCCGCGGCGCCAGCAGCGGTTCGTCTGGCGCCGCATCCTGCATCAGCAACTGACCCTGAAAATACGCACCTTCGTCCAGCAGAAAGGTGCGCACATTGACGGTCCCCCACAATCTGCCCCCGGCCAGGAGTTCCACCCGATCGGCAGTGATCACCCCGTTGTAGGCACCCGCAATCGAAACCGCCCTGGCCTTGATATCCACCTTCACCCGCGCGCCCTCGGTGATCAATACATTGGCCGGCGTCTCGATCAGGCCGCCCTCCACGGTGCCATCCAGCCGAATGCTGCCGTCGCAACGCAACTGCCCGCTAAACGTGGCACGCGGCCCCAGGATCACCTCCACTTGATCGGGATGAGGACGAGAATCACGTCGAAATGGCATAGGTTTTACTCCGTAGATGAGTTGAAGACGCGAGACGTGAGACGTCAAACGTCAGGCGTCGGTGAGCGCCACAGCATACAAGAGAGAGCAGGAAGGCGTGCGCCTTCGAACACAAGAAGGAGAGCATCAGTTCAGACACACAGGATCGCCCCCGTTTCACGTTTCACGCCTCACGCTTCGCGCCTCGCGTTTCATGCTTCACGCCTCTCCTCGCGCCCGCCGAATGGCCTGCTGCTCTTCATCGGTCAACTGATACGTCGTCTGCCAGGCCACCAGCGGCTTGGCGTAGACGCGCGTCACCTCGCGGCTGTGCAGGCTGCTCATCACCACGCCATTGCCTCCCTCGTCGGCGAGCACCAGCGCAAAACTCTGATCGCCGCCGGTATCGCGAAACGGGTTGAAACGCAGAAAGCCAACCCGCTGCAAATGGCTGCGATTGTTGCGCTCCAAACGCATCGTCAGCGTGTCCAGCTCCTCCACCCGGCGCATCGCCTCCTGCACCCGGCGGATATGATCCTCCAGCACCGCCTCCAGATTCCCGGCTGTCGTGCCGGTGGTCAGGAGCCGATAATGGCGCTCCAGCCGACGCAACCGCACCGCCAGCCAGACCGCCAGACCGAGGGAGACAATGGCGACACCGGCCAGAACCACAACGACGGGAAACAGCGCGTTCGTCAATGCCCACCTCTCATTGCTTGCTGAGCAGGGAACTGATGGACTCGCCCGCATGGATACGACCGATCACGCGCGCCAGCAACTCGGCAATCGAAACGATCACGATCTTCTCGTGCTGACGGATCGCTTCCGGCTGACAGATGGTGTCTGAGATCACGAGCCGCTTGATGCGGTCATCCCGATTGAGGCGTTCAACGGCCGAAGGCAACAACACCCCGTGCGTGATAGACAGATAGACCTCTGGCAGCGCGCCGGCCTGGATCAGGCTGTCCACTTCATCCAATACGCTGCCGCCGGCAATGATATCGTCAATGATGATCGGAATTTTGCCCTGAATATCGCCTACGACGTGCGTGGCCTCCGCATTGCTGAAACCGTGACGCCGTTTGTGCATCACCACCAACGGCAGGTGCAGCCGTTCGGCGTACAGCCCGGCAAACTTCGCCCGCCCCACATCCGGCGAGACGATGGCGGCATTGCGAAACTCCTCGCGGTCGAAGTACGCAGCCAGCACCGGCAGCGCGGAGAGCGGATCTACCGGCACCTGGAAGAACCCCTGTGTCGCCGGCGCATGCACGTCGAAATAGATGACCCGGCTGACCCCCATCGCTTCGAGCATCGTGGCGACCACCTTGGCGCTGATGGCTTCGCGGCCCTTGGCCATGCGCTCCTGGCGGCCATACGGGTAGTAGGGGATCACCGCGGTGATCTCATGGGCCGAGGCCCGGCGAAATGCATCTATGTAGAGCAAGAGCTCCATCAAGTTGTCGTTGACCGGCGCAGAGCACGGCTGGATGATGAACACATCCTGATCGCGCACCGCCTCATCAATCGAAACATGGATTTCGGTATCTTTGAGCCGCGTCGTAGTGCATTTGCCGAGCCCGGTATCCAGGATGCGCACGACGGCCTCGGCGAGCGGGCGATTCGCCGAACCGGAAAAAATGCGCAACGGATGATGTGTGCTCATGGCAGCCCCTCCTCTTTGCTCCTCTCGCGACTTCTATGATAACATCGAGCGGGATGTCTGGCAAAACGGAGAGGCATAAGGACACGGTCATGACCGACAAACTGCTCATCGCCACCCGCAATCCGGGCAAAGTGCGCGAATACCGCGCCCTGCTCGCCGGGTTGCCGTTCGAAATCACCAGTCTGGACGCCGAGGGGATTGACCTGGAGGTCGAGGAGACCGGGCTGACCTTCGCCGAGAACGCGCAGATCAAAGCCATGACCTACGCGCGCGCGTCTGGCCTGCTCACCTGGGCCGATGATTCGGGGCTGGAGGTGGACGCGCTAGGCGGCGCGCCCGGAGTGCACTCGGCGCGCTACGCCGGCATGGACGCCGGTGATGCCGATCGCTACCGCAAGCTGCTCGCCGCGCTGGCCGGCGTACCCTGGGCCAGGCGCACTGCGCGTTTCCGCTGCGTGGTCATCCTGGCGACGCCCACCGGCATGATCGGCACAGCCGAAGGGGTCTGCGAGGGCATCATCGCGTTCGGCCCGGCCGGCAACAACGGCTTCGGCTATGACCCCGTCTTCTATGTGCCCGAACAACGCGCGACGATGGCGCAACTGCCGCCAGAGGTGAAAAACGAGCTCAGCCATCGCGGCCGCGCCGCACGGGCAGCAATCGCATTGCTGGCAGAAATGAGGACAGGCACAGCGAGTCAGGGCAGACCTGCCGCGTAGACGCCGGCAGACCCGCAGCGCCTCGGCTGACTGCAGGTGCCCCTGGCACAAATGGTCAGCCAGCAGGCGTGCCCGCTCGAAACGACCGCGCCTACTGCCAGACCATCACCGTCAGGGCGCCTTCGCCGGGTCTGAAGCCGAGCGCTTCGTACAGATGACGGGCGACGATATTGCTGGCCTGGGTGTTGAGGGAGACCCCCTCGGCGCTGATCTCAGCGGCGTAGCGAATCGCATCCACCACGAGCTGGCGGCCGATGCCCTGCCCCTGTCTGGCCGGATGCGTGGCCACCCGGATCAACTGGGCGTATCCGTCCACGGTATTGCGCGTGGTCAGGGCAAAACCCACCGGCCGGCCTTCACCCTCGGCCAACACGGCATGATCGGCCGTCATCAACCAGCTCAAAACGGTGTGTTGATCGTAACGCCAGAGCGGAGCGAACGCAGCACGGTTTAGCGCCAGGACAGCCTCTCCCTGGGATGCCTGAATGGCGCGCAGCACGGCTACCGGTGCCGCGGCCGGCAAAGGGCCGCGCGCCGATCGCACATAGCTGATCACGCGATCGGCCGGTCGAAAGCCGTTGGTTGCCAGTGCCTCGATGAGCCACTCGTACGAGGTCAGACATACCAGGCCGGCGACCGGCGACGGAAACCGCAACGTCTCAACGCCGGCCAGCAGGCGACCGAGCATCCACGCGGTCGCATACTCGTCTGCCACCGCAACCAGGCGCACATCCACCCAGCGCTCGGCCGGCTCGGCGGTATGCAGGCGCGGGGCCAGCCCCAGGAACCCAACAGCCTCGTCGTCTGCCAGGGCGATCAGGCTGGCACCGGTGCTCAGAAGTGCGATCTGCTCTTCGACCGCGGCCAGGCCATGCCGGTGCCAGGTGCGCGCCAGCAACGCGGCCAGCGCTGGCCGGTCGCTCGCATGTGCCTGACGCACCTGTACGGTTGAAGTCCTCTTACGCTGCCACCAGCTCATGGGGAAAGTATGCCAGGCAAACGGAGAAATGGGCAAATCAGCACAAGCCGCGCACTGCGACCTATTCCTCCAGCGCGGAGACGGCGCGGATGCGGCCCTCTTCCAGCAGCCAAACGGTGGTCGCCAGACGGTCTATGAAGTAACGGTCATGCACGACGGCCAGGATCGTGCCCTCGAAACGGGCCATGGCGCGCTCGAAGCTCTCGCGCGAGGGAATGTCGAGGTGATTGATCGGCTCGTCGAGCAGTAGGAAGTTGCAGCCGGTCACGGCCAGCAATGCCAGCGCCAGCCGACTGCGTTCTCCAAAGCTGAGTCGGCCCACCGGCACGAACGCCTCGTCGCCGGCGAACAGGAAATAGTGCAGGAAACTGCGCGCTTCGGTGTGATCCAGCGGCGCTGCCTGCCGGATCAGATCCAGCGGCGTGGCAGCGGGATCGAGCGTCTCCTGTTCCTGCGCCATGTAACCCACGCGCACCCCACGGCCCAGTCGGATCTCGCCCGACCACGGCTGGAGCTGGCCGATGATGCACCGCAGCAGGGTAGTCTTGCCTGCGCCATTGGGGCCGACCAGCACTGCCCGCTCGCCATAGCTCAGGTGCAGGTTCACCTGCTCGAAGAGCACGCGCGACCCGAAACCCACGGCCAGGTCACGAATGTGGAGGACGTCCTGGCCGCTGCGCGGGGCATCGGCGAACTCTAGCTTCATCTTCCAGGCCAGGGCCGGTTTCTCCACCCGCTCCTCGCTGGCCAGCATGCGCTCCAGCCGCGCCTTTTGCACCACCGCGTGCCGGGCCAGATCTTTGGCGATGCGCCGCCAGTGAAAATGAATCGTCTCCTGCTCGATCGCCTTCGCCTGGGTGCTGAGTTTGCGAATGGAGGCTTCGAGCTTCTGGATGCGCTCCTGCTGCTCCTTGTAGGCCGCCCACTGCTTTTCCAGCGCCCGGTCGAGGGTGACGGCATAGTCGGTGTAGTTGCCGGCATATTCGCGCAGTGTGTGCGATACGTCGTCCAGCGCCAGGATGCGGTTGACCGTGCGGTCGAGGAAGGCACGATCGTGCGAGACGATGAGCACCGCGCCGGGATAGCGACTCAGATATGCCTCCAGCCATTCGAGCGCGACGATGTCCAGGTGATTGGTCGGCTCGTCGAGCAGCAATAGATCGGGCTGGATGAGCAGCAGTCGGGCCAGGCCCAGCCGCGTCTTCTGCCCGCCGCTGAGCGAGGCCACCGGCCGGCTCTGGTCTACATCGGCCAGCCCCAGGCCGGCGAGCACTGCATCGGCGTCGGCAACCTGTGCCGCGCCGCCCAGGGCCTGAAATGCAGCCAGCGCGCGATCATATTCGGCCAGGGCATCGGCCAGGGCATCGCCCTGGCTCCGGGCGATCGCCTCGGCCAGCCGCGCCAGCCGCGTTTCCGCCGCCTCCTGCGCCCCCTGCACCGACCGCAGCACATCGCCCACCGTGGCATCGGCCGCGTACTCCAAAGCCTGGGGCAGATAGCCCACGCGCACATTGGGCCGACTGAACTGTACGCGGCCTTGATCGGCCGCCAGCTCGCCGGCCAGAATGCGCAGCAACGTCGTCTTGCCGCATCCGTTCGGCCCGATCAGGCCAGCCCGGTCGCCGCGATTCAAATTGAAGCTCACATGGTCCAGCACCTTCACGTCGCCGAACCATTTGGTGACATCCCGAACCTGAAGCATCGCTGACACCGCCTGTGCGGGCGGGCCTCCGTGCCCGCCCCACCACGGGGCGATCACGGAGGATCGCCCCTACGTACGGGCGGGCCTCTGTGCCCGCCCGCCTCTGTGCCCGCCCGCTATGTGGGCAACTGATATTCTAATTCAGCATAGCCTCGGCAGGTATGCGTTTAGTCATATCAGGCCTCCCGACACGCGGGCAGCCCGTGACGGGAAGCACGCCTTGTACCTGGCCGAACGCAACACTTGCGGGAGAATGTAACCCACCATCCTGTCCACGTGCGTACTTTGTGGTACCCTCGTATAATGTATTTGCAAACACGCGATTCAAACATCGCGTTGTGAGATCTTGCGGCGATATCGCCGTTTCGAGGTAAGCCATGCCGAAAATCGCAATCACCGGAAAAGGCGGCGTCGGCAAAACGACGTTGACCGCATTGCTGTCCTATGTCTACGCTCAACGCGGGCAAGATGTCATCGCGATAGACGCCGATCCGGCGGGAAACCTGGGGCTGGCTTTCGGCCTGCCAGCACACCTCGACGCCGCGCTCACGCCGATCGCCGAGATGGAGGATCTGATCTACGAGCGCACCGGCGCCCAGAAGGGGACGATCGGCGGAGTGTTTCGTCTCAACCCGAAAGTGGATGACATCCCGGACAATTTCAGCCTGCGACACCGTGGAGTGCGACTGTTGCGCCTGGGCACGGTGCGAGCAGGTGGCGCCGGATGCCTGTGTCCGGAGAACGCCCTGCTCAAGGCATTGGTCACGCACCTGCTGCTGCGTCGCGACCAGACGTTGATACTGGATATGGAGGCCGGCGTGGAGCATCTGGGACGCGGCACCGCCGGCGCGGTAGATGCCTTCATCATCGTCGTCGAGCCGGGCCTGCGCAGCCTGGGCACCGCCGAACAGATCCGCCATCTGGCATCGGAGATCGGCATTAAGCGATTTTATCTGGTGGCCAACAAGGTGCGCGGGCCGGAAGATGAGGCGTTCGTGCGCCAGCATGCGGCCGACCTGCCACTCCTCGGCAGCCTTCCGTTCTCGCTCACGGCACTGGCTGCCGACCAGGGCGGCAACGCCGTGTTCGATCAGTCCCCCGAGCTGGTCGCAGCGGCCGAGCGCATCGCCGATCGCCTGGCGGCCGCATGACAGGTGCAGCTATGGCAGAATCATCCATCCACTACGACGACAAGCCCATTTACACCATCAAGACCGTCGTGCAGCAGACAGGCATCACATCGGCCACTCTGCGCGCCTGGGAACGTCGTTACGGCATCCTTTCGCCGGGACGCAGCGGTGGCGGCTATCGCCTCTACTCGGAGCGCGATATCGCCATTCTGCGCTGGTTGAAGGCGCAGGTGGATGCCGGCGTCTCGATCAGCAGCGCAGTGGCACTGCTGGAGCTCCAACAGCAGGCCGGCATCAGCCCGGCGCCTGAACCCCAGCCGACCTCTCGGCTCGAACCGACACGCGGGCCGCGTCATGCGCAGGCGATGCGCGATCAACTGCTCCGGGCCATGCTGGCGTTTCGCGAGGGAGAGGCCGAGGCGGCCCTGACCGAGGCGTTTGCCCTCTTTCCGGTCGAACACGTTGCCGAGGAGATCATCGCGCCCGTGCTGGTGGAGATCGGCGAGCGCTGGCATCGAGGCGAGGCCACGGTGATCCAGGAGCATTTCGCCACGACGTTCCTGCGGCATCGGCTGGCTGCACTGTTTCACGCCTATCCCCAGCCGACCGGCGGACCGCTGGCGATCACCGGCTCGGCGCCGGGCGAATGGCACGATGTAGGCATCCTGCTTGTGGCGTTGGCCCTGCGGCGGCACGGCTGGCGGATCATCCATCTTGGCCAGAATGTGCCGGCCGCGCACTTGATCGAAGAGATGCAGCGCCTGCGGCCGAAACTGGTCTGCCTGTCGGCCACGACAGCCGAGAGCCTCGATGGCTTGACGGCTGTCGCCGAGGCAATGGGCCGCCTGCCCGATCCTAAGCCGCGCCTGGTCTTGGGCGGACGCCTTCTGAACCTCCGCGAGGATATACGAGCGCGCTTCCCCAATACCTATCTGGGCGCCTCGGCACGCGAACTGATTGCTGCTCTGACGCAAGGCTGAGCGAAACGGCCGCGCATCGCGCTCTCCTGGACGTACGGCACGGGCCGACCGAAAGAGGATCGGCCCGTGTTTTTTTATTCATCAAAATATAAACAAACTATTGACAAACAATGAATATCGTGGTATAATCAGGCTTGAAAATCACACATGATCCATCTGCCCTCTTTTGTGTTGCGAAGGACGCAAGCAATCCGCGCCGGGAAAGGGCCGCACGTTTTCCTTTCCTGCGAGAGATGGGAGGTTGGACGTGGCGACACGGGACAACTGGGTTAAGGTTTCCTTAGAACTTCGGCAAACTATTGACTTTAGGTGATATTTCATATATAATGTTGAATGAAATCCGAGGAAATGTCGGTCCAGAACATGAGCTTCTGCTGAGCAAAGGATAGAGGAGGGTCATATGGCATTCCGGGGTAAACATAAGTCGGTGCCTGAGGTGTTGATCGAGCTGCGGGAAGATGATGCAGAATTCCGACAGGCGATCGTGGCGCATTCGTTTCGCGCGGGTCAGACCGTGGCCGAGGCCGACGTCCTGAGCCGCAATTTGTTCACCCTGATGAAAGGTCGCGTTCAGCTGATTCGCGAGGGGCCTAACAACCGGCGGCTGGCAATCGCCACATTGGGGCCCGGTGCCGTCTTCGGCGAGGGCGCGCTCCTCGGCGCGGTGGATTGGAGCGTTAAGGCGGTGGCTTTGACCGACTGTGTGGTCTGGATGGTGCCGGCGCCTCAGGCCGAGGCGTTGGCTTTCCGCTATCCGGTGCTCAGTTGGGGGCTCTTGCAGACGGTGGGGCAACGGCTGGCGCAAGTGGAAAACCGCATGGAGGAGGTGGCTTACAAACGGCTGCCGGAACGCCTGGCAGGTCTGCTTCTCGAGCTGGCCAACGGCGGCCGCCTCATCCGGGGCACCAGCCACCAGTCGCTGGCTGACATGTTGGGTACCTACCGAGAAACGATCAGCGCCATTTTGCGCAGTTTCAAGGACGAAGGGCTGGTCGAGCTGGGCTATCGAAAGATCGAGCTGCGCGATGTGCAGCGGCTGCGCATGGCGGCCGGCGCCGTCGAGTGATCGGTCGTGGGGCGCAAACCGCGTGCGAGGAGTGGCCTGACCGGCCACTCCTCGCTTTGTTTCTCCGGTTAGGAGAATTCTCCAGGCTGGGGTACAATCGGGACAGTGGACAGGCGGACCGCAACAAGGATGAATCCCATGACAGACATCCTGGACCTGTTTGAGTTGCCACTGTTCCCGCTGAATACTGTCTTGTTTCCGGGCCAGGTCTTGCCGTTGCACATCTTCGAGGAACGCTATCGGCTGATGATTCGCGCCTGCCTGGCCGAGGACAAGCCGTTCGGGGTAGTTCTGATCAAAGAAGGGGAAGAGGTCGGCGCCACCGCGGTACCGCATTCGATCGGCACGCTGGCGCGCATCATGGAGAGCAGCCATCTGCCGGATGGCACGATGAACATCGTCACCCTGGGCGTGGAACGCTTCCGCATCGTGCGACTGCTCTATGACCAGCCGTACTTGCGGGGCGAGGTCAGAGCGTTTCCCCTGAGCGAGCCCGGCGACGATCCGACCCTGGCGCGCGTGACCCGCCAGGTGCGGGATCAGGTTGTCCGCTACATCGAGCTGATCGCGGAGGCAGCCGGCTTGCGCATCCGGGTCGAGAGCATTCCCGATCGCCCTCACCAGGTAGGATATCTGGCCGCTGTGGCGCTCCAGATTGACAATCGGGAAAAGCAAGAGCTGTTGAGCGCCGGGTCGGTCACCACCATTCTGGCCGCGGAGATGGCGCTGTTGAATCGGGAAAACGCCCTCCTGACCTGGATGGCACACACGAAAGCATGGCCGGAGCGAGCACAGTTCGGCACAAGCGGGACATTGCTGCCCAACTGAGCCGGTAGCTATTCTGCCTCACCCCCTGTCCGCTCCCCTCTGCTGACGGAGATCAGGAGAGGGGAGGGGCGAGCGTAGCAGGGTTGATCGGGCAGGCAGCTTTGCCGTCCGCCCGATCAACCCTGCCTTTCACATCCCCCTTCCCCCGCCTTGCGGGAGAAGGGGGCAAAGGGGCTAGAGGGCCTGAGTGGTTACCTGGGCTTGAAGACAATGGGACAATCTGCTTAGATTTAGAGGAGGCGTGGTACAGATGGAGATGACGGGTGTCGTCAAGTGGTTCAGCCGCAGCAAAGGCTACGGCTTCATTGCGCCGGAGGGTGAGGCACAGAAAGACGTCTTTGTCCACTACTCCAATATCGTGGGCGAGGGGTTCAGGAACCTGGACGCGGGGATGCGGGTGCGTTTCATGATCGAAGACACCCCGAAGGGGCCACAGGCAGTACAGGTGACCCCGCTCTGAGTGGGCATGGCGAACATGGCAGGGGAAGCCCTCGGCGATGCGCTGAGGGCTTCTGTTTCGTGTGAGAAGGCTCAAATCACTTGCCAAGCCCCTGTTTTGCGTGTACAATGCTTCTTGCCTGCGGCGAGGCGGCGGGCGACACCGACCGGTTTCGGGCGGCGCCATCACGTCACGAACACGTCGGACAGGAGATGCTGGTGATTCGGCCGTTTGGTTTGACGGATCTGTTTCTGGTGCGCAGTCTGCGTCGACGCGGCGCCATCCTGACGATCGAACAGGCACTCACCCATCCGCGCGACCCGCTGTGGAGCGCGCTGACTGCGCCGTGGCCCTGGGCCGGATTCGGCATTGCAACCTACGTCTTGATCGCATCGTCTGGACAGATGGAAGAGGCGGGCTTCGTGCAGCTCATGAAGCGGCCGACCCGTCCCGAAGCCGATGTGCTGTACCTGGCACCGGCGCTGCCGGCCGGTACCGACCGCGATCCGGTCATCGAGACCATCTGGCACGGCCTGCTGGACCACTGCGTGCTGTCTGCAGCCGGGCATGGCTTGCAGCGCATCTTTGCCAGCATCCCCGATGGCGGGCCAGAAGAAGCCTGCCTGAAAGACGCGGGCTTCAGCCTGTACGCCCGGGAGACCGTGTACCGCCTGGCTGCTGTGCCGACGATGCCGTTCACGCCGACGGTGGGCTTTCGACCGCAAGGGCCGCAAGACAGCTGGGCGCTGCAGCGGCTCTACACGCGCGGTACGCCGCGGCTTGTCCAACACGCCGAAGGTGCCACCTCCGGCAATGTGGGCACGCCGACGCTCTCGTGGTGGGAGCCCGACAGCTGGCAGGGTTGCGTCTGGGAGCCGGCCGGCGAGGTGCGCGCCGCAGTACAGGTGCACTTGGGGCGTGCCGGTCACTGGTTGCGCCTGTGGGGCGCCCGCCTCCTCTCCCCGCGGGAGGCGCGCAGCCTGGTCGAACAGGGGTTACGGCTGATCGCGGCCGCTGCCGGGCCTGGCCGGAGCAGAAGTCTGCCGGTCTACACGGCCGTGCGCGATTATGAGGGCGAGTTCGCCGGCATCCTGACCGGCTTCGGGTTTGCGCCGTATGCCGATCGGGCACGTTTTGTCAAACATACCGTGGCGCCTGTGCGCGAGGCGATGGCCGTTACACCCGTGACGGCCATCGAAGCTGCGCCGAGGGTGGTTGCCCGGACCGTAGGAAAAGGTTAAGATAATCAAAGCAATGCATCAACAGAAGATCACCGATGACCTGGAAGCCCTGCTCCAGGTACTGCCGCCCCCGGTCGAGAGGGCCTTGCGGGCGGCCAATCAGGGCGAGAGTCTGCTGGAGATCATCCTGGATTTAGGACGCAGGCCGGAAGCACGTTTTATAGACCATGAGGTCATCCTCAGCCCGAACGAGGTCACAGAGGCCGACCTGGATTATGTTACCTCGCGCATCGGCCAGTTCACCGGCGACAATCGGGCCGGCATCGAGCGCACCCTGCATCGCATCTCGTGCATCCGCAACCGGCAGGGGCGCATCATCGGCCTCACCTGTCGCGTGGGCCGCGCCGTGTACGGGGTGATTGACATCATCGAGGACATCATTCAATCGGGCCAGAGCATCTTGCTGCTGGGCAAGCCGGGCGTGGGCAAGACGACCCTGTTGCGTGAGGCAGCGCGCATCCTGGGCGAAAAGAAGCGCGTGATCGTGGTGGACACCTCCAACGAGATCGGCGGCGACGGCGACATCCCGCATCCGGCGATCGGTCGCGCCCGTCGGATGCAGGTGGCCGCGCCCGAACTCCAGCACGAGGTGATGATCGAGGCGGTGGAAAACCACATGCCCGAAGTGATCGTCATTGACGAGATCGGCCGCGAGCAGGAGGCGATCGCCGCGCGCACGATCGCCGAGCGCGGCGTCCAGCTCGTGGGAACGGCGCACGGCATCACCCTGGACAACCTGCTGATGAATCCCACCCTGTCGGACCTGGTGGGTGGGATCGAAAGCGTAACTTTGAGCGATGAGGAGGCGCGGCGTCGCGGCACACAGAAGGCCGTGCTGGAACGCCGCGCGCCGCCGACGTTCGACGTCCTGATCGAGCTGCAGGATCGCCAGCGAATGGCCGTGCATCACAGCGTGGCGGCCGCCGTGGACGCGTTGCTGCGCGGCCGGCCGCTCGCCCCCGAGATCCGCTATCGTGACGAAACTGGCCAGGTGCGCATCCAGGCCGCGCCCGTACAGCCGGCGGCCGAATCGAGAGGAGTGACCTTCACGCCGATGGGCAGATTGCCGTTCGAGAAACACCCCAATGGCCATTACGTGCCATCGCGCGGCGAAGCACCTGGCCCGGCGGTCGAACCCGTCCCTGTCACAAAGCCGGGCAAGACGCTGCGCATCTATCCCTACGGCATCGGCCGCGGCCGCCTGGCCCAGGCAGCGCAAAACCTGGGCGTCTCGGTGGTGATCGTGGACGCCTTGCAGGGCGCGGATGCGGTCATGACGCTGAAGAACTATTACCGCAAACATCCGCAACCGCTGGCCGAGGCCGAGCGCCAGCGGACTCCGGTGTATGTGTTGCGCGCCAATACGGTCAACCAGATCGAGGCGTGTTTGGGCGATATCTTTGGGATTCCGGTGGAGCTGGAAGACCCGACTGAACAGGCGATCGCCGAGGCGCAGGAAGCGATCCGCCGGGTGCTGGCCGGGTCGTCCTCGGAAGAACTGCGGCCGGCCAGCGCCGAGATCCGTCGGCTGCAGCACGAGATGGCGCGCGCCGCCAACCTGGTGTCACACAGCTACGGCAATGAGCCGCGGCGCCGCGTGCGCATCTTCCCGGCCTGAGCATGAGCTGTTTCATCACCTTCGAGGGGCCTGAGGGCAGCGGCAAGACGACGCAGGTGCGCCTGCTGGCCGCCTGGCTGCAGGCGCACGGCCACGACGTGTTAACCACGCGGGAGCCGGGCGGCACGCGCATCGGCGATGACATTCGGGCGTTGTTGTTGAATCCGGCTTACGTCGAGATGCGGCCAGAAGCAGAGATCCTGCTCTTCTCGGCCGCGCGAGCCCAGCTCGTGGGCCAGGTGATCCGACCGCATCTGGCGCGCGGCGGCATCGTGCTGTGCGACCGTTTCGCCGACTCGACGCTGGCCTATCAGGGCTATGGCCGCCAGCTCGATCTCGATGTGTTGCGGCGCATCACTGCGTTTGCAACCGGCAATCTGGTGCCCGACCTCACGATCTGTCTCGATCTCGCCGCCGAAGAGGGGCTCCGCCGCAAGCGCGGCGGCGATCAGGCGGAGTGGAACCGGATGGAGCAGGAGCAGCTGGCCTTTCACGAACGGGTACGCCGCGGCTTCCTGGCACTTGCCGCCGCCGAACCAACCCGCTGGCTGGTGCTGGACGCGACACGTTCGGTCGAAAGCATTCAGGAAGCGATCCGCCAACGCGTGGCTCAACATCTAAACCCGGAAAGGAGCGTTGTCACATGAAGCTTATCATGGCCATCGTCAGCAGCGACGACTCTCGTGAGGTGCTCAACCGCTTGACCAAAGCCGGATTTCGCGCCACAGTCATCAGCACGACCGGCGGCTTCTTGCGCGAGGGGAACACCACCCTCTTCCTCGGCACGGATGATCAAAAAGTGGCCCAGGCCGTAGATATCCTGCGCCAGGTATGTCGGCGTCGCACGCAATGGGTCTCGCCGCTGCCTACCCTGGAAGGCCCTGGCCTGGAGATGTCGGAGCCGATTGAGGTCAGCGTGGGCGGCGCGGTGGCTTTTGTGATGAACGTGGAACAGTTCGTGCAGGTGTGAGGTCGGCTGCGGCGGCGCGACTCACGCCTGCGATGGACAGATGCGGCCCGGCCTCCTGGCCGGGCCGAGATGGAGGGAGGCAACCAGAGCGCGGACGGTCGTTTCCGCCGCTGCTCTGCGGCCATCTACATGACGCCGAAATCGTCGCCGGCCATGCCCATCTCGCCGCCTTCGCCGGCCAGTTCGGGCATGGATTTTTCGATGCTTTCCGGGTCTTCGCCGGCTTCCAGCCGATCTATGACCTCGGAGAATTCCGGACCGAGATCTTCGCCGGTCTCGTTCGCCATCTTGCGCATGAAGCGGGCGAGCGATTTCGGATCGTTCTCGTCCAGGCCGTCCAGGTTGCTGGGATCAGCCAGGCTCTCCAGGCGGCTTTCTTCAGAGCGCACCACAGATACGCGGGAGACCAGGCGGGTCAGGTTGTGGCCGCCGCAGCGGGGACAGACCGGCTCGCGCGTGGCCGCATCGGCGAAGCTGCGCCATAACAGGCTCACGCGGCGGCGGCAATCGTGGCAGGTGTATTCGTAGATCGGCATGGCTATCACCTCACGCGCTGAAGGTTCGAGATTGCATGCGATTATAGCCGAAGATTCGTTTTCCTCCAAGCAAAGCAGCGTTGCGGAGTTGCCCATGGCTTCCCACTCGTCTGTCGGCATGGCCGCCGTCGTAATGAACACCGCATCGGAGCAGGAAATGCAAGCATGGTATGAGGCTCTGCGCGCCCCGCGGCCGCTGCTGGTCATTATCTCCGGCCCGTCTGGGGTCGGCAAAGACATGACCATCCGCCGGATGAAGGAGCGCGGTTATCCCTTTCATTTCGTGGTGACCGCCACCACGCGCGAGCGCCGTGAAAACGAGGTTGACGGCGTGGATTATCATTTCGTTTCGACCGCGGCCTTCGAGCGCATGATTGCCGAAGGCGAGTTGCTGGAACACGCATTGGTCTACGGACAGTACAAAGGCATCCCGAAGGCCGATGTGCGGCGGGCGCTGGCCAGCGGCCAGGATGTGATCCTGCGCATTGACGTGCAGGGCGCTGCGACCGTGCGACGCCTGGCGCCGCAGGCTGTCAGCATCTTCCTGACGGCTGCATCAGAGATGGAATTGATCGAACGTCTGCGCCGCCGGTGCACGGAAAACGAGACGCAGTTGCAGGAACGGATCAAGACGGCCCGCGAAGAGCTGCGCCGGGCACATGAATTTCAGTATCGGGTGGTCAACAGAGAGTGTGAACTGGACGCCACCGTGGATGCCGTCATCGCCATCATGCAGGCCGAGAAGTGTCGCCTGGACTGGAAACCGGTGGTCATATGAACGAAGTATATGGCGGGCTACCTGATGTACCGCCACGGGCTTCGGTGAGTTTGCCCCTGGCGCAGCCGCGCGTGGTCTATGTGTTGCTCGGCTTGATCGGATTTGCTTTTCTGGTCGAGACGATGCTCGGCGGATCCACGCGCACGTCGGTGTTGATCACGCTCGGCGCGCAGGTCAATCTGCTGGTGTGGCAGGGCGAGGTGTGGCGGCTGTTGACCGCCATGTTCCTGCATATCGGGCTGATGCATGTGCTGTTCAACAGTTGGGCGCTTTACTCGCTGGGCCGCGAAGTGGAGATGTTCTTCGGCAGCTTCCGCTTCACGGTCATCTATTTCTATGCCGGGCTGTTCGGCGGACTGGCCTACTATCTGCTCGGCCCGGCGCGCACGGCCACCACCGTGTCGGCCGGCGCTTCTGGCGCGGTGTTCGGTATCATCGGCGCCGAGCTGGCCTTTTGGCTGCGCAATCGCGCTGTATTCGGTATGTTCGGCCGGCAACGTCTGCTGAACCTCGGCACGCTGGTGGCAATCAATTTGTTTCTCGGCTTCACGGTGCCCGGCATCAACAACCTGGCTCATCTGGGCGGCCTGTTTTCGGGGTTCGTACTGGCATTGGCGCTGGCGCCGCACTATCGGGTCGTCTGGCGCTGGGAGGCGCTGGTGCCGTGGCCCGAACTGGTGGATCGCTCTTCCGCCATCGTCCGGTTGGCCGCGATCTTCGTTGCGTTGCTGGCGTTCTCGGCCGGCCTGGTCCTGGGCGATCAACGTTGGACGGCACTGGCATCCATGTTCAGACTGTAGTTGAGGAGAGCGGCCTATGTCTCCTGGAGCCGATTCTGCCATTCGTCCATCCGCCATCGCCGGCGCCTGGTATCCAGGCAACGCGGTCACGTTGCGTCGCACGGTCGAAGAGTATCTGGCCGCGGTGAAGCCGGTGACCCTCCCCGGCCGTGTGCTGGCCCTGGTCAGTCCGCATGCAGGCTACGTTTATTCGGGGCCGACGGCCGCCCATGCGTTCGCGCAGGTGCGCGGTGCAGCCTTCCGTCGGGTGATTTTGCTCGGGCCGCTCCATCGCCGCATCCGCGGCAGCCCGCTCGGTTCGTTCATGGTGCCCCGCGAGGCCGCGTATCGGACGCCGCTGGGCGACGTACCGCTCGATCGTGCCTTCATCACGGCGCTCGGCCAGCGCGTGCCGCTCACGCCGGTGAGCCAGGATGAGGAGCATTCGCTGGAGATCGAGCTGCCGTTCCTGCAGGTGGTGCTCAACGCGTTCATGCTGGTGCCGATCATGCTCGGCGACTACATCGGCGATCCCGGCACCGGCAGCCGCCTGGCGCAGCTGGCAACAGCCCTGGCTGCGTTGAGCGACGATGCCACCCTGATCGTCGCCAGCACCGACCTCAGCCACCTGGACGACTACGCCGCAGTCATCCGCACCGACCGCCGCCTGGTCGAGCTGGTGGATGCATTCGACGTGGAGGCGTTGGAGCGGGCGCTGCGAACCGAGGAAGTGCAGGCGTGCGGCGCGACCGGCCTGGTGGCCGCGTTCCGGGCTGCCCAACAGCGCGGGGCACGCGGGGCACGTGTCCTGGCCTATGCCTCTTCCGGCGACGTCACAGGCCACAAACAGCCCGGCATCTATACGGTGGGATATCTGGCCGCCGCAGTGTACGGCGGATAGTGCGTTTCGATCTTTAGCGCGTCAAACCGCCCTGCTCGTGCCTCGTCAGGCCGGATTCTACAGGTTACGGCGACTGACCCTCACCCCTATCTCCGCCCTCTGCCGAGGGGGCGAATTCCGGAGGGGGTACTGCGGGCGGCGAAGCCGCCGCAATACCCTTTAAGACGGTGCCCCTCGCTCTTCCCTGCCAGCGGAGAGCGGAGAGCGGGGGCGAGAGGGGTCCAATAGCAAAGAGCAACATCCAATCCGACGGAGTATCAGGGCCATCCCGTTACCTGGGCGCGCGCCATCTGTCTTGCAGAGAGATGAGGGTCAGGGCATGGATGTCGAAGAGAAGTATCCGGACATTTTGCAGAACATCGAATTTGCCATCGTCCGCGTGCACAAACAGCAGCCGGCGCTGGTAGATTTCGACGTGGAGGCGGCGCTCAGCGCATTGATCAGTTACTATCAAGCCCAGGCTGGCGGCGGCAGCGGCCGGCCGATCCGGCTCAACGAGCGCAGCCAGGCGGTCTACGAGACCGTAAAGGTGATGTGCGAGTAGCGCCTGGGCAATGAGACGATCGTCTCGACCGATGGGCGCCGGCCTTTCCCGCAGCTGGCGCCCGTCTCGACCGATGTGATCATCGCCTGCTTGAAGCGCATTCGCAAATCGGTGCAGCGATGGAACCGCGAGGGCGGTCGCCAGGGCTATCTCACCTTTATCGAACGCTTCATCCCCTAGGGGAGCGCACGATTGGCTGACCATCCATCCTCAACGTGGAGGTGCTATGGATTTCGGCATTCCCAAACAGAAGCGGCCCTACGATTTTCGTGTCGGCATGACCCCGATGGGGGTCGAAATTCTCACGCGGCAGGGCCATCGCGTCTACGTGGAGCATGATGCCGGCAAAGGTAGCGGCTTCGACGACGAACGCTATCGTCGGGCCGGCGGCCAGATCGTCTACTCGACCGCCGAGCTCTACGGCCGGGCGCAGCTGATCCTCGGCGTCTCGCGGCCGACCGACCAGGAGTTCGACCTGCTCCAGGAGGGCCATATCCTGTGCGGCTTCCTGCACCTGGGGGTGGCTCATCCGGCGCGGCTGGAGACGCTGCTGAAACGCAGGGTGACGGCCATCGCCTACGAAACCATCCAGACTCCGGATGGCCGGTTGCCCGTGTTGGCTGCAGTCAGCCAGATCGCCGGCCGCATGATCGCGCCCATTGCCAGCCAGCTTCTCCAGAACAACGAAGGGGGACACGGCATCCTCTTGGGCGGAGTGCCCGGCGTGCCGGCCGCACAGGTGGTGATCCTCGGCGCGGGCATCGTCGGCGTCAACGCCGCGCGCATGTTCATGGCCATGGGCGCAGACGTCACCCTGCTGGACAACGACCTGGCCAAATTGCAGATGCTGGAAGAACGCGGCCTCTCTGCTCGCACGATGGTCGCTTATGACTTCAACCTGCGCAAGGTCATCACGCGCGCCGACGTGGTGGTCGGCGCGGTGCTCATCCCCGGCGCGCGCACGCCTATCCTGGTCACGCGCGAGATGGTGCGCACAATGAAGCCGCGTTCGCTCATCATGGACATTTCCATTGACCAGGGCGGCTGCGTGGAGACGAGCCGTCCCACCTTCTACCCGACGCCGACCTACATCGAGGAGGGTGTGATCCATTACTGCGTGCCGAACATGACCGGCGTGGTGGCCCGCACCACCACCCATGCCCTCAACAATGCGATCTGGCCCTTCATTCGCGAGGTCGCCGAGAAGGGATTGACCGAGGCCATGGCCACCAATCCGGCATTGCGCCTGGGCGTCAACACCCACGACGGCGAGATCGTGCATCCGATCCTGCGCGAATCGGTGAGAGGTGAACGATGAAACATTCAGCTTATCATCGCAAACTCTGTTCCGCCGATGCCGCGGTCGAAGCCATCAAATCGCACGATCGGGTCTTCATGACCGGCAACTGCTCGGTGCCGAGGGAGTTGCTGGCGGCGTTGGTGCGCCGCGCGCCGCAGTTGGAGGATGTGGAGATCATCCAGGTACTGACGATCGGGCCGGCCGACTATGTGGCACCGGAGATGGCCGGCCATATCCGCGTGAATTCCCTGTTCATCAGCGCCAACGTGCGTCAGGCGGTGAACGAGGGCCGCGCCGACTTCACGCCGATTCTGCTGAGCCAGATCCCGCGCGCGCTGCGCGATCCCGCTCTGCTCAAGCCGAACGTGGCGATGGTGCACTGTTCGCCGCCCGATGAGCATGGCTTCTGCACCTTCGGCGTCGAGGTGGGGCTCACCAAGCCCGCGGCCGAAGCCGCCGACATCGTCATCGCCGAGGTCAACGACCGGATGCCGCGCTCGCTGGGCGACAGCTTCATCCACGTCTCCAAGCTGACGCACATCGTGCCGGTCTCCTATCCCATCGTCGAGGTGCCGATGGGCCAGCCGGGCGAGATCCCGAAGCAGATCGCCAGCTATATTGCCGACCTGATCCCCGACGGCGCAACCATGCAGATGGGTATCGGCGAGATTCCTGACGCCGTGCTCTTCTACCTGAAGGACAAAAAAGACCTGGGGGTGCACACCGAACTCTTCTCGGACGGCGTGATTGACCTGATCGAGTCGGGCGTGCTGACGAACGCGGCGAAAACGCTGCATCGGGGCAAGATCATCTCCGGCTTCGCGCTCGGCTCGCAGCGGCTCTACGACTACATGGACAATAACCCGCTGTTTGAGTTCCACCCGCAGGACTACATCAACGATCCGTTCGTGATCGCCCAGAACGCGAAACAGATCTCCATTAACTCGGCGCTGGAGATTGATCTGACCGGCCAGGTCTGCGCAGACTCGATGGGAACGATCTTCTACAGCGGCGTGGGCGGCCAGCTAGACTTCGTCTACGGCGCGCTGCGCTCGCCGGGCGGATTGCCGATCATTGCGCTGCCGGCCACGGCCAAGAACGGCACGGTCAGCCGTATCGTGCCGATGCTGAAGCCCGGCGCAGGCGTCGTCACCACGCGCAACCACGTGCACACGGTGGTCACCGAGTACGGCGTGGCCCGGCTCTTCGGCAAGACCATTCGCCAACGCGTGTATGAACTGGTGAACGTCGCCGCGCCGCAGTTTCGCGAAGACTTGCTGCGTTTCGCCCGGCAACAGCACTGGATTTGAGTCTGACGACCTGGCGAGGGCAGCGGACAGGAGCGCGAGGCCGTACAGAAGGCCCGTACTCAGACCCTCTATTCCCCTTTTCCCTGTCTTGCAGGGGAAAGGGGGTGTGCAAGGTGGGGGGTGTCGGACGACTTTGCCGCTCGACAACCCCTTCTATTCTTGTCTCTTTCCGCTCCTGATCTCCATCAGGAGAGGAAAGAGGACGAGGGGTGAGGTTGAATAGATGCTGATTTTTCCAGGTTAGCCTTTGGCCAGCCGGCCATCCAGGCCGAGCTCGGCTGCGATCCCCTTCATCGCCTCTAGCACCACGCCGACATGCTCCCAGACGTCCAGCCCCAGTTCGGCCGCGCCCTGTTCGATGTCGGCCCGACTGACCGCCGCGGCAAAGAGCTTATCCTTCCACTTCTTCCGCACCGAGCTGACCTCCACGTCGCGGATGTCTTTGCTCGGCCGCACGTAGGCGACCGCCATGATGAGGCCGGTCAGCTCGTCGGAGGCATACAGCGCCGCGTCCATTCGGGTGGTGCGCGGCACGCCCAGAAAAGGCGCATGCCCTTCCACCGCGTGGATCAGCTCTGCAGGCAGCTCCATCTCGCGAAAGAGCCGCAACGCGGTGCGCGGATGACCATTCACCGGATCGTCCATGTCGGGATAACGCTCGAAATCCAGATCGTGGATCAGCCCGGTGACGCCCCAGAGGGTTTCGTCTTCACCGAAGCGTTGCGCATAGGCGCGCATCGCCGCCTCGACGGCCAGCACATGTTTGCGCAGGCTGTCGCTTTGAATCCATGTGCAGACCAGATCCCACGCCTGTTCACGCGTCAAAAGTGCCATACGATGTGCTCCCTCACAATCCCATATCCTCTTTCGGCCCGAGCACCGGCTTGGGCCGGGCAATTTTCACATCCCACCAGGCACGCAGCGTGGCCACCGCATCGCGCAACTGGTAGTATGGATTACTTACATAAGCGCGGCGATCGGCCGAGACGCCGATGCTCTCCACACCCAGATTATTGCAGGTGAACAGGGCCCGCGGCAGATGGAAGCGCTGGGTGATCAGCACGGCCTGCGCGACGCCGAAGATTTCAGCCGCGCGGTAGCAGGTATCGTAGGTGCGCCGGCCGGCGTAATCGCGCACCACATCTTGCGGCGGGACGCCGCGCGCGACTGCGTAGTCGTACATGCGGCCGGGCTCGTTGTAGTTGACGAAGCGATTGTCGCCGCTGACCAGCAATTTGCGCACTTTGCCTGCCTTGTAAAGCGCGATGGCCGTGTCCATGCGATCCTGCAGCATGGGACTGAGCCGGCCGCCGGGCTGCACACCGGCACCGAAAACGATCGCCACCGGCCGCCGCGGTGCCGCGCTGATGTCGGTGAGCACCTGGCGGCCGTAGCGCCACTGCACCCACCCCCAGAGCGCGAGCAGACCACTGCCGGCCAGCGCGATACCGATCAGGATGATGTTCAGCAGGCGTCGGAGCGGTGCCCACCGCACACGTCTGCGTTTCATGCCAATGCCTCTCCCTGCCGCCGGAACAGCTCCCCGATGCCGCCTGCGGCCAGATCGAGCAGGCGATTGAGCATGGCCCGGTCGAACGGCCTGCGCTCGGCCGTGCCCTGGACCTCGACGAAGTGGCCGTCGCGGTTCATCACGACATTCATGTCCATGTCCGCGACCAGGTCCTCCTCGTAGCAGAGGTCGAGCAGCGGCTCGCCGCCCACGATGCCCACGCTCACGGCGGCTACCGGCGCCAGCAGCGTCTCGGCCGGCGCGTAGCCACCGGCGATCAGTTTGCGCACCGCCAGGGCCAGCGCCACGTACCCGCCGGTGATCGCGGCCGTGCGCGTGCCGCCGTCCGCCTGCAAAACGTCGCAGTCCACGATGATCTGGCGCTTGCCCAGCCGCTCCAGATTCACGGCAGCACGCAGGCTGCGACCGATCAATCGTCGGATCTCCTGGGTGCGGGCCTGAGGGGTCGTCTCGCGCGGGGTGCGGACGAGGGTGCTGCGGGGTAGCATGGCGTATTCGGCCGTGACCCAACCGCGCTCCTCATGGTTGCGCAGTATCCACGCCGGCAACTGTTCGTCTATTGTTGCATTGCACAGGACGACCGTGTCGCCCTGGCAGATCAGCGCCGAGCCCTCGGCCCAGCGTGTGTAGCCGATCTCCAGTTTCACCGGCCGCAGCTGGTCGGTGCGTCGTCCGTCGAGTCGCATGCGCCTCCTCCCCAGAAACGTGAGTGCCTCCCATTAAAGCCACTGCTTGCGCTTGAAGTAAATCACCAGTCCCAACGTCGTCAGTCCCATCAGCAACAGCGACCAGAACGACCCCAGAGGCATATCCAGATCGGGGAAGAAGCGAAAGTTCTGGCCGTAGAAGCCGGTGATCAGCGCGGCAGTCATCAGGATGATGGAGGCCACCGTCAGCGTCTTCATGATCTGGTTCAGCCGATTGCCCTGCAGCGACAGGTACGAGTCGAGCGCGCTGGAGAGCAGATCGCGATAGGTGTCAATGTTGTCGGTGACGCGCACGATGTGATCGTACACATCCTGCAGATAGGCAATATCCTCCGTTGAAAAGACAGGCAACTGACGCCGCAGCAGCACGTTGAGCACGTCGCGCTCCGGTGCCACGATCCGGCGCATGGCCAACAGATCCTTCTTCAGGCGAAACATCGTCTGGATGGCGGCTTCGTTGAAATGCACAAAGATCGTATCCTCCAGCTCTTCCACCCGATCCGCCACCTGATCCATCAGCGGAAAGTAGTCGTCCACCAGCGCGTCGAGCAACGCGTGCACCAGCGCACTGACCCGGTGTGCGAGCGGGCTTTTCGGCGCGCGCCAGCGCGCCAGCGTGGCCGGGATGTGCGGAATGGGACCGTCGTGCACCGTCACCAGGTAATTGGTGCCGATGAACATGCTGATCGGTCGTGTCTCGATGTGATCCTCCTGCGCGTTGTAGCTCGCAGCGTAGAAGACGACGAAATAGTAGCCGCGTTCGATCAGCGCTTCATCCTCCTCGGGCAGGGGCATCGGAGGCAATTCCAACGGGATCAAGACCGACTCTTCCGCGTCTCCGGCCGCAACCTCTTCGTCGGCCGCCCCCGACCTGGCCGCAGCCGCGCTGTCACCGGTGGCCGTCCCATCCGACCCCGGGAGAGCGTCCACGGCTACCATTGCTTCGTCATCCAGGGCCTCCGGCACGCCGTAGGCGTTCACTTTAGGCCGCTCGTGGGTCCGAATCGCATCTTCGATCGCCAGCGGATGAAAGCCGAACTGCTCGCGCAGCAACGCCACATCCTCATCGGTCGGATCCTGGATGTCGAGCCAGATCAATTTCTGGGGATCCTGCAACGCTGCGGCCAGGCCGTCGGGCGTCAAGCCGTTTTGAAACCGGCCGCGATGGGCTACGACTATTGAACGCATGCACTGCCCCTCGAGACGAAGTTCGCCGCCAATTTTACCACAGGCATCCTGTAAACACCCGCGCGATCAAAACGGCAACGAGCGCGGCCAGCCCGGCCCAGATGAGCACGATCACCGCGGCCGCAGCAAGGCCGGTCGGCCGGGCCGTCATCGCGCGAGCGCGTTCCCGGCAATCGGCCATCACGTCCGGCGGGATGAGCCGCAGGGCCAGAGCGACGCCCAGTGGGACGAGCACCAGATCGTCCAGGTAGCCCAGCACCGGCACGAAGTCGGGGATCAGGTCGAGCGGGCTAAACGCGTAGGCGACCACGGCCGCGGCGATGAGACGGGCGCCCCACGGCGTGCGAGGATCGCGATACGCCAGATAGAGAGCGTAGGTTTCCTGTTTGAGCGCCTGCGCGCGCTGGCGCCAGCCCATCATCGGGGAACCTCGGCGAGCGCGTTGGCCGCCTCGATCGCGGCGTTCTCGGCCCAGCGCTCGAACGGCCAGGCCGGAGCCGCCACCCAGCGCAGTCCCGCCTGCCGCGGGGGCAAGAGCAATTTGCGCGCCGGGCTGCGTGCCACGGCCGCCGCAAGCTCTGCGCTGACTTCGCCGTCCAGCCCGCCCGCGATGAGGATCTCGGTCGGCCCGACAATCAGTGTCGCCCTGGCCGGCGCGTCGGCGGGAACGGCCGGCGGCGCGCCCCCCAGCGCATTGAGCAGGGTCACCTGCGCCGCCGCGTTCAGGCCGAGTGGCCACAAGAGGACTTCGGGCAGCCGGGCAGCCAATGCGGCGATCAGCCGGGCACCGAGCGCGCCGTCGCTGCCGTCTATCACCAGGATGATCGGCCGTCGCGCTGCCACGGGCGAAGCCGGCAACGTCGTCCGCTCGAAGCGTCGCGGCGCTGCGGCCGGTGGCCCCGGCCGCGCATCCTGCGGCCACGTTTCAGCCCCGGCCACGGCGCGCTCGGCCGGCGCCTCGCGGCGACGCAGATCCTGGACCAGGAGGCGTTCGTCGGTGCGCAGGACCCACAGGTGACCGACCAGGCAGATCAGGCCGATCAGCGCCAGGGGCGCCCACGCGGCCACCAGGGCCAGGTTGCGGCCGGCGGCCAGGATACCGAAGAGACTCATGCCCAGCCCGAAGAAGAAGGCCGCGGCCGCGCCTGTGATGACCGCGTAGAGATAGAGGCGCCGCATTCGGGCCCCGCGTTCGCGGGCACCGAACCGATCGGGGCTGCGGGCGCGGGACTGTTGCGCCCACCACAGCGCCCACCAGGTCGGCGCGCCGACCAGAGCCAACGCGGCGGCGCGGCCGAAGCGCGCCCGATCGCTGATGGCTGCGAAGCCTGGCACGGCCAGGGTCACCGCCAGGATGATGCGCAGCAACTCCAGCAGGCCGAACAGGAACAGGACGAGCGTGACGATCGCGCTGCCGTAGTAGTACAGCCGTCGCCAGCCGGCTGAGACGCTCGCCTCCTGGCCGAAATCGCCATCGCCGATGGTCATCCAGCGCAGGAAGGCCCAAAACACCAGGGCAATCGCCGCGCCGACGGCCCATTGCGCGGTTTCGACGGCGCCGCTGGGGCCAGGCCGATGCAGCAGGGCGACGAGCGCCAGAATGGCCTGGAGGATCAGGGCGGCCAGGCCGGCCATCTGGCCGGCGTAGAGCAGCGCTTTGCGACCGGCCGCATCGCGCTCGGCGGGCAATGCCTGACGTTCGGCCAGCACCCACGCGCCGGCGCAGACGAGCGCGGCCATCACGCCCGGCCAGAGCCATCGCGCGGCCGGGCCGGTCGTCAACGCAATCAGGATCGCGCCGGCCTCGGCGCGAGCCGCGCCGAGCGTCACCAGCCAACGGCCGAGCATGAGCGCCGCCGCCAGTGCCGCCCACAGACCGATCAGCGCCAGAACATAGGCGAAAGAACGTACGCGCATCGTCGTCCTGCCTTCTGCCGGCTCATTTCCAGCGCGTCAGGATCGTCTCGCGCTGGAACAAGGCCGTGCCCAGGTAGACCAGGCCGATGTCGGCAGCTGCGACCAGCCCGGAGCTGATCCAGAAAGTCGTGCTGTTCAGCATGATGAAGCCGGCCATGGCGCCGATAAAGAGCGCCATGAGCGGAATCAATACCAGCGCGCCCAATTGCTCGGCGGCGCGTGGGTCGTTCACCCGGCTGCTCACGATGACACCAACCATCACGGCCAGGATCGTGGTCAGAGGTGCCAGGATGAACATCGCCACCAGCCACATCGGATCCACGAAGACGGCGAAGACGCGCTCGCTGGCGGCCAGAAAACGTGCCGCGACCAGGAAGAGCGCATAGCAGACCCAGGTCATGGCGATGCCCGGCGCGGCAGCCGCAAAGCCCTTCGCCAGCAACAGCCGCGTGATCGTGATCGGCGCCGCCAGCAACGGCTCCAACGAGCGCGCCATCTTCTCCCCTACGATACTGTAGGCTGCGATGGTCACCGGCACCATCAGCGGCATCATCAGGAAAAGCACCATCATGTTGCTCGCCATGACAGCCTGCATCGTCTCGGTGGCGTCCATGCCCGCAAAAATGGGGTTTTGCAGCATCCGTCCGAGCTCGGCCAGGTCCTCCTCGCTGGTGGGCACCTGTCTCATGACGAAAAGCATGGCGACCGGGATGACCAACATCAGCAGCGGTACAAAGACGACGACGTAGAACACGAGCTTGTTGCGCAGCATGTCGGCCCATTCTTTGCGCACGAGAGCACGGAATTGTCTCATGGTCTGCTCCTCGGAGAGGTCTTTTCTCGCAGCAGGCATCAGGTGGCGGCGTTGCTGCGCAGCAGGCTCAGATAGACGTCCTCGAGCGAGTGTCGCAGCTCGTTGACGAAACGGATCTGTGCCCCGCGGCCGACCAGCGTCTGTACGATGGTCGGATTACGTCGGGCCGGGTCGTCCAGGCCGATGATGAGCCGGTAACTGCCCTCGGCCGCTTCCTCGGGCCTGAGCATGGTGACGTGTTGGACGAAAGGCAGGCTGCGCACTGCCGCCGCCAGCGCCTCGATCTCGTCCGGGCCTGCGGTCGAGGCCAGATGCACGACCGTCTGGCGGCCGAACAGCTGACGGCGCAGCGCGTCCGGCGTGTCCACGGCGATCAGACGCTGACGGAAGACGCCGATCCGGTCGCAGAGCCGTTCGGCCTCGTCGAGGTTGTGGGTGCAGAGGAAGATGGTGCGACCCTGGCCGCGCAGCGTGGCGATGAAATCGCGTACAGTTTTCGCTGCCTCCGGGTCGAGCGCAGCGGTCGGCTCGTCCAGGAAGAGGACGGTCGGTTCGTGCAGCAGGGCGCGGGCGATCGCCAGCTTCTGCTTCATGCCTTTGCTGAACGTCCCGGCGTCGGCGTCGCGGCGATCCCAAAGGTCGAGCAGGCGCAGGTATTTTTCGACCTGGCCTTTGACGTCCTTGACATCGTACAGTTCGGCGAAGAGCTCCAGGTTGGCGCGTGCGCTCAAGCGATCGTAGAGGCCCGGCGATTCTGTCAGGATGCCCACGCGCGCCTGGATCGCCAGGTTGGCGCGGCCGACCTCCAGGCCATCCACCCAGGCGCGGCCGGCGCTCGGCGCGATGAGGCAGGCCAACATGCGCACGGTGGTTGTTTTGCCGGCGCCGTTTGGCCCCAGGAAGCCGAAAACCTCGCCCCGGTTGACCTCCAGGTTGAGGCCGTCTACGGCCCGGATCTCTTTGCCGTTGCTGGTGAAATACTTGCACAACCCTTCGGCGCGAATCACAATCTCCTCCCCTCCCGGTCACTCGTAGCGCGACGCGTCAGCCCGCCGCGCCAGCTCTTCGGCCGAGAGCGTGGCCGGGGTCAGGTCGGCCGCGGCAAGGGCAGGCGGCTGAACTGTGACCGACGCGACGGCCACTTCCGGTTCCGGGCCGCCGCGCCACCGCCAGATCAGCCAGAACGCGGCCGCCGCAAACAGCACCAGCCCGGCTTCTGTGGCCAGGATGCCCCACGTTTGCATGCCCCAGACGGCCCAGGCATCCACCACTGTGTGAGCGCCGATGGCCAACGCCAGGTAAACAGGCTGGCGCCGCGTGAACGCAGCCATGACCATCTGGGCAAAGGCGATCTGCATCGTAATGGCAAACAGTCGTTCGCAGCCGGCCACGATCGGCAGATACCAGGGTGTGGCCCAGTAAGCGGCTTCGGCCGCGCGCACCTGTTCGGCCATTTCAGGCGTCAGGCCGGGGAGGGTGCTCATCTGGCCGCGCAGGGCCAGCATGGCGATGAAGTTGACCATCACCAGCACGCCGAAGATGATCGCTTCGCTGCCGCCGTGGCCGGCGCCGAACTGCAGCGCGGACCGCCAGCCGCGCGCGCGTTGCAGGAAGAAGCGCAGGACGATCCAGCGCGCGCCCTCTTCGCACACGCCGGCGCTCACTCCGGCGACGAGTGCCAGTGCCGGCAACGGCCACAGGGCCACCCCACGGCCGCCGCCCAACAGTCCCAGCGCGTAGTTGAGCGGCAGATGGACGACCTGCGACGCGATGAAGGTCAGCGCGCCCGCACCGAAGAGCCCCCAGCTCATGCCGTAGCGCCGTCGAATCCACCAGCCAAGCGCCAGCGGGAAGAGTATCATCAACGGCAGCTGGATGAAAACGGTGGTCAGAATAAACGGCAAGGTGTGCCTCCCTATGCGGCGTGACGCAGCGTCGCCTCCAGCAGCGCGAAGTCCACGCGCGAGGTCAGGTCATGGCTCAGCGGCGTCACGGTGATGAGCCGGTCGCGACGGAAAACGGCGATATCCGAGTCCGGCTCCAATCGCTCCCAGTCTATCACGATATCGTAGTCCAACGGCACCCACCCGCTCTCCGGGTCGGCCTGGGCGCTCTCCGGCCGGAACTGGCGGAAATAAGGCTGCCGCGATTGCCGGGTCAGCCGCCACGGTGTCTCAGGTGTGGCATCGGCCGGCACATCTATCTTCAGTACGTCCACGTCGAACGGAAGTTGCGTCCGCAGGACAGCCTGAGCCATCGTGCGCGTGATCTGGCCGGCCACGCGCCAATCCACATCGTTGCCGTGATGATAGTGATAGCGTTTGTCCGTCTCCAGCGAGACCGCCAGCGCCGGGACGCCGAACTCGGCGGCCTGGAGCGCCGCGCCCACGGTGCCCGAAGCAGTCACACAGGTGCCGGGATTTTCACCGTAGTTGATGCCGGAGATCACCAGGTCGGGCTGGCGTGGTGCCAGCACCAACATCGCGTAAATCACGGCCTGAGCAGGTGAGCCGGACAGCCCATAGGCCACCATTTCCTGGCTGCCGATGGAGAGCAGCTCGCGGCTGACCGTGCGCTGCACGACCGGCGGCGTGCTGCGGCCCATGCCGGTCTGCTGCGTGGTCGGCGCGGCGATGAGCAGATCGCCCAGATCGCAGACCGCCTCGGCCGCAGCGATCAGGCCAGGCGAGCGGATGCCATCGTCGTTGGTCAACAAGATCAGAGGGGGCATCATCCTACAATTCTCGGCCGCACGCGGCGGAAGTCGGGGATGGGTTCTGTCTCGTCGTCCAGCAGCTTCTGTCCCATCTCATCGCCGTATTCGACCAGCCGGGCCATCTGGTCGGCGGCATCCATGCCGATGTCCTCGCGCAAGGTCACCTGGAAACGCCGGAAGTCCAGACCCGGAAAGAGCGTGTGCACGACTTGCAACTGCTCATCGTAAGCCGATTGCAGAAAGGCGCCCAGGAGCGGATCGAGCCACTGCCAGGGCCAGAGCCGCGCGGCCTCGCCGGGCTTCAGGCCGTTCGGAAAGTGGCCCGTGCCAAAGCTCAGCAGCGTCGTCTCGGACGGGTCCCAACCCAGGCAGTTGATCGCCTCGTATGCTGCGATGTAGCAGGGGTTGGCATACGCGCCGACGCCGCCATCCACATAGCGTCCTTCGACCGGCGGGAAAAAGGTAGGCACCGACGAGGAGGCCAGCACGGCGCGGGTGACCGGCCAGTCGGCGTATTCGGGCTTCCACGGCTTGATGAAGCGGGTGCGGTTCTCGGTCAGGTCACAGGCGGTGATGACCACGTCGGTCGGCGGCGTAGCCGACCAGAAGTCGCCCATCTTCTTGTCGCCGACATAGCGTTTGAGCGCCGCCTCGATGGTGTCGAGGGGATAGCGATATTTGCAGAGGACCCAAAGCCGGCTGCGCAGCGTCTTGCGAAAGATGACCTGGCCCAGCGTCACGTAGAGCTCGTGCATCTGGCCGGCCGTCAGCCCGGCGCCGATGCCGGCCGAGATGATGGAGCCGGTCGAAGTGCCGGCCGCCAGCCGAAAGATGTGATGCACGGGCTGGCCCAGGTGCTGTTCGAGGATCGCCAGGGCGCGCGTGACAATCACACCGCGGATGCCACCGCCGTCTATGGCAATGGCCACATTCTTGCGAAAAGGTTGCATGGCTCCCTCCAGTTTGACAGAGAATCAGATGCGATGCCGCGTCACGATCCGCGGCCCGATCCGGGCCAGGCACACGACGGCGATCCCGGCCAGTGTCGCCAGCGAAATCGCTTTGGCCGCGGCGCGTAGCGGCGTGTCCTCGAAGCGGAGCAGGAGGTAACCCTGGCCCGGAGGCACCGGCACGACCACGCGCGCCAGCGGCCCCTCCTCACGACGCACCTCCAGCTCCTGTATCGGCCGTCCGTCCCTGTCGTCGAGCAGATAAGCCTTCCAGCCCGGATACCAGAAGCGGTTGAAGGTGATGGCCTGGCCTGCGGCTTCGGCGTAGTACCAGACCAGGTCGTGCTGGCTGCCCATCTGCTCGGCGTTCACCGCCAGCGTCTCGTTCTGCGGAATACGGCTGTAGTCTGCGCGCGTGACGATCTCGCGGCCGGCCACCCATTCGTCGGCCAGCGGCGACCAATTCGGGATGTGGTCTGGATCCACCCACGCGGTGACCCCGGTCATCTCATCGCTGGTGCGCTGGAAGCGCATCAACGCCGCCATCGAGACCGGGCCCTGGTCCTGTGTCGGCTCGCGCATCTCGACTTTGTAGTAGGGCGCACTGCTGAGGAGGAGCAGGCCCGAGAGCAGCAGTGCCGGCCACAGGGTGTTGCGATGGGCAAGCGGCCCTCGACGCGCGCCGCCGCCCTCGTTCGCCGTATCGGCAGGAGACGACCCCTCGTCCACAGCTCGCCCTGCACTGCCTGTCGGCTGCGGGCTGTCGTCTGTCACCAGCGTCGCCGGCAGGATGCTGAGCGGAATGATCGCCAACATCAGGTAGCGCCAGGGAAACTGAGCATAGCGCACCGGCGGCACGTAACGCCACACCCATGCCGCCATGTTCAGGGTGAGGAAGATGCTGACGAAGGCCCAGCCGGCCCAAAACCAGACCTCGCGACGCAGGTGGGGGACACGACGCCGGGCGAGGACGACGGCGATCAGAGAGAAGAGCGTGGCGGCCGCGCCCAGCTGAAAGCTCATGCCACCCTGCGCCGCATCGTTCGGGCCCGGGTGGCTGATGCCAAAGCCCCACGACGGATCGAACAGCTGGAAGAAATAGACGAAATGCTGGAACGGATCGTAGTATTTGCCGAACCACTGCGTCTGATTCACGTAGCGCTGTTCGACCAGGGCCGGGACGAAGAAGGCCGCGCTGAGCCCCAGCCCCAGCAATACCGCCGCCAGGGGCCACAGGCCCCGCCGCCACCCAAATCCCACCAGCCCGCGCAGCCCTCTGCCTCTTTCTCGGCCCATCCAGATCAGCAGCGCCAGCACGTAGACGGCCAGCCCTGGCGTGAAGACGAGCGCCACCAGATTGCTCGTCCACATGATCGCCGAGTAGGCGAAGGCAGCCCCGATGACCGCGGTCAGGCGCGGCCGCAACGTCGTCTCTCGAAAAGCCCAAAGCGCCAGTGGCAGGAAGACGAGCGCTACTGATTCGGCCATGGCGGCTCGCACGTACACATCCACCAGGTGGTAGGGGACCGCCATGTAGGCCACGGCCGCCACCAGGCCGGCATTGCGGCCCAACCACGACCGCACCAGGCCATACATCGCCAGGCCAGAGCACAAGATCGAAAGCGCCAGCACCGTCTTGACGCTGTCTTCGAAGCCCAGCCCAACGAAACGGTGGAAAAGCTCGCCGATGAATGTAGCAAGTGGGCCGTAAACGATCCAAAACGGATAGCCGTAGCCAAACGCCCAATCAGGCCCCCAGCCGGGCAACCAGATACCGTCCTGCACGGCCTTGTCGTATTGAAAGATGAAGTAGACGGCATGGCGGGCATCGTGCGCGCCCCAGAAGTAGCCGGGCTGCAGCAATGGCGAAATGACGATCAGGCCGAACAGGAGGATCAGAAAGAGATAGCCAGGATCGGAGCGTCGAGATTCGGAAGGCGACTTGGTTTCCGGGATGTATGACTTGTTGCTCATGCTTTATCGTTCGTCATCGAAGATGCAGTCGGCGGCGGTCATGGCTGTACCGCCACTTTGTCGTCGGTGCGGGTGCGCAACCGCTCGCCGGTCTGCCACAGGTAAAGCCCTAGATAAGCGCGATAGTCGGCGCTCGCCGGCGCGCCGGGCTTGAGCGTGGCGTAGTATTGATCGGCCACGATCTGACCAGGGCGCCACCGGCTGGTGGGCAACTGGTTGTCACGTGGCATGATATCCTGCTGCCCCTGGAGCTGACCGTTCGGGTCGGTGAGGTGCAGGAAGACCGTGTAGTCGCGCGTCAGCGGCCGCAATGCCTGCCAGTGGACCGTTACGCTGATGGTGGCCCCTGCCTGCAGAAGGGTGGTATCGGTGCCGACCGGCTGCATGATCTTCGGTCGAGCGTCGAGCAGCGCGATCTCGTCCGCGCCGAAAATCGCCAGCGGCATCTCCGGCACCGACGTCTCGGTTTGCCCAGGGCTCAGGTAGCCGTATGAGGCCAGCAGGGTGAGCGCCAGCAGGCAGGCGGTGACCAGCGGCGCGGCAGCCTCGCGCCGCGCCGCTGATAACTGCGCCAACAGCGCCCGGCTTCCCGATCCGGCCAGCAACGCCAGCCACGGCCCGGCCAACAAAAGTAGCTGCCACGGATAGGTCAGCGTGCCCGGCAGGAACGGCAACAGGCGCCAGAGCGGCTCGGCCAGGGTGGTGGAGAGCAGAGCCAGGATCAAAGTGACGAGGAGAGCGAAACGTGAAACGTCAGGCGTCAAACGTGAGACGTAGGGCGCGGCGTGCGCAGCGGGAAACGCGAAACGTGGAGATAGCAGCCCTATGACGGCCAGGCCGCACGCGATCAGGCCGAGCTGGAAGGTGAGGGTATCGTCAGGCCCGGCTACGCTCGGCCCGATGCCCCATCCCGGCCACAGGAGCTGGTGGAGATAGACGAAGTGTTCGGCGAAGTTGACGTATGTCTGGCCGCTCAGGCCATATCTGGCCGCAACTGGCACCAACCCCACCAGGCCCAGCGCCAGCCCGGCAACGACAGGCCAGACCCGACCGAAGAAACCTCTCCTCGTCGTCGGTCCCTGGCTCGCTTGCAGCCCCGTATCCTCTCCCTCCACCTCGTAGGGGCGAGGTTCCCTCGTCTGTGCATCCTTTGCCGCGGCTCCATTCGCTGCACCCGCTGCCTCGCAGGAGCGAGGAGACCTCGCCCGCGCGCCCCTCGGCCGCACCACAACCGCGCCACCAATATACCCCAACAACACCGCCGCGAACCACAGCGCCAGCCCGGCCTGCGTCCAGACGGCCGCAGCCATGCCGGGCACCAGCATCACCGCGCGACGACGTGTGTGCCCCGTCGCGACTCCGAGTAGCCACGGCATGATAGCCAGGAAAACAGCCTCGGCCAGCGCGCCGCGCACATAGACGGTCGCCAGGCCGATGGGCCACAGGCCGTAAATCGTCCCGGCTATCAGCGCGGGCCACTCGCCCAACATCCGCCGCGCCCAGCCGTAAATACCCAGTGCCGCGCCGATCAGGCTGACGGCAAAGGTCAGCTTGATAGCCGTCGTCGGCGTTGCGCCGAGGCCGCGCGGCAAGAGTGCCAGCCAATACGGCAGCGCGCCCTCCCCGCGCCACAAATCGAACGGCTGACCGATCACAGGCGCCCAACCGATGGCCGGCAGGCTGCGCGCCAGGTCGGTCAGATTGAAGATCGGCCGGAAACCGTGGTGCAGTTCGAAATAGCCCGGCCAGGTCAGGCCGGCCCAGGCGAAGACGGAAACCAGGAAGAGCAGGATCAGAGTGGTACGCTGATTCTCGTTCACGGCGACCGTGTCCAGGCGAAGACCCGGATTTCGCTGGGTGGGCTGACCGGCCTGATGTCGGGGCTTCCCGGCACGCCGGCGAACACCTGTACCTGCCAGGCGAAACGCGTTGTCGGCGCGCCGGCATCCCGATACGCCGCCGGCAGGCGCCACTGTGTGTTTTTCGTCCAGTGCGGGGTCACCAGCGCGTCGCTGCCGATCACCTGCACCATGACCACATACCATTGATCTTTGGCCAACACGCCGGCCGAGGCCCAGCGCAGGAGCACGTCCTCATCGCCGGCGACCACCGCCTCGTGCGCCGGCGCCAGTAAGATCGGCGGCCGCAGCATGATCTCCGAAGTGGGCGTCGGTGTGGGCGTGATGGTCGGTGTGGGCGAGAGGGTTGGCGTGGGCGTGCGATTGCTCAGGGGGATGAGCAGCCGATCGCCAGGGCGCAACATATCGTCCAGCCGTCGTTTGTTGGCCTCCAGGATCCATTCCAGTCGCGAATCGAATTCGGCCGCGATCCCGCTGAGAGTGTCGCCGGCCCGCACCGTGTAGAGCAGCGTGCCGCCGGTGGGTGTCGGCGTCGGCCGCGGCGCAGCCCCCGACCTGGCCGGCGGGATGATCAGCTCTTGCCCCGGATGGATCATGTCGTTGACGGTCATGTCGTTCGCGGCGGCGATCTCTTTGGCGGTAGCGCCATATTTCTCGGCGATCAACGCCAACGACTCGCCGGCCGCGACGGTGTGCCGGATCGGGGTAGGTGCCGGCGTCGGGCTCGGTTCCGCGGTAGCGGTCGGCGTAGAGGTGGGCGTCGGCACGGTCGGCGAGAGTCTGGGGAGCATGGCGGCCGCAGGCCAGGTCGGCGTGACCGGCGCGGCCGATGGTATTCTTGCTGCGCCGGATTGAGCCGGCATCTGGAACCACCACCACGCCACCGTCATGCCGATGAAGAGGAACAAGACCAGATCGGGCCAGGGAAACGCACGCCGCCGCCGTTGCGGCGCACTGCTCAGCAGGCCGCCACAGTAGAGACAATCTTCGGCGCGCTGTGCGACGCGCGCGCCGCAATGCGGGCAGACGCGTGCCCGGCCATAGTCCGAAGCGACAGACGCGAGTTCATCCATAACGCGGCCGATTGTACATCAGCCTGGCCGCGTCGGCAAATCAATCCGTCGTCCCGGTCAGATCCACCCAGGTGGCGGCCGTGATCCGTGCCAGCTCTTGTGGTGAGATGCGGAGCAACGTGTGATCGTCGCCGCCGCCACCGTAGACCGTCGGCCAGGCCAGGACGCGACGGTCAAGCAGGGTGGGCAGCGGCAGGCGATGGCCGAACGGCGGCACACCGCCTGTTGGATAACCGGTCAATTGCAGCACGGTCGCGGGATCGGCCAGCTTCACCTGCTTCTTGCCGACGCCGAAGTGAGCGGCCAACGGCCGCCGGTCCACCGTGCTGTCGCCGCTGGCGATCACCAGTACCGGCATCTCGTGCACCAGGAAGAGCAACGATTTGATGATCTGGCCGGCCTCTACACCGAGCGCCGCGGCCGCAGCCGGCACGGTTGGCGTCTCCACGGCCATCGGGATCAGCTCGGCGGCGATCCCGTGTGCGGCGATGTAACTGGCCAGCTCGGCAGGCCCATACGCCGTTGACATGAACCTCCTCCCCGAGGCGACAGCGCGCTCAACTGCCCGGCAGCAGGTCGGCCAGCGGCTGGCCCACCACATGCGTGCGCGTGCGATGGAGCGGCAGATAGCCCTGCGCCACCAGTTCAGGCGTGGGCAGGCTGGCCTCGTCCGGCTTGTCGGAGACAGCCATCAGCAGGCAGCCCCGAGCGGCCAGCCAGCGCGCGAAATCGAACACCTCGCGCGTCAGGCAGATCTCCTCGACCAGGCGCTGGCCCAACGGCGCGTCGTCCGGCAGGCAGCCCATGCGCCTGACCGTCTCCAGGTATTCGCGGCGCCGGAACGCCTTGAACGGCGTGGCGTCACCGACCCGCACCAGGTCATAGATCTCGCGGTGCAATGCTCGCAACGCGGCGCCCGGCAACACATCCTGGCGGGCATCCACCCGGCCGATGAAATCGGCAAAGCTGACGAGTTCGCCGGCCTCTACCTGGTGCAACAGTTCCTCCAGAGTGATGAAGCCCGCGCTGATCATCAGGCAGATGTAGGCCACGTAATCCTGATTATCGGCCGTGAACGCATGGTATCGGGCCGGGATGATCGCCGTGTAGGCGCGGCGAAACGCGTCGCGATCGAAGGACGCACCCAGCGCGTCGGCCACGGTGGCCTCGATGGCCGCCACGCGGGCGCGATCTATGGCGGTGTCGTTGCGGCCGCGCGCGCCCAGCGCCGTCTTGTCAATATCCACGATCACCGCGGTGCGGGCATCCAGGGCCGCGCCTTCGGCCAGCAGCCAGCTGGCGAACTCGGCCAGGGCACTCCAGCGGTTGGCGTAGAAGATGCCTTCTCGAATGTCCACGGCCAGCGTCTCATCGCGCTCGGCGGCGATGAAAGCCCAGCCGCGCCAGCCGCCGGCCGCGCGCACATTGCGAAACGCGTTGCCGTCGGCCAGCACAGTATCGCCCAGGTAGATCAACTCGGCGAGCCGGGTGCGCACGCCGTTGAGGCTGCGGCCGCGGTGCAGGAACCACGCCAATACCTGGGCAAAGCCCGGATCCTGCTTGCGTGGCCGCTCCGGGCCGGGCATGCCCATCTCGGCCCAGGCCTGATCGTAGCCCGGGATCTGCGGGTCTACCGGGCTCAGGTTGCGGAAGACCACCAGGTCACCGACGATTTCGTAGAGAGAAGATTCGGCTGCCATGCCCACGTCACATCACTCCAGATAGCCCTGGCTCACCAGCAACTCGGCGTTCAACAGCGCGCCGCCGGCTGCGCCGCGAATCGTATTGTGGCCGAGCACGATGAATTTATAATCGAAAATCGGATCAACGCGCAAACGCCCGACGCTGGTGGCCATGCCGTTGCCGGCCAGCCGGTCGAGTCGGGGCTGTGGTCGGTCATCGGCCGTGTGCAGGATGATGGCAGGGTCGGGCGCACTCGGCAGGCCCAGGCGTTGCGGTTCCCCGCGATAGGTGCGGAATGCCTCGGCCACCTCCTCGATGCGCGCCGGCCGCCTCAACTTCACCGAGACCGCCTCCAGATGGCCGTTGCGCACCGCCACCCGATTCGCCTGCGCGGAGACCACGAAATCGGCCGGCGCGATCCGACCTTCGCTCAACGTGCCCAGCAGTTTCTGCGGCTCCGATTCCAGCTTGCCTTCTTCGCCCGCGATGAAGGGGATGACGTTGTCGAGAATGTCGAGAGCCGGCACACCCGGATAGCCCGCACCCGATAGCGCCTGCATCGAGACCACGTTGACTGCGGTCAGGCCGAACGCGTCGTGCAGCGGCTTGAGCGCGCATACCAGATGTGTGGTCGTGCAGTTCGGATTGGTGACGATGAAACCCCGGCCGCGGCCGGTCACAGGATCGCGCCAGCCGCGTGCCTGTTGCTGCACCGGGATCAGCGCAGTGTGCTCCGGGTTCACATCGGGGATCAACAACGGCACATCGGGATCCATGCGGTGGGCCGACGCGTTAGAACAGATCGCAAAACCGGCCGCGGCGAGATCGGATTCGACCTGGCCGGCCGCGCTGCCCGGCAATGCGGAGAAGAGCAGCCGCACATCAGAGTTGATCGCGGCCGGCTCGGTGGGCACAAGCACCATGTCCGCGACCGCGGCCGGCATGCCGCCGCGGAGCAGCCATTTCGCGGCATCCGCATAGCGTTTGCCGGCCGACCGGTCGGATGCCGTGAGCACGGCGAGCTCGAACCACGGGTGGTCGGCCAGCAGCTGGATGAAGCGCTGGCCAACCGCGCCCGTCGCGCCCAGAATTCCCACAGGTATCTTTCGACGATTCATCTTTCTCTCCTCACCAGAAGACTTCCCCGCTTTTTTGTGTGCGCTCAGGCATAGCAGCGTGCCAGTGCCACGATATCGGAGTGCACGCCGGCCGCTGCGGCCTCCACGCCGGCGCCCCGGCCCTGAAGCACGAGGGGCGTAGCTGCATAGTAGCGCGTATGGAAGGCCACCAGGTTATCGTTCCCTTTGAGCTGGCCCAGCGCCGAGTCGGCCGGCACGGCCTGCAGGCCCACCGTCGCGCGGCCATCTTTGAGCTCGGCCACGTAGCGCAACACCTTGCCCTCCACCGTTGCGCCGGCCACTACCGCGGCAAAATGCGCGTCCAGTTCGGGCAGCCGCGCCAGCCACTCGCTCAGCGGCTCGCCCTGGGCGCCGCGGTCTGGCGTCAGGTAAGCGGCCGGCAGCAGCCCACGCACCTCCACGTCGCGCAGCTCCAACCGCCAGCCCAGCGTGCGCGCCAGGATGAGCGCCTTGCGCGCCACGTCCATGCCGGCCAGGTCAATGCGCGGATCGGGCTCGGTGTAGCCGCGGCGCATCGCTTCGTGGATCAGCGCGGAGAGCGGCTGGCCCGCCTGCAGGCCCGTGCAGATGAAGCCCAGCGTGCCGCTCAAGGCGCCCTGCACCATGCCCACCTCGTCGGCGGCGCGCAACAGGCCATGCGCGGCCTCGATGACCGGTACGGCCGAGCCCACCGTGGACTCGTAGCGAAAGCGACGGCTGCCGACCAGTGCGTCGAAGGTAGCCTGAGGGCCGACCAGCGGCAGTTTGTTGGCCGTGACTACGGCGTAACCCTGGCGCAGCGCCAGCTCCAGCGCCGGCACGGTGGCCGCGCTGGCCGTCACATCCACGACGATGCAGCCCTCGACGCCTGCCAGATCCACGATCGCGGCCGGGTCTTCCTGGCGGTAGCCAGGCTCCGTTTCGGCCAGCGACGCGCCGGCCGCCTTCGCCGCGGCGAGCGCCTGCAGCGTCGCCGGAGCAATGCCGCGCTCCTCGATGACGGCGCCGGCGCTGTCACACCAGGCCACGATCGGCAGCTCCAGGCCATCGCGGTGGCTGTGCCACGCGGCCGCCTCGTGCAGCTGACGCACCAGTGCACGGCCCACCTGGCCGGCGCCCAGGATGATGAGCGGGACTCGCTTCATGTGCGCGACCTCCTTCATGATCCAGCCAGGCGGAACGCGGCGTGGATCAAACGCACTGCGCTATCGGCATCGCGCGCGGCCAGCGCCAATGAAATGTTGGTCTCGGACGAACCCTGGGCGATGGCCACCACGTTGATTCCCTTTTCGCCCAGCGCGCCGAAGAGCCGCGCCGCGATGCCCGGCGTGCCGCGCATCCCCTCGCCGACGACCGCCACGATGACGATATCGCGCTCGATGGCGACGCGATCTATCTCGCGGTGGCCGATCTCGTGCGCGAAGGCTGCTTCGAGTGCCGCGGCCACGCGCGTGGCATCAGCGTCGGGCACAACGAAACAGATGCTCTGCTCCGAGGACGCCTGCGAGATCATGAGGACGTTGGCACCCTGGGCCGCGACAGCCGCAAAGGTGCGCGCGGCGATGCCCGGCACACCCATCATGCCGCGGCCGGCCACGGTCACCAGCGCCAGGCCACGAATGACGGTCAGCGCCTTGACGCCGCTGCTGTTGGCCGTCTGCGCCACGACGCGCGTGCCCGGAAAGGTCGGGTTGAAGGTGTTCAGCACGCGAATGGGGATGCCCCGGTCAATACACGGCAACATCGTCTTGGGATGGAGCACTTTGGCCCCGAAATAGGCCAGTTCGGCTGCCTCGCTGTAGCTCAGCTCGGCCAGCGGCCGGGCTTCGGGCACCAGCCGCGGGTCGGCCGTCAGCACGCCATCCACATCGGTCCAGATCTGCACCTCGTCGGCGTCGAGGGCGGCACCCAGGATGGCAGCCGAGTAGTCGGAGCCGCCACGGCCGAGCACGGTGGGGATGCCGTCGGCCGTGGCCGCCACGAAGCCGGTCGTCACCGGCACGCGGCCGCGGGCCAACAACGGCAGTAAGCGCTCGCGCGTTTTGGCGCGCGTGGCCTCCATCTGCGGATTGCCCGAGAGGTAGGTATCATCGGTCACGATCAGCTCGCCCGCGTCCACGAATGTTGCGGGCACGTTCCGGCCGCGCAGCGCGGCCGCGAGCAGAGGCGCCATCAGCCGCTCGCCCAGCCCGGAGATGACCGCCAGCCCGCGGTCGGTCAGCTCGCCCAGGATGGCGACCGCCATGCACAGCCGTTCGAACTCGCGCACCCGCTCATCGAGCACGGTCGCGATCTGGTCGAGCTCGTCGAGATCGGAGATGAGTGCTTCGGCCGCATCGCGGTGGCGGGCAATCAGGGTCTGACGCGCTTCGCGGTAGCGCTGTCTGTCGCCGGCAGCCGCGGCCTTCGCCGAAGCAATGAGCAGATCGGTCACGCCCCGCATGGCCGAGGTCACCACCACGGTGTTCGGGTCGTGGCCGTGCTGCTCGGCCACAATCGCAATCGCCTGGGCGATCGCTTGCGCGTCGCCGACCGATGTACCACCGAATTTCAGAACTCGCATCGGATCCCCTCCACAACAGGAATGAAAAAAAGCCCTTCGCCGTTGGGGCGAAGGGCTTCGCGGTTCCACCCAAGTTCGATCGCGCCCACCCTGCGGGCTGCGGCACGCGATCATCTCTCCAGCCGATAACGGGGCCAGCCGGAGCACCATACTCTACGACATGATTTGAGGCGCTCGCTTCCGGGTGGTTTTCCGCGGGCTTCGGCGAGGCAGGCTCTCAACCGGTGACCTGCGTTCTCTGTCGCTTCCACGTCGCGTACTCGTCCCGGGCAACGCGTTTCACGCTATGGGAATTGGCCGCATTATATCTATGCTGGCCGATCTGTCAAATGCGACCCCGGCTCATTCGAACAGCCCGACGGACTGCGGTCGCTTGAGCATTCAGGTCTTGACCAGACTGACCCAGTAATCTATCACCTGGAAGCCACGATGGCGAAACATGGCATACGCCTCGGGGCTTTCCTTCATGTGCACTTCGACTTCGACCTCCAGATAGCCGCGTGTGGCCATCTCGACCAGGGCGCGGTCGAGCATGTAGGAGCCGAAGCGAAGCCCGCGATAGCGCCGTTCGAGGCCGATCCATGCCAGCGCTGCGGTCACACCATCGGGCAGCGGATACCAGACGACGCTGCCCACGGCACGGTCGCCGTCCGCGATGACCAACCCCTGATAGCGTCGGCCGCCGTTGCGGCCCCACCGGCGCAGACGATACGAGGGCTCATCGCCCTGCCAGGGATTTTCCTCGTTGATCATCACAACGCGCAGCCTGTGGGCGGCCAGGCCGGGATCAGCAGGGCGTTCACGGCCGTGCAGACTGGCGACCAGACTCACGTCGCCCGGCCGCACAGGGTGATAGTTGCGCCGGCCCAGCCATTCCACCAGCTCGCGGTCATTGGTCGCGCTGATGCCCATGCATTCGGTGGAGCCGTACCAGGGCACCCAGAGCTTCTCGATGATGCCGTAGAACGGCGTGGTATGCGCGGCGAAGTAGACCGGACAGTAATACAGGTAGTTCTCGGCGGCCGTCAACAGCCGACTTCCGACGCGCTGGCTGCGGTATTCGGGGGCGACGGCCAGCCAGGCGATATGGTGACGGGGTTCCTGCAGCGGATCGTGCAGCGCCTCGACCGGTTTGATCGCATGGACACCGCCCACCACCTGGCCGCCCTGGGCATCCCAGGCCAGGATCAGCCCCTTCGGGTCGAACGCCGGTTGATCGAGGACGCGCTCCGCGAAGTCCGCCTCGCTGATCGGCGCCCAATGGCGATGGCCGGCCAGGACACGATTCAGAAACGTCGTCAGCGCCGGCAGATGTGCCGGCTGAAAAGTCGTCAGCGTGATGCTCACCGATGTGCGCTCGTTCAGGATCGGGCTGGCTGCCCTCTACACGCCCACATAACGCGCGTAGAGCGTGGCCGCGACCGCCTCGTCGTTCGTGCCCTTGATGATCGCCCGGCCGTCGGGAAAGACGGTGAAGTCGAAACCTTCGATACGGGCGCGCAGCAGATAGGAATTGACCTGCACCTGGCCGACCTGGGCTGCGGTCAGCCGGTCGGCCAGTGCGGCGAGGTTGATGGCCGACGCGCCGGCCACGCTCACCTGGACAGCATCCCGGCCGCACAGGGCGGTCAATCGCGTGCCGGCCTCCGCGTTGAGGAAGGCAAACTCGCGGCGGCCGCAGGTCGGGCAGTCGGGCCGCGGGCCGCCGAGCGTGAATTTCTCGAAGGTGTTTTCCCACAGATCCACGTGGATCATGCCGTCGTTCAGCGTGCCGCGGCCGAGGAGCAGTTTGAGCGCCTCGGCTACCGTGATCGAGCCCATCAGGCTGACGATAGGACCGATGATGCCGGCGGTGTCACACGTCGGCGCGGCGCCGGGGGCTGGCAACTCACCCATCACGCAGCGCAGACACGGGGTGACGCCGGGCCGGATCGTCATGGTCATGCCGTAGGAGGCGACCACGCCGGTGTAGATCCACGGCTTGCCGAGCTTCACGCAGGCATCGTTGATGAGATAGCGGGTGGCGAAGTTGTCGGTGCCCTCTACGACGATGTCAGCGTCGGCGATCAACGACAGGATGTTGGTCGGGTTGACGTCGGCCACGATCTCCTCGATGGCGATCGTGCTGTTGATGCGGCGCAGCTTGCGAGCGATGGCCACGGCCTTCGGCAGCACGGCGGCCACGTCATCCTCGTCGTAGATGAGCTGGCGTTGCAGGTTGTTGAGCTCGACGAAATCGCGATCCACCAGCCGCAGGTGGCCGATGCCGGCGCGCACCAGGCGATCCGCCAGGATCGAACCGGTCGCGCCGACGCCGATCAGGGTGACGTGCGCCTCCAGCAGGCGGCGCTGCCCCGCTTCGCCGATGGGCGGGAAAAGGATTTGTCTGGAGTAGCGGGAAAGGTTCTCGTTCATAGCGCTATTTTACCATGACTGTGCCTATCCCATGCGATCAGGCCGACGACGAGTACGGCCGCGATCAGCGAAAGCACCTGGCCGAGCCGGCGCACGGGCGTCGCGGTGAAGCGCAGCCGGACCGTGTGCTCGCCCGGCGGCAGCATCAGCCCGATCAGGCCGTCGGGCGGGTCGGCCGTGATCTCTGTCGGCCGACCATCCACGGTGGCCTGCCAACCGGGGAAATAGTTGATGTAAAAGCGCAGCCGCACATCGCTTTGGCTGCGCACGCGGGCGAATGCACTGTTCGCCGCGGCGTGCTGTTCGAACACCTCGCCCACACCCGCAACGATCTCGGCCCGACGCAGCGGTTCGCCGGCCAGGTACTGGGCGATCAAGGGCGAGGTGGCCTCCTCGGGACGGCGCTGTGCGAAGCTCGTGGTGCCGCGCATGTCCGGGTATTTGGCCTCGAACTCGACGATGGCCAATGCATTTTCATCCTCTGGCCGGATCGGCATCAGCCGGGGCTGAAGGTGCGGAAAGCTCGCCAGCACGATCAGCAGGGCCAAGACATACGGGAATGGCGTGGCCTCACCGGCCCGATCCTCCAGCCAGCGCATGCCGGCCCCGGCCAACAGCGCCAGCCCGATGACCGGGATCGCCAGGAAGCGCCACGGGAACTGCACGCTGGCGATGAGCGGGATTGCAGCCCAGGCCGGCGCGGCGAGCGGAGTCATCGCCAGGATCGCCACCAGGCAAGCGACCGCCAGATAGAGCGCTTCGGCACGGCGTTGTCCCAACGGCGCCCGGCCCGGTGCCAACGCTGCCAGCGTGCCGACAGCGGCACCGATCCACGGGATGAGGCCCAGGCCAAAGCTCATGCCGTCGCCGGGGCCGGGCACCGAGAAGCCATACCCCCAGAACGTGCTGAAGAACTGGCCCGGGTACACGAAGTGTCGTGTGTAATTGTAGGTGCCCCGAAGCCAATCTGTCTCCAGGATGTAGCGACGTTCGAACAGCGCGGGCAGCCAGAAGATGAGCGCCAGCCCGATGCCCAGGACGAAGGCGATGGCCGTCCAGACAGCCGGCGATAGCCGGAACGTGCGCGTGAGCATCGCTTGCGCCCCTTTCCACACGGCCAGACCCGCAATGAACGGCAGGAAAACCGCGGGCGACGCGCTGTGCGTCAGCAGGAGCGCGGCCAGCGCCAGCGCGGCCAACGCGGCCGGCCGCGGCCGGGGATCCTCCCACACCTGGACCACGGCCAGCAATGCCCAGGGCGCAATCGCCAGCGCGGCAAACTCCGCGTAGGCGGCGCGCACGTAGATGTCCACCAGGTGGTATGGCGCATAGGTGTAGGTGAGCGCCGCGATCACGGCCGGCATGGTGCCCCACCAGCGTCGCGCTAGCCGATAGACGCCTGCTGCGCCGACCAGAAACCAGAACGCCCACGCGGTTTTGACGGAGGCCGTGATGCCCAGGCCGAGCAGATGAAACGCCTCGGCGACGAAGAACGCCAACGGCGTGTACACCAGCCAGAGCGGATAGCCGAAGCCGAGCACGTGATCCGGCGCCCAGACCGGCCAGAACGTGCCATCACGCAGGGCCGCGTCGAATTCGTACAGCCAGAAGACGCTGTGGTGGCCGTCGTGCGCGCCGAAGAAGTAGCCCGGCGCGGTCAACGGCAACAGTGCCGGAATTACGAACAGCAGCACAAGGGCCAGATGGGGGTCGGCGGCCAGGTGCAGCCCGTCGCCGAACAGCCGACGCGGCCAGGCCGGCAGGAGATGTTGCACGCGCGAAAGGGTCATGGCGGGTCGTTGCCTCGCTAGGCCGAAAAGAGTGCCAGCGCTTGCCGATAGGCAGCCTGCGGCAGGTCCGGATAGACGGTGGCCAGCCACATCAAGTCCTGCCGCATGACCAGCAGATCAGGGGGCGCGGCATGGCTGCGGGCCTGGCGATAGGCCGCCAGTGCCTCGTCCACGCGGCCCTGCGCTAGCAGGGCATCTCCCAGATCGAGGTACGCGAATTTGGGCAGAACGCCACTGGCGACGGCCGCGGCCGCGGCCTTTTCGGCCGCCGCGGGCCGTCGCCGGGCCAGGGCGACCACGGCATCGGCCAGATGCAGGTGCGGGTCATCGGGCGCGAAGGCCCTGGCGTTGAGCAGCTGCAGCTGGGCGTCCTGCAACCGGCCCATCACCGCGTAAAGCTCGGCCAGGTTGCAGCGCGGTGCGGCCTCATCGGGCAGCAGCTCGATCACCCGCAGGTAGCTGGCGACGGCCTCTTCGTGGCGGTTCAGCCGCCAGAGGACGTTGGCGACGGCCCAGTGCATGCGCGGATCGTCGGGTGCCATCCAGGCGGCGCGCTGAAACGCCTCCAGCGCTGCGGCGTCTTTGCCCGCGGCCAGGAGCGCACGGCCGCGCTCGGCGTAGTCATTGGCGATGCTCGGATCAATCGGCGATGTGGCCATGGGTTTCCTCAGTTGCGGTCGCCGATCAGCCGCGCACCGCGTGGCTCATCTTTGCCCGGTGCCAGGATCACACCGCCGCCACCTGCTCCGGCCGGCTTCGGTGCGGGCTGGCCGCTGTCCGGCTCGGCCGCCGCTTTTTCCAGCGATTCGATGAAGACGCGCAGGCGCTCTGCCTCCAGCACGGTGATGCCGTAGCGCTCGGTGTTGCCCAGCAGGAAGCGGCTCAGGTCGGCCAGGACATGGCGACGCAACGCGGCCAGATCGCGGCAACGGCGCCAGTCCAGGACACTGGTTTCCTGCAGGAATACCTGGCCGGCCGGCGTGCGATTCGTCTCCATGCGATAGGCGAAGATCGGCTTCTCGGTGCGCCGCGCCCAGTAGAGCTCCAAGCCCACCGGCGCGGTGATATCTACGCCGAGCAGCAGCACGAAGACGTGGCTCTCGGCCACCGAGTCCACGTCCGGCGTGCGTTTGATCACCCAACCGACGTTGATCGGAAACTCGGCCAGCGCCCGGCCGAGCAGTTCGCGCGCGGGCTCCTGGTCTGGCCCCGCGCTGATGAACAATCGAACCTGCGATGCCATAACAGCTCTCTCCGCATCAAGATCGCCGCGCCGAGTATAGCACAGGTTTTTCGAGTTCGAGAAAACAGGCGCACGGTTGGAATGGTCGGCGCGCAGTTTGCCATCTGGCCCAAATGCCGTTAACATCAGGCCACGATCTTTGTTTCTTTTGCGGAGAGTGCCCGATGTTTGTTCCAGATCTTTCCCCGTTGCGCAGTCAGTTCCCGGCCCTGGCACTCGAAGATGCCGGCCGGCCGGCCGTCTTCTTCGACGGGCCAGGAGGCACCCAGGTGCCCCAGCGTGTGATTGACGCCATGAGCCACTATCTGGCGCGCACCAATGCCAACCACGGCGGTGCGTTTCGCACCAGCCGGGAGAGCGATGCCATTTTGAAAGCCGCGCACGAAGCCATGGCCGATTTCTTGAACGCGGCGTCGGCCGATGAGATCGTCTTCGGGCCGAATATGACCACACTGACCTTTGCGCTGAGCCGGGCCATCGGCCGCGCGCTGCGCGCCGGCGATGAGATCCTGATCACGCGACTCGATCACGATGCCAATCGCGCGCCCTGGCTGGCTCTGACCGAACGCGGAGTGGTCGTGAAGGAGGTGGATTTCGATCCGGCCGACTGCACGCTGCGGCTCGACGACCTGGCCAGCCAGCTCAGCCCGCGCACCCGTCTGGTGGCAGTCGGTTATGCCTCGAACGCGGTCGGCACGGTCAACCCCATTGCTGAGATTGCGGCGCTGGTGCATCGCGTCGGCGCGTGGCTGTGGGTGGATGCCGTCCACTACGCGCCGCACGGTCCGATTGATGTGCAGGCGCTCGACTGCGATTTTCTGGTCTGCTCGCCGTACAAATTTTTCGGCCCGCATTCCGGCGTGCTGTGGGGCAGATATGCGCTGCTCGATGCGTTGGCCGCGTACAAAGTGCGGCCGGCCGGCGACCTGCCGCCGGACAAATTCGAGACCGGCACGCAGTGTCACGAGGCGCAGGCCGGTGTGCTGGCAGCGATCGCCTATCTGGCCGAGCTGGGCGAGGAGTTCGGCACGGCGTTTGCCGACCGCTTTCCCGGTTTCACGGGCCGCCGGCTGGCGCTGAAACAGGCGATGGCGGCCATCCAGGCCTACGAGCGGTCGCTGTTCGAGCATTTCGTCGCCGGCTTGCTGGCGATTCCGGGCCTGAGCTTTTACGGCATCCGCGATTTCGCGCGGTTCGATCGGCGCACCCCCACGGCCGCCTTCCGGTTGGCCGGCCATTCGCCCCAGGAGGTCGCCGAGTACTTGGCGCAGCGCGGAGTCTATGTGTGGTCGGGCAATTTCTACGCGCTGGCCGTCACCGAACGACTGGGGCTGGAAGCCACCGGTGGGGTCGTGCGCGCCGGCCTGGCCCATTACAACACGCGCGAGGAGGTGGACTATTGCCTGGCGTGTCTGCGTGAGATGTGAAGCGTCAAGCGTGCTACGTGAGGCGCGCGACGTGGGATGGGGAACGCTATTCCCGAGGTCGGCGAAAGAGGCCGTAGAGGTTGAGGTTTCCTTCGTGGCCGTCGGCCCGGAAGCATTCGAGGCAGGTCAGGCCGGCGGCCGCAGCGAGTTCACCCAGAGCGGCCTCGTCAATGGCGGCACAGTAGCGCCGGCCGGCCGCGCCTGCGCCCCACGCCAGCAGGTAGTCTTCCGGCTCTACCTCTTCCGGCCGGATGCCGATCGTCTCCCAGGGCAAGAGCCGTGTCGTCAGCCGCGGGGTGGTCAGAAATTGCCAGGTGGAGAGGATCAGGACGCCACCGGGTCGCAGCAGATCGGCACACGCGGTCAGGAAGGTCAGCCGTTGCGGCCGGCCGGGGATGTGATGCAGCACCGCCAGCGCGGTCACCGCCTCCCATGCGGCGGCACCCACTGCATCGGCCAGATGCGTTGGCTGCGTCGGGTCGGCCGCCACGAGTTCGAGCTGACGGAACCGACAATCCACCATCGGCGCACGCGGCGCTGCTGCTTCGGCGATGGCGAGCAGCGCCGCGCTGCTGTCCACGCCGAGGTAGTGGCCGCGCCAGCCGCGCGCCACCAGGAAATGCACCAGGCGACCGTTCCCGCAGCCCAAATCAACGATACTGGCGGCCGACACGAGATATGGTAAAATACGCTCGAAGCCGGGCGGCCAGCTCCGCCGCGTGCGGGCAAAATCCCCGGCAAATTGAGCATAAAAGCGGCGGTTCAGTTCCAGGAGCGCCGCGCAGGTTTCAGGTCTCATGGTGAACGAAGTTCGTTTCAGTCGTGCTGCTGAGAGCAGCGGCCGGGCATGGCGGCCACGCGGCCGCGATTTCGACGCGCGGCAACATCAAGAGGCGTTGCTGGCGATCTTCAACGCGGTGCGCGAGGCGACCGATTGGGATCATGACGCGCTGCTGCGCATCTTAGCACGGTATGGCCGGGATGGCAAAGGCCCGGCGACCGGTTATTTCTCCAAGATCGAACTGGTGACAGCCTATCAGCAGCTCACCGCGGCTGGTGTCTTGCCGTTCGAGCGCTACGTCTTGCGCCGTTTGCAGATGAAGCCGGTGCGTACCTCTTCTGGTGTCACGCCTGTCACCGTGCTGACCGAGCCGGCGGGCTGTCCCGGCCGCTGCATTTTCTGCCCCGACGCCGAAGGGATGCCCAAAAGCTATCTGCCGGATGAGCCGGGCGCGCGGCGCGCGGCGCAGTGCGGCTTCGACCCCTACCTGCAGGTGCGCACCCGGCTGGAGACGTTCGCAGCGATGGGCCATCCGGCGGATAAAGTCGAGCTGCTGATCCTCGGCGGCACGTGGAGCGCCTATTCGCGGCGCTATCGCGAATGGTTCGTCGGCCGTTGCCTGGACGCCATGAACGAAGAAATGGCGCCATCCACCCTGGCCAACTCCCGGGCCCCGGCAGCCCCTCTCGATCACCTTACTGCCGCCCAGGCACGCAACGAAACCGCACCGCATCGCAACGTCGGCCTGGTGATCGAGACCCGGCCCGACTGGGTGACGCCCGCTGAGATCGTGCACCTGCGCCGGCTGGGGGTCACGAAGGTGCAGCTCGGCGTGCAGAGCCTCGATGACACGATCCTGGAACTCAATCAACGCGGCCACGACGTGGCCACCGTGCGTCGGGCAGTCAGCCTGCTGCGCGCAGCAGGCTTCAAGCTGCACCTGCACTGGATGCCCAACCTTTACGGGGCGACTCCGGAGTCGGATCGGACGGACTTCGGCCGGCTTTGGTCTGATCCGGCGCTGCGGCCCGACGAATTGAAGATCTACCCCTGCTCGATCATCGCGGGCACGGAGTTGTATCGGCTGTGGCAGGCAGGTGTCTATCGGCCCTACACGGACGATGAGCTGATTGATCTGGTCGCGGATTGCAAGGCGACCATCCCTCCCTACTGCCGGGTGAATCGCGTCTTTCGGGACATTCCCGCGGACGACATCGTCGCGGGCGTCAAAAGCTCGAATTTGCGTCAGCTCGTGCACGCGCGCCTGGCCGCGCGCGGCCAAGCCTGCCGCTGCATCCGCTGTCGCGAGGTGCGCGGCAGCGTCATCGGCGAGGAAGATGTGCGCCTGGTCGTGCATACGTATGAGACGGCCGGCAGCATGGAGCACTTCTTGAGCTACGAGACCGCGGCCGGACGACTGGCGGGCTTCCTGCGCCTCTCGCTGCCCGCGCGCGACGGTGAGGCGTCCGGTCGGCAGGCCGTGGCCGATATCTGGGAGGCGATTCCGGAGATCGCAGGCGCGGCGATGATCCGCGAGGTGCACGTCTATGGCCCGGCGCTGGAGATCGGCGCGGAGAGCACGGGAGAGGCGCAGCACCTGGGCCTGGGTCGGCGGCTGATCGCAGAGGCGAAGGCGCGCGCCGCCGCTGCAGGCTACGACCGGCTGGCGGTCATCTCGGCCATCGGCACGCGACGCTACTATGAACGGCTGGGCTTCACGCGCGGGGCATTGTATATGATCACCGCGTTGTGACGAGCAGGACGGCTTTCTCTGGCCGTCCTGCCTGGGGGTCACTCGGTCGCGGGTTCGGGCTTCGGCTCAAAGCCGGGCTGTACCTGTACGACATTGTCGTCTGCCGGTCGGGCCGCATACAGCGGCTGCGGCGCGACAGCCGGCTCTTCCGCGGGCATGGGAAGCGCTTGGCCGCGGGCATTTTTCACCGGTGCCGTGCAATAGGGACAGGCGATCCAGTCCAGCTCCAGGGGCCGGCCGCAGTCCACGCAGCGGTGGCGCAGCTCGAGCCCGCAGCGGGGACACAGCAACCAGTCGGCTTCGGTCACCGTCTGGCATTTGGGACAGGCGCGCCGCGCCGTGATGTCGCGCAACAGCGCCTCCTCTTCCAACTGACGGTCGTAGACCTGCGCCAGCGTCTCGCGCGGGCGCAGCAAGAAGTAGAGCAACCAGCCGATCGGGCCGAGGAGCAAAACCAACAGGGTCGCCAGGAGCCAGGCAAATACATCACGGGTACGCGCTCGAATATCACGGAAAGTCCAGACAACCAGGCCGATCCAGAATGCAACTAGCAGCGCGGTCATTCCGGCGACGATCAGTTCCAGGACCACGCCGATCGTGTTCAGCAACTCAGTGGGCAGTTGTGGCATAGTACCGAAATCCTCGTCATCCCGCCGGGGCGGGAGAATATCGGCGCTCATCATAACACAAGTCTGACGCATCGCCAAAAGGTCAAGGCGGGCCTGGTTGATCCATTCATCGCTTCACGTTAACTGCTCAGGCCCGCTATCCCCCCTTCCCCCGCAAGGCGGGGAAAAAGGGGCCGTGAAGGGTAGGGTTGGCGGGCGGCTTTGCCGCCCGCCAACCCCTTCGAGTGTCTCGTCAGGCCAGATTTTACAGTTTGTGGCGTCTGCCCCCCCGCTCTCCCCTGCCAGGGGAGAGCGAGGCTGGGGATGAGAGGGGCCCAATCGCAAAAGGAGGGTTTATGAGATACTGGTACGGCGCTAGAATCTCACTTTTGGGCCGGTCTCCCCGGCCTATCGGCCAGGACAGGCCAACCGATCCAACGGCCGCGCCTGATGTTTTGCGAATCCTGATCTGCCTTCTACTGGTCGGCGGCCTGGGAGTGGCCGGCTGCGTGCCGGCGAGCGACCTCCGGCCAACCGGCCAGCCGGTACCACAGGTCGAAGCCACGGCCACAGCGACGTCCCGGCCGGCCATCGGGATGCCGAATCCGGCGTCGGCCTACTGCGCACAGAACGGCGGCAAGCTGGAGATCCGCAAAGATGCCCAGGGCGGCGAGTACGGCGTCTGCATCTTTGCGGACGGCAGCGAATGCGAAGAGTGGGCCTTTTTCCGAGGCGAGTGTCGGCCTGGCGTCCATTTTCCGACCCGTCAACCCGGAGGGTCTTGATCGGGACGGCTCGCCCGCATCAGGACGAGGCGATTTGGCAACCCGGATATTTGCAGGTATAATCGTTTTCATGTCCGAGTTAGCGCCGATCATCGAGGCGATCCGCGAGGAATTGACCGCCAAAAATCAGGTGCGCGATCTGACGTTGAATCGCAGCCGCGAGTTGATTCGTTGCTGTGCACTGAGCATTCGCGCCATCCATCGGCACGAGTGGGCCGAGGCTGCTGCGGGCCTGCAGACGGCCCGCCAGATTGCGGTCGTCATGGCGGCCGATCTGGCGGCATATGCCGACATGTACGAGGCCGGCTACACCCAGGATGCGCTCAAAGAGCTGGCGGAAGCTCATCTGCTCTACGCGTTCGTGCGGGGTGAGCCGTTGCCCGGCCCGGCCGACCTGGGCATTCCCGCGGCCGCCTACCTGAACGGCCTGGCCGAAGCTGCCAGCGAGCTTCGGCGTTTCGTGCTCGACCTGATCCGTCTCGGCCGAACGAAGGAAGCCGAGCCGTACCTCGATCAGATGGACGAGGTCTACAGCCATCTCGTGACGATGGACTTTCCCGACGCGCTGACCGGCGGCCTGCGTCGCACGACCGACGCGCTGCGCGGTGTGCTCGAACGCACGCGCGGCGATCTCACCGTGGCGGTACGCCAGGAAGAACTCGAAGCGGCCCTGCGCGCGTTCGAAGCGCGCGTGCCGCAGATAGGCTGAACGCGACTCGATGTCTTTCCATCATAACATGACGCGCAGGACCGGCCGGGCCGGCCTGATCCTGCTGTTGATCCCGCTTCTCCTCGTCGGCCTGACGGTGACCGTGTGGGCCGCGTGGGGCGCGGCGCGAGGCGTCGCACTTCAGGCGGGCGCAACGGCCACGCCGACGCGCACGCCCCGCCCCATGACCGCTATCCCCACGCGCGCGATGATCGCACCCGCCATCATCGCCTTCACGCCGACCCCCACGCCGATCCCCCAGGCTGAGGCTGCAGCATCTGCCGGGCAGCCGGTCGCCACATTGACGCCCTATCTGGCGCAGGTGGTTGCGCAGTACGGGATGGACCCGGCACGACGGTTCATCGTGGTGGATCCCAATCGCCAGCGCATGACGATCTGGGAGCCTGGTCAGCCGATTCGCGAGCTCCTCATCAGCACCGGCGATGAGACGCGCGGCTATCGCACGCCGGCCTGGTATGGCCTGGTCGGCAAGTATTGGGGCACCTTCCATGCCTATGGTACTTATGCGGACGAAGGATGGTACCTGTACACCGATCCGACCGGCGCCATCCTCATCCACAGCGCCCCCTATCGTCTGATCAACGGCGAGAAACACTACGAGGGACTGGACGCACTGGGCAATTATCCGGCTTCGCATGGTTGCATCCGGCTTTCGCCCGAAGATGCGGTCTGGTTTACTGCCTGGCGACCCCAGGGCGTGCCCCTGGTGATCTTGCCGAAGCGGTAGGTCGGAGCGAGATCTCTGCCGACGGCCATTGGCGGGCAGATGCCCATGCCGTGTGCGTCACCACGGCGGATGAAAACAGGACGCGGATTGACGCGGATGAACGCAGATTTTCTTCCTGTCCGTGTTCATCCGCGTCCCATTGTCATTGGACCTCACTCACCCCCGGCCCCGCTCTCCTCTGCCAGGGGAGAGCGGGGGGCAGCGTCTTGTAGGGCATTTCGGGCGGCGGAGCCGGCCGAAATGCCCCCTCCGGAATTCGCC